>Ga0209417_1000976_pt1 | contig 57135 bp, 46 predicted proteins | sample RifGroF2_FD_184002 | JGI IMG/M metagenome (GOLD analysis project Ga0209417, IMG submission 184002) | Groundwater microbial communities from Rifle, Colorado, USA - Groundwater F2 (SPAdes) (version 2) | ecosystem: Environmental > Aquatic > Deep subsurface > Groundwater | place: Rifle, Colorado... | reverse complement strand
GATGAGCCGGATAAATGTATCTTGTTTCACTGTGGCTCGACAGCTCAAAGCCTGATGTGTAGCAAGGGCAGGGTGGTCGATCATTCTATGCTCCAGCATGACCCGCAGGTCGGGCCAAATTGTTCTTTTGGGTGCAATGAAGGCAGAATCGCTGTGTTTCCATTTGCGTTCTCCAGTATGACGACGCGTAACGGCAAGCTGGAATTTTACCTGGGTAACGGTGAGTTTACCAACGATCCTATTCCATGTGAATTCTTTGGATGCGGGGGTGTGGCGAAAATCAGCAGGCTGGAAGATGTTTTGCAGTTTATAGGCAAGAACGGCCATCGGCATCATGTCAGCGTAACGCCCGGCGAGCGGCTTGTTGCACCAGTCAAAGAGGCTCTGAAATACTATCTGGGCTATAACGTAGATGTTCCCGGACAAAAAGTTTAAGGATTGAATAGATATGACTGCAAAATTAACGACAAAACAAATTATGATCGATGCGTGGAAGTCAGGCACAGTGATCCCCGCATTCAACATTCCATATTTGCCGATGATGGAGCCGGTAGTGCGGGCGTTGCGCGAGACTCGATGTTTTGGGCTTATTACGGTTGCGAGGCTTGAATGGATAAAATTTGAACCGAAGAGCCTTAAGGCTGTCTATGATGAATACCAGCTAGTTAAGGATGACCGATATACGCGGTTGCATCTCGACCATGTGCCGGTGATAGATGAGGACAACAAGGTTGTAGATTATTACGAAATTCTGTCCGAAGCAGTTGATCTTGGATATGAATCGGTAATGATTGATGGTTCACGATTGTCGCCTACGGAAAATATTGCGGCAACAAAAAAAGCGGCAGATATGGCGCATAAAGCCGGCATTCCTATCGAGGCAGAACTGGGAGCGGCGATGGGACATGAGTCCGGTCCGATTCCACCATATGAAGAACTGTTTGCTTTTGGCAAGGGATTTACCTCACCCGATGAAGCGAAACGATTTGTTGGTGAAACCGGCGCTGACTGACTGACTGGCTGTCGGTGGCGGTGGGCAACATTCACGGTGCAATCAGTGCAGCAACGCGAGGGCAGAAAAAGGTCGAAGCCAGACTCAATATCGAACATCTTGACAAAATCAACAAGGCGGTCTCGGCTCCTCTGGTTCTCCACGGCGGCACCGGCATCCGGAAAGAATACATCCTTGAGAGCATCAGGCACGGTATCGCCAAGATCAATATCGCCACCACTATTCGCCAACCATATGAGGCATTGTGTAAGGAATCAATTTCCAAGGCACAGGAAGCGGTTTTTAAGGCGACAGTCGGGATTCTTATCGACGAACTGGAAATGTGCTGTGTTCTTTGACCATGTATTTTATTCTAATTAGAGGGTATGATGTTCTATGGCTATGCCAAAGTTTCCGATAAGTAGTTTTCAATAAATATGCTTGACTTTCATATAATTTATTTATAAACTAATGTTAGTTGTTACAGAATTAAATATTTGTAACGATTTTCATGGAGTATTTGTGGATATTTATGATTGTACAATGCAGGGTATTCCTAATGAGCTGAAAAGCAAAATAGCTGTAGCTGAAGGCATTTAATTGCTTAATCGGGGAATTGCATCATAATTTGCTGATATGTTAACAGAGAAGATGTCTGTTGGACGGTTATTGATGCTTATTTTCCCAGTATGTCCCTGGGGTTATCGCTTTTTTGCTAATGAGGATAGAAAGCGTAATTTGAGATGTCTAAGCCTGTATACAACCAAATGGATGAGTGTTTTTTATGAAAATGACAAACTGAATTTCCATTGAACACCTACTAAGTTTCAGAAGGTTTATGGCTAAAATGAATTTTGGTGAACTGTTCAGGCTCAGTGATGCCATATTTTTTTTGATGAGTTTACTGGCAGCATGGGAATTTATAGTATCCCTGGCGGATAATGCGTGAAATATCTCGAAAGTTTTAGAGCGATATGAAAGGACCAATATTTACACTTGGTTCCGCAGGGCAGGCGTTTGAAATAGATTAGTTAATTAATAAACTATTTACTTTTGTGGTTTTGTTATGATTAGAACAGGAATATCAGATTCAGCAGCAGTAAAGTGTATTGTTATGCAGGGGGCGGAAACCAGACGGGATCTGTGTAATTGTCTTGGACTAAGTAAGGCTGCAGTAACTCAGATAGTCAACAGATTAATTGAAAAGAAAGTTGTTGTTGAAGGAAAACGTTTTAATGACAATAAGTTTGGCCGAAAAACAACTATGTTGAAAGTTCGGCCTGATATTGCATATTTTCTTGGTACAGACCTTGAAGGTCTTGCGGTTAGAGCTTGTTTGCTTGACTGCGAGAAAAATGTAGTTGCCAGTGGTAAACGTTCCGTAGTGCCCAAGTGGTCTCAAAGCAGAATAGCACATCAATGGTTGTCTCTGATAGAGGATGTGATTGCTAATTCTAATATCTCTATTGATAAGATTGTATGTATGGGAGTCGGTCTTCCAGGTGTAATAGCAAAGGACGGTTTTAAAACTCGCGCTTATCTTCCGCCTGGACAGTGGGTAGATTTTAATGCTGGTGAAATCCTGAGGGAAATTGGCTTACCCATTTCGGCAATGAATAATGTGGGCTGCATTTCAGAATATGAGCGGAAATTTGGCGCCGCAAAGGGCTTTGATGATTTTATTTCTTTGATGATTAGGTATGGAATTGGCGTATCGATTTACTCCGGCGGTTCGGTTGCTAACGGACGGGTACTTGTCGGGGAACTTGGTCATATGCGGATAGACCTTAAAGGCCCAGAATGTATATGTGGTCAAAGGGGCTGTCTGGATGTTTTTGCTTCAGGCAGAACGTGGTCTGTAGATAAGTTTAAATCGCACACGGCATTAAACCGGCAGTTAAACAGTCGCGGCAGATACATTGGCATAGGATTGTCTAATTTATTAAAGATTTTTCACCCCCCCCTGGTAATTGTTAACGGTATTTACAATGGATACGAAGATTTGATTAAACCTGTCATCATTAATACTCTTGAGGATGAACTTGGCCGGCTTAATTTATCTGTGCCGAAAGTTGTTTTTGGAGAACCGATTGAGTTGAAAACAAGCATTGGAGCTGCTATGCAGGCAGTGGATATTTTTTTTGAGCAATATTTAGTTGATAAAGTTTAGCAGTATTGGGCAATTTTATGACAAAAACAAAAAATAAAATAATTGATGCTCATTCACATCTTTATGATGAACCTGGATATGTTGAAAGGCTGCTTAAAGCCATGGATGACAATGGTATTGAAAAAAGCTGTATTAGTGGATTGGGTCATCTTTTTAATTTTGGAACAGATGAAGATGTTCTGGCGGCCGTTGCATCACATATGGATCGTTTTATTGGGGCGGTGTATATCAGACCTGGCGTAGACAAGCCAGCAAAAATTGACTGGGCTTATGAACATGGCTTCAAAATGATGAAGGTTACTCTTCCCAGAAATGGTTATGAAGATCCAACTTACTTTGAGTTGTGGGAGAAAGCTCAGCAATATAAATGGCCGGTTTTATTTCATACAGGCATAGTAGCGTGTAAAGATATAAAAGGCGAGTGTGTCTCTTCATGGAATATGCATCCAATCCGGATTGAGCCTATAACAAGAGAATTTCCTGAACTTAATATTATAGTTGCTCACTTAGGCGTGCATTGGAACACTGATGCTGCAGATTTGGCGAGGATGAGGCCGAATGTTTATGTTGATTTGACGGGCGCTTCGGGGGGCTGGAGGGCACGTCTCGATAGGGAAGGAGTAGAAAAGTATTTATGGTGGGATAAAGCATTTGAAAAGGTTATTTTCGGAACTGATGTTCACTATAGTCAGATTGAACAAATATTAAAAGAAGACATGATACGCTATGATGGCCTTGGTATTAAAGAAAACATAATGGAAATGATTCTTTCAGGCAACATTTTGAAACTTTTGAATACTTAACTTTTTGTGGAATGAACTATTTGTATAGTATCAAAATAATTTTTTTGATAGGTTGTATTTTTTCAGTTGCCTCAATGGTACACGGTGTTTGTGGTTTTGGGTTTGGTCTTTTGTCAGTTGGGCTTTTAACTATTATAATTGGACCAACGATTGCTGTACCTATTGTAGGTGTGGCCTCCCTAGCGAATTGTTTGTATTTAGGATGGCTGCTGCGGCGTGAAATAATGTATCGTGAGATTTTATTGCTTACATTGTTGAGTCTTGTATTTATTCCGGTAGGAACTCTTTTTTTGGCGGGCTGCGATAGCAGGATGGTCAGTATGACACTTGGTATTGTGATAATTTTTATTGTTTTACTGTCGCTTATCAATCGTAAATATCTTCGATTGTTTGCGTTACCATGGTTTAAATGGTTCGCCGCGATTTCCAGCGGTATTCTTTCCGGTGCATTCAACATACCCGGACCACCTTTTATTTTATATGCGTATAATTGTGGCTGGTCGGTCAAAAAAGCAATAGCGAATCTTCAGTTTATCTTTTCTGTGATGGCGGTTGTTACGATAATTAGCCTTATGCTGGCAGGATTGCTGAAGGTACAGACGATTGTCTTGGGAATTTTATATATGCCACTGATAATGGTTTTTACTTTCGCGGGAGCAAGGGTGTCAAATCGGCTTAGCCCTGGCGGGATTGGCGTGGCGATAAATTTTGTGTTTATTTTAGTGGGAATAATTCTGATAACTCACAGGTAGTTATAGTTATGGAAGTTGTAAATATATAAGGGGTTTAAGATGGCTGAGAATGTAGTAATTGATAAGTTGATACAAAAAGCTCGTATGGCTCAAAGGCTGATAGAAAACTATAGCCAACAGCAGATTGATAATGTTTGTCTTTCGGTCGGCTGGCAGGCATATAAAGATGACAATATCGCAGCCTGTGCAAAAATTGCGGTAACCGAAACTGGTATGGGCATCTACGAGGATAAACTCAAAAAGCATAAGGTCAAACTGCTTGGCGTATGTCGAGATATTAAAGGCGCTAAAAGTGTTGGACTAATAGAAAGTGACGCTGAACGAAAAATAACAAAGTATGCCAAACCGGTTGGTGTAATTGGAGCGCTCACTCCGGTAACAAATCCAACGGCTACAGCTGCCAGTAACGCTGTTAGCATATTAAAAGGCCGTAATGCGGTGATTTTTGCTCCGCATCCCAAGGCGAAAGAATCCTGCAAAGTTGTCTGTAATTTTATGCGGGAAGGTCTTAAAAAGGTTGGCGCACCGGAAGACTTAATTCAGTGGATACCTGAGCCGTCTGTAGAGTTGAGTCAGGAATTGATGAAGAAAGTTGACCTTGTTCTGGCTACCGGCGGGGGCGCAATGGTGAAAGCTGCGTATTCCAGCGGAACACCGGCTTATGGTGTAGGCGCCGGCAATCCGGTTATCGTTGTTGCCGAAGATGCGGACATCGAAGATGCGGCTGGGAAGATTTTTATCAGCAAGACATTTGACAATGCCACAAGCTGCTCTTCCGACAATAGTATTGTTATCCAAAAAGCGGTTTTTGACAAGATGGTTACTGCGTTTCAAAAACGAGGCGGATACTTATGCAATCCAGAAGAAAAACAAAAGCTGGAAATGTGGATGTGGATACCGAACAAAAAGACCGGTGAGGTAGGCTTGAATCCAAAAATTGTGGCGGTATCTGCTTGTCAGATAGCCAAAGATGCAGGACTTTTAGTGCCTGAAAATACGACGATGCTTATGGTTGTCGGGGATAGTCCCGGCCAGGGCAGGTTCAGCGGTGAGAAACTGTCGCCAGTAATTACGCTGTGGGAATACGGGTCTTTCGACGAAGCGATAGACGCGGTTATTAAAATACATGATTATGCGGGCATAGGCCATAGCTGCGGTATTCATACATTTAATACCGATTATATAAATCGGCTTGCACTTACGGTAAAAGCAAGTCGTGTTATGGTTCGTCAAGCACATGCTCCATCGTGCGGCGGGAATTTTCATAATGGTATGCCTTCCACTGTAACGCTTGGTTGCGGGACATGGGGCGGAAATATTACAAATGAAAATATTTCATTCAAACATTTTCTCAACATAACATGGGTATCAGAACCGTTTGACCCGATAAAGCCTACCGATGAGCAGATGTGGGGTGATTTCTGGAAGAAGTACAGTAAATAAGGAAATAATATTTATGAAACTTTTTGAATATCAGGCAAAACAGCTTTTTTCTGAAGCCGGCATAGTTGTGCCCAAAGGGCATATTGTATCGAGTCTGGACGAGGTAGAAGCTCTTAAAGATGAAAGTATAATGCCATGCGTTCTCAAGTCACAGGTTCTGCAGGGCGGTCGCGGCAAAGCGGGATTGATACAGTTTGCGTCCTCTTACAATGAAATGTATGAAAAAGCGTCCGAGCTTTTTAATTCCAAGGCTAATGTTAAGAAAATTCTCATTGAGACAAGGCTTGGGGTTAAGGAAGAGCTTTATCTGGCGATGACGATTGAACCGGTTACGGGCAGAATACTGATAATGGCCTCGCGGGCGGGCGGAATGGATATCGAAGAAACAGCAAAAACCGCACCTGAAAAGATTGTTTATGAAAGGGTGGATATTAATAGGGGACTTTTGCCATTTCAGTGTCGAAATGTAATGTTCGGATTGGGGCTTAGCGGCGATAATTTTAAGCAGGGCGTTAAGATATTGACAGGACTATTTGAACTCTTTAAAAAATATGACGCTGAACTTGTTGAAATCAACCCGCTTGTTATAACAGATTCCGGCCTTGTTGCTGCCGATGGGAAATTTAGTATCGACGATAATGCGTCAACAAGGCAAAAACGCTTTGAAAAGACACCAGATTACTATGATAACCAAATAGAATATGAAGCTTCTCTGGAAGGTATCCCGTTTCTTTATTTTGGTGGTGATATCGGGCTTATGTGTGCCGGTGCGGGTCTTACAAATACTGTTTACGACTTGATTAATGATTATGGTGGGACAGTCGCCAACTATCTTGAATTCGGCGGACCTAATTATAAAAAGGCTCTTCAGGCGATGCAGCTAACGCTCAAGGCCAAACCGAAAGTGATTCTGATAGTAACTTTCGGCACAATTGCCAGAGCGGATGTTATGGCTGAAGGCATTGCCGATGCAATCAGCAAACTTAAACCGCAGATTCCTATTATTACAGCAATACGCGGCACCAATGAAGAGCAGGCTGCCAAAATACTTTCCCAATGCGGCCTTGAACCTCTGTTTGATACCGAAGATGCGGTGAAACAGGCGGTAGCGATTGCCAAAGGAGGCAGATAATGGGTATTTACATGGACAAAAATACGCGTGTTCTCGTTCAGGGTATAACCGGAGGCGAAGGCAGCTTCTGGACAAAACATATGGTTGAGATGGGTACTAATGTTGTTGCAGGAGTAACGCCAGGTAAAGCCGGTCAGGTTGTTGAAGGTGTTCCTGTTTTCAACACTGTTCAGGACGCGGCAAAGACAACATCTCCTGATGCATCGGTGTTATTTGTGCCGCCGATGTTTACAAAGGATGCGGTGTTCGAGGCTCTCGATTCTGGAATCAAAAAAATTGTGGTAACCGCTGAGGGCGTGCCCGTCCATGATGCTGTCGAAATACGTGCAGCTGCCCTGAGTGCCAAAGCAATGATAATAGGCCCTAATACAACAGGTGTGATAACGCCAGGCCGAGCGATGATGGGGTTTATTCCATACTGGATTGAGCGGGTCTACAAGCATGGGCGAATCGGAGTTCTCACACGAAGCGGCTCACTTACAAATGAGGTAACCGCAATGGTAGTAAAAGCTGGTTTTGGTATTTCAACCCTGCTTGGAGTCGGTGGCGATACAGTTCCATTTATGCGTTTCGCTGAGGTGCTGCCGTTATTTGAAAATGATAAAGATACCGATGCTGTTGTGATAATTGGCGAACTTGGCGGGACGATGGAAGAAGAAGTCGCCATCGCGATCAAAAATAAAATATTGACCAAACCGCTTGTCGCATTTATTGCCGGTAGAACCGCTCCGTCTGGCAGGAAAATGGGACATGCTGGTGCAATAATAACCGCAGGGAAAGGCACAGTAGCGGGCAAAACGCAGGCTTTGCTGGAAGCTGGTGCGTTAGTTGCAAAACGCCCAAGCGAAGTGGGCTTGCTTTTGCAGGAGTTGACCAGATGAAACAATGGAAGAATTCAAATGTAAAAATATTTTTTGGAATGTTAGCGTTATCATTACTGATAGTAATTCTTTTATTGCCGGTTCCTCCTCCAATTAAGACTACAGTAAAAGAAATATCTTTGACACCACAGGGCAAAACTACTCTGGCCGTTTTGGCAATGGCAGTTTTATTATGGATGACAGAAGCGGTCGCTTTTCCAGTTACTGGTTTGTTGGCGATAGTTGTTCTTGTTGTAACAAAGGCACAGCCTTTTAGGGAACTTGTGAAAAATGGTTTCGGAAGTCCTATTTTTCTATTTTTTCTTGGGGTGTTGATTATTACCGCAGCTATTAGCGAGACCGGCATTTTACATAGAATAGCGTTATGGCTGCTTCATAAATTAGGACACAAACCAAAATATGTTATTTTGTTTTTCCTGACAATGGGAACCTTGATGGCATTTTGGATAACAGATATGGCGGTTGCTGCTATGCTCTTTCCATTGGCGGTATCCATACTTAAAGACGCGGGTGTTGAACCGTTAAAAAGTAATTTTGGCAGAACTTTGATGATTTCCTGTGCATGGGGGCCGCTGATGGGTGGAATCGCGACACCTGTAGGATGCGGTACTAATCCTCTAACAATCAGTTTTCTAAAGGATTTAGCGGGGGTTGATATTACGTTTGCAAATTGGATGGTTATGGGCGCTCCCGCTTCAATTATGATGCTGCCTTGTGCGTGGCTGATACTGCTAAAGATTTTTCCGATGGAAAATATAAATGTAAAAGTCAGTCGGGAAGATTTTAAAAAGAAGATGAACACAATAGGCCCGGTTACACGCAAAGAATTTTTAACAGTTCTTATTTTTGGTTTAACAATATTTCTTTGGGTAAGCAAAGATTTCATAAAAGTATGGACTGGTGGTGCTATCGATTATCTTGATATTTCTTTTGTTGCGATTATGTGCCCCTGCCTCTTCTTTTTGCCAGGAATAGAAATTCTTGATTGGAAGAGGATGCAGCAATCTATTAATTGGGGCGGCATTATTCTTATTGTAACCGGTCTTTCGATTGGTATGGCTATTTATAATAGCGGTGCTGCCGAATGGCTTGCATGGGTTTTGTTCAATAAGATAGGGATGCTGCATCCTATCGGGATTGTTTTCGTAATTGTGCTTGGTGTTTCATTGATGAAAGTTCTTTTTTCGAGCAATACAGTAACGGGAGTAATTATTGTTCCTTTGCTGATTGCATTGGCGAAAAACCTGGGTCTGGATCCTGTGCTTGTAGCTGTTCCAGCGGGGATTACATCTTCGTTAGCTTTTATTCTGGTAACTTCAACTCCGACAAATGTAATTCCATATTCAGCGGGTTATTTTTCAATAGTCGATATGGCAAAGGCCGGCCTTTGGATGACCGTAGCTTCGTCAATAACTGTTACTGCTTCAATATGCATATTCGGCAGGCTGTTTCATGTAGTTAATTGGTAATTTTTTTAACATAGGATGATTCACAATGATTAAAGAGAAATTTGACAAGAATGAGTTCGACAAACTTGCAGCGGAGTATCGATATATAATAACTGATATTATTTGTCGTGCTGGATCCGGGCATATCGGCGGGGCATTAAGTCTGGTGGAAATTGTCATTACACTTTATGACCGCATAATGAAAATTGCCCCCGATAATCCTAAATGGCAGTACCGTGACAGATTGATTATGTCGAAAGGTCACGCTGGGCCTGTACTTTATACTGCACTTGCTTACAAAGGATTTTTCCCCACGAGCTGGCTGCCGACTCTCAATGCCGACGGCACACGTCTGCCGAGTCATTGCGATCAAAATCAGACACCTGGTATTGATATGACCACCGGTTCTCTCGGTCAGGGCTTGTCCTGCGCGTGCGGAGTCGCACTTGCGGCGAAGATAGACGGTAAAAAACATAATATTTTCTGTGTTATCGGTGACGGTGAAAGCAATGAAGGCCAGATATGGGAAGCCGCTCTTTTTGGCGCTCATCGTAAGCTGGATAATCTTGTTGCCATTTGTGATTACAACAAACTTCAAATAGACGGTTTTACCAAAGAGATACTCGATATTGAACCGCTTATGGATAAATGGCGGGCGTTTGGCTGGGAGACTTTTGAAATGGATGGACATAATTGGGATGACATATATAAAACTGTGAATCAGGCTATTGCCGTAAAAGACAAACCCTCTATGATAATCGCCCATACTATCAAGGGTAAAGGCTGCTGTGAAATAGAGAACAAGGCTGAAAGCCATAATATCAAAGTCCCTGACAAGGCATCGCATGAAAAATATCTCAAGTCGCTCAAGTGTCAGGATAACGAGTTGGTTTACTAATTTTTATAAGGATAAAAATATGCTATTGCACGAAATGGAAATGAGGGCTGTTTACGGTCAGACTCTTAACGAGCTGATAGAAGAGAATCCGAATGTAATGTGCCTTGAAGCCGACCTTAGCAAGGCCTCAGGTACTAATCCCTGCGTGGCTAAAAAGTACCCGAATAACTTTATTAATGTCGGTGTTTGTGAAGCCAATATGATAAGTATTGGGGCTGGTTTGGCTGTCGAAGGCAAAATCCCGTTTTGCGCAAGTTTTACCTGCTTTGCATCAAGGCGCGTTTATGACCAGATTACCATCAGCGTAGCCTATGCCAACAACAATGTTAAAATTGTGGGTACGGCTCCGGGCATTACAGCAGGTCCAAACGGTGGCACGCATATGTGTTTTCAGGATTTGGCGATTATGCGCGCGATGCCGAATATGCATGTATATAGCCCGACAGATTCTTATGAGCTTAGAGCTGTTATGCGGTATATGGCCAAGACGAGGCAGCCTGCTTATATGCAGCTTATCAGGTCCAAGGTGAATAAAATTTTCGATGAAAATTATAAGTTTGACCCTGCCTGGGCTGTTGTTCTTAAAAAAGGGAAAGACGTAACTATAGTTACGACCGGTTATATGACGCATTTTGCATTGGAAGCCGTTGAAGAACTGTTACGAAAAGGTATTAACGCTCAATTGCTCCATTATCCTTCTGTTAAACCATTTGATGTGGAAACTCTGGTTGCAAGCGCGAAAGAAACTGGCATCGTAGTAACGGTTGAAACACAGAATATTATCGGCGGTCTTGGCGGTGCGGTATGCGAGACCCTTAGTGAAAATTACCCTGTCCGTGTCAAACGGCTCGGCATACCAGATAAATTCGGCGAAGTCGCGACTGAAGAATATCTGTTTAATAAGCATGGTTTCGGCGTAAAACACATTGTTGCCGCCTGCATGGAAATGTTGAAAGGAAATAAAAAATGAGATTTGCCATAGGTTCAACCAGAGCTGGGTTGATGTTAAAAAAAGAAGTTATAAATTATCTTGAGAAGGCGGGACACGAACTTGATGACGTGGGTATGAAAGAAGGTGGAGAATTTGTATCCTATTATGAATCGGCGGCGCGAGTTGCGAGCGTAGTCAGCGAAGGTAAATATGCAAAGGCTATAATTATTTGCGGTACCGGTGCGGGCAGCGTAATCGTAGCTAACAAGTTCAAGGGTGTTTATGCTGTCCATGCCAGCAGTGAGTTTGAGGCAAGCCGGGCGACAATAATAAATAATGCCAATGTATTATGTCTTGGCGAATGGATAACACCGCCGCAGCATGCGATTGAAATTGTAAAAGCATGGCTGAACAGTAAATTTACGGAGGGATTTGCGGCCGACTGGCAGGAATTTTTGAAGAACGGATATAAACAGGTTCAGCGAATTGAATCGGAGAATCTTAAATGAGCAAAGTTGTTTTTTTCTATATAAGCAGTATGCTTTGAAATACCGGAGTCTGTTTTAATTAATTCTATGAATTGATAATGTTTTTTATTTAATTGGAGCTGTATGGAAAATTTAAAATTGACATTGAGTTCTGTAGATTACATTTTTGTTATACTCTATTTTATTTTTGTAGTTTCGGTAGGGGTGGTAATGCAGAAAAAAGCAGGAAAAAGCAGGAAAAACTTTTTTCTGTCCGGCCAGAATCTTCCTTGGTGGCTATTAGGAACGAGTATGGTGGCCACTACCTTTAGTATCGGCACCCCTCTCCTCGTTGCTGGATGGAGCAGAGAAGCGGGCATTGGAAAAAACTGGGAATGGTGGGTCTTTCTTTTTGGCCAGATGTTTACCACATTCTTTTTCGCCAGACTTTGGCGGCGAACCAATGTTTTTAATGATGCCCAGTTCATAGATATACGATATTCTGGCAAAGAAGCTGCTTTTCTAAGAGGGTTCAGAGCCTTGTACATGGGTTTTATTATGAATATGCTGGTTCTTGGCACAGGACTGATTGCAGTTTCCAAGATTGGAACCATTCTTTTGGGGATAAGCCAGGAAAGTACCAGTTATGTAGCATGGAAATGGGGCATTACTATTTTTTGTGGGTTAATAGCTCTGTCCTATACGACTCTTTCTGGGTTTGCGGCGATAGTCATCACTGATTTTGTTGGATTCATAGTTGCCATGGCTGGCGCTATCTTAATAGCGATTTTTGCGGTTAAGCAACCGCAAGTTGGAGGTTTAGCTGGACTTATCGGATATCTTCATAATTCAATGCCGGAACGACTTGAATTTATTCCCATGCCGGGCGTTGAAAAGGCAGGCCTAATGTCGTTTGGCACAATTATAACGTATTGTGCTGTTCGCTGGTGGGCCCAGATTTATGGTGGTGCAGAACCTGGAGGTGGAAGCCATGTTGTACAGCGAATGGTATCTGCGAAAAGTGAAAAAGACGCTTTGTTTGGCACGATGTGGTTCAATATTGCTCATTATGCTGTTAGGCCTCTTCCCTGGATAATTGCAGGTTTGGCAACGATATTGATATTTCCTCTGGATAAATTTCACGATCATGAAATAGTCTATTTGGCAACTATTAACTTTTTACCAATCGGTGTTAAAGGCATTGCTATTGCAAGCCTGTTTGCTGCATTTTTGACAAATACAGATACCCGACTCAACTTGGGCGCATCGTATTTTATCAATGATTTTTACAAACCATTTATGGTCAAGGATAAAGACGAAAATCACTATCTATTGGCCTCAAGGGTTATAACCGTGGTACAGATGGTTTTAAGCTATTCAATTTTCTTTATGGCAAATGATGTGAGAACCTTATTTTTTATATATATTGGCATTGGCAGCGGTGCAGGACTTGTGTACATTTTGAGATTCTACTGGTGGAGGATTTCTGCATGGAGTGAAATTGCCGCAATGACCGGTGCGTTGATATGCTTGATAATATTCCGATGGTTTGTTTATGGAACGGAACAGAGCTTTAATGAACATGCATACGAATATATGTTTATCTCACTTTTTGTGGTTACGGCAGTATGGGTGGCTGTAACTTACCTTACAAAACCGACGGATAAAGAAAAACTGAAAAGTTTTTTCAGATTGGTAAGACCGGCAGGTCCTTTATGGAAGCCGATTTCGCAGGAACTTGAAAAAGCAGAGGGAATTATATCCACAGATAATCTTAAGATAGCCTTTATTGGTTGGATTTTTTCCAATCCTATGGTATTTGGCTATCTTTTCTGCAGCATCTATCTTTTTATGGGGAAATATATCTACGCCATGATTTGGGCAATTATTGGTATCGTATGTACATTTGGAACGGTATGGGCAGTCAGGAAACTTACTGCCATTGAAATAGAAAAAAGAAAAACCTTGGTTAAACCAGTCGACAAGTCTTAATTACGCAATGGTCGATGAAATCGCAAAATTTAAGAAAGAAATTGCTACTTTGGAGAAACAGTACCAAAACTTTGGAACAATGGTGGAGGTATAAATAAATGAATTATCGAGAAAATATTTTATGTGCGGTACGCTTTGAAAAACCTGATTATATTCCGATGATTTTTCACATTAATCCGTCATGCTGGAATCACTATCCATCGGAATTTTTACAAGAGCTTATTGCAACTCATCGCTTTCTATTTCCAGAATTAAATGGTTCGCAGCAAATGGAAGTAAAATATCAGCCCTTTGCGCAAGTGGAAAAACCGTTTATCGATGGCTGGGGTTGTGTTTGGCAAACAACTGAAAATGGTATTACTGGTACAGTGGTTGAGCATCCGTTAAAAACATGGGATGCTTTCGATAAGTATTCGTCGCCCGATCCAATGATTGATTCCGGTCGAGGAAAAGTTGACTGGGATCAAGTTGCCCATGATTTCGAAACGGCCGCGGCAAACAATAAATTGGCGATGGGGGGGGTGCGGCACGGACATACTTTTCTTACACTTGCCGATATACGTGGCTATGAAAATTTGATGTTTGATATGACAGACAATGATACACGACTTTGGAAACTTATCGAAATGGTCGAAATTTTCAACACGCAGATTGTACAGAGATATATTCAAGCAGGCGCTGAATGGATGAGTTATCCTGAAGACCTGGGCATGCAAGTCGGTCCAATGATATCTCCAAATCACTTCAGAAAATACATCAAACCAAGTTATCAGCGATTAATGGCTATGGGACACGATGCGGGCTGCATTGTATATATGCATTCAGATGGTGATATCCGTGATTTAGTAGATGACCTAATTGATGGCGGTGTGGCGGTAATGAATCTTCAGGATATTGCAAATGGCATCGATTGGATAAAGGATAAGCTGGCAGATAAGATTTGCATTGATTTAGATATAGATCGCCAAAAGGTTACCAGATTTGGTACGCCTGATGTGATTGACGACTTAATTTTGAATGAAATAAAAACCCTTGGTTCAAAACAGGGTGGACTGATGATGATTTATGGCTTGTATCCAGGAATACCGATTGAAAATGTCAAGGCGTTAATGGACGCAATGCAAAGGTACTCAACGTATTTTTCATAGTGGCAGGTTACAGATAGAAATTACTGAAAACAAAATATGATAGAAGTTAAGTTATGATTATGTTAAATAGGAGATTAAAATGGACAGGAAGCTTGAAATCCGTGAACTGCTTCGACTCAGCCCAGAGGAAATAATAAGTCGTGCAGGACATAAACTTGTGGTTTGCAATGATATCGAAGCCCTGCATTGGCGGTTTGCAGAAGATATTGCGGCGGAGATCCAGGATAATAATAGGAGAGACCAACGCACTGTACTGATTCTTCCGGTTGGTCCGGTCGGCCAGTATCCGATACTTGCCAATATCATAAGTGAAAGGCAAATATCACTTGCAGATTGTCATTTCTTTTTTATGGATGAATATTGTGATGACACAGGGAAAGCCGTCTCGTCAAATCATCCGCTTAGTTTCAAGGGGATTTCGCATAAGGAATTCTTTAGCAGGCTTGGGCCGGCAAACGGATTAAATTATGAAAATGTTTACTTTCCTGACATACAAAATTGTGATGAGATTGAAAAACTGATTACTGATTTTGGTGGAGTAGATACTTGTTATGGAGGAATAGGCATTCACGGACATGTTGCATTCAATGAACCTCAAGCTGGCATAAAACACACTAGCCCACGGAAAGTTCGTTTATCCGATTTTACCTTAACAATAAATGCGATACGCTCTAATGTCGGGGGAAACCTTGAATGTTTTCCTAAAGATGCATATACCTTGGGAATGCGGCAGATACTTGGCGCAAAACGCATAAGATTGTATTGCAGAAATGGTTGCGACTTTGACTGGGCAAACACAATCTTGAGAATCGCATTATTTGGTACGCCTGGCGATGACTACCCTGTTACATACATTCGATCCACAAACTATACTCTCATTACCGATCATAACACATTGGCTTGTCCGAAACACTTCATATAGGTCTCGCCAAAGGCGTTTCGAGTCATTTATTTATTATTTCAGGACGGTTTAACTCTAATGAGGTTATGAAAGGGCTTCTAACCAATTTTCCTCATTTGTTCGCAATAATATTGTATATTTTCCCATTTTGCGTCAGGTGCGATTCGATGATCAGGACAGGGAATATAACCGCCTAACTCAATAAGTGGTTTCAGTCGTTCAATTTCAGAATTAACTGCCGCATAATCCATCGAGAATACAACCTTGTTCATACCTCCCACTCCTCGCAATTGGGGACCATACTTATCCCTCCATGGCCTAATATTAGCATTCCACGTGCCCACTTCAATCGGGAACATTGTATTGACACCGTTATTGAACCATATTGGGATCAAAGAATCAATGAGGCCATCACAATCCACCGATACAATATCAATACCATACTGCCTTAGAAGATTGGTGATACGACGATAGTGGTGACCAACTTTTTGATCAAATACTGATGGAATAATCAGAGGACCGTTCTTAAAACAGATATCCTCCCAAAAATGCGCGAAATCAAATTTTGCACCTGCCACCAGTACCGTTTTTGCACAGTTATAGGAAAGATCGCCCACAGTATTTATGATCTCATCGAAGAGCTTTTCATCGTCCATATAAAGATAGCTGACACCGATCACGCCAAACCAATTTCTGATATTACCAAACAAACTGCCACAGTAAAGGCCCAGAGGATTTTTTCTTTCCGGTTTTTTTAAAAAATCAAGTCCACCGCCGTTGTATTCAAGGAACACTTTGCCGGTATTCACTTTTGATTTTAATATTCTCTCGGCACTGAATTGCAATCTTGGTAAATAATGCTCTTCCCAGCTTTTCCGATCTTTCAATGTGTGATCAATTTCAGATGGTATAGAGCCGGCACCTTCTTTTTGCAGGACAATCGTACCATCATACTGCAAAACTTCCCGTGAACCATCCGCATTTATCTTCATAACTTTCGACTCAAAGCCGGGACAGAGGTTGGTATAGGAGTCAAAACAGTTATACCAGCCGAAATCGAATCCAAGTTTATCTCCGATGGATTTATCAATCGGTGTCCCATCTGTCCAGCTTTTGGCTTCTTGTTCTGTGATATATCCTTGCTTCGCCCATTTTTCAAGAGTTTCAATCCAGAAACCAAAATGAACGATTGGCAATCTATCGTAGTTTTTATAATTCAGAATTGATAATGCTCTTTCTCTGTTATTCATCTCGAAACTCCTTTCAAGTAAACTTCCACACCCTCACGGATATGGCATTATGAAAAGTAAATTATAAAATAAGATAAACAAATAGTATGGTAGAAACATCCCGCTTCAAAGGCAGTTTTAGTTTTAAATTATATTTAGCAGTCAGCCTCAAAATGCCAGTGGTTTCTTTGACTTTCAATTTTAGTCTTGGACGAGACAATGATGGGAGATTTTTCACCAGTTTCTACCATTTTTTGCACGAGGCGACGTCTTAATGACTCTGTTAGTTTTTTATGTGAATCAAAATCTATAAGATTGCAAAGTTCATAGGGGTCGTATTTAAGATCATACAAAAATTGCTCCTCATATCTACCACTGTCCATCTCCATGGTAGGATCTTTATCAGGGGCGGTGACACAATATTTCCATCTTTGTGTCCGAATTGCTCTTCCAACTTGCGACTCACTTATTTGAATTAAAACTTCATCAGGCCAATCATCACATTGATTCCTCAAAATCGGCATTATTGAGCGTCCCTGCATATCTGAAGACACTTTGATTTCTGCCGCATCGAGGATTGTAGGTGGTATATCGACAAGACTCATAAGTCGCGTCACTCTACCCTTTCCATCAAAACCAGGCCCCTGAATGGCCATAGGAATACGAATGGAGCTCTCATGACAACTTCTTTTGTATTCGGAATTACGGGTCTTGAAGTGACAGCCATGGTCGGATGTATAAACTATTATCGTACTTTCAAGCAAATCGAGACTTCGCAAAGCATCGAGCATCCTGCCAAAAGCTTCATCAATTCGCTTGACCATTCCCCAATAGCCACCAAGATGTTGATGCGCCGATCCACCCAATGCCGCCAAATCAGGAGGGACCCACTTTGAAGTATACCTTTCTCTGTAGCCTTCGGGTGGAGGAAAATCATCGATCTGATTTTGCATATGGGGCTCGACCGGAGATACAAACAAAAAAAAGGGATTTTTCTGGTTCTCATTGACATATGAAATAGCCGCATCCACCACAGCATCGCATCTGTATCCTGGAAGCTTAACGGGTTTATTAGCGTTATTATATAGCGTAGTCTTGTATGGCGAACTTGTGAATTCAAGAATATTTGAAGCAAGCCAGTAATCATAACCGCTTCGCATTTTCTGCGGAACAGCACCCAAATTATTTCCGCCCAAATGCCATTTGCCTATATAGGCTGTGTTATAACCGGCCTGTTTGAAGTAGTGCCCCAAGGTTTTTTCATTTTCTGGTAAAGGAATTCCATTTCTAAATGTCCCAATACTTGTAGCATATTTGCCCGTTTGCAGACTTCCCCTTGCAGGCCCACAAACCGGTTGACATGTGAAAGCACTATAAAAATGTGTACCCTGGACGGCCATTCTATCAAAGTTAGGGGTCAAATCAAGCGGATTGCCATACAACTCCGATGTATCCCAACGTTGCTGGTCTGTGAAAAAAATAATTACATTTGATTTCTTTTTCATATAAAACACCCAAGGCTTCGGCGATCAACCAGAATTTTATTTATGCTGTAACCAGTATAAACTAATTATATTAGTCCATTAATATTATTGGTCTTGTCTTATTGCACAAAAAGTTATAAAACACTTGCTAAAAACTTGTAATATATCACTCTATTTTTGGAACGTACAGTTATCTATATAATCCAATTGTTTTGTGGGTTCTTTACTATTTACAATTACTTTCATATGGCTACATGTTATATTCTTAACAATAGAAACAGAAACACCTTTAGGAGCCTGATAGTTGATTTCTAATAAATTGTCCCCCTTAACCTTCCAATTAACATGTAATAGACCTTGTGGCGTTAGGTAAGCACCTTCGGCCCATTTTAATCGGCCTAAATATGGACTGATTTCAAAAGATTTTCCCTCACTTTGAGTTTGTCTTATTCCAAGAATTAATCTTGGTAAATAATATAAAGCAACTGCTGACCACGCATGGCAATGGCTTCTGGTTGGAAAGCCATTTGAGCCGGTTGTTCCATCAGCGAAACTCTCCCAGACAGTAGTTCCCTTATCAATCATAGGAATAAATTTTCCGTATAACGATTTTATAATATCACCCACTCTACCGGCTTTTTCCATTGCCTCATATAGAAACATAATCGCAAAGGGTGAACCTACCTCGGTAACACCATCACGGCAACTCCCAATACTTGAAACAACAGATTCTATATTTTCCTTTTCCACGATGCCAAACAAAAACGCCAAAAAATTGTTATGGCAACTAAAACTTTCACTAACTCTTCCGTTACTATGAATACTGTCAGGATAACCTTTCTTTGCGTTATCCCAATACCTGTTTATAGCATTGACTAATTTATGTCGCAAATCAGATAACCAGCTTTGTTCGTCGGTAACTCCAAGAACTTTAGCGCATTTGACAGTAGCATCTATCGCGTTCACCATAAACATGCTATTATATAATACTGTCTCATGAAAAGAGTCTATATCTGACCAGTCAAAGAAGTTCCAGAAGCTCGCACTGAAAAGGCCGAATCCATCCAGATATCTTTCTGCAGCATGAAGATTTTTCAAGCAAGTGGGCCACATACTTCGAAGGAACTCTACATCACCCCAAAACCAATAATATTCCCACAATGCAGAGTGCCAAAGAAAACTCCAGGCTGGAATGATACTTTTCCAACTTGTAGGAGCATGAGAACTAATCATTGGAGATAAATCAAGAGACTGGCTGCTAAGCCGGAGACATCTTGCTGCAATATCTTTTGCTCCGATTGTGTGATATGAAAAAAGTGCTTCATTTCGCATATCTCCAACCCAAAATACCTGCTCATAAAGTGGGCAGTCTGTAAAAGTATCATCTATACACAATTTTAATGTATGAATTGAATTGTCCCAAAGTTTATTAATCTTATAATCACTCGACTTAAAAGTACCTTGAAGATTGCAGGGATATAATGATTCAATAAGTTCGAATTTGTTAATTTTTACAGGCTTTTTGCTCCCCATAACTTTGATGAATATATACCGTCCCGATCGACGTTTTAAGGAAACAAACTTGTTCAAACCTTCATTTGTAATATACCGCATGCCATTACGGTTAGGAATAGTATGTTGAATTCTGCCCTTATCATCTATATACTCTACACCAAAAACATCTACCGTTACCCCTGCTTCGGAAAAAATCTCGAAACTATAATAACCAAGACGCTGTGTACCAAAATCATACACTAATTCAATACAACCATTATCAGATATTTGTACACCGGTACCATTTTGAGTGAGGTTTATAATTGCATCAGGTGAATCAATAACGGCAGGATTGCAAGGTTGACGAGTACAATGAATAAAATCCCAATAAGGATCTTGTAAAAACATATTCCCATATGCAATCTGTCTTGCATGGTTACCCAAAAACGCAGAAAAGGTTTCAGAATCATACACTTTATTAAGAATTAAAGCCATCTTGTCTTGAAATCTTTCTTCTAATTCATGGGTCTCCTTACAGGTGATGTTATAAAAATTAACGTAATCATCTCTGGTAAACCGAAACTCTTCAAATGGAACCATTACCCAAGGATTATCCGACAAGGAGTTGACTGGATTTTTGAATTTAAGCCCATATCCATTAAAAGATATGATCTGTTCTTTTTCATGCAGCAACAAAGACTCTGGAAAAGCTAAAACCAAATATTCACCAGCCTGTAATGTATAACTTTCTTTATGCTGGCCTGCTATGGCATAATTCATTTTCTCTGTCTTAATACTAAATGTCTGACATAAATCAAGCTTCAAAATAGTTGCAATACAATAATGAAGGCTTGTGTTTTTATTTGCTTCTATTAATTCAGGATGAAGAAGGCGAGCGCCAGAGATGCAAAAAGTGTATCCGTTTGATTTAACACTACTAGCACCTTTAAAGCACTCTGGCTTGAATATTTCTTTAGTCAAAAGCGGAACATCTCTAACATGCAATCTCTGCCATGGTCCTTCATTTGCGTTAAATAAAACGACAGCAGGCTGAAAGCTCAACTCTTTAGCCAGTCTTGCATCGTAATATTCAAATGGTTCCATTTGGATACTTATTTTTGGAACATTGGAGATCCACCCTTTGGCATGACAGGCAGACCAAGTTTCATCAGTCCCTATCCGGCAAGTAAATCCTTGGTCATCAGTGATATCTAATTGAACAAGCAAGCCTGCTTGCTGCCACATACCCCGAAAATCGCCAGCTCCATAATATCTTGCAATAACTTTTATTTCATTCCAGCCGTTTGATAAATAATCGCCTACATCTATAATGTCATACTGGTGATAATGAGGCCAGCTTTTCGCTGGCCCATCATTTACCCATATATTGTTAATGTACAACCTATAAAAGCTGTCTGCTGTAATACGAAGGACAGCAGACTCAAATTTATTTAATTTAAATGTCTTTGTGGCGATAATTACTCGATTATACTCTTTGTAATTATCCTGTTTAGCCCAAATCCACTTAGCTGAAAACTCTCGATCTTCTAACGTCATATAACCACTCACTGGTACTCTTAATAGTATCGGACAACATTCGTTTTTTTAAGCGGAGCCCTGTGTTCGCCCGATAAGGCCGACAATCGCTTTAGACAAGCCCTGTTGATAAAGTTTCCTTAGAAACGCCATTTGTTCCCATTATTTCCAAACTTCTACTCCATTACTCTTTATTAAATCCGGCTCAAACTCCACCCCTGTGCCCAATAATTATCTTCTTATTAAATGAAAAGTGGTAGGAGTTATCCGAGTTCTTTATATTGAACTTCTTAAGATAATCTTTGAATCAATTACACGTTCTTTTTCAGGCATTGATAAAATATCATCACGAGAGACTCTGCCAAGAATTTGATCCAATAACAGCTTAACTGCCAGCCTACCAATACTTTCCACTGGCTGTACCACAGATGTGATAGTTGGAATACAATAGGATGCAAAGCTTGGATCATCAAAAGTAGCAAAAGCAATTTCTTGCGGAATCTCTATATTAGCTTGCTTTAAAGCCCAGAATGCCCCCTCAGCAATCGTAGAATGACAACAGAATATCCCATGAGGCAATTCTTTCTGCCTTAATATTTTCTTTATGGCTCTAAATCCTCCTGAAACCGCTGTTTCTACTTCATAAATATCTTCTTGCCTAGGTTCAATCCCGCTTTCCTTTAAAGCATCATGGTAACCTTTTATACGATCCAATGAATATTGATAATTACTCATCGAGTGAATAAAAGCAATTTTCCTCAATCCCCTCTCAAGCATCATTTTAATCATTTTCTTTGTCGCTTGACAATTATCAGTATCAACCCAAGGTATTTCAGGATAATCATATCTCCTGCCTATCAATACCAATGGCAATGACAAACTAGCAAGCCTCTCCATCACGGGGTCGTCTAAAGCTGGAGCTAATACTGCTAAGCCATCTATTCTCTGTTTACTTAAGGGGCCATTTTCATCACCAACTGCATCAATATGTATCATAGGAAATGTAAGGCTGAATCCATGTGGATCGGTAGCATTGACTGCACCTTCAATAAGTTCGGGAAAATAAGGATCATGATAAATCTTTTTTACTCGATCCGGCACTCCAATAGCTATAACATGATTCATGCCGCTGCGTAATGCTCTAGCCCTTAAATTTGGTCGATATCCAAGCTGTTTGGCCACCGTCCTGATATGTTCACGAGTATTAGTGGCTACAGGCCCAACGTTATCCCGAATCGCTAAAGATGCGGTTGAAACAGATACTTTTGCTACTTTTGCTACGTCTACAATTGTCACAGGCATAAAAAACTCAAAATCAAAAACAATAAGAACGTTTCGATTTCTTACTTCTAACAGATAACAGCACTCATGTCAAGACCGATGCTAAAATAGCAGCGTTTTTTTGTGAAATCTTTCATATTGGCACCAAAAACGCAGTTTAATAATATGTATTATTCACAAAAAACAAAGGACTTACGCTATCCGCTTTTATTCCACTGTTCACAGCAATAGCATAGCCAACATGGTGATTCATGGAGGTTATGGTCTGTTTTATAGCCGGCTGAGCAGTAATTTCAGCAAGTTTGGAGTCTGCTCAGCTTAATCAGAGCTGAAATTACTACTGCCGACTTTTATATATTATACTACTTACCTTTTACAATGCTCAAAAATCAGTCCAAAAAAAACGCTTTCAATAACTAATTCACAGTAAGTGATGCCGACAAAGATATTTTAGTATATGATCCTGCAGGGCATGTAAGCGGAATTGTTATAGTACAAGAGTAATTGCCCTCATCAGATTCGCCAACAGAAGCTATAGTATAACTATCAGAGGTAGCACCCGCAATTGTGTTGCCATTTTTTTTCCATTGATAGCTCAAGCTTCTTCCAAATGCCTTAGCGTAGAAAGTTACACTTTGTCCAGCAGTCTTTGTCTGTGATGCAGGTTGTTGATAGAAAAGCCCTTGTTGTCCATAAAGTGTACAACCCAAAGGAACATCACGAGAACAGCCCACGGCGACGTTACCGGGTGAAGGTCCAGTGGAGCAATTTGTATACCAGTACCCAGTGCCAGGACGATATGTCCCACGATCTGTAAGACCATCTCCATCCCAATCACCGATGAGCGGAATATCGCCATTTTGTCCCCATTGTGCATTGGGATCGTCTTCACATGCCCAACTGCCGCCATCTGTAACATACCAAGTACCTGTTGATGGCCGAAAATATGCTCGTTCAACCTTTCCATCATTATCATAATCTGCAAGAAGAGGTACGTCACCATTACTGCCATAAGCACTTGTACTTTCGACCGGAAGACCGCTGGCAAACTTGAAATGCCAAGTTCCATCACTCGGTCTCCACACACATCTGTCCGCCTTACTATCACCATCACGGTCTGCAAGGAAAGGAATATCTCCCGGCTGACCGAATTCGTATTCAGTGCCAAAGCTGGCACCGTCATTTCCATACCATCTGGCATTAGTTGGTCTGAAAATTACTCGGTCATCAAAGCCGTCACCATCGACATCCCCTAATAGCGGTATGTCGTATGACGCGCCCCAGCATCCAAGATTTGCATCTGCAGCGCCTCCGCTATACTTGACATACCAGGAACAATTGGTAGGTTTGAATACCATCCTGTCTGCTTTATGATCACCGTCAACATCGCCTGTAAGCGGTATGTCGTCATCATAAGTACCTACTTGAGCCGCTGCAGCACCGTATGTGTACCACCAATTGGTCGATGGCCTATAAACAGTCATGTCAGTTTTATTGTCGCTGGTGTAATCAGCTGGTACATCATATGCGATTGAGATGTCCATTGGTATATACTTCACAGATGCCCCGTTGTTTACCGATGCAAGGATGTAGAAATTATCTCTATTTATTAGCATATTGTTTGTGCAGGTTGTATTTGCAAAAATAGGATAAAAGTATCCATTGGTATTGGGGATAGTGGTTAAATAACTCCAATGTATAAGGTCTCTGGAGACCCTCAAACCAATTTCACTTGTTCCACCAACATGATAATGGTATTCCATGCCTAAATACCATGCAGTCCCCGCTACCTTGGCGGCGCTGAATCTGAAACTGTTATTGGTGCTGTCAAAATCAACTATCGAGCTACTTCCGCCACCTGGTACGTCATAGAAATCCTCCATGTAATCTTTATCAAAACCGTCCGGCAGTGAATCAACCCATGTTTCTCCATTGCATGGATCAATATACCAGGTTTCCCAATAGTTTTCAAAACCATACAGAGAAGCTGGACAACGAGCGACTTTTATTCCTTTGGATTCGCTGTATGCACAATCCTTAAAAAAACAGTAGATCATGTTATTGTCAATAATGGCAGTCGGATGTCTTAAACCATCTGTGAGCTTAGTACCATTGGCATCAACATAACCGCTCGAAGGCCAGAGTATTGGACCCCGGTCGTTAGTTTGAAGATATTTGCCGTCATATGTGGGAATAGGACAACAGGTCATTCCTATTAAACCAAGATAATTGAGGCTACAATCCGTATAAGTTCCTGAACTGCACGTAGTTCCTCCGGAATAATCATCAGGCCACGTCCACCCTCCCACAGGTTCATCAATTATCGTGCTTTCATAATCACATCGTACACCCTCACATCCACTGCGCCATATAGACTCATTTTTATTCTCACAGTGCATAATGGCAAACATCCAGGGGTTATTATTGTTAAAAGTAGCATTAAGTACATATGCGGAGAAAACACCATTGTAGTTTCTTCGCCAATCCGTACCAACCGCTGGCTCGCTACAGTCACCAAGATTCCAGATATCACCTATAGTTGACTCAAAAGCATTGGCATTGTCAAAAGCATCTGAGTCTGTCAAAATGTTCTTGCCTGAGTTAAGATTGACACTATATGTCCATGCAGTAGTAGCAAAATATTTTGTTTTTGTCGTACCTCCAGATGTATACTGAACCGCCCAGTATGGCACCTCTGGAACCGATCCGGTGGGTTTTTGTGCAGCAACAGTCCCATGAGTCCCTATTGAGTCAGTTACTACCCTCGCACGACCGCCAAAGCATGGATAGCAGGAAACCATTATGATGCAAAATACTATTTGGTGGCATCTTATTCCAATATGAACACACTTATTATCCCTATTAGCAATGAAATTCATTATTTATCTCCTTTAAGTTATTTTTTTTTGATAGAACGAATTATAACAGCGGTTATTAATGCATTTCTCCGATCTAAATCGGAACGAATATAATTAAGATTCCCTGAAATAAAGATACCTCGTTTGAAATAACAAAGCCACAAGTGTGTTTTATTGATATTCTCTCAAGTTGCAGTTGCTGTGGATAAAATTTGCCATATTGCCATACCATGACCAAAGAGAACGAAGAATATTTGACTCTACCCCAGAGGAATCTTCACTTTTCAAAGGGCAATACCAAAATTATTTACAGCTTGCTCTTTGCTATATCGTGACTTCACCACTTAAAGTTTGCCTTTTGACCATTAGAAAGAAACTCCCATATATTGTGCCTCATAAACAAACGAAAATAAGCCTGTTGCAACGTATCGATTTATTTTATAACATGCCTTGACATTCATGTCAAGGCATGTTATAAAATAAATTATTGAATTGAGCTTGTATGTAATTTATACTCGCGCATTTTAAGCCATAAAATTTTATATGTAAATAAGTTATGAGAATTATTTTTTTTGAAAAATAAATAATTATGTGGCTTTGACCATAATCTAAAATTTTGAAATAAACATGTTCGTAACGTTTCGCTATCGCTTTTTTGTCTGAAAAACACTAACCACTTTTTAAAAAAGGACTTATGAACAAAATGTCAGAAACTTCTACCCACGAAAAATCCCTTTTGCGTTATTGCCCAAACCTAAAAGAAAGAGTGAAAAGATTAAACGGTCTATACAATTTTAAGAGGCAAGATGTTATTTGTGCTAAAATGAATATACCCAGCAAAGCCTTAGAAGATTTTGCTCGAAATCACGAAGCTGGTTTTTGTGACTACCCTAATATTGAGCAAAGAATTCAGTTTTGGGACACCTATTTAAGTGAACAATCACAGATAATGGATGACTCTGTTCCGTCCGCACTATTAAAAGAATTTGACCAAGGTCTATATGGAGGACTTTTTGGGGGCGATGTCAGGTTTATCTGTGACCCAAATACAGGACACATTACCTCAATGGTGCCTCCATTGCTTAGTGATTGGTCTGGAGTTGAAAAGCTGTCATTTGACCAAAATAATTACTGGTATAAACGATACTTAAAACAACTGGAGCTGTTTGATAACGCTTCTCAAGGTAAATTTGGTATAAGTCACTTCATAATGATTAATGGCCTTAATTTCGTCTATGAGTTGCGAGGAGCAACAGAAACATATTTAGGTGTTGAGGACTGCCCGGAAATTATAGAAAAAGCATTCGAGTTGGCTTATGAGGTAAACTTGCATATTCATAAACTATTTTTTGATAAAGTAACACCAATAGAAGGCGGCACGTGTAGCGGAATGGCTCAATGGATACCGGGACAAATTGTCTCGGAGAGTTTAGACCCATTTCATATGACTTCGGTTGATTATTTTGAGAAATGGGGAAGAAAACCCGTAGAAAGAATATTCTCGCAATTTGATGGTGGAATCATCCATATACATGGCAATGGCCGCCATTTACTTAAAGCTGCGTCTTCTATAGAGGGGTTAAAAGCGATATATCTCGGTGATGATAAAGGATTTCCACCTGCCTTTGAAGTTTTAGATGAAATTAGAAAATCTGTTGGCGCAATGCCTTTAATTTGTTCCGTTGACTATCATCAATTTATTGAGGTTCTTTCCAGGAAACAATTACAGGGAGGAGTGTTTTATAATGTAAAAAAAGTCCCTTGCGTAGGGACGGCCAATAAATGTATGGATTTAGTGCGAAAATACCTCTTGCCTATAACTTGATTCAGCAACATGCGAAAAACTGAAATGCTGCTTGCACTCACCCATAACATTGTGAGCATCCTATTATGCAGTAAAAGAGCTTTTCTACAGAGCACAATGTGCAATGGTTCAAGAATACATAATTCAGAACGTTTCGATGTCATTTTTTCATAGCTTTTATTCGAGAATAATAAAAAAATTCGTTTTTATTATTGCGACTGTATAAATGTAACTTCTTATATATAAAGATGATATGTATTTTGCAGTGAATAAACCTTGATTTTGCGATTTTTTCATAAAAATAATTACAAAAATCTTTCACTAAGGTATTGACAAGGTAGCAGGCGATATGTTAGATTGGTATCGAAACGTTGTTATTTTGTTTTGTTGTTCTTGAGAATAAAAGAAGGGAGGTGAAATTGTAGAAAGGTTTCTATGGGAGGGATTGTGGCTGTCCCCTAACAGTTAGGGGGTGCCTTTAATAGTTTTGGTTAATAATTTTTGGTCGGAGGAAAGTTTTATGTGTAAGAAGAAATTAAGCTGTTTAGTAGTTTTGGTTTTGGTTGCAGTATTAACTGGTAATGTTTTTGGAACAACTTTTATTTGGCAGGGCGCTTCGTCTAATCTTTGGCTTGCAAATGCCCTGACTAACTGGGCACAAGGTGGGCTTTATCCTAGTAGTACAGATGATGTAAAAATTACTCACAAGCCTACGACTCCCCGCATGCCGACTATTGCTACAGGTAATGCGTATGCTGCCACCTTATATGTAGGTGTGGACTGGGCAAGCCCGTCTCAATCGGCTATTTTGACAGTTAACAGGTGGCACAGACGTGCTTAACATGAATGGCGGCACGATTACTGCCCCATTTATAAATGTTGGACATCTGGGAAAGGGTGTTTTGAATATGAATGGCGGCACTATCAACTTGACCGGCCAGCTTAAAGCTCCAAGTCAAACAGGCAGCGGCACAGTGAATCTTGCTGGTGGCACCATTAATGCTGCTGGCCTTTACCTGCAGTCTACTGGGTATATGGATATAACCGGTGGAACATTGGTGCTTGACAGTGATACAGTCAATATTAGTGATGTTGATTGGACAATTCAAGACTTTGTTCACTATGGATGGCTCGAAGCCTATGCAGGCACTGGTCAAGTGGTTATAGATTATGCTATGAATCCAGGTAAAACGACAGTTTACGGTGTTGTTCCTGAACCAGCAACAATGGCTATGTTGAGCATAGGTGGTATACTGGCTATAAGAAGACGTACAAGATAAAAAGCAAAAATTTAGGTGAGGCAACGGGCACATTCATTCATAAATAACTGATGTGTCCGTTGCTTATGTTAAGGTTGTTAGATTGCTTTTTCTGAATAGAATTTAATAGATTATTTGGCAGTGTATGATAGCTTGCAAAGGTCAAATACAAAATAATTAGTTTTCATTGATACCAAACAGAAAGGGAGTATTTATGTCAAAGTCAAAAAAATGGTATAAATCTATTTTTTTTAATTTTTCTATTCTCGTTTTGTTGCTATTCTTTAGCACAAATGCTTTTGGATATATCATTTGGGTTGGTCCTTGGCCCTCGTGCGACGGCATTGCTCCAACATGGTTTAACATTAATCACTGGCGGCCGCCGGTGGGTGATGTGAATACTACCTGGAGATGGCCGGTAAAGGGTGATACTGTGTACATTACCCATAAGTACGATGTAGTCTGCTATCCAATAATCGATAGTGCCGATCCAGTAGTAGATTGTAACGTGTTGTATATCGGCGTTAACTTCAGCGACCAGGCTGCTTCCTTTACTGTCAATGGCGGAATCATTAACGTTTCTCAGTTTGTGAACATCGGTCATGCGGCTGTTCCACTTGATGACACACTTTATGTGCATGGCGGAGTTATTAATTGTGGAAGCCTTAGGGTTGGATACGATGGGAGGGGTGTAGTAAGCATGGATGCAGGTGTTATTCACGTGGTAGATCAACTTCTTGTTCCCGCTGGTATCGGCAGCGGCACAATAAATCTTACGGGTGGAACCATTGATGCCAATAATCTTTATATTAGTTCCTCTGGTACAGCTACGACATCAATAAACCTTGCTGGTGGGCAAATGATATTTGCCCGAGATCCTGATGCGGTGATTCCTACAGCGGTTACCAATGGAAAGATCAAAGCTTTTGGAGGTACCGGCTATGTGGTTATGGACGAAGAGATTAACCCAGGCAAAATCACTATTTACGGAGCAGTAATAACAGCTAAGGCCTATATGCCTACTCCGTACAAGAATCAGATTGACGTAAACTGGACTCCAATACTTAGTTGGCATGCCGGTATCGGGGCAACTGCACACGATGTGTATATTGGTGAAGATGCTGACTCACTTGTTCAGGTTGCGAGTCATCAGAGCGGGATGTCTTATAATGTAACAACGGCCTTAAAGTATCATAAAAAATATTTCTGGCGAGTGGATGAATGGGATGGCAGTGTAACTACTACTGGCGATTTATGGTATTTTACTACGATTATGCCGACCTGCGATCCGGTACCAGCCGGCGATACGAATGGTGATTGTAAGGTGAATTTCCATGATCTCGCAAATGTTGCAATTAGTTGGCTTGAGTGCAACTGGGTACAGACATCAGCCTGTGACCAGGCTAATTGGTAAGTTTTTTGATTGGATTAGGAAAGCTTAAAAAGCTGTTTATGGTCTCTGGTAAATTCGATTTTCCAGAAAAACGTTCCATTCTTTTTGGAAATAGTTTTCCAGAGACCTGGTTTTAAAGAAAAGTAGTTGATGGAACATAGTCGTGTTATGTGAATAGTGGCGAGTTTATATTGCAGGAAAAATTATGGAGTACACAAGTTGTATCATACTATTTTAGGCTATCTAATGTTTATCTCTTCTATATGCCTGTGTGTTTCCGCTAATATTGCGGATAACAATGGTACTGGTGTGGAGATGCTTGGTGAATTTAAAGTATGTCCTGCTGAGATTGTAGAAATCAGAGGCGAAACCGTGAAGCTTTCAGAAAAAGCTCCTGGTGGCTGGAATATCTTTGCCTAACTGGGCCATATCCAATGCATAAAACCTGGTGTTGGTAGCCCTGTCCCTGGGGCTCTTGTACCGCAAAGTGTTAGAGTGTGGTATGGAGACAAACTTTTAGAGTTAGGCAAAGATTATTTGTGTGATCAAGAGTGGGGCGCTTTAGGTATTGGTGCTCAGTCATGCGTTACGCCTAACGAACAAGTGTCTGTGGACTACAATTTTTCACTTAGAAGAATAGATTCTTTGGTAGTTGACAGCAATGGGAAGAAAATAATTTTAAAAGGCACGAGCCATCTTACTGTTCCGGAACCACCTCTTATAAGTGATGGACAGAAGCATTTGGCAAATGTGTTTATCGATTATAATAGTCAAGGCAGTAATGCTCTTATTCTACCGATTAGAGAAGCCTCTTCTGCTGCCAAGACAGAGACCACACCAGGAAGGATTCCTAAGACGCTTGCGAAAATCAAAGCAGGTCATCCTGTGAAAATTGTCTGTTGGGGAGATAGCGTTACCGTAGGCGGGGAAGTTTCGGTTGAAAAACGATATGCAACGATTCTTGAACAAAAATTAAAAGAGAAGTTTCCTCAAAATAAAATTGTGGTAGATGTTATAGCCGTAGGTGGGTCTAACTCAATGCAGTGGCTTTTTCCAGTTAAACATCCTAATCCTGGCTGTGACTTTAAAAGGGTATCTGACGCTGCTCCTGACCTGGTAACAATCGAGTTTGTTAACGATACGGGTATTTTTAGCGACATTGCTCAATTTCAGGATGAATATAATGTTATTTTGGCTCGCTTGCGAAATATTGGTGCCGAAGCTATCCTGATTACGCCTCATTTTGTAAAAGGTATGGATCGTCACAAGGATACCCGTGAATATGTGGCAAATCTCAAGCGGTTCACAAAAGAAAATGAGTTGGCTCTGGCGGATGCTTCCGCGAGATGGAAGCATTTGTGGATGGAAGGTTTGCCTTATGAAACGCTTTTGATTAACAATATCAATCACCCTGATTATCGGGGCCATATTATTTTTGCCGAAGAACTAATAAAATGTTTTGAATAAATTTTTAAAGTAAGGAGCTTAAAAATGTATAATAGGCGAAAAGCATTCACATTAGTGGAATTATTGGTAGTGATCTCCATTATTGCATTATTACTTGCAATATTGATGCCATCATTGCAAAAAGCAAGGGGGCAAGCACAAAGTGTGATTTGTAAGTCTAATCTAAGACAGTGGTCTCTCATTTTTAGGATGTATCTTGATGAACACAAGGAACGTTTTATGAACGGTTACGCCGGTGATACGACCGGAATGCCTAATAACCCAAGATGTCGGCTCTGGATGACAGCATTGGATCCGTATATAAAGGCAGGGGCTTCAGGTAACAACATTCGCTTATGTCCAAAAGCGACAAAAAGCACACTTGAGAGGGCGCTTCATCCATTTGCCGCTTACGAACAAGGCCCTGCAGCTGTGTATAGATGGTTTCCAGTGGGCTGGAAGAGTAGTTATGGCATGAATTCTTATCTATATGATTTAGACCCGAGTATCAGAAATCTTGTTCGGCCAGCTTCTGACAGTTGGAGAACAGCAAATCAGAAAGGTTCTTCTGACATCCCTGTTCTTATGGATGCAGCGTTCGATAGCGGGTGGCCTTTGGAGGACAACGCCCCCCCGTTATGGAATGGGTACATTGCCAGCAGTGAAATACAGCGTTTTTGCATAGATCGTCATGATGGTACGAATGTATTGTTTCTGGATTTGTCAGTAAAGAAGATCGGACTTAAAAAATTGTGGGAACTAAAATGGCATAAAAGTTTCGACACAAACAAAAAAACTTGGGATGGCCGATGGCCGGGCTGGATGAAAAATTAATACTATTGTCTGAAAATTTACCATTTCCTGCTGTCATAGTTCTCTTTGACTATGCTCATTTCTTAAAGAAAGGAATCGCAATATGTATAGCGGCAAGAAGATTGTTTATGTTATTATTTTTCTTATATTTACCTCGATAGTGTTTGCGAATCCTTTGCAAATATCATCCAATGGTCAGTCATCTTATGTAATTGTTGTTAGTCCCCAGGCAGGCAAAATTGAAACATTTGCAGCAGAGGAATTGCAAAAATATCTGACAAAAATAATTGGCACAAAACTTCCCATAGTGAATACCTCCGGAGAAAATCCTTTTATCGCAATTGGAGATAATCCCGCTACAAACTCTTTTCATGTTCCTTCACGTTATCCTGGTGACGATGCTTTTCGCATAATCAGTGTCAATAACAATATTATTCTTAAAGGCGCACATCCCCGTGCGACGCTTTTTGCCGTCTATGCTTTCCTTGAAAAGCTCGGCTGTTGGTGGTTTTCCCCTTCAGCCACGTATTTGCAGCCATACAATGAATATGTACCCCAAAACCAATCTCTTTCTGTTGAATCGATAGATATTTTCGAACGGCCTTTTTTGAAATATAGAAAAAAAGATTCTTCCGTGCGCGGTACATGTGAAAAATCTTATATGGTGGAATGTCTTGATTGGGCGACAAAGAATCGCTGCAATATTTTTTGTGTAGATATTAAGAAAAATGCATGTATGGCGGATATTACTGAAGCGAGCCAGTTACGTGGTATTGATATAGAATATGGCGGACATGACGTACCCACGTATTTTCTTTCACCGAAAAAATATTTTGAGACCCACCCGGAGTGGTTTGCAATGGTTGATGGCAAACGGGCTATCGAAAAATATTTTGCTCCCAGCGCCTGCTTTGCACCGGCTATGTTTGAAACTGGCAACCCGCAAGCTGTGGCTACACTTACTGCGAATTTGGTTGATTTTCTTAAAAAATATCCAGAAATAAAAATTTGTCGGATATGGGCACCAGATGCAGGAACATGGTCAGAAAGTCCGGAGTCTCAAGCAATTGGAACTGTTCCGGATCGCATGAGGCACTGGGTTAACCAAGTTAACAAAGGGATTCGAAAGGCAGGATTGACAACCCGCGTATCATTTATAGCATATGATGCGACTGGTTCCTTAAAATCGCCAGAAAATTTAGATTATGATAAGGATGTTATGCTGGAATTCTGTCTTAGTCAGGATTACACAAAACCCAGCTTTGATAGAAGTAGTGAGTTAAATGCCATGCTTGATAGTTGTCTAATCAGTTGGGCACAAGGTTATCCAGGTGATATTAGTATTTACAGTTATTATTCCAAGTACAGTTGGCTGTCTATGCCCGTAGCTTTGCCGCGGCAGATATCCCAGGACATAAAGTACTGGAGCAAAGTTGGTGCAACGGGTGCTGCTTTGTATGGCGAACCTTCCAGTTGGCTGCCTTTGGAGATTAACCACCTTGCTTTTGCTCGGGCCTCATGGGATGTATGTTTCGACGCTGAACAGTGGCTTACGGATTATTTAAAAGCTCGTTATGGCCCTGCTGCAGAGACAATGGGACGTTACTACGAAATTGCTACCGAGATCAGTTTGAAAGGAATAATACATGCCAGCGGTCAACCATTGAACCTTATACCCAAGATTGAAAAAGCTCGCGAATTATTAGCAGAGGCATCGAACCTTGCCGAAAAGACACCGCGTGCAAAATGGCTTATCGACAAAATATCGTGGCAGCCTTCCTATCAGGAGAAATTGATTAGGCTACGATATCAAGCAAGGCCAAGTGGAGATATTGAGCTTTGTAATAAGTTTGAGCAGGAGATAGAGGGTATTATTGATTCAAAGGGTGAGGACGGCAGCATTTTCCCGTTTTGGGCAAAATTTATTTTGTCGCTGGAAAAAGGTGCATGGGAAAAACAAATATCTGGAAATAAGGTGGATAAGGTTACAGATAAAGTAGATAAGGCTGAAAATAAGACCGAATGATTTACAAATGGTATAGTTGAAAGCGTAATCGTCAAAAAAATGCCGTGAACTACCCCAAAAGGCACATCATGAAAAAGGATAGAGGCGAATTTGATTTTAGTAACAAAATGAAAAATAGATATTTTATGGCTATTTTCATGATAATAATGTGGGTGTTTTTGTTAGTTAACGCTGAATGTGGAGGCAAAATGTTTAGGGTTGAAGATTATGGGGCGGCATCTGATGGAACTTCTGATGCCAGTGCAGCGGTTCGTAAGGCTATTGAAGCAGCAATTACTGCCGGGCCAGGGTCGATTGTATTGTTTGGCGAAGGACAATACAGGTTATCTCCTGAAAAACGCTCTTTCTGTTTAAAAGCCGATACGAACTCTTCTGAATCAGGCTTAGCAACGGAGGATGACAACCTGTCCAAAAAAGTTAATACGCTCGATATTGGCGCGTGCTTCTATCTGTCGTCAGTTCAAGATTTTACCATACAGGGACAAGGGGGCAAAACCGAACTGTTAATAACGAGTCCTTTAGCGGAACTTTTCCGGGTTAAAGATTGTAAAAATCTATGTTTTAAAGATTTTGTCGTTGATTATGACCCCTTGCCTTTTACTCAGGGGAAAATTGTTGGAGTTGACACGGAAGCTGGAACTTTTGATCTAAAGATAGACAAGGGATTTCCTTCCTTAACAGAAAATTGGTTTTACAGAGCTGATGCAAAATGGGGAATGATTTTTGACCGCGGCAAAAGAAAACTTAAAACAGGTTCACCGAGCGCTATATTTATAAAATCATGGATGAGCTTGCCGAATCACTTCTGGCGAATGCAATTAAACAATAAAAGCGATGCAACGTTCTTTGAAGACGGCGACAGATTTGTACATCTTGCTCGAACAAATGGCAAGGGAGTCTTTTTTTTAGATAAGTGCCGTGACGTTGTCATTGAAAATGTGAGTATTTACTCTGGTAGCGGCGCGGCTGTAATATCGGTTGGTTCTGAAAACGGCATTGTAATAAAGGAGTTGCAGGTTCGTTGTAAGGCTAGTTCAGGACGTCTTATTAGCACAAATGCAGATGGAGTGCATTGCCAGCTTAATAGGAAAGGGCCTTTAATTGAGAACTGTTTCTTTGAAGGAATGGCAGATGATGGGATAAATATTTATGCCGCCCCCAACATTATCAAACAGGTATTGTCTCCGATAAAATTGCGTGTAACTTCTGTGAACTGGATACGGAAACAAGACCTTTTACAGATTATAGACCCAAGAAGAGGGGTTCTTAAATGTCAAGCTATTGTTATTGATGTGCAGGATGATGTAATTACATTAGATCATGCAGTCGAGAAGATTCAAGCGGGTAAAAATTATTTAGATGCCGATACAATATACGATTTATCTGCTTGTGGTGAGGATTATATTATTCGCAATAACAATATTATTGGTATTCGCGGACGTGGTATAGTTGCGCAAGCCGTAAACGGGATTATTGAAAATAATAAAATACAAGAGGTAAGCGGACAAGGTATTGTAATTTCGAACACACCTGATTGGCCTGAAGGTCCCTTCCCGAAAAATATCAATATTAGAAATAATACCTTTATTGATGTTGGCTTTGATTCCAGTGGTATTTCTCATGCCGCTATTTTCATAACCGCCTTTAAGTTAGGATGGGGCCAAGCCGAAGAGCGTGCAATCCACGGTATTGCAATTGTGAATAATCAAATTATTAACCCGCCAGGTAAAGCAATCTTTGTTGGGCAGGGCGATGATATAAGAATTGTAGGAAATAGTGTGCAAGTGATGCAAGATGCCAAAAATTACGGAGAAAATAAAGGGATTGTATTAGTCAATTGTAGTAACGTCATTATTGATAAATTTTCCATTAAAGACGATCAACAGATTATGATTTCTGCCTTGGAGATAGGCCATCTAGTTGAACATGGTGAAGCTGGTGTAAAAATAAGCGGACTTAAGGCAAATCTCAATAAAAGCGCGAACTTAATTGTTGATAATCGCAAATGATGATGAGTATTAAAGAAAGCGATTTCGTTAATGAACCATGCCGATACGTTTGTTGCCTGCTATTACTTCCCAAACTATCACCCTGATCCTCGTAATGAGAAACTGCACGGTAAAGGATGGACAGAATGGGAACTGGTCAAGCGGGCTAAGCCAAGATTTGAAGGCCATGATCACCCCCATATTCCCCTATGGGGGTATGAGGATGAGTCGGACCCTGTAGTAAATGGCCAAAAAATTGATGCGGCAGCAGATCATGGCATTGACGGTTTTATTTTTGATTGGTATTGGTATGACGATGGTCCGTTTTTGAGACGTGGCTTGGAGAATGGATTCCTTGGCGCACACAATAATAAAAAACTTAAATTTGCAATTATGTGGGCCAATCATGACTGGATAGATATTCATCCAGCAAGATTTAAATGTCCAGCGAAAGTTTTATATCACGGTTCTGTAAAACCTAAAACTTTTGAAAAAATGACGGACTATGTTATCGAAAAGTACTTTACTCATCCATCGTATTGGACCATCGGGGGGTGTCCTTATTTTTCATTTTATGAACTTTTCAGACTGATTGAAAACTTTGGAGGAGTTGAAGGAGCTGCCAAGGCATTACAACACTTTCGAAACAAGGTTAAGGCGGCTGGTTTTCCTGGGTTACACCTTAATGCCGTGAATTGGGGTGTGAAGGTATTGCCCTGTGAGAGAATAGTCAGGAATCCTCAGGAGGCAATCTCATATTTGGGTTTTGACAGCGTAACTTCCTATGTATGGGTTCACCATGTGGAGTTACCCGAGTTCCCTCATATGCCGTATGAATATATAATGAAGAAATCAGTAGATTACTGGTATAAGGCATCTGAAGAATTCAAAGTACCTTATCATCCAAACGTAACGATGGGTTGGGATGCCAGTCCACGTACAGATCAGGCGAGTCCATTCAAAAACATAGGCTATCCGTATATGTCTGCTATCACAGGTAATACTCCGAGCATTTTCAAAAGTGCACTAGTCAAGGCAAAACAATTTCTTAATTGTCCCTTAATTAAACAGAAAATTCTTACTGTCAACTGTTGGAACGAATGGACCGAAGGAAGTTATTTAGAACCAGATACAGTAAATGGTATGGGCTATCTCGAAGCTATAAAAGATGTTTTTGGGCGTAGTTCTGTGCGATAATTAATAATTTTACCTTTAAACCTGCTTTGGATAAGAAACGAGGTTGGGCCAAATATCAAGGTTTTTTAACTTTGCTGTCATTAAATTTTGTTCAAAATGGCCGATTTGAATAAAACCGAAGTTTTTTACGTTGTTGCTGCACTTGATGCTTACTTTCAATAGAATAAACAAGGTTTTGTCCAAAGTTCAGGTTTCAAAGTACACTTGCTGTACAGAAAATGGAAATTTTCAAGGAAAATTAGATTATCTTAGATTGCAATAATATTGGATATTAAATGAAAAAAACGATGGTGATACAAGGCAATTTGGCAAGTGAGACTCCACTAACTCAAAAAGATAAAGTTCCTATGAGGGGGAAAATTGCATTTGGTTTGGGGGGATTTGCAGAAGTTTTAATGTCGAATGCGGTTTTGTCACTCGCACTGCCTATCTACAATATTGGTTTTGGACTCAGCCCAATACTAGTTGGTTATGCAATAGGCATTCCTCGCCTTTGGGAGGCAATAACTGATCCATTATTTGGGAATATAACAGATAACACTCGTTCAGCATGGGGGCGAAGACGTCCTTATATTTTTGTGGGTGTAATTATAGCGAGTATCTTATTTGCAATTATGTGGATGCCACCTTCGAATTTAAGCCAAACAAGTTTGTTTGTTTACTTTCTGACAGTTTCAATTCTTTACTTCACTGCTTATACAATTTTCATAGTGCCTTGGACCGCACTGGGTTTTGAACTAACCTCAGATTACAACGAACGTACTCGGGTTATGGCGTATAAAACATTCTTTGGCAGTGTTGGGGGAACTTTTTGCGTATTCTCTTTATATAAAATGTGTTTCTGGCTTGGTCCGGATAAAAATGAGCTTGTTGGGGTTCGAATTGTTGCAGTATTTTTCGGATTGCTTATGATTTGTACGGGGATATTGCCGGCAATTTTTTGTAAAGAGAATACGCAATCACAGTCACAACCGAAGATACCTATAGTTAAAGCCTTTAAGTTCCCGCTTACTAATAAACCATTCCTGATGATATGTGGAACTATTCTCCTGATGATTATGGCAATTTTTCTGGTGAATCCATTTGGAATGTATCTTAATATCTATTATATCTTTGGGGGGGACAAAGCAGCAGGTGCTACAATGCAGGCTATCGGAGGAGCTATATATGGAGTGATAGGGATGGGGTCAGTGCCATTCGTTTCCTACTTAGGAACTCATTTGGGCAAGAAGCGAACATTACTATTAGGCGAATGTGTTGTTATTCTTGCATCGTTATCAACGTGGTTTATAGTGACTCCTACGTATCCTTATCTGCAGTTGGTTTATGCAATGATGGTTTCCTTTGGAATGACTTGTGTATGGGTATTGACTGCTTCAATGATAGCGGATGTGTGTGATCTTGATGAATTAAAAAGTGGTCTCCGTCAAGAGGGGATGTACAGTGCTATTATGGCGATGCTTTTCAAATCAGGATATGCAGGTGTAATCGTGTTGTCGGGTTATATGTTAAGATTGTCGGGTTTTGATATAGAATTGAAAGCTTCGCAGGTACCTCAAACAATACTTAATATGCGTATTCTTTTTATTGTTGGTCCAGTTGTGTGTGTAGGGATGGCGATTTTATGTACATCACTATATCCAATTACTGAAAAAAGGGCAGTCGAAGGTCGTCGAGTCCTTAATGAACGAAAGAAATCTGCAAATATTAAGAGCGAGAGCCTATGAAAAACTGGTAATCGTGTGTAATTTTCTCAGATTATTGTCATCCTTCTGGCTGGACAATACAAATAGCGGCAGAATTTTTATCAGGTAGTTCTACAACGAATCCATTATTCATAAGTTCAGTGCCAGCAAACAAATCTTTGTCAGTTAGTGTTTTATAGTCTACTGAAACAGAGTACTTAGTCTTTGATTCAAGCTCTCTAAGGTTAAATGTATTTCTGCTACTCGGATCTTCGAGGCGATATACAAACACAAGGGACTCTTTTTTTTGTGGATTTTTTAGTTGAATTGCGATCCATCCAGTATGATCCGTCTTAGGCTCAACAGGAGTTAGCAGAAACGCTACTGCTCCGGCAATAAATTCTCGCCACTTTTTATAAAACTGCACGTGATAGTTAAGCCTGAGTTTTGTCTCATTTGGCAAAGATGAGATGTCACCTGAAAATCCGGGCATTCCACAGAGTGCGGCGCGTACGGCAAAATCAACATCAACTGTTTCTGATTTTTCCCAAATCGCACCACAACCAGCAGGCGTAACAAACCTCGCCGGCGAGTCATTGATTGGAATACCATATTGTGGTATTGAACATCCAGCCGATCTTAAAACTACCCATTTCCCTAATCTGCCGGGAAGCAACCTTAATATTGCTTGTTGATAAATCCTAATAACGTCCGAGGGATTAGCATTATCACTTAAAAAATGGCTGTCAAAATGCCCCAAGGTATTAATGTCGAGACGCATACCGCCACTGGCACAACCTTCAAAAAAAACACCTGGATACCTTGCCCGAAGCTCATCTAAAAGCATATACCATTTGTTGTAATAAAATGCGAATTCAGTGCCGCTTGGGTCAATGCCAAATTTGAAATTATAATCAATTTTCATCCATACAAGCTCATATGTTTCAATCAATCGCGAAATTTCCGACAGAACATATTTATATGCCTGTTCATTAACAAGATTTGGATAATAGTAATTGCCGGTACCTTTTAAGAACCAATCGGGATTACTTTTGACGATAGGAACATCAGCAAAGTTCCGTTCCGGTTCCATCCATAGGCCAAAACCCAAACCGTTTTTTCGAACTTCCTGTGCAAAGTTTCTCATTTTGCCATTAAACGCCGATTCAGAATTTTCACTCCAATCACCTGCTTTCTGAAACCAGGGGTTATTTCCAGAGCCATACCAACCAGAATCTATTACAAAAACCTCACATCCAATTTGCCGAGCAGCCTGAAGCTGTTTACGTAATCTTCCAACCTCAAGGAAATCAAAGGCATCAAACCAAGTATTGTAAATAACAGGCGCAATAGGCTTAGCTGAATCGAAATGCTTCTTAAGCAGGTACCGATGTAAGTATGGCGCAGAGTTTTCAATTTTACCGTTTGGGATTGGCTGAATAAGAACTTCCGGCAACTCAATACTCTCACCCTGGGCTAAATAAAGATTCAGGTTTTCATCAGATAACCCAATTTCCACTATAAGAAATGGGCGAGAATACCCATCCGCAGTATGGGAAATTACCTTGATCACCCAATTGCCACAAGGAATTACATTAAACGCAACCGCTTTTCCTGTACATTTACTTTTTAAACACATATAAGGTGTTCCGCCTTGTGTTGTTCTTCCTCCCTCGTTTTTGAGTATTATGGAACCGTGGTGAATATCCTGCCATACACCTTGATTTTCGTTACACCAAGCGCCTTGCTGACTGAAAATTTCGTAATCGTCCGGTGTAAAAACATATCTATATAAGTATCGAATAAGATACATGTCTTCCGAGCTAATGTTGCGGACATTATCCTTTCGAGACCATATTCCTGTTTGTTTACAGTATTCCCATAGAGAATTTATACCAATCATGTTATTCTTATGGATGTAAGCAAGTTGAACAGAATTTGCTTCAATTCTTCTTTCGGTTAAAGAAAAACTTGCAGCGGATAAAGAGTTGACATTTGTGCGGATATTGAATAAATCTTTTATCGCCTCTGGAATATCATTGCTACCTTCCAAACCACAATATAGACCACATAATTGGCCAAGAAAAATCTTTTGCTCTTTGTCAAACATGAATCTTGTTGAGATATTATCCTGAAAAACATATTTTCCCTCTTGCTCCACTGTCATTTTTCTCGCTTTCAAAGAATTCTTAAAATATTTATAGGGTTTCATTTTCTACTTGTCATTTTTTTATCCGATTGCGAAGTGCCAGCAGCCCATTCCATCCTGGTTTGCCAATCGCGTAGATAAGCTTGGCGCCACACATTCACCGTCTTGGCACCATAAAGAGTTTTTTTATGATATGTTTGACTATATTTTAGATCGGTGATATCTGTCCAGTAATGAGGACCGTGGTCAGTTGCCCTGAACATGCCGCCCCAGTGCGGTGTGGCGGGGTCATCGGGATTACCATTTAACAGATACAGTTCTGAAGGGGTGTCTCCCATTTTAAGGGGCTCATAAGACGGTTTGCTGTAGTAGAAATCACCTAAAGCACCGTGATGACGAATATGCTGCTCAAGAAATGCGGTACTCTCCAAATCACCGTTCTGATCACCACCTATGTACATACCCCGCATGGTTGTGTTGCATTCTATTAACCACAGATCGGGGTGGTTGTTATAGATGTAATCACGAGCATGTGTATCCATCATAGTGTTCCAGCTTCCCATCAAATAGACACGTATTTTACTCTTTATAATCGGGTCATCGTGAAGAGCCTGGGCAAGGTCGGTAGCAGACCCCCAGACAAGAATCCACAGAGGTCTTGGGTCAGTGGCGTGGGCACGCGTAATAATCCAGTTGGAACCTTCGGTCGCAGTGCGGTAGCCGGCTGATGGTGCAGCATTTGTCGCACCCTGTTTGGAGATGTTACGCAATGACTGCGATGTTGGGAAGTTTCCGTGCGCACTGAGATTGCTGTAATCTTTTTCGTATACGTCAAGGGTCGCTAAAATATCAGACACTCGGCCAGCACCGGGCGGAGATGCAATAATTCCTTCGGTATCGAACATGTCGGCATGCACCAGATAATGGACCATTGCCTGGAAATCATCAGGGTCATAGCCGCCAATATCGGTTGAAATAATAACGCGAGACAGGAGATGCTTATCGCTATTGGAACTATCTGCGGTGGCATTGGCTGTATTATCGATGGTTGCCAAGTTGCTAGCAGATGAATCCGCCCATATCATTAGCGTGATGTAAAGAAATAACAGTGCCGATGTGATTGTAATAGCCATATTTTTCGTTGTGTTCATAATAGATTCTTCTCCTGAGCCTGTTGTACAATGATTTTCGAATTTAACCATTGAATCCGACAGCTATCTGGGGCAGACGGCTCAATTCTCTGTTTCCCAAACAGCCTTTGCTAACTTTTTGTATGTAATCGTGTTTTGCCAACCAATCGGGCAAAATTACACGTCAAATCCACGCAAAAACGGCCTTTCTGTTAATTCCAGCTGGCCTTTGAGCTTCGCCACAGCTTAAACAGGTTATGCGTAGTGCATATCAGCGACCACTCGCTACGGCAAGCCTCAAAACCGCGAACGTCTTTGATCTGCCCAAACACAGGCTCAACCGTTTGGCCTCGCATCTTATACAATTGACGGCCGCGTTCAGACAGAAGCTTTATATCCATCAAGTCTGTTGGTGACAAACCTTCCTGCCTTCCGAACGTAGGACTGTCAGAACTGTCCATGTCGAGTATAATTTCTTTGATGGGTTTGTGTTGATGAACTTCATCAACACATTTCCCCGGTTGATTTATCAGGGCTTTGAGATTTTTGGGTTGTGTGAGAATTTCGGTTTCAAATCGTCCCATCTGGCTGACCGACGTAGCGGTTTTGTCCTTTGCCCGTTCTCCGACAACATAACGCATAGCAGGATCAACCGATAACCGTTCGGCATCGTTAGTATCTTCATACCCTGCAAGACGACTGTAAACGGACTGACGCAGCAAAGCTGTTAAACTATGTTGTGTATTCTTGCCTGTTCGACTGTCGTTCAGTTCGTAAGTTGCCATATCCGTCAATTTAAACACATCATCAATCTCTCTGTATGCTAACAAACCTGCGTTACTGGTGACTTCCACTCCGTGAAATTCGAGCTTCAATTTTTGGTCAAAATTGACTCTCAAAGCGTCTTTTTGCCTTCACCCATTAGGTTCTCCAGATTAGAACTCAAAAATTATCATAAACTGCATCCATAAGCCATAATAGTATCAAATCTTCACTTTTTTGCACGGATTTACTTGGGAAATCCGGGCTTAAATATCTTTTGGTACTAGTAAGGCCTTATTCTTATAGAAAATTGATACACTGCTCGGCCCAGTCTCGACTTGAAGACCACCATTTACAAAACAATATCTCCATTTATATCTGAAGTTGGCATCTTTGCACCTGTGTCTTTACGAAAGTGTCGCAATTTCTCCCGTAGCCTTTGCACAACCTCTGGATGCCGAGCGGCTAAATTTTTAGTTTCGCTCAAATCCCTTTCTATATCATAGAGCTCGACCAAATTATTCTCATAATTTTCGATTAATTTCCAGTTGCCCTCGCGCACTGCTCCAGCCGGAAAATCGCCTTTTTTACCATAATGCGGATAGTGCCAAAAAATATCTGCCCTGCCAATATCTTTTTCTCCCTTAAGGAGAGGCAGGATATCCACCCCATCGACGTGTTGTAATGGTTTCAAAGCAATTCCTGCCATCTTAAGCATTGTTGGATAGTAATCTGTACTTGTAATCGGCGTACTGCAGATGCTGCCGGGGTTAGTGATGCCCGGCCATTTGATAATAGCTGGCACACGAATACCTCCCTCGTAGAGCCAGTTTTTGCCAGCCTTTAAGGGCAAATTGGAGGTAGGTGAGCCTTCTGCCGTCGATAATCCCCCATTGTCGGAAGTGAGGATAATAATGGTATTCTCTGAAATATGCAAATCTTCAAGAGTTTTCATCACTCTGCCGATACTATCATCTACACTCTGAATCATTCCTGCGTAAACGGGGTCATCCTGTATTTGTCGTACTTTGGTTGTTTTATATGTTGCGATTTCTGAAACGACGTTTTCAAAACGGGGCTTGTCGGTTTGAGGCAGTGCGGCAGCTTTTGCCTTGTATTTGGCAATATACTTTTCTTTCGCCTGAATGGGAATGTGAACCGCAAAATGAGATAAGAACATTAAAAAAGGCTGAGATTTATTTTTATGAATAAATTCAATTGTCCGGTCAGTCAGATTATCCGTCAGATACTCGCCGGCAGGACCATCTTTAAGTTTGGGATGACCATATGGAGAAAAATAGGTTTTAGGCATTCCCCAGGAATTACCGCCGGCAACCATTTCAAACCCCTGATGTTCTGGTTCAAATGAGTTTCCGCCCAGATGCCACTTGCCGGCAAAACATGTTTTATATCCAGCTTCCTGAAGGGATTCGGCAATAGTAATTTCTTCCAACGGCAGAAATTGTTTATTCTCCGCAGGAACCACTTTTGCGCCTTCTACCAAGCCAAATCCGGGTATCCAGTCAGTAATACCTATTCTTGCGGGATACTTTCCTGTCATGATGCTTGCGCGTGTCGGCGAACAGACCGGTGCAGCTGCATAGGCATCTGTAAATCTCATTCCTTTTGACGCAAGTTTATCGATATTGGGTGTTTCATAAAAATTGCTGCCGTAACATTCAAGGTCGGACCATCCCAAATCATCAATAAGAAAGAAAATAAAATTTGGTTTGCCGGCGGGTTTCTCTGCCGCATTTTTTCCTGGCCATAAACTGCAACTACTAGAAAGTGTTGCTGCACTGGCTGAAGCTGTCACATATTTTAAAAACTTACGTCTATCCATAAACTCTCCCTGACTGCAATCTGACAAAGAATTCTATTATAACGTTTCGATACAATTTTACAATAGCTTTTCTTTGGAGAAAATAAAAAATATTCATTTTTGATTATTACGCCCACATAGATGTAAGTCATTATACTAAAAGATGATACATGTGTTTTTTTGTAGCAACAATAGTTTGTTTTTTACAAGTTTTTTATAAAATATGATTACAAGAGTATTTTCCATCATTGACAAAACAGCCAAGATATGCTATAAAAGTGTCGAAACGTTTTGTTTTTTTGTTTGAATTCTGAAAATGATTAACTACAATGAACAGTTTGTGTCTATATCATTACCTCTAGTAATGATTTCGAAAGTACGACAGCACAATTAGCGATATTGTAGATTATAATGGTTAGGTGTGATCAAAAAAATTTTCTATTTTTATTTTATTTAAGGTCATCGATATGAATAGCTATAACAAGGAGAAGGCGGTGTATAGGGGAATGCCTTATCTGATAACCTGTGTTTTAATCGTGATATTAACCAGTAATGTTTTTGGAACAACTTTTATTTGGCAGGGTGCTTCGTCTAATCTTTGGCTTGCAAATGCCCTGACTAACTGGGCACAAGGTGGGCTTTATCCTAGCAGTACAGATGATGTAAAAATTACTCACAAGCCTACGACTCCCCGCATGCCGACTATTGCTACAGGTAATGCGTATGCTGCCACCTTATATGTAGGTGTGGACTGGGCAGACCCGTCTCAATCGGCTATTTTGACAGTTAACAGTGGAACCCTAACTGTAAGTACGGCAATTCAGGTAGGCTACACTACAACAACTGTCGGTGTCGCAGACGTGCTTAACATGAATGGCGGCACGATTACTGCCCCATTTATAAATGTTGGACATCTGGGAAAGGGTGTTTTGAATATGAGTGCTGGTACTATCAACTTGACTGGCCAGTTTAAAGTTCCAAGCAGTACAGGCACTGGCAGCGGCACAGTGAATCTTGTTGGTGGAGCCATTTACGCTGACGGTCTTTACATGCAATCTACTGGGTATATGAATATAACCGGTGGGAAATTGGTGCTTAACAGTGATGCTGGCATTCAAGGTTATATCTCCAGTGGATGGATCAAAAGCTATGGAGGTGACGGTCAAGTGATTGTTGATACTGTCATGAATCCAGGTAAAAGCACGGTTTATGCGGTAGAGATGGAGACTAAGGCTTATAATCCTAATCCATATCAGAATGCTGCCAACGTAAGCTGGGCACCAACACTCGGTTGGAGTGCTGGTGCTGGATCCATTGCACACGATGTGTATATGGGCGAAGATGCTAACTCGCTTGTTCAGGTGGCGAATCATCAAAGTGAGAAGTTTTATAATGTGACAACTAACCTAAAATTTAGCACAAAATATTACTGGCGGGTGGATGAATGGGACGGCAGTGTAATCCATACTGGCGATTTATGGTATTTTACTACGGCGAGAGAAAATACAACAAGCCCATTCAATATCGCAGAGGACATAGACATTTCTGTGTTATGCCCCGCATATGATTTGGACAATAATTGTCATATAAATTTCAAAGACCTTGAATTATTACTAACCAGTTGGTTAGCTGCCCCAATAATTCCTGATTATGATCTCAATAGTGATTCTAATGTTGACCTGCAGGATTTTGCATTACTTGCCTCAGAATGGTTAGGGGGATTAGAACTTGATCCTGTTATTTCGGGTAGCAATATAGCTCGTTGCCAGACATACACTGCTTCCAGTAATTCAAGCGCCGCATATCAGGCTTTTGATTCCAATAGCAGTACCTATTGGCAGGGCAGCAGTTATAGCAATCAATCTATAACCATATCTTTTACCAATACGGGTGTTGTAGTTAACCGTGCTCGCTTATATGAGCTTGATGACAGCACGACTTCTTTTTCCCTGTCCTACCAGGGTCAAGATAATGCCTGGCATACAATTGGCACATACGGTTGTATAGGTGATAGCGGTTCCCCCAGAATAGTGGCGTTTCCCAAGATATTTGCAAAGCAACTGACCCTGACTTATATTTCCGGCATAGGCACTCCCAAACTCTGTGAGTTTGAGGCGTATGAAGTTTTGGTTTCACGGAACTTAGCCTGCGATGAACACTATGATGCCGCCACTAACCCAAATACGGCCTACCTGGCTTGCGACAGTAATCGCCAGACCTATTGGCAGGGCGACGTAAGTTCAGTGGAGTATGGAAACCAATATGTTCTTGTCGATTTTGGGCGATTGGTTACATTCAACAAGATGGTACTCAGTGAGGTAGGCGGGACTACCAGTCAGTTTGCTATTACTTATTTGGACAAAGAGCAAAGTGCTGGGAACTGGAAAACTGCTATTATAGGTACAAGCATTGGCTCTCCTGACAATCCCACAAACTTTACATGTCAGTCGATAACCGCCAGAATGGTGGCGGTAGATTATATTGCAGGAAACGGCACTCCCAAATTGTGTGAATTTCAGTTATATAAAGATGCAGAAGCTGTTAATTTGGGCCGTGGGCAAGTTTATGCAGCGAAAACGAATTCATCTACTGCATATAAAGCCAGTGACGGTGTTCCCAGTACTTACTGGGAGGGCGACACGTCAACGTATACTTATCCTACTCAATACGTAACAATTGACTTTAATCAACCGACCTATGTCAACAAGGTTAGGCTTAGTGAGGTGGATGGAACCACGACTTCGTATGCGATTGCATACTATGACGGTTTGAGCTGGCACTCAGCCGCAACAGGTACCGCTATAGGAACTAAAGATAATCCTACGGTACTGATATTCGATACTATTCTCGCTGAGGTTATAGCATTAGATTATAACGGCGGTTCGGGCAATCCCAGATTAAGTGAATTTGAGGCATACTATGACCAAAAAGGCAGTGAGCCTAACGTAGGATATCTGATTGATGAGGGGTTTAATCCTTCTGATGTAAACACTCAGCCGGGCTGGGTCGAAGGTTTTGGTGTGGGTGGAACATTGAGTTATTGGGCACCAGGGTTTATGATCTGGCTCAACGATACCAGTAATACCAACGGAGTGTGCTTGAGTAAAAATTTTCCACCACAGTCGTCAGGCACTACTTTGACATGGGAGTTTACTTTCCGATTAAAAGATTCGGTATTTGATGGCCCGTTATTTATCATGGGCGGAGAAGGTAAAGATTCAGTTATTTTGAAGGCAAATTTAGGCAAACTCTGTTACGTAAGAACTGACCGGTCACTGCTGAATCTTGGTACTTTAACATCAAACCTTTTCTATAGTATAAAGATTATAGCAGATATTTCGACAAATGCGGTAGATATTTATTTCGATGGTGTTAAAAAGACACCATCAGGCGGTCTTCCATTCAGCAATTCCTGTGGTCGATTGGATCACATATATATGGGTACACAATATTACGGTATAGGAACGTTAGGCTTGACTAATGTAAGGGTTCATAAAGGCTATATGGTCAATGAAGACCTTGTTTGTGCAACTGTTTCGTCTGTTCTTGCCCCTGACGATTGGTACAAGACAACAACAGGCGGCCAAGTAGGCGTTCAGAATATGGTTTGCTGTCCTTCTCGTGAAATAGGGAGCTTTAAGCTTAATGATACCAGCAATTCCTACTATACATCACTGCAAAAATCTTTTACTGCTACTGATGGTGATGTAGTATTTGAATACAAATTTATGCTGCCAACCAAGCAGGATGGTGTTGAATCCTCACTTCTATCTGACAGCAGTGAGGCAATAAAGATTATTACCTATAACGGCAATATTTGCTATCGTAATTCAACTGGCAGCGATGTTTCGGTATGGCCGAATTATAAGGCCAATGTATGGTATCACATCAAGCTTATAGCTCACATCCAATCCGATAGTTCTGATACGGCTGATATCTATGTCAACAGACAAAAGAGGGCTTCAGGCAGTACTGTATTTTGTAATGCTAGTTCTATTGTTAGTGTCAATAGTATAAAGTTCCAGACATCTTCTTTGAATACTGGCGTAATGTGGCTGGATAATATCAAGGTTCGGCCTGTTGATAATCTCCTTGGTTTTCATCAAGTTCCCAAACCCAACCCCATTGACACAGGAGAATACTGTGTTGGCGCACAGTATATGCCAGCATGGCGAGAAGGTTCTCTTGGTGGTTGGAAGTCATTTGATAGGACTCCATGGATGGACCACAAGCCGCTCTTGGGATGGTATGATGAAGGCAGTCCTTATATAGCAGACTGGGAAATTAAATATGCCCTGGAACACGGTATCAATCACATGATGTTTGATTGGTATAGATCCGGGATGGGTGAAACCCTAAAGGATCCGTATTTGTGTCATGCCCTGGAAGCTTACCTGGATTCCAAATACATTGACATGTTTAAATTTACAATTCAGTCTGTCATGCATGAAAATCCTCCCTGGTATCCTATTACCGATGCTAATGATATGTACATTAATTTATTGCCCTACTGGATTGAATATTATTTCAAACATCCCAGTTATCTAAAAACCAGTGATAACAAACCCATTATGGGTATGTATGAGCCTTTAAAATTAGTTGGTGCTCTTGGCAGTACTTCTGCGGTGAACACAATGTTAGATCAGATGCGGCAGCAATGTATAAATGAAGGCTTTGGCGGATTAATCCTTTTAGCTGAATACCGAGGAACTGACCAAGGTATTATTAGCCAGCTCATTGAATGTGGATTCGATTATATTTATCAATATGCCTATCACCCAAATGGAGATGTTGGAGAAGATGTAGCTATGCAGTTCCAGCGGGATACGTTGAATGCCCAGCGTGAGATAGCTAATGGCAATATCGGAATCGCACCCGCCGTTGGAATGGGGTGGAACCCAATATGGGGAGGTACTTGGCCCACTAGTTATAGACTCTCGCCCTCTAATTATAAGACTCAGTGTCTTTGGGTCAAAAATACCTTTGGCGCTCCTGTTATTGATCCTGCCGGCCACAAGCTGGTGTTGCTGGACAATTGGAACGAATACAGCGAAGGGCATTATATCAGCCCTACAGCTGGTACAGGTTCATTGAATCCAAACAGTAGTCTTGGTTTTGGATATGTAGATGCTGTTCTGGAGTCCTTTAGCGGTTCCAATGAAAAGGACTATACAAATGTCGTTCCTGGCACTATTGAACTTGAGTGGTTATATCCATTTGGTTGGTAAGCTGCCCAATTCTAAACGAGTAAGGTCTATGAAATCATCGATGCTAAAACGATCAGATTTGAAATGCACGGGAAATCGTTTACACAATAAATGTGAACCAAGGGCGGCGAAAATAGGTGAAAAAAATACTCAACAGGTATGAATAAGTCTGCTCAAAAATTGCGTAACACATACACTCGCAAACCAGGGGCGCCGTTTTATCAAAAAACATTTGGTCTTTGGATGTGCCTTGAGACGTGGTATGATGCAGGTTTGCCTAGAGATGTCGATTTGAATAAGTTTTTTATGTTTGATGAGTCTGGATATCATCAACTTGGTCAATTGGGGTGGTGTGAAGCTGCGTTTGAGCCAAAATACAACGAGATGGTTATCGAAGACAGAGGTAAGCATGAAGTCGTTCAGGATTCTGCAGGCAGACATGTCCTCTACTTCAAGGGTAAACGTCAGGGATTTATGCCGGAATATATCGACCATCCGGTCAAGGATATGAAGACTTGGCAGGAAAATGTGAAGTGGCGGCTGAACTCTCAAACCTCTTCGCGATATGTTGATCTTGCCAAAAGGATGGGGGATGCCAGGGCGGCCGAATCAGATAGGCTTATGATTCAGCAGAATCTTATAGGCGGCTATATGTTTCTTAGAAGTCTTGTAGGGTCTGAGGACATAATGTATGTCTTTTATGATGAGCCTGACCTTGTTCATGATTGCATGCGGACGTGGTTTGAGCTTGCCGAAGCGGTTATAGCCAGACACCAGCAATATGTAACTATCGATGAAATATATCTTGCCGAGGATATCTGTTACAATCATGGCCCCTTGATATCTCCTGATATGATGAGAGAATTCTTATTTCCATATTATCAGCAACTTATACGAAATGCCCATTTCCGCCAACTAGATAAAAGCCGAAAAATATACATCCATATTGATACGGATGGTTTCTGTGTGCCTATCATAGATGTTTACAGAGATGGAATTGGAATTGATATGCTGGACCCGTTTGAGGTTGCCTCCGGGTGTGATGTTGTGCAGATTGGAAAAGATTACCCCTGGCTGATTATGAGCGGAGGAATAGACAAGAGAATACTTGCTGAAGATACAGGTACTATCGACAGATATCTTGAGATGGTTTTGCCAGTTATGCGAGATAGGGGCGGCTTCATTCCAACGGAAGACCATGGCGTGCCGCCTGAAGTCTCTTGGCAAAACTATCTGCATTACCGACATCGCTGCGTTGAGTACGGAACCTAATGGTTAGTTTGACAGCGTAAGAAAGAGGCGGAACGATGATCAAACTAAAATTATTATAAAGCAAACTCAAGACCGAGTGTAACTTCTGTATTTTTGAGTTGCTATCAAAACAGCAAAGGCGAGAATGACCTGCTGGGAAAAATGCTCGATGTTATTTTGCTGAGTCTGAAAATCGCCAAAATAGCTGGAATTAGTTTATGGAAGATTGTTTACCTTATGGAATGTAGCTTTTGGATGTTGAGTGGTGCCGCATTGCTCGCGGTGTGTGTTGGCATGTTAACGGGTATTTTTGGAATTGGTTGTGGTTTTCTCGCGGCTCCGGCGCTTATGATTTTTCTGGGTATGCCGGGTGCTATTGCAGTCGGGACCAGCATCGCTATGATATGTTTCATCAGTAGTTTCGGCATTTACAAAAGGCGCAAGTCGAACACTATCGATTTTAAGCTTGCGGCTATAATAGCAACTATGACCTCGATTGGTGTTGTTCTGGGCATGTGGATGTTGGAAAAACTAAAGACCATGCAGCCTATGGTTATAAGGGGAAAAGAGCATATTGCTGCCCAATACATATTGCTTGTTACATTTGCATTCATGCTTGCTGCTATCGCTGTGATTTTGCTACTCGAAAATAGAAAAGAACCATCATCGGGTCTGGCCAAAGGTTGGTTTGCGAAGATAGGTTTTCCGCTGTATGTGGAACTTTCATCGTTGGGCGAACAAACAATTCCTTTGATACCAGTGCTAAGTCTCGGTTTTGTGATTGGTATTCTCAATGGGTTGCTGGGTGTCGGTGGCGGAGTGATTATGCTTCCCTCGCTTATATATCTCGGGGCTGCAGGCTTCAAGAGCTATCGGCACTGGTCTGTTGGTTGTATGGTTCACCACTCTGGTGGGAGTAGTTGGTCATATGAAAAACGGTAACATAAATTATTATTTGTTGGCATCAATGCTGGTCGGTGGGTTTGTTGGAACCCATTACGGTACGGCGATAGGATTAAAACTGCACAACCATAAATTGCATTTTTATTTCTCTTTTGTTGTTTTTGCGGCGGTTATAATAATTTTATGTAAAATTATTTGTATTAGTTTTTGCTAACTTATGGATACTTGAAAGAGACTGAGTAAAAAATGTCCCTATTTTCATTATTAATAAAGCCTGCTGGGCCGGACTGTAATCTTGCCTGTGCCCATTGTTTTTACGCTGACAAAGCCAAAGTTTTTGGTGGCTTGACGCATCGCATGAACTATGAAATACTCGAGAAACTCACTCGAGATTATATCTCGCTTCGTCTGCCAGCCAGTTCTTTTTGCTGGCAGGGAGGCGAGCCGACATTGATGGGGCTTGAATTTTTTCGACTTGCCATTGAGTTGCAGAAAAAATATGGCGCAAATGGCCAGATTGTGAGTAATTCACTCCAGACAAATGGCATATTACTTGATGAGAATTGGTGTGAGTTTTTAAGTCAATATAAGTTTCTTGTTGGTATCAGTCTTGATGGTTCGGCTCAGTATCACGACTATTACCGAAGAACCCTTGCCGATCAAGGATCTTTTGACAGGGTTATGACGGGTATATCGCTTTTGAAAAAGCATCATGTCGAATTCAATGTTCTGACGTTGCTCACAGACCGAAATGTCAACGATCCCGATGTCCTTTTTTCATTTCTTGTTGAGCAGGGTATAAAATATATGCAGTTTATCCCGTGCTTTGAAAAAGAAGGCAATAATATAGCGGCCTATTCCATTACTCCTGAGCAGTATGGCAAATTTCTCTGTCGACTCCTCGATCTGTGGCTTGACTATGGCCCGCAGAAAATTAGTATTCGACTTTTTGATTCTATAATGTCATATCTGCTCGGCGGACACCATACGATATGTACTTTCCAGAAGAAATGTTATGACTATGTTGTTGTGGAACATAACGGCGATGTCTTTGCCTGTGATTTTTTTGTAGAGCCGAAATGGCATCTTGGTAATATACTTGATACCCCTATAAATCAACTATCGACATCAGAAAAGAAACGTCTGTTTTCAGAGAAAAAGCATAATGTTTGCAATGGATGCTTTGTGTGCAGACATTTTTCAATTTGCCGTGGCGGCTGTCTCAAGGAACGAGTTTTTCTTGCCACAGATTATCATAATAAGAGTTATTTCTGTCAAAGCCACCGGATGTTCTTTGACTACGCGGTACCAAAACTTATGCAGGTGATCCCGAAAACTATTTGTCGAAAGATATAATGGTGCATGATCTTAGTCGATTTGATATTCTCAGAAAGGGTAGGTGTCTTACGCAAAAATTGATCTGTGTTGGAAAAACATAAAGTATGCCATCAGTATTTGAAAAATTAGCTCATTGAAAATTGAATATTCGGGAACTTAAGCCAACAATTTCTGTGGGCTTGATAGAGTTTTGCCGATATTTTGCGAATAGCGCAGAGCTTCTCTGGTTTGTTGTTAATAACAAGTCAGCCTGATATTAAGCAGCTCTGCTATAAATGTGATGCAGTCCGCCAAGAATTGGCTTGCTTACAATTTTGCCATCTTTTTGGATAGGTCTATGTTCAGGGGCATCTTTATCAAGAGACATATGGGTTCTGCTGACATTGTAATACTCAAAGATGTATTCATGCAGAACATCATGTAAATGTTTTTCATTTAGAATTATCATATGGTCAAGACATTCTCGCCGAAGTGTACCAATCACTCTTTCACAGACAGGATTTTGCCAGGGTGAATGTTTGGCGGTGGGGGTGTCCTCTAAGCCAAATCTCTTTATGTTTATCTTAAAATCTTCGCTGAAGATTTTATCATTATCTCGTAAGACATATTTTGTAGTTTCATCAAAAGCAAAAGTTTCTCTGAGTTGTTGAATAGCCCATTGTTAATGGGGATTTGAAGTAACCGCAAAATGTCGTACTTTTCGCCTATCATGCGAAATTGCAATAAATACATAAATGGCTTTAAAGAAGATAGTTCTTGCAACAAGAAAATCAATACCAGCAATATGCTTTGCATGATTTCTTAAAAATGTTATCCATCGCTGATGTTTTTCGGAATCGACTTCTGGTTTTCGCATATATTTGGCAACAGTATTATCACAAATACTAATACCAAGTTTTTCAAGTTCTCCCTGTATTCGTTGAGCGGACCATGTTGGATTTTCCTTTTGCAATTTTCTTATCAGCTTTATAAGCTGCCAATCAGTATTAGGCCTGCCAGCTTTTCGTGATTTTCTTTTCCAGTAAAGTTTAAAGACTTTTTTGTGCCAGCCAATCAGGGTTGAAGCCTTGACAACGACAAGAGCAGATTTCCATTTACTGAAGAATTTCGATATCCAGACAAGTATGAGCCGATCAATATTTTTAATTTCAGGCTTCTTGTTTTTACGCTTATAGATATTAAGCTGCTGCCTGAGCATAAGATTCTCAAAAATCAGTTGCTTTTTGGTTTTAAAGGACAACCGGATAAATTCGAAGATGAGCCTGACAATACTTTCCAAAGGATTTTCTCCAAAAGAATTACTGCGAAATTGCGATTATTAATAAAACCGACATTTTACATAACTCTTTTGATATTAACAAGTTCGAATTTTTGAGTAAGACACATATATTTTGCTCAATTCTTACAACTGTAGTATGCCACTACCAAACTGATGGAAAAGTTTTTCCATTTCACGCTTAACAGTGGCAGGGTATTTTTTCAAATACTTCTGAAGCAGCTTTAAATTCAAGCGATGTAGATTACGAAACGTTACAATATCAGATGGGCAAATGCCACGCTTTCGGCACAAATAAACAAAATCACTTATGGCTTGTTCCGGTGAAGCGACGAGATTTTTCTGCGGATGTGAATAGGTCGAATCGGTGATACATACAAAGACAATCCGCCCCAAGGTTGTACCACGTACTCTTGATCGATTATGCCTATGATTGGTAAAACACGTTATCTCTGTCGGTACTTGAGTAATTAACTGATGTCGGTAAAGAGCATACATTCCAGTAACATATGCAGCGGGATCAATAGAGGACACCAGATCCTCAATCATGACCGATTCCGCCATACCATATCGGCCTTTGGTATAACGCTGTATAATTCTGCGATTTACTAATCGCGAAAGTGACACTTTGAGAGATTTTGTATTCAGCGAGGAAATGTTAGACAGCTCTGTTACTGTAAAGATAACTTTACCATATTTGTCACGTTGTTCTTGCAGCGTTTTCTGCCAATCAATTGCTTTCATTAGTATTCTCCATGCTAATATATCGATTCAGTATGTTCATAACTGCATTGAGAACTATTATTCCACCACCAGTATCATTGAGTTGAGCGGCTGCTTCGGCATCAAGTTGTGTGTCGATAACTTCCTGTATAGCCTTGGCATGGTAATCAGAATTTTTCCGGAGGTCGCACATTTTTTTTTCAAGATCCTTATTATTCATCCTTAATGCCTGCAACTTTGATTTCAGTCGTTGAGCTGAATCAGAACGAAAGCGATCCTGAAAAAGAAATACATCTAAAATATCGCGATGTCTTAACATTATTCTGCCGAAAATGGCGATAACTTTACTTTCGATCATGTCTGCTTCCGAAGCTGTCGCATATATAGTACCTCCTACCGTACGAACTTCAATTTGATCCGCACATCTAATGCACGTCACTTCAACAGGTATTTCTATGCGGCTATATGGCAGATCATCTTTCCAGAAAGAAAGGTCCACAATTTGCACAACTGGAGAATCGGCATCCGGACCAGTATGTGCACTGATACTTCCGGAATAGCCGAGAAGCCTCGATACTTCCAAAAGCAAGCCACGGTCAAAAGAATCTATAAGTTTTCTTTGTTTTTCCTTAAGGTCTCCGTCCCAGTGATAATCAATATCGTTTGAGATGCGTACGCTGGCATCTAGGAAGCGATACCTAAATCCACCGATGAGAGCCAGATTGCGTCCCACAGGGTGAGTTGCTACATACCGGGCAATGATCTTTTGGATGGCTTCTACTTCTTTCTGTTTATTAGCTATCATTGGCTATTCCTTAAAGCACTTTTCCTGTAACTAAAAGGTATAATACCATATTAAGTAACAAATGTAAACATTATTGTTTATATTTGTTACTATAAGGATGTTGGCCATAAGAGGCTCGGCGGATTGTTGAAATTCCGAGAAGAGCGGCATGATGGGTGGACGACTTTTTTACAAGGTACTACAGAATATTTTTGTGAGTAACATTTTTTTCTGGCGCGCTATATTATCTTATTATATAATGACTTACGGTAATTTTGTTAATTTTTTAAGGAGTAAGTCATGGATGCCCAAAAGATCACTGCTCAGGAATTAAAATCAG
>Ga0209417_1000975_pt1 | contig 57226 bp, 47 predicted proteins | sample RifGroF2_FD_184002 | JGI IMG/M metagenome (GOLD analysis project Ga0209417, IMG submission 184002) | Groundwater microbial communities from Rifle, Colorado, USA - Groundwater F2 (SPAdes) (version 2) | ecosystem: Environmental > Aquatic > Deep subsurface > Groundwater | place: Rifle, Colorado... | reverse complement strand
GCTGTTTGTTGTATAGTTGGTGTTGGTGTTACAGTAGTAGCTGGCGGTTCAGCATTTTCTATCTTTTCTAAATATGTACTTCCAAAATATAAATATGCGGACCAACCACCTTTATCATGGTTTACCCACGTATTGTTATTTTCATCCTTTGCACTTTCTATTTCTTCAAGTATAGTTCCTTGAGATAGTGCAGTTATTTTATTAGCCGATATACTTGGACCTTCTCTAACATTTAATCCAATTGCGGGCTTGACGACATAGCGAGATCCCATATGCAATCACTCTTTTCTTTAACTTATATTATATATAAGTTAATTAATAATAAATTACTGACATTTAGTCCGATAACAATAATATATAAAGTGGATCTTATAAAAAATATAATGGGAGAGTGTATGATGTTTAGAATAATAATTAAAGAAACTTACAAAGAAGTCTACAATGAATCAATTAGGCAAAAATATAATTTAAGTAAGAATTGTAATATATTAATAGGAAAAAAATTTGAAAAATTAAGAGTTATAGATTATGATAAAAAAAATAAACATAACCAAATATATTGGCTTTGTATTTGTGATTGTAAAAATATTATAAGTGTTAGATCAGATAGTCTCACAACGGGAAATACAAAATCTTGTGGTTGTAGTAAAATTAAAGTTGAGATAGGGGACACATTTGATAGATTGACAGTGGTAGAATATATGGGAACTAAGATACGTAGTGGGAATAAACATATTAAGTTATGGAAATGTTCATGTTCTTGTTCGAATAATACGATTATAGTTGAAACTTCGAGTTTAATATCTGGTAATACAAAATCTTGCGGATGTTTAAGCCGAGAAGTTATTATAAAAAGAAATACAACACATAATATGTCAAGATCGGTGGAATATATTGCATGGGCTGGAATGAAAGCAAGATGTTATAATACTAAAGAAGAATCATATAAAGATTATGGTGGCAGAGGAATTAAAGTCTGTGATAGATGGTTAGAAAGTTTTGAAAATTTCTATGAAGATATGGGTCCTAAGCCAGAGCCTAAGAATTTATATAGTATAGATAGAATAAATGTCAATGGAAATTATAAACCTAATAATTGTAAATGGGCAACCAAATTTGAGCAAAGTATTAATAGGAGAGTGCGAAAAAGTAGTAAAACAGGCTATACTGGTATATATAAAATAAAGAGTGGCAATTATCAAGCTGTGATTGGCGCACATGGTATAATATATTACTTAGGTGTGTATATGGAAAAGAAAGATGCTATAGCTGCTAGAAAAAAAGCTGAATATATACATTTTAATATTAGTTAATGATATTTTGATCCCATATATAGTATCAATTCCTTTCAAATGCTTTTATATTATATATAAGTTTATAATAATTGGAGTATGTGGAATAATATTCCACATACTCCAATAAAATACTATTACACACTAATTCCAGAGGCTACTGCAGTTATAGATCTGGTTTTATCTCTTTTTTTTACACCAGAATCTATAAATGGATTTACCCCTCCTTTAGTTTCTGATGGTTTTTGCGATATAATCACAGACGATCCACCACCAGATTTATTTGATATATTTGAAAGATAACTATTCAGCGATGCTTTTGTTTCTGCAGAAATATCAACTAAACTTTCTACTCCTCTAGCTATAATTGTAAGTAATCGTATCATTTCAGAACTATGAGTTGTAGCATATGCAGTACTATTTAAGTTAGCATTAGCTTCCGATACTTTACTGGCATATACACTAGCACTAGGCGCACCACTAATAATCGAATTTTGTGATGTGTTTACACTAGGCCCAGTTCCATATCCAGAAAGAAAGCTTGCAGGAACTGATAACGCCCCTGTCCCAAAGCTGGATTCGTTAGAATCTCCAGGATCATAGAATGGATCTACAACCGTTGAAGATACATTTTCCAACGATTGAAACATGCCGGTAGTATCCATCCCATAAGTATCTTTAATTTCTTGACCAATAACGCCACCAAGTGAGGCTAATACCGTGGAAAGATTTCGCACTGGCTTTTTAACCTTTTCTGGAGTAGTTTGAGATGATGCCGATGAAGTTTGGTTATCATAATCAGATGTATCATATGACCCTGAACTTCCAGTAGTATAATCAGAAACATCATTAAATGATAGCCCAGTATTATTTTTTAGATTTTTAGCTATCACATTACGATATCTTGTAAGTTCATTTGGATCTGAATGTCCATAATAACCATTTAAGCCTCCAGCAATTCCCCCTCGCTCTTTAATTAGTTGAGATATATAATAGATAGACATTCTTGCATTGGTTTCTTTATTAAATGCCATATCGTGATTATATTTACCTAATCGTAACTTATCCTGATATAACCATTTTCCAGTAAAGTCCAATACTTGACCCCAACCCCTTGCTGATGAATTTGCGCTTCTAGGTGGGGTAGCCTTTGAATTATAACTACTTTCATTCTGCACCAACGATAGCCAGAAATGAGGATTTACTTTATATTGAGAAGTTAAACTTTCTATCATTCTAAGATCATTTACGGTCATATCTGAACCAGGATAATTTAATGCATATCCATATTCTTTTCGTAATTGATCATCTGTTTTACCACCAATGCCGAATCCGCTTATAGGGCCAGACATGGCAGATGCATCTAATTTAAATGACTGTATCCCAATCAATGATTTGGATTCAACAACAAAAGCTTTAGTCGTATTTGTTATTGTCGCAAATAATCCATAAGTCTCATTACCAACTCTAGACAATGGATCATTGATATATATCATATTTCTTCTTGAATTATATCCAGTTGCCAATACATAATGTGGAACTGAACTAAATGGAGATCCTGGTTGTATGGTCTGATTCGGCCCTCCACCTAATAATATAATTAATTTATTATTTTTCAAAGCTGTCATAATATTTTGTACTTTATTTCTTCCAGATATTTCTGTTACTCTTATATCATAAAGATTTTGTAGATATTTAAAGAATGCTGGATTTGTTCCAGTATATCCATTTTTAAATCCTTTATCTGATGCTATTTTAGCCAAATCTGTTATTTCAACTTTTCGTCCAGTTACAGAAGATATTGCCATCGCAGCTACAGCTGGGGCACATCCAGAATCTCCAATAGTATCTAATGTTTTTCCAAATCTCTTATTTACAATACTCGGATCTTGTTGCGATATATGCTTAACAGGATTTGAACCTTTTCCATATTTTAAAGATGTTATATTTGATGCAGATCCTCTACCATATTCTAATGATGGCGGACTGGATATAGCATCCAATGGATTAGTTGGAGATGTTTCTGTTGAGGCCACTTCTCCAGTTATAGTCCCAACTGGATCTTCTCCAAATTGTTTAATTTTTGCATAGGAACTTTGTCCAAATGATTTAGCGGCATTCAATAATTTACTAAATACTTTAATAATGGTATCAAATAGATTGTTACCTGATGTATCTTTTGCATCACTCGGTTTATTTTCACCGCCGTCATATTCACCAAAATATTTGGCTAGAAAGTTTAAAGCCCCACTTAACTTATTAAAACCCCATCCTAAAAGATCCTTAAGACCATTAAATCCAGTCGTTGCTATTGATAATAGTGGCTTAAGAGCATTTTCATATAAAAATTTTCCTGTTTCATATATCGTTTCTCCTATGGGAACTATTATTTCTGTAAATCCCCATTTTAATGCTTTGAATATACCTTCCCCTATTGGCACTAATACCTCATTAAAACCCCATTTAATGACTTTGCCAAGACCTTTTAATCCGGATACCACAATTTGACCTAAGGGTTTAAGGATTTTATCATAACCCCATTTAGCCATATTCCATAAACCTTTACCTATTGGCAATAATACCTCATTAAATCCCCACCTAAGTAATCCATATACACCTTTGATCAATGAGATGGCAGATTCTCCAACTGGCTTAATGACTCCAGTATATGCAGATTTTGCAACCCTTCCTATTTTCATTCCAATTTTCTTCGTTACTCCCCAAACAGTAGCATTTACATCCTCGTTATATTGATCGACAGTTAGATCTTTTCCATATTTTTCATTATATTCTGAAGTTTCAGTTTCCAATTTTGATTGCTGCTCTTTTAGTTCTGCTTTATCCGCATCGCTTGATATTTCATTATAGATTAAAACTGCAAGATATGTTGGTGTTATGACGCCAAAAGTTGCGTTACTTAATAGTTTACCTAATCCAGCAGAAAGTCTCATAGCCCAAGTAGGTTCTGATCCTGCTGGTACTTTAAAAATATTTCTAACTTCTGCAATACCAGATGTAAATGCATATACCATAAGTCCTATTCCAGAAATGGGATTTAATCGAGTAAGAACGCGGGCCACCGATGTCCCAGATTGAAGTGCTATAGCTCTAGCTGAAACGCTTGAGATTCTAGCAGCTAATGCTGTTAATGTCGTACTTCTACCAATTAATGCGACAATTCTAGGATGTGCCAAAATTCTTGAAATAGCCGAGCCAATTTTTGATGCGAGATTCTTTGCTCCAACAACGGCGGCTCCTACGACTTTACTTTTAGATATTTTACCTAATATACTTCTTCCTTTTTCTGCAACTTCTTCTAATACATCACCAGCTACTTTAGGAAATGAAAAACTCTTAATCGCAGAAACAAATCCGGCTAATGCTGGAAGAAATCCAAGTTTTAGGAACTCCCACAACTTAGATAAAATACCACTTTTTCTATTCATCTCAGATAGAGCATCGGCTGTTTGTATAGCCGCTGCTGTTTGCTCTACTTGCATACCGCGAGATAATCCTTCATGATCAGATGCTGAAGTCGATCGCCGTACTAGTGATGATAAAAATCCAAGCCGTTGATTTCCTGGTCGTCTAAAATTAGATGATATTGTTAATAAGGCTTTATTGATTGAACTTGTTGCAGAACGAAGAATTCCTCTCGGGGATAATCTGTTTTGTGATGTTGTTGGTACTATACTAGAATCTGAAGTTCCAGTATTTGGATTGACACTAGGCATATCCGATGGTCCAATATGTGTTAAATTATCTAATTTTCCACCAACAACATATACTTTTTGAATATCTCTTTTTAGAAATTTAGGAATAGGAATCTTTAATAATGCAAATGCTCCACGTATTCCCCCACCTAATAATCCTAAAGTAAATTTTCCTATATCTAACATAGTTTTACCCATAAGGGAGGTTAAATCTGTAAATCCTTGAATAAGACTTGGAATTACAGTTTTTACAATCTGTCCAAATCCTACTATAATATCTTTGGTCGCAGATGATAATCCAATAAGAATATTTCCAAAGCCTTTAAATATCGAACTTAAAAAACTAGCTCCAGATTTAAATACAGTTCCTATTACATCTACTGCAGTCTTAACGGCTGATCCAATAGCTGGCCCTATAGATTTAATGACTGTCAATAGCCCATCTGCTACAAGGTGAATAGATTTAAATACAATATTTGCTAATTTAATTGGAGCTTTTGCTATATTCCATATAGTATTTGCAATAGTTTTTGCTGATTTAGTTAATATATCTGTAAATTTACTAAATACTGCTATAACAGGTTTTATAATTAAATTTTGTGTTAATCTTCCAAGAAATTTAAATGGGCTTTTAGCTAAATCCGTTATACTACTAAGAATAAATCTTGCTCGTCTATTTCCTCGTCTACTAAACGTAGTTGGCATTATAGATGGTCTACCAAATACGTCTCCTAATATTCCAGCGATATAATCTAGATTCCAACCAACACCATCTAGTTGTCCAAATACTTCATCTTTAATTTTTCTTAAATGTGATTCTATACTATTAATTTTTGAATAATACTTAGTTAGATTGATCTGCCCAATAAATGGGCCATATTTTTGCTTCTTATTCGTTCCGGTATTTATCTTATCAGTAATACTAGGTTCTGGTATATTAGGACCTTTCATTCCTGCAGTTGTATTATTTGATCCCGATGCTTCTGTTACAGGAGAAGAATATATAGGATTGGTATTTGACATATTAATTGGTGGTATATAATCTGGATATACAGTATCGACTCCGGTAACATTATATCCCAAATTTCCTACAGTTCTAGCTGCATTTTTTAAATAATCTTTAAATGTATCAAATAATGATTTCTCTTTTGGTTTTGGGCCTTTTTCTTTTTTATCTTCACGATCTCTATCAATAATTGTATCTGCAAATGTTGTCATAAATTTAATAGGAGATGTCAATATTGCAGATAATCCTTTTCCAATAGCTGTAAATAATCTATTTAACATATTCTTCATTGGATCTGTTAAATGTGTCTTAATTAATTCTCCTAATGGCATACCAACAGATTTTTCAAAAACTGAATTAAATGCTGATTTAAAACTCTCTTTTAATTCTTTAAATGAATCTTTAAATCTTTCTCCTATTATAGACATAGATTTCTTAAATGGTTCTAGTGCTATTAAAAATGGTTGCTTAAATACAGTTTCAAACCACTCATTTATTGCAATTTTCTTTTGAGCTCTCCATCGTTTAAATGGGTCGAATAGTTCTTTTCCCATAAAATCCCGTACTTGACCAAGTAATCCACCCTTACGTTTCATAGTTTCTGGATCTATATCTCCAAATAGGAAATTTTTAAAACTATCTGTAGATGTAACAACGGATAGTGTAGAGCCTATGAGTGCTCCGATAATCGGACCACCAGGCATTAGAAATCCAAGTCCTCCAGATATAGCCCCGGCAATACCGCCAGCTATTCCTTTTGGTGCATATTTTTTAATCATTTTTAACATTTCTGGGCTAATAAGTCCTTTAGTTGTAAGTTCTCCATTTTCTGTCTTTCCAAATAACAACTCTTGGACTTTTTCTGATTTAGATGCAAAACCAATAGCTGATCCTATAGTTAACCCCAATAATGGCCCTCCAGGTAATAATAGACTAGCTCCCATTCCCATTATACCACCAGCACCAATTGAGGGGAAATATTTCTTCATATCCTTTTTAAAATCTGGACCTAGTATTCCTTCAGATACAAGATTCCCATCATCATCAGTTTTTCCAAATAAAATCTCTTGCATCTTTTCTGACTTAGCAGCAAATCCAATAGCTGATCCGATAGTTAATCCAAGTAATGGGCCACCAGGTAATAATAAACTGGCTCCAATTCCTAACACTCCGCCAGCGGTAATAGACGATAGATTATTTTTAACAGCTTTTGCTATATTAATATACGAACTAGGTAAGATGCCTTGTCGTCCTTCATCATTTCCAAATAAAAATTCTCTAAATTTATTAGAGTGGGATGCAAACATAACTGTGGAACCAATAAGAGCTCCAATCAGTGGGCCACCAGGTATTAACAGACTTGCTCCGATTCCTAATGCCGCACCGGCAATTCCTTTAGGTAAAAATCCTTTTAATTCTTTTTTCCATTGATTAAGAGAACTATCTATATTTTCAGGAGTCTCTCCTTCTTTAGATGTGAATAATCCATCAAATATTTTAAATGCATTTTTAAGTTGAGATATAACTCCGCTTAATAATCCATCGCCTTTATGTTTTTGTATTATATTTCCTTCTTCATCAAGCACATCTTCTATATTAAAAAATAATCCAACCTTTATCGACTCGAACATATTTTTTGAATATTTTTTAATATATGAAAATACGCTAGTATCTACATTAGCATTAATTGTAGATCCGTCAGATGCCATATACCCCGATCCAGAAAAAAAATGGCGTACTGAATTACTAAAATCTACAAAACTATTTCCAACATCAGCCAATACTCCACCGGTATAAAAACCAAAGGCGTTTTTCTCACCCATTAGAAATTTAGATACTCTAGAAAATCCTTTTCCTGACATATCCTTCATCTTATCTAAAAATGGCTCAAATACTTTAGTAAATTTTGTAAATAATCCATTTTCTCCAAAGAATTTTTCATGCATTGGACTTATTATTTTTGTATCTATCCAATTTAATGAGGTATCAACTGATTTATTTAGTCCGGATGCTAATCGTCCTATTATGCTATTCTTATTTGCTTTTTCTGGATCATCTGAATCACTACCAAGAGATTCTCTACCATATATAATACGATATATCAAAGAATCCATTTTGTCTAATGCTCCAGTTAGAAATTCCGACGGACGACTAAGTTTATTTTTAATCATTTGAATTTTCTTAAATAAACTAGGCTCACTTATAACACCTTGTAAAAACGATCGTCTATTTGTAGAACTATCTGATATCATAGTATTCATACTAGATAGAGATTCTTGTATATCATCATTATTAGATCCGCGAGAAAATGTACCAGACATCCCACCAGATCTAGAAAATGATTTTCCACGAATAATTGTTCTATTTGCAGATTTTCTAGACATTATTTTTCCAATATGGGTTGGAGATACATTAACATTCCCTCCCCCATAGACGATAATACCATCTATGAGAATACTTTTAATATCTCGCAAAAGAGATGTTGGAGTTATTAATTTATTACCACCTTTAGGTGCTACGATATCACCTAAATCACTATATGCCGATGATAATCCGGTAGAAAATAACTCAGATTCAACATTTCTTGCAGTGCTACTTCCAATTCCTCTAGCTTTAATTATATCTCTGGCTAATCTATTTTGTACGCTTTTAGGCATATTTAAAAAAGCAGTTCTTAATGTTTCGTAAGATCTAACATCTTTTAAATTAAGACCTTTGCTTTGCATACCAGAGGCGCTTGTATCTTTTAGTGGATTATAAAAGGTATTAGTTGAAATTAAAAATTTAATAAAGGTATCAAGTTCCTTATCCATAGATTTTCCCTGACCACCGCGAATTCCAGATAGTGACTGTTTCATACTAGACTTGAAATCATCCATCTCACTTAATTGATATCGCTCAATCCTACCACCATAATCTTTAATTACTTTACCAGAATGTGTAAACTTTCCACTATTATAATTATATAATGCAACTTTATTAGATCCAGATAATGTAGATAAAATATTAGATAATAACAATGGAATTACTTCAGTAATTGCTTTATCAGCTCTTCCATTATATGGCATAGCTTCTTTATGAAATTTAGATACATCTATTTTCGTCTTATTATCAACATTGATCCCAAATAATTGGGCAAGTAACGATGTTCCAGGTTTATCAAATTGATTTTTAGCGGCATTAATTTTTAATGCTAATGCTGAAAATAAACCAGATATTGATACATCTAATTTAGCCATACCACCTTTAAGAGATTTTGGCATCATACCAGACATCATCAATTCCATGACAAAACTTAGTGGGCTATCCTTTATAGATCCGAGTAATCCACCAGGCATCATGCCAGACATAGATGCTGCCATTCCAAGTGGAGAAGATGACACAATATTTTGAAAGTTTTTCTTAATCTGTTTTCCATATGCAGCTAAGTCTATACTTCCACCTATTCCAAATATTTGCTCGGCATTATCTGCATTTTGCTCTTGTCTATTATGCATATTAATATTTGCATTTTTAATCTCTTTTAATTCTTGTAATACACTATCATAAAATGCCGACTGCTTATTTAAACTTTCTACTATCTTAGTATTATTAAATTCAAAAATTCCTAAAAGTATATTATTTGTATCATTCATCATTTTCATTGTATCTATATGCATCTGTGACATCATATTCATATTTATGGTTTGTAATCTAGTATTATGGCTATTTATATATTTAACTGAATGCTCAGATGATGATACAATGGAACTTAATATAGATTTTGTTCTAATATTAGATCCGATCTCAGCTGCTTTAGTTGATGACTTTATTGAATCGACAATACTAAATGAATCACTTTCTTGAACTTCTAGTGAATCTAAATCAATGTTATTATCATCACCCCAGCTAATATCAAAATTGTCAAAACCCATTTCTTTTGAGAATCTATCCATTTCTCTATCAAAATTTCTTATATTACCAGATTTCAAATCCTCAATTGCATTATTTTTAATTTCTTCTAAATCTTTAAATAAGTTATTTAATGGTGTTTTTAATACGCTATCTCCAATTTTTCCTTTTTTTAATAAAAAATCTTTTGTATATGTGGCACCAGTTGTGAATAAAGTTTTATTTTTATCATATGTATCTGCTAATATTGGAACTTGTTGTGCCATAACTGTCTTTGCTGAAAATAATATAGATTTTCCTAAACTTTTTATATATGATTTTGAAATAGGTTGTGCCATATAGATCCTCCTAACTATTATGAGATAATTACATATTACTATACTGTTTTTAGATATTATATTATATAAGAATGAAAAAAAAAGAACATGGATGAGAATTTAATCTCATCCATGTTCATTATGGTTTAACTAAGAAGCATTTTAAGTGTCGGGTTAACTTTGGTTTTAACCGAAATCCGCTTATGGCCGCTGATCCTGACTTTACTATGAGCTCCAACTCCATCCTTTTTAATGTCTGGAATCCGATGCTCGCGGTCATCGACTGTTCGAGCAAAGAATGTCTGGATCGTATCCGATGGGCCAATGAATCTGATTCCTTTTCCGATATCATTCATATACAGATGGTCTGCATGGTGGACGATATCGACCATAGCACCGGCAAAACTTTTTGGGATATGGTAATCCTCGATAACTCCAGCAGCTTCCTTAGAATTAAGGCCGAACTGCTTTAACACGTCGGCAAGAGCTTTCTTAAACTCAGCGGTAAACGAGTGGTCGTCATTTACAAATTGGCCTTGTTTGATTTTGGTATTCTTTGTTACATACTCGCTATCGCACATGATCGCTTGGACAATAGCCGTCAATTCGGCCTTATTGAAAATTTTGCGCGGCTTAACATTTTTTTCCTGAAGTTTTTGAATAGTTTCTTTTACTGTGATTTTCGACATGGCTTAATACACCGTCCTTATTTTTATTCATTAATTAACTTATAGTTAGTAGTATATTTTTTTATATTAGATAGCTTTAATAATTACAAATCCATTTGCACTTCGATTATAAATACCAGTAATATTTGTCCCACTCACAAGATGGAATAATTCCTCTGCTTTACTTTCAATATCTTGTGGTTTGAATCCGAATACGTCAGTTCTGAGCATATTCATTATCGTGTCCTTATTAATATCATTGTTATTTGCCATTAGCTAATACTCACCACCTTTCTATGATTATAATATATAATTTGATTTATAATACATAAATACTACTATACTAATAAGTTTTACTATATATAAATAATTATAGTACATATACCTATATATATGTATATATTAATTATAAAAACATGTTAATAACGAATATCATAGATTGAAAGGATGACACTATATGATAGATATGAGATTATTAAAACCAAACTTAATCTATAGAGTAAAGGCAAAATATAGAATACCTGTATTGCATGAATCTCCAACAACAAATTCCGTATATGTAGTAATAAGTAAAACTATTGATGATACAATTAAATTTTTTAATAAAGATATGATAGATCCACTATATTTAATTAGATATTATCATGAAAGACTATTTAATTACAAAATTCATAATCATATTATTAGATATCGAATACCCAATGAAGATTTAAAAGATATATTTGATAATAAAGTTAAATCTATATTTCCATCTATGGATATTCGATACACGATAGAATCATTAAATAAAAAGAATTTTATATATGAAATGTCTTATCTGAATGATAAATTTTTTTCTATTAAAGATAGTCAGATTGGTCTTAAAAAAGTTGATGAATATTTTAGATTATTTAAATCTATTATTGCAGATAAGTTAACTGGTAATGTGTATACAAATAAAATTATGTTTATTCCAATAGACGACTGGGTATCAAATATAAAAAATTCGGCATTATATCAAATCAGAACTACTGATAATTTTATTTCATTATTTTATCATAAAGTAGTAAATGATGCAGAATATTTCAAAAATAACTTTTCTGGTTGGAAATTCTACTTCACATTTGGAAATCAGATTTTCTATATCGATCCGGCTACAATGAATACCGATTTTGCAAATACCTTTAAAAAGATACTATTTAAATTAACAGCTTTAGATATAAAAATACCAATAGAGGAAAAAGAAGAGATACATGAATCTATTGAAGTAAAAAATAAAACCATAATTCAAGATAAGATACATGAAAAGTTAAATTCCTCCAGCATTGATCCAACTAAAGACTTGGTACTATCATTAGTTGATAAAACTATAGAAAAATTGAATATTAATATACAAGAAAAGAAATTAGACGATATTGCTATAACCGATATACCATCCATTAAAGAAATTGAATTAGAAAGACTACAAGATGAAATAAAGAATACTATACCAAATTATAAGTCTAAAGCCAGAGTTGGCAGAGAGATACAGATGATACAAGATATGAGTAAAATTACATTAGACAATACAAGTATATCAGAAGTACAAGATAGATACAATGCATCAAAAATAGAAACAACTGTATTGGACATAGATGTTGTTAATCCAGATTTAGCTAATATGAAATTTTCAAATTTTGATACTGCATATCTAAAGACTCTGTATACTGCTGACATTTTAAAAATGATGACAAGTCTTCAACATAAAGATCATCCGCTATATTTAATCAATGCTGAGGTAAAAGATATTAGTGACACTCTAAATGATTTAGAAGAATATTCATTTACTTTTGAAGATGAGAATGGTAAACGGCATAGTTTCATTGTCGATTTGCCAAAAGTTACAAATGGAAGATTTATGAAGATAGCTGGAAATAAAAAGATAATGGTAAATCAAATTATTCCAATTCCTATTACAAAAACATCTCCATCAACAGTTCAAATAGCTACAAATTATGGGAAAGTATTTATCCATAGATTTGGACAAAGTATATCTCCAAAGATTTCTATACTTATTAAAAAATTATCATTAGTATCAAATAAGGATATAAATATGGAAATAGGTAGTGCTATCAATATAAATAAAGGAATCATCACCTCTATTGAATATGATGAATTATCGGCCAGATATCGTAAAATATCAATTCCCAATATAACATTCTTCTTTGATCAAAATGCACTACAGGAATATTCTAAAAAATATAATCTAGAGTTAAAATATGATAATGTAAATTTACCAATAGGGATTAAGAAGAATAAAGAAATTATATATTTAAATATCGATAGTAATATTGTGAGTAATTCAGATAAATCTATCATAGATTATATAACCGATGAATTAGCTATTTATGAGCCATCAGCAAGTAGCTGGTTTAGGGGAATTAAGACTGGAAAAAAACTTGTATATTCTAGAGCTAATATAATGCATAAAAAAGTTCCAGTAATTATTCTTCTTGCATATTTAGAAGGATTAATCACATTAATGAAAAAGGCTAATATAAAATATAGCATAATAGCTAAAGATGAATCTCCAAATTTGCCAAAGTTTATTCAAGGTAAAGAGGATATAATAGAATTTAAAAATGCTTGGCTTGTATATAATATTTACCCTTTACGAAACTCCCTATTAATGAATGGGATGATTGATATTCCAACTAAATTATATGATATAGAACAATTTTTAACCAAAGATGTATACTATGAAATATTTGATAGCTTATTTGGTAGAGGAAATATTGGATATGCATTTGATAATTTTCAACAATTATTAATTGATTCTAATACTGAAGAGATCTTGCGAGATTATAATCTACCAACAAATTTTACAGATGTTTTTATATATGGTAATTCATTACTAGAGGATAATTCATATACAGAAGATGGAGATATGACTGTTAATCGTATACGATCCAATGAAATGATTACAGCATTTCTATATCAATCATTGGCAAAGGCATATGGCCAATATAGATTTACTGCTAATAACCCGAATCCGACAAAATTATCAACTAGAAAAAATTCAGTCATAATAGATATATTGACATCTCAAGTCACTAAAGACTATAGTGATTTAAATCCACTGTATACTTTAGACTTGATGAGAAGTACTACATTTAAAGGACCAGCCGGAATGAATCAAGATAGGGCATTTACATTATCTAAACGATCATTCCACCCATCTATGCTTGGAATAATAAGTCAAGCATCCCCAATATCTGGGGCGATTGGTATTGCACGAACACTAACTGTCGATGCGTCTGTGACATCTGCAAGAGGTTATATGAAAGTTGCAAATACAAAAGAAGATATAAATAACCTCTCATCAAAACAGCTACTGAGTGGATCTGAACTTATGATACCATTTTTAGCAACATCTGATGACCCTGAGAGAGTTGCAATGGCATCTGCACAAAGTAAGCATACTCTTGCATGTATTGGAAGTGATAGATCACCAGTCGGTACGGGATTTGAAAAAGTATTACCTCATATAATAGGAGATACGTTTGTATTTAAAGCAAAACAGGACGGTGTCGTACTTAAAATAGATACTGTTCATAATATTGCAATATTAAAATATAGTGATAATACAATAGACACAGTCAATTTAAATCCACAGATAGGAAAAAATAGCGGATCTGGTTTCTATATATCTAATAAATTATCTCCAATATTAAAAACTGGGGATAAATTTAAAGCTGGAAAAATAATTGCTCATAATTCTGAATTTTTCTCCGTAGATAAACGATCTGGAGATAGCGTATTTATGCATGGGCCATTGGCTAGAGTTGCAGTTCGATATTCATCTAAAGTATTTGAAGATTCAAACATTATTTCAAAAAGATTATCTGAAAAAATGACTAGCCATATAGTAATACAGACAGATGTCGTTCTTGGACATAAATCTAATATACACCATATGGTTAAGAAGGGTCAAGAGATTAGAATTAATGAGCCTCTAATTGTATTTGACACATCACATTCTGACGAATTAACTAATAAGATATTAGCAAAGATGAGCGATTCCTCCATACAAGATTTGATGGAAGCTGCTAAAACGCCAGTATTATCTAAACATAATGGAGTTATTGAAGATATAAAAATATACTATACAGTTCCAAAAGATGAACTATCAGAATCGGCAAAAAATATTATTACAGAATATGAGGATATAAATTTAAAAATGAAAAATGAGATATCCAGTATAACAAAAATAGATAAAGATAAGATAAACACCAATGTCGTCGAAGTAACTAAAGTGGATATAGATGCATCAGGAAAGGTTAAGGGGGTAGTTGTTAACTCTGGTGTAAAAATTGAATTTTATATTAAATATAAAGATGTAATGTCTGTTGGAGATAAAGGAACTGGATTGATTGCTTTAAAGTATATCATTGCAGATATGTTTGAGGAAGGAAAAGAACCATATTTGCTCAGCGATCCTGATGATAAGATTGACATATATTTAGGAGCCATTGGTATTGGAGCCAGATTAGTTTTTTCAATTATAAAAAATATGAAAATAAATAATATTATCATAGGAATGAAAAAGAATATTAAAGAAATGTATGAAGATGCATATGGAGAAAAGTTATAAAAAAATAAGACGATGAGATTTATTCTCATCGTCTTATATCTTTAATGGTTATTGGCCTTTCATAAAATAGGTTAAAGTTTTTAAGATCATTTGTTAATGAGTACACATGTACTAATTCATTATCCATGCCCGGTATTGGTTCGTGTATCTCAAATTCATATATTTCACCAACTTTTAAGATTTCAGATCCATGAATATTTCGGTCGAAATAATTATTTGGTAGGCATAATTCCGATTTCCGATTAGTCCTAATACTTCTTAATATGATTTTATAATCCTTTCTTAATTTTAAAATATTTTTAACTTGCAGCATGATTGGGATATTGGCGACTTTGTTATCATAATAAGCTTCTATGTCGGCAATAACCAATTTATCATATGCATGTAGTGAATCAACACCTTTACCATCGACATTTTGTTTTATATACATTAGAATATCAAACACATTCTGAATAATCAGTTTTTGATTTGGAGAAGAATAGCAGCCGATAGATTCCATAACAAGCTCGGCTGCTTTATCTGTGGATGTATTTGATATGTATGAATTTTCGATAATATGGCAGATATTAACGCCAATCTTATCTAACTCATCATCTCTTAACTTTGTCTCACTAAGTTCGATGCTCATATAACAACTCCTCAATTTTTTTCATTTAACAGCCGAATAGTACGCCAATTCTAAATTTAAGGATATCCTTTTTAGTTGTTAAATGTGCCATAACCATTTGCTTTTTCCCGGCAAATGTTTCATGGAATAATTTTACATCAACCGCCTCAGAATCAACGATACTTGAATGTTCTTTTGTTGTCGTAGACTGACTTGGTTTCGGTTTGACATCATCAAAGAGCTTTTTAGCTGATTCGTTTATCTCTGAGGATGTCATCGGTTTTGCTTTCAAAACTTGATCAGACTGTGCGCTGTTTGAATTTTTAATTTCAACCACTGGAAGTATTCCATAGTTTGATTCTAACTTGGACACTACCAGTTTGATATACGCATATAACTCACTATCTGAATCCGTTTTTGATTCAGACTCTAAGACATCTACGGCATATGAAATAGCCTTAACGATGGACACTTGGTTTTCCGTTGAATAACCATCGATGGATTTAATGATTGACTTAGCCGTCTTGCCAGCATTGACAGATTGAGAATGTGCTTTTTCAATTGTTGGGATGATATCTGCAACGATATCATATACTTCCTCAACTTTAAGAACTTTACTGAAAATTTTTACTTTACTCATTATAAACCATTCCCTTCAACTTTTTTTATTAAGTATCTTATACTCATATATATAATATATAATTAGATTATCTACTTATAGCGGTATGAAATAATAAGAGAGAATATGCCATATTATTAGACATATTCTCTCTTATTAAATATCTTAATTGAATGTGATAATATTGGATAGATACATATCAGACTTTTTCTTATATATAGATTTAATGCCCAATCCTTGTAATATTGGCTGTACTAATACCATATATTTATTAACCATAGTTTCAATATCCATATTATCCAATATCCATTCTGGAATTTCCTCTAAATCTAAAGGAATTGCTATTTGTGTAATTCCTGTTTTCATCTTAGGATCTTGTAATAACTCAAGTATTTTATCAAACATGGCTCGGTCGCTTAAAGCGACCTTTGCAATATCCTTGGCTGACTTAATATTTATCTTAATTAAATTTACCTATTTGTGTAATTCCTGTCTTCATCTTAGGATCTTGTAATAACTCAAGTATTTTATCAAACATGGCTCGGTCGCTTAAAGCGACCTTTGCAATATCCTTGGCTGACTTAATATTTATCTTAATTAAATTTACACTATTTGGTAATATTATCTCTTCTTCTGGATATAGAGTATTCCAAATTACAGTCGCCTTAAATTGGCCGGTCCCCATAGGATCTTTATATGAATCTATCGTTGAAACCTTTGCTTGTGATAATAGTTCTCTGGAACCTCCCAATAGAGCCTCCCGAATATACTCTTCTAATTTAATAAATTCTTTTAAAGCTTTTGCTATATCATTATTTTCGGTTACAATATAGTCAAATAGGATATCCTCAATCTTGTTTCGTATAGATTCAGGAGCACTACTTATTTTTATGAAGTCAAATCCTTTAATGTCCCGTTTTGGTGGATCTAAATAATTTCCTTCTTGTATCTTAATACTTCCAATGTACCGTTTCTTTCCTTCAATAGCTAATAAGAATGCCTCATAATAAAACTCATTTTTAAACTTATATACACCAAATGGATGATCGATTACATTTGAGATATGTTTAAACTTAAGTAATACTCTATCTATGACTTCTGTTATTATATATGCTATAATATTAACCATTTTTATTTTTTTACTTTCTTTATATTTATTTATTGTATTATTGCTATATACCTGGTTAGGTTTAAGAGATTCAGTATATTGATTAATTATATTTAATAATTTGTCAATACATATTATATTGCTATCTGTATCTATAACGATAACACAATTTCGTTTCATATTAATTAATCTATCGACTCTTCCATAGTATGGATAATTATATTGACAATATTCAAGAATAATATCAGTTAGCTGATTTAAATATTTAATACTATTTGCTGGAGGGCTATTAGGATCTAAAAAAGATGTTGTATTTATTGAAAATTTTCTAATTAAGTCTTTAATTAATGAATTATCCTCTATAAACTCTTCGATATTCGATTTATAGTAAAGCCTATTTAGGCATTCCTGAGATACATTATTTAAATAAGTTCTTAATATATCATTAGATAATATATCAACATTATCGCATTTTCTAAGGAGTCTCTCTATTACATCCTCTATTGATTTATTTTTATCTATTATATTCTCATCTATAAATGTTTTAGACTCAGTTATGATATTATTGCAAAAATGCAATACTTCATCCATGTCATAAAATTGTATTGTATCTGATATAAAGTCTTCAAATGTTGTCATAGCTAATGAAATCATAGTTTGACCTTTTGATGTTACGGATTGGGCTAAATGGAAATTATATGAAAAGGAACTTTTAGCACCAGTAACTCCATAGTCGCTATTAACATATTTCTTAACACGATTTTGTTTTAAATTATATAATCTAGCAGTCGATTTATCTCCAGCCTTTTTAAATTTAAATTCTAAACCTTTTAATTTTTTACGCTTAGTTAATAACTTATCAATAGTATATAACCCTGGGCTTATTTCTCCTTCTTCATGCCGTTTAAATAAGACACCAGATTCAGATAATGCTGGACGATTTTTAACTATAAAATCTATCATATTTATTAATGTAGTTTCATATTCAATATCTTCATAATTATTATATAAAATACAAGCTACGTCTCTATAATCTCTAATATATACTTCAGATAAGAATGACTTTATTAATTTCTTCTTATCTGGATATACTATATATAATATGCTAGATATTTTAGAATACCATAACTTAAAAAATTCTGTTAATCTTCTATCAGATTTAAACTTAATTTTACATTTAGTCATTATATCATAAGTATTAAATTCTTGTATATAGTTCTCAGTTCTTTTTAAACTAAACCATTTAATTCCTAATTTTATAAAATCTTCAGTCTCATAATCGTCAATGAACTCACCGCCGCGTAGGTGTTTATTTTCACTATATTCTAATGCCGATATTTGATCCGGAATAATAATTCTTCCATATTGCGAAGATCTCGTCATATTACCTACAAGTTTGATGGAAGGATACATTGCTGTGGCATCCAGATCAACACAATTTAAAAATAGTCTATCACTTCTTTTATTTCCGAATATCAACGCCCCAGTTTTATTTAAATTAGTTGGATTTCCAACTAATGCCCCTTTCAGTGTTTCAACATATCCATCATCGACTTCTGTAACTACTGTATCGTCATCATAACCAAAGTTATTAACATTTAGATTATTGCCTATAGCATATCCTTGTTCCAAATGTGATAACGCCCATAAATTTTTTAACGATATCGTTTGTTTATTAGCTTTATCTATTCTAGTACCTGAGTCATATCCTTTAAAAAATAGATCATCGATATCTTCAACTTTTCTTTCAATTCCTAATAATAGAAAAACGTCATTCATATTATATAATACAAAGTTTTCATATTCTCTGTATACCGCATTAATGACGTTTACTCCTGGTTTAGAATATTTTCTTTTTTCTGCATTTATTTCAATATGTGATATATTATCTAAGGAATTTCTACCATAATCCTTATCACCTTTACGTCTACCAGCATATGCTAACATCTGATCCACATATTTAGTATATGATAAGCAATTAAAATAATCTCCTCTATTTTTAAAATCATTTTGATATTTAGTATCTAAATAATATGACATATATGTATTTTTAAAATCTGGATGACAAAATAATGCTTCAGCTGGAATTCCTAGATATTCAGCACGTTTTTGTATATATAATATATCAAAAGACATATTCCAAATACCTGTAAAATCTGGTTTCATCAAATGCTGTATCTTAAATAGATCATATAACATTTCTTCTTCTGAATCATATATTAAGATATTAATATCAGAAACTCCATATTTATCATCGAATTCCTTATGGGCCTTTTCTATGAATTGATCTAAATTATCCTCAAAATCTTTTTGTTGAGTATATTTAGCATGATCTCGTAATAGGAATGTATATACTTTTGGTTTATAGACCGTATTTAATTTATAATCATAATCATATATCATAGTAATTGCTGTTATTGGACATTTTCCTATCTCTAAATCAGATTTCGGTCTATTATATACATCACACTCAATATCCAAATAAGATTTTGTTAAAGTGACTTTAAGTGGATTATAATATAAATTAGCTATAGTATATACGTAGTCTACGAGGTTATAATCTGAGTAGTAAACTTGACGCCACTTATGAATTTCATTTTTACCACTATATTTTCCTAATTCCATTGCCGTATCTATAGCGGTTTTAATTATTCTATCCCTATCGCTCAACAAATTCTCTTTTAATTTTTGATATATAAATTTTTCTCTATTTCTAAATGGAACTGAATGTTTATCAACTTTGTCGAATGATAGAAATTCTCTTGGTGTGTTAAAGTCATTCATGAATTCCGGCTTAGTTATATATATATCAGTAACTGGGTTTGATAGTATTTGAAGCTTCTTTTTATTATCATCGAAATCTCTATATACTATATATAGATAATCTGGAGTATACGTTCCATCTTTCGTCTTAGATGATCGCACATATTGAACATTAAGTATTAAAATATTAGCATCTTTTTCAATAGATTTAAGTATCTGATTGGGTATCATTTGATATATCATCTCCTTTATATGAATGTGTTTAATACATACTAAAATTATATAATTTAAACAGATTAGTAAGCATAATGATATCATATATATAGTTAAGAAAGGTGCTGAATTATATAGTGGCTAGAAAAAAAGAATCGATTGGAATTTCTAATGATGAGTTAAAAGATTTAAATATTAAAGCAGATTATTATGATGATCAGAGAGGAAAAGAAGGATTTATACGAGTTATGTTAAATAAAAAAGCAACTACTATTTTAGCAGATAATATAGATGATAAAATTGAAAGTAAACAAAGAGAGTTAGAATATCTCAAGGATCAACGAAAAGAAATAGCTACAGTAAAAAAGAGTGTTATAAAGTCAGGATCAGTAAGTAAAAAAGAAAAAAAGAAGAAAAAGAAAGAAAAAAAGAAATTAAAGAATATGCCAGAATCTAGTAAACTTCTTATAGGTGCCATAGAAGAATATAAAAATAAATTTCATGGCTCAAAGAAAAATAAATTTGATGGAGTTACATATAAAAGTAAAAATAAAGCTGGTGTAGAAAAGACGGATGAAGAAGCAGATGAGCAAAAAAGAGTAGAACGGGATAAGAAAATATTTGATAAGAAATTTGAAGAACCAATTACGATTCTTAGGCAAGTTATAATTGAGGTAGATAAAACTATTCAAGACATTGATTCATTGATTGAGGAAACAAAGATTTCACGTGCTAGAAATAAAAATACAATGTTAAAAGATTTATTAATGGCTAAGAGTTCATTATTTAGCAATAAGACAACAAATGCAAGGTCGATTGGCGATCTACAAAAAATACGAGAAGAAATTCAAATACGAAAAGCTAAAGAGGATGGTCCTGGAGAAAACGAGAAAAATAGAAATATTGCATTAATTAGTCGAGCCTTCCCACAGATCATCGGAGGCTTTAAAGACTCCAATAAGAATAAAGATTCAGACAATGATAAGAAAAAGGAATCTGATAAAGAAAAGAAAAAAGATAAAGATTCAGACAAGAAAAGAAAAAGATACCGAGATGATGATACTGATGATCGACTTTTATCTAGGGCATCAAAGCTAATTAAAGATGGATCTATAGAACTGACAGCTCATGAAGCTGGTATTCATTTAGAAGGTAGATATAGAGTGGCTGTTATGAAAAGCTATAAAACTGGAGATTGGAAGTTTATAGCTACCGATAATGATGGAAAAGTTATTAAAAACTTTGAAACCGATAACCCAGGACTTCTTCCAAAAAAGAAACATACAAATTTGAGATTTGATGATGAGAGGGACGCATGTAAATGTCTACGCACCGATATTGCATATCAGGTAATTAGTGTTCCAAACTTATAAAATAAAGAGAAGAATGAGAAATTTAATCTCATTCTTCTTTTAATAACTTTGTACCAATATGGTAAATCTACAGATCTACCGTCCCACTAATATGAATAGAAATTTTGGCGGCAGTCCCGGCCAATGCACGAAGTGTATCTCCAGGTTTTAGGACTTGATTTAATACATAAGATTCGGTCGCTTTGGCTGCAACCGATTTAACAAGAATTGTGTTTGCATCACTTGGGGCTCCATCTTTTGGAACTAAGTAGATTGTTGCGACTACGGCATTTGTCGTATCGACATTAAACAAATCTACCTTTCCAACTAATGTCAGCATGTTTTCTTTGGCAGTTAACAGAATGGATGCGGCGGCTCCTAATTGTACAGGTTCGATTAACTTTTTTGCTTTTGACATTTTAAAACCCTCCTATAAGTTAATTTGGACTTTATATTATGTCGATTTTTTATATACAATTATTGATATAATGTATAGATATATTTATATAATAAAAAAAAATAAATTTAGATTAATAAGTAGTAGTTGGTACTAATTATAGTACCAACTACTGATTATCATATTAACCAATTTGCGACATTATCTTTTGTTCATAATCGTCAAAAATTGATACTACCATTTCGTGATTGGTTTTTATTCGGCATGTGTCGCAATTTAGTCGGATACCACGCGTACAACACACATTACATGAATACCGGAAGTTTCTGTTTGCATCATCTTTATTTACCGCTTCCAATTGTAAATTAGTACCGATTTGTTCAAATTTTGACATCTTAATCATTCCTCTTTCTTTAATTAAATTTAAATAGGTTTAGATAGCTATGATTTCTAATGATTCATTGTCTTCAAATACCGCAACTGTTAATTCGTGATATATTCTAATAGGACATTTATCACAACCAGTCTTAGCATCCGAAATTGGACATAGTCCACATACCATGGAAAATAATTCTAATGCTTTAGATTTAGTATTGGCAGTTTTAAGGATATTAATACTGATAGTTTCAAACTTATTCATTATAACACTTCCTTTAATTATATAATATTTACTAGATATCATATCCAGTTTCTATATATATAATATATAACTCATTATGCTACCTATAGCGGGTAACTGTATCTATATATAATATCTTTTAAATATATATTATATATGTAGTAAAAAGTAAAGGAGTGTTTATCTATATGGACAAAGAGTTAGTGATTAATCAAACGGTAAATTATGTTAAACAGATATTATCTGGAGATCCAACAGGACATGATTGGTTTCATACTGAACGAGTATGTAAAACTGCAAGTATGCTTGCAGAAAAAGAAAATGCTGATATGTTTATAGTTCAACTAGGAGCATTACTTCACGATATATCTGATTGGAAATTTAATAACGGAGATGATTCCATCGGACCAAAAATAGCAAGTATTTGGTTATCTAGTTTGGGAGTCTCTAGTGAAATAGTTGATCATGTATCATTAATTATCTCAACCGTATCATTTAAAGGCGCTAAAGTGGCGACACCGATGAAAACATTAGAAGGAATGATTGTTCAAGATGCTGATAGATTGGATGCTATGGGAGCAATAGGTATTGCTAGAACATTTGCATATGGTGGATATGCAAATAGGGAAATATATAATCCAGATATTGCATATAAACTACATGAAACTGAAGACCAGTACAAGAATAATTCAAGTCCATCAATAAATCATTTTTATGAAAAGTTATTAGTATTAAAAGATTTAATGAATACTAAAACGGCAAAAGAAATAGCTAACTATCGACATAACTATATGCAAGATTTTCTGGAGGAATTTTTTAAGGAATGGGTCGGTATTTGTTAAATCAAACTAATAGATGGATTAGAGAAAATAACTCTAATCCATTTTTTTTATTAGTATACGTTTATATAGTCTTTATTTTCTCCTAGTGAATATTAAAATAATATAAAAAAGAGAAGTCAATATTGACTTCTCTTTAATTTAATTCTAAGAACTTTATTAGTAGATTCCACAAGGTTTCACTTAATGTTTAAACTCTCTAATAAAATTGGCTGACAACACTTGATGTTCATATATCCACTCCCAATCGACATCATCTTTAAATTCTCTAATAAAATCTTCAGATAATACTTGAATACAACTTATCCATCCCCAGTCAACTTTGTCTCTAAACTCTATTATGAAATCTTCTGATAATATCTGCCTACGGCTTATCCATTTCCAGTCTAAAACATCTTTAAACTCTCTAATAAAATCTTCAGATAATATTTGATTACCACTTATCTGATTCCAATCTATCCTATCTTTAAATTCTCTGATGAAATCTTCTGATAATACCTGTTTTTCACTTATTGAACTCCAAGTTACCATATCAGTAAACTCTCTAATAAAATCTTCAGATAATATATATCTATAACTTATCCATTCCCAATCAACCATATCTTTAAATTCTCTGATAAAATCTTCTGATAATATTTGAGTGCGGCTTATCCATCTCCAACTTATCTTATCTTTAAATTCTCTAATAAAATCCTCTGACAATACTTGACTATAACTTATCCTATACCAATCTATAACATCTTTAAATTCTCTAATAAAATCTTCCGATAGAAGCTGTGCCGTGCTGATCCATTTCCAATTGACTAGATTTTTAAATTCTCTAATAAAATCTTCAGATAAAGTTTGCTGTTTACATATACTATCCCAATCAACTTTATTATGAAATTCTCGTATAAGACTTTCTAATAATACACCCCGCGATTGTTTCCAATCCACCATAGATATCAGATCATTGACTAATTTGATAGGATCGTCGTAGCTTTTACTCATAATATCACAACACCCTTTCCTTTAATTTATATTACTATATATATAATATATAATTACGTTTTATATTTTAATCTAATATTTGTTATTACGCACACAGATAGTATAAATTTTAAGAAATTAATCTAGTTGTTGTATTTCTATCCTAAAAGTTTCATACATCAACTTTGGCGAGCCCGAGATACTAACAACTCTTAATTTTATTGATATATTTGATGTAGGTCTGTATATTCCACCAGCTATTGGTTGTGTTCCTGTATGCCCAATAGAGGTAGCTGTGTAACATACGCTAGAATATAATTCAGGTATATTAGAATTATCAGAAGAATTAACAAAGGAAAATCTGGCTCCGGCTGTTGTCCCATCACCATCAACTTGCGTATATGCATGTATTATATATGATTTATTAGCTATCAATGGGATACTTGGAGTTGTGATAGTTCCCATATTATAGTTAATTCCTATTACAAAACTAATATCCATATTTGTAGAAATATCGATATCTACAGTTTTATAACATACTAATCGCGCCAATCCGCTTATTTGACACCATCTACTATTAGAATAACAATATTTTCCATGGTTTGTTATATCGAATATTTCTAATCCTTCTGGTGGAGATGTAATGGCCAATCTTTGAGTTTGTGTCATTCTAGGAAGAAGAAATCCCTTTGTCGTACTTTGTAAATCGAAAAGTGATTTAATATCAGGAGTTCCACCAATTCCGATCGATCCGTTAACTGTGTCAATTTGCTGAATTATTGTGGTCTTATCAGCTTTAGTATATTTAAAGGCATCTGTCGCATCAGTTGATGGATAATTAACTTTATTTGTCCATCGTGTAGATGCTGAATCGCCATCAAATCTGGCTCGTTCTATTCCATTATTGCTTTGAATAATAATTGCCTTGGAAGATGCACTATTCAATATTAAATCATCATCTGAAGTTACTTTTCTAGTGAATATATTAACAAATGCTTTTAATATGGAACCTATGGAACGAGTATTTGTAATATCTGGTGATGATCTAACTTTAGCTATAATATTTTTATCAGTTGCAGTATCTAAAGTTAGATCATCATTAGAATATAGCGTATGAGTATTGACCTCTTTATAATTCATAGTTGGAGTGCCGATAGTTGAAGTATTATCTATAGCTGGTTTAATATTGCCATCTGTATCTATTTCTATAACAGATACGTCATCATTATCTCTACCTACAAATATATTGCTACTTCCATTTGATGTATTTCCTTTTACTGTAAATTTTCCAGTTGCTGCAATATCATCCAATTCAGTGGTTCCAATACTTAAAATACCATTTAGTTCATCGTATACTGAATCACCAAAGAAGATCCTGCCTTTTGTGATATTCTCAGTACTTTTTAAAATTAGATTTTCATTAGCAGATACCCCACCGGATAATTGCTGACCACCAGAACGCCCGCTTTGTAATAATGTGTCTGATGGTTCTGCAAAATAATCATAATCTACTCCAGTAATTAGGCGACTACTAAAAGTATTGCGTATGATCACTGAGTCATTAGCATTTACAACTTCCATTCCAACTAATGTTCCTGAGTCTAATAATTTATATTGTTCTCCCTTATTCGCAGAAGTTAAAGTATTAAAATTAGAAACAGTAATACCACCCTTATATTCAGTAACTTTTGCAACTAATGCTGAAAGTAAATCCCATTTTAAAATATTCGATATAAATGTTCCTGTTTGTGCCCCAGTTGTATTACAAACATAAATCTTTCCACCTTCTACAATCCAATCATCTTTCGCCCATGACGTCTCAGACCACATTGATGCATATGATATTCTAGCATGTGTCATTAACCATCTGTCAACTGCCCTATATGGATATATCCCATCTAAAGACGTCTTGATACTAAAATTTGCTTCACTAGATAATACACAAAGAAATTGTTCATTTTTCTTATAATTTAGTTTACCAACATTTATAGATACATCAGAATTTGCTGGAAATTGACTTGCGGGATAATTTTGTTCAAAAATTAATTTATTTAAATTGGCAATTGTTCCCCTATATACTCTAACTGTAATCTGTGAACTTGCAGAAACTGATCCAGTTTTATAATGAATTTTTGATAATACATATCCTACTGGAATTTGAACTATGTAATTATATGAAGTTCCAATATTCTCTCCTGCAAAATCTGAATTAGTAATAACATTAAATTCTTTTGGTGCAAGAATCGGGACAATAGCTTCTTCAGTTCCAGTAGTGTCATAATTTATTACAACAGATATTGCTGCTTGATCTTGAGATACGCTGTAGATATCGAAATAATGCCCAATTGCTCCTACTCTAATATCATCTCCAAGATATAAAGTATCAGCACTTATTTGTAATTTTCCTTTATTCCATACTCCATTTTCTCTTTCTTCGATTTTTACTGAATCTGCAACTCCACGACTCAGCCTAGCACTACCATCAATACTCTCACTTCCAGAAATGTATGTCATTCCAGTTGGATTTCCAATTGATACTTCCTCTGTAACTTTCTTAGGAGGAAATAATAGCATTATATATCATCTCCTTAATTAAAAATTAATCGTTACTATAATGTTTTATAACACAAATAAAATAGTAGAAAGCTTTTAATATAAAAAGCTTTCTACTATTATTTATAAACTCTGAACTAAAAGTGTAATTGCATTAGCAGTACCCTGTTTACCTGCTAGATATGACCCAGCATCTATTTGTAGATTAGCTGTGTCTAAAACTAAAGACGACTTTGGAGGAACTGCATTTTCATAAAAAATAACATTATTTAGACTAGCCGATTCATTATTCTTTACTAAATAGATACTAAAATTTGATTCTGATGCAGTAGTATTGCAAGCAATAATAGTTTTAATACTTGATGTATTAGCATTTGTTATTGAATATAGAGTTTCAACTGAAATACCTGGCTGTCCTTGATATAGAGTTTTCATTAACATTCTACTCCTTTTTTTATGATATCTAAGTTTATATGTTGTTTTAATTGTATTAGTATACTTTTATATAATCTTTATCTTTTAAATTTAGATTATGCTCTGGAAATAGTATATAACATAACTCATGCGAATATGGTTCATAAAATTCAGGCGAGTGTGTGATCAGATGTAATTGTGATATTCCAATCCGTTTAATCTGCTTCATTAGTATATTACAATATACTAATTTATTTTGATAGTTAAACCCAGCATCTGTTTCATCTAGTGATATAATACCATAAGTACTAATAATCTGTTCAAGCATTGCCATAGATAAGCATGTGCTTATAAATGATTTTTCAGATGTAGATGCTTTAGATATATCAGTTGAATTATCTCCATTATGATGAAATGGTATTGAGAACTCTTTATCGTTTACTTCAAACTTTTCAAGATAAATGGTTCCATCAAACACTTCACTTAATAACATATTGGTATTTCTTCTAATCTCATCTATATATAAATTTAATACACTCACAGGCATTCCTTTATTGGTAGATAAAGCATCTCGAATAAGAGTTATTATTTGGAGATTTTCTTCTAGTATTTCTTTTTCTAATTTATATTCTCGTATTTTTAATTCCTGAAATTTATATTTATCTCGCTCAATAGTAAGGGGTCTTAATTTACTTTCAATTATTTTCAATTTACTCTTTCTTTCATCTATATTGTCTTGTAATATCTCTAACTTCTCACTATATTCTTTTATCCTATCAAATTCTTTGGATAGTTCTATTATATTTTTCTTATTATCATCCATATTGAATAACTTATTTTTTAAATCTAATAGAATATCTTCCATATTTACAATATTATTATATTCATTCTCTATTATATCAAATTTTTCCATTAATAATTCCATCTCTTCGATATTCTTATCATATTTTTTATGTAGATTATCTATTTCTATATTTATAGAATTAATAAGTTTTTCATTTTTAGTTAAGCTATTTAATTCATTTAATAGTATAGGAACCTTAATATTTCTTATATCATCATATTCTTTTTTATCTTGAAGCACTTCTATTATTTCATAGAAATCATCTTCAACTCCTGGTAGCGTATTATAATCTAATATTTGAGATATAAGCTTGTCTTTAGTTGAATATAACTCATTAAATGGCAATTTAGATAGTATAGAGTAATTATTAGTATAAAAGGTGAATAAGCTTTCCAATTTTAATTTTAGTATGTGTATTTCCGTTAAGTTATTTATTTCAATAATTAATATTTCATAATCCTTTGATACTACTTCTAATTCTTTATATAGCTCAATTAATTTCTTCTCAATGGCCGACCATTTATGATACTCATTTAAAAATTTACATGAATCAATAGTACATTCTAAAGGACGTTTATCCAAATTATCTTTTAAGTGTTCATACGCATTTAATTTTTCTATATTAATGGTTAATAAACTAATCTGATCCTTAATATGGTCCAATTTTGATTTAGTGTTTAAGTATTTATTTTCGAATTTTTTACTAAAACTGGCATTACAAGCTAGTTCTAATACTTTTTTATTATCTGAGTTATTGTACAAGTCAATTAGATATGATCTAAGATTTTCTATGATATCAATACCTAGTATAAGGTCATTAGATGTTAATGATGTATTCAGATTCTTAACTCTTTTATCATATTTAGATAATCTATTCTTATACTCTAATAATAGATCATTTATATCAGACTTTATCTTATCTCCAGATAATTGTTTAATCATAGATTCTTTTTCTGATATAGTATCATATATAGAGTCTTTTAATTGTTTTTTAGTAGATATTAATACTTTCATATCTGATAACTCTTCATATTTTTTAGATTTTAATTTTAAATTATTATATATAGTAGAATCAATAGTTGCTATGGATATATTTTCATACTCTGAATAATTAGCTAGTATTCTATTATATTTTAATAAATATTTATCCTGTTTCTCATTGAGATCCTTTAAAGTTAGTTTGATAGTATTACATTGGCTAATTAGAGAATCTTGAGGATCTAATGCTCGTATTTCAGATTTATAGTTATTTATTTTAGCTATATTCTTATCTCTTTTCTCTACTAAATAATTAGTTTGTTCTTCTATATCTTTTAGTTTTTCACTTACAGAGACTTCATCTTCCATCTTACCTAGCTTATCGATGATAGAAGATAAAAAAATTCTAATATCCCTATATTTTTTTGATACAATTTTTTGGTATAATAAAGTATCATCAACTTTTGGTATAAACTTATATAGATGATCTTTTCTATTCGCGCCTGTCATATTGACTATTCCAATCATATCATTATTCTGAGCTGATAATTTTAAAAAGTCTTCTGTTATTCCAAACTCTTGTTCTATAGCCGATAAAAAAGACGATACATTCCCATTTGGATTCAAATCTAGTTCTTCACCATTTACTATTTTAAAAATAAATGATTTTGTAGAATGTGTTCCAGTTTTATTTGGAATGTATGTGTGCCTTATCTTAATTTGCGTATTAGAATCATCTTGTTTTATATATAATAATTGCTTATATCCCTCTTTATTTTCTCGAATAAACTTATCTCGTTTATCAGTTGTGCCTGAAAATGGATGTAGTATTGAAATTAATGTCGATTTACCATGGGCGTTTCCTCCAAGTATAATAAATATCGATTTATCTGTATGATCCGTTAGATCTAATTCTAATTTCTTCTTTCCTAAACCATTATATATTCCAATAAAGTTTTCGAATTCGCCACGTATTAATTTATACATAATATCACCCACATTCTTATTATCATATTATATTAGATAGTTAGTGTATATATAAAGAAAAAAAATAGACGCATATGCGTCTATTTTATTATAAGAAACTCTGTCCATTTAGATACCATAGTTTGTTCATTGGCTATTTCTTCTTCGAAATCGCGTTTTGCGTCTTCAATAGCCGAGTCGAAAGATATTTTTCCCACTGTCAGCTTAAAGAAGTTGAACGTGGTTGTAATGACATTAATAACTTTTGAAACTAATGGCAAATGCCGCTTAGCAACATTGAAAAAGACATTTGTAGCATTTGTATATACTACTAAAATATCATGGATAAGATCATCATGGATAAACATTTCAATATTTTCATCCTCTGTTAATCTTATCTTAAGGAATTCCTCATTGATCTGAGATGAAAATGTCTTGATTGCTTCTTCTGTTATTTCCGGTATTTTGGAATACTGTAATGCCATAGATATTCCAGAATTTGATATTACACCAGCCGGTAGGATATCGATAACTTTTGTAACGACTAATTCAAGTAACTTTCCACAGTCAACTAGAGATTTTTTCTTAATACTAATTTGCATTTAAATCGCTTCTTTCTTTAATTAATTTGTTACTTACTATATATATAATATATAATCAATTTAGTTCACTATAGCGGGTAATCTATCTGATAATTAATTACTATATAGAAAGAAAAAAAGAGATGTTGTTATAACATCTCTTTTTATTGTTATGGTCTATAATTTGCACACTCAGCCCATGACGTTCCATCAAATTTGGTATGTTTAATTTTTGGACATAGTCGATTTTTACTATCGTATGCCATCCATGTTACATATATATTACCTAATGAATCTATAATCATCTCTGGATTAGATGGATAATATCCAATTGTTATGGGGAATTTTAAATTGAGCCATGTTAATCCATTATCTGATGATTTTCCACAATAAATTTTATTATCATAAATCAGTAGAGCATATAAAGCTCCACCTACACCCCCAGCCATAACTATTTTAGTATCAAGCTTTGAGGCCGTATACTTCATTAGTATCTCCTCCATATCGTTAATATTTTTTTTCAGTTATACAGTATATGTTTGTATATTGTATAACTGAAAAAAATGAGAAGTTATTACAACTTCTCATTTTAGTATATTATACTCTAGGTATATAGTTTATCCATTCACTCCAGCTAACACCATTAAATGTGATATACTTAATTTTTGGATATAACACGTTTATTTCATCGTATCCAATCCATGCAACGTGTATATGATTTGATTCATCTATAGTTATCACAGGATCTCGTTGTTCATATCCTGGTATAACCGGAAACTCTAAATCTACTGATGTTCCATCTTTTAATATTTTTATACAATGTATTTGTGAATTACATTCACATATTGAATATGAATTTCCGTAAATATCGGTGACTAATTTATTGCCATAGTTTAAAACTGCATCATTCATTAGTATTTACCTCCGTCTTGTATTGATAGTACAGAACACATATCATTCCAATTTGTTACAGTTTCCATATTACTAGCAACTCCTTTAAATATTATTTACTTACTAATTATATAATATATAACTTATTTGATATTTAGAATAAAAAAATATTCATATATTTAATTTATTAAAAACAATTAATTATAAGGAGGGATTATATAATATGGATAATTTATCAAATATCGATGTGCCAATATTGGATACAAAATATCTAGTAAATGTATTTTCCACTTTAATACAATCATGGATTGGTAATTGTGTTATTCCTGTTAAATATAATATATCTATACCGTATTTGAAAGAATTAGAATTGAGTAAAATTGGAATAACGATAATTAGGTCAAAAACTGGGAAAATTAAATCTATAGTTTGCAATAATACATATAAAAATTTGAATGAGGATCAGATAATGAGCATACTCAATAGTATACGATAATAAGTAAAAGAAGCCGTTATATAACGGCTTCTTTTTGTCTCGTTATCATATATCTTTTAACTAAATTTATCTTTAAATTCTAATTTAAATTTATCAGACATAACCTGCTTAGGTACTATCCAACACCAGCTTACTTTATCTTGGAATTCCCTAATAAAATCCTCTGATAAAATTTGAGCATAGCTTATATTATTCCAATCAACTCGATCTTGAAATTCTCTAATAAAATTTTCTGATAGAGTTTGATTAGCACTTATCCTATCCCATTCAACTTTATCTTTAAATTCTCTAATAAATGCCTCTGTTAAAATAAATTCACTACTTATAAAATACCAATTCATTTCACTCATATTGTTTCTAACGATGATAATAACTTCATTAGGCATTTCTATCATCAGACAAACACTCTCCTTTAACATGTATTTATTTTACTGTATATATAAATCAATAAAAGACTATAGAAGTAGATTATCACTCCTATAGTTTATGTTTAAATTCTAATCTAAATTCATCAGATATATTTTGTTTAGTTCCTATCCAGTGCCAATATACGTTATCTTGAAATTCTCTAATAAAATCTTCAGATAGTGTCTGGGCATAACTTATATCGAACCAATTAACATCATCCTTAAAATCTCGAATGAATTGTTCCGATAAAGTTTGGTTATGCGATATTCCATTCCAGTATATGATATTTCTAAACTCTCTGATAAAATCTTCGGATAGAGTTTGAGCATAGCTTATCCAGTTCCAATCAATAACGCCTTTAAACTCTCTGATAAAATCTTCGGATAAAGTTTGAGCATGACTTATCCAGGTCCAATCAACAACGTCTTTAAACTCTCTGATAAGTTCCTCAGATAAAATAACTTTTCGACATATTCTTTTCCAAGCCTTTTTATCTAAAATATCCTTAAGATCTCTAAGTGATTCAATATTTGAACTTGATAATTCCTTCATTGCAGAATAACATCCTTTCTTTTTTAAAATAAAATATATTAGTTCTTTAATATCTGACTCTTCCGTGCAAATCTAGCAATAGATATTAATTAGTATTCATGTTTCTCTAATTTATCTTTAAATTCTAATTTAAATTTATCAGATATATATTGCTTAGACATTATCCAATACCAGCTTACTTTATCTTGAAATTCTCGAATAAAGTCTTCCGATAAAACTTGTTCATCACTTATTGAATACCAATTAACCCTATCTTGAAATTCTCTAATAAAGTCTTCTGATAACATTTTGGAATAACTTATTCTAGACCAATCGACTTTATCTTGAAATTCTCGAATAAAGTCCTCTGATAATTTCTGATATTCACTTATCCTACACCAATCGACTTTATCTTGAAATTCTCGAATAAAGTCCTCTGATAATTTCTGACATTCACTTAGTCTACGCCAATCGATTATATTTTGAAATTCTCGAATAAAGTCTTCTGATAGCTTATATCTTCGACATAGACGTTTCCAATGTATGGATTCATATAGTTGTCCTTTAATCGCTGTAATACTTTGTTTGGATAATTCCTTCACTATAAAATAACATCCTTCCTTTTTTAAAATAATTTTCTTTTTATTGATGCATAGATAGATGATACGTTACTTAATATAGTATTATCTTCTACAACTTTCTCTTCTTTTGTAAGTTCTGCGATAAAATCTTTAGATAGAGTCCTATATCGTAATATACGACTAATAGTTAATCTATCTTTAAATTCTCGAATAAACTCTTCAGTCAAGTCTTGTTTAATGCATATCTGTTTCCAATCTACCCTATCTTGAAATTCTCTAATAAAAGATTCGGATAGCGTTTGCTTATAACTTATCCAATACCAATCAATACTATCTTGAAATTCTCGTATAAAGTCTTCTGGTAGATTTAATACTCCACTAATTATATTCCAATTAATCTTATCAGTGAATTCTTTTATAAAATCGTATGATAGTTTTTGTTTGGAACTTATTATATCCCAATCCAGCCTATCTTTAAATTCTCGAATAAAATCCTCTGATAAAATCTGATCATGACTTATACTATGCCAATCAACTTTAGTTTTGAACTCTCGAATAAAATTCTCACATAACTTTTGTTTGGAGCTTATTACGTTCCAATTTACTCTATCTTGAAATTCTCTTATAAAGTTCTCAGATAATATAGTTTTAATACAAATAAGATCCCAATCTATGATATTTGGAATTTTTCGTATTAAGTTATACTCATATGCTGTTAAAGTTTGCTTCATATTAATAACCAGCTCCTTCACTTTATTAAGTAAGATAACGAATATCTTACTATTCGTTATCTACGTCTTTTTCAACCATAATTGAATTTATATCATTTACAATGACGATATTATCATCGGCTATCCCATATTCAGAATCATTAAACATGACAATGGCTTTGCCATCTTTTGATATTGGATTTTTTGCATTATCCTTGTCAAAGATAATAATTCCATAGTCAAAATCAAATATATCTGCATATTGTTTTAATTTGGAAAATGTTAAAGTTGTATCTTTTTCTAATGCTTTACGCAGATTAGCTCTATCCCACGTTCTCGCCATTTTATTTGCATATGTGTTAAAATCTATTTGTTTTAATGATATAGCTAACCTAACAATAGCAATTCCGATATCATCAGCTTCTTTAATTTTTGGTTGAAATAAATTTCCAGTATATCTCAAGTCCGTTAAATCTATCTCGGATAGATATTTATCCAATGTAGTATTAATGGATTTCGGATTAATTTCGAATATTCTATTAATAGAATATATTTTAAATTCTTTATCATTTGATGGATGTATTATATGATGCTTATTCTTTTTAGTTATATATATACCAGGTTCCTCAGATGTTTTCTGAAGTTCTCCTAAAAATGGTAGTATATATTTATATCTAATAATACAACCTCTAAACTTACCACCTATTAGATATGCATTTCCAATCTCTAACTCCATATTATCTGTATATTCATATACTCTATAAATAAAATCACCTATTTTTATAATTTTATCTGATAACAAACAAATCACCATCCCTTATTATTTATAAACTCTTTTTTCTTAACAACGAATTCATCTAGCTTAGTATCTTTTGGTTTAACAGAATGAACTGGCTCTAAATCCGCATCGAAATCATTTATTGATGATTGATATATATCAACCTCATGATTTCCTATTTCACTACTCTGTAAATATGTTATAGCTGCTATTCCAGCTACGTGGAAATCGAATTTCTTTATAATATTTAAAAATGATTTAAATGTCTCTAATTTAATCTGAATAAATGTCATGTTAGTATAATCTAAACATAATTCAACTCCTATTACGTAATCATTATCATCCGTTTCGATTACACATGGTTTTACTATTATAATTTTATCTTTATATGGACTAACTGATATGATAGATTCCTTTTTTAGTTTAGGATTAACTATAAATTTTTCATCATGCTCGATAAATAAATCTGGGTTTTTTAATATTTTCTTAATTGATGATAATGACTTAACTATAAAATCTCTATTAGATATATTGATTATTATTGATTCTCGTATAGATTTTTCATTTTTATTCTCAATAGTTAGGATAGATGAATGATTTAATCTTAATGTGGTTACACGTTTAGGATCTGAATATTTAGATGAGTATGTAAATTCCTTATGATAATAATCTCTCTTTCCAAGCTTATCGGGCCTTGATAGTTTAACTTTATGAGACAATATGATATTATTTCCAAGATACATTATTGGTATAGATATAGAATCTACTAGTTCCTTTTTTGTAATCTTATACATATTTTTTATTAATTAATATTTTAATAAGTAAATATATCATATTGCCACACCCCTTATTAAATATATAATATATAATTTTAAATACGTTCTTGAAATTCTATAATAAATCTTTCTGATAATTCTTGACTCGAAAATATCCAAGACCAATGTACAATATCTTTAAATTCCCTAATAAATTCTTCAGATAATATCTGATTTCTACTTATCCAATACCAATCCAATTTATCTTGAAATTTTCGTATAAAATCTTCTGACAATGCCTGATCTGAACTTATATAAGTCCAATTGATTTTATTTTTAAACTCTTCAATAAAATCTTCAGATAATAATTGGTGGGCACTTATTTGATTCCATATCAACCTATCTTGAAATTTTCTAATAAAGTTTTCAGATAATTTTTGTCTCCATCCTATTTTATCCCATAATATATAGATTTGATATTTATCGATAAAGTCCTCTGGTAATATATATTCTAAGCATAATTTATACCAATCAATCTTATTTGGATATAATTCTATCCTATTAAGTATTGGCTGTGTTAATATTTTCATAAGTTTTACCCATCTCCTCCAATATTATTATACCTTAATAATTATTAATTTGCTATTCTTAGCTTTCTTGCATAAGTATTTCGATCTTTTATCATATTGTGAAATAGCCTCAGGAAATCCATCATTAACAATTTCTACATAAAATGAATTTCTTCCATCGTCAAGTTTTCTATTTCTGCCATTGATTTGATCTGCATATATCTTATTACTGTAAGGGATTAAATTAATTATGAATTGAAGATTCTCTATATCAGATCCTGTAGAAATCCCTTTATCAGTCCCAAGTATGATATCAGAGTTTAACTCTTCATGTCTTATCTTTTTATTCACATCACTCGTATACATTCCTACTGAATATTCCTCATAATTTTTCTTTAAAAATCTAGATATTGTATTTAAAAACTCTCTAGTAGATCCAACAATAAGAAGTTTTCCATTTTTATCATCTCTATACTTAATAAATATTTTCTTAAGCGCATAATCCAACGATGTAAAGAATTCTCGTTTTGCGCCATGTTGATCTACCAAATAATTTGAATAGAGAGCTGTTGACAATCCTTCTTTTGTTTTACAACTCAATCTTTGATCGTATGATGCATTATGTGTAAATTTTATAATAATCATTATGATATAATTATCTTCTTTTGTCGTTAACTCCTTTCCTAATATAGGAACACTATTGAAAATAGCTTTAAATATCTTATCTTCCACATCATCACCCCTACCAGCTGATGATGTTAAATATATATTTCTCTTTATATTCGAATAGCAATCTATTTTAATATTCGTTACAAAATCTAGATGTGTCTCATCGATAATCTTAACTCCGACTTTAATCTTCTCCATCAATTCTTGAAATTTTCCCCAACCATATTTGGTAGAAAATGAAGTTACTGTCGATCTTGGAAATATAAAGATTTCTTTATTATCATATTTTCCATCTAGTATATCTAAGCACATTTTCGATCCTTTTATCAATAAAATATCTTCATCTTTCTTATTAGTATATTTTATAATGGATTCATACCACTGATCGGCTATTTTGCCTATCCTACTTGGAGTAAATATTACTGTCTTATGTCTATAATACGACATAGCCGCTATTGCACAATAGGTTTTACCTTTTCCAGTATTTAAATCGCAGAATACTTGAGAATATTTTTTCGTATAATCATATTTTCCTAATCCACATAAAAATGCTATAGTTTTTAATTGTAGTTTTTCTCTCGGTTGTTGATAAAGTTCCATCTCCATTTTATCATAGTCTGAAGGTTTATAATTAATATGAATATCTTGACCGGAAATTGAACTTAAATTATTTGCAGAAAATCCTCTCGGAATACGAAGTTCCTTAGTCTCTTTATCATAAACAAACCCTATTGGAATTGCTCTATGTAGTCTTTCATTATATGAGCATAATATTTTTTCTAACCTAGAGTAATCTCCTTTATTATAATCCTGTATTAAATAGTGAGAAAAGTTTGCTATTATATTAGACAAAGTTATATCAACTCCTTAATTAAAAAATATTCGTAAGGGGCTTATTTAAAAGTCCCTTACGATATATAATTAAATATAATGTTTCTCTTTACACATTGAATAGAATACCTTAAAGACTTTAAGTGAATTAATGTCTCGACTACGAAAACTACATCTATAATGATGCGTAAAAATCGTTATATTATTGTCATATAATTTTATATGAATAATATTATTTCTGGTATCATTTGCTAATATATGACTTTCAATAGTTTCATGACTATCTATTTTTGTTATTATCGGATCAACTGGAATTTTATATAATATAGTACTAAGCCGACCATCATATAAAAGCATTGTAATATTTTTTACGCCTGAATAATCGAATAAGGCCAATTTAATACCATCCATTATTATGTCTAATTCTGATATATGAAATCCTAACATTTCACAAGCTTTAATACATGAACTAGAATAATCGCTACTATTGCTAGAATCTGCATAAGATCCTATTATCTTATCATTTTTTGTACACGAATTTATATAATTAATATAGTTTATTACTAATTCACGTACTGGAAATACATTATATTCTTCAGATAATGCTTTCTCACTATTCAGTTGGTATAACAACTTTTTATATTCCTCATATTGATCATTTAAATTAATAAATCCCATATAACAATACATCCTTTCCTATTTAAAAATTAACTGTAAGAAACATAATTAAATGTCTCTTACAGTTAATAGATTAAACTAATCGAGTTAGTGCATTTTTTCCACCTATACCATTACACTTATTGGCACATTTCATATATGGAATTTGTGATTTATTCTTTAATGGTGTTAAATTTGTTATACTTGGGTGATCTAAATTCATTTTAGATGTAAATGCTGAATTTATTATATACTTATTAAATAGTGAAACAGTTCTGGACATCATTTCATGCTGTGCTTGGCAACATAATCGTTCTCTACATTTAAGTATAAAATTTTCATATGTCCCACGCTCATTTATATCTAATAATGTTCCCTGAGGAAACCAGTTAGCTGGCAATGCCTTAAAATCGTCATCCCATTCTACTATATCTTTAATTGGTATAATAGATGGAACATAAAATCTGCGCTCAGAATTCTCATTGATATACATATTATAGTCTAGAGTTCTATGGCGCATAGCCTGTGCCATATATGCAAAAGTCCCTAAATAATTAGTCGAATAGACATCGCCAAAATATTCATGATTATATTTATCTGTGTTGAATAGGGATAATTTACGATCTTTATTTTTACAGCTAAGACCGGGTATTCGAAATTCCTCCATCGTTTTAATAAAGTCTATTAATACCAATACAATTCTATTATAAAATAGTGTACGTGGAGAATCTTGTATAAAATCTTCCATCATTTCGAGAATATAATTTATCTGTCTTAAATTAGTTGTATATACCATTGTAGTTCCAGGAGAAAATACGCTATTGTAATATCTAACATTTTCTAATGCTAATTTATTCACAAATGAACTATCCAAATTTGGATATTGGTTATTAATATATCTAATAAATCTTGGAATCCATTTATCATAAAAATCAAGTTCCAACTTAGTCGAAGCTGTTACTGTATACCTACCAGATTTCTCTGAAGTAGTATATTGATTTTCATTGTTCAATATCATGGCAAGAATTTTGGGAATATTGGAAAATACAAAATTATAATTAATATGTTCAAATACTGAATGGTGGCCATTATTCAACACTAATTCAGCTCTTTTTTTAGTATCTTCAATATCTTCATTAATTATATCGTTAATATTTGATTTCATATAACAGACTCCAGCTGCATGTGCTGACATACTCATAGCATCTTCCATATCGATGATAAATCCCGGATGTGTTGAACCAATTACTTTCATTTCCATTTTCAAATTCCTCCAATTATTCTATTTTATAACTAGTTAACATGCGTATAATAAATTAAATTAGCGAAAGTACTTGAGTTGTCATATCTTGTATTCCACATATAATTAAATCAACCCCAACCATAGAATTCTGTTTTGCTATTACCATCTCAGAGGATTCGATAATAATTCCGATATTGTTTATATCAAATCTGCTATTAGGTGGGATATTTGTATTACATATTAATATATCTCGAAGTTTGTTTCGACGAATATAAATCTCAACTTCTACGCTGTCATCAGTATCATTCAATACTACTAGTTTAGTTAATGTGGTAAACACATCAATTGGAGATGTATATGATATGCATTCAATGTTGGTTAACGCAGTTTCGGATAATTGTTTTTCAATGCCAATACGTTCCATCGAATAACACCTCTTTCTTATTGAGTTAAATGCGTTTCATAATATTCTTTAATAATAAAATATTCTATACTACTATAGAGATTATTGTTATAAAATTTTTCATCTTTATAAGTTTCTAATAAATTAAAAATCTCAACTTCTGATGGCTTAGTGATGAATCCCTTAGCCGTTTTGATTTTTATATCATAGCTAGAGTAAAATTCTATAAGATATTTTTTAGGAAATATCCCTACAATTTTTGACGTATCGAGATTTGGTATAAGATACTTATCATTCAGCATTATAACAACCCTTTCATTATTTAAAATTTAAATAATTGGATAGGGTCTATTTAACCCTATCCAACAACCTCCTATTCATTAATAAACATTAGACTATAAATAGAACTCTTCCTCTTATTATAGATTCGAGTTCCTTTTAATTGTCTTTTAACTTGTTCAAACATTAATCCAGAAACAACTGAATTCTTTAGAATTATAGATTCATTCAAGCTGACTAGTTTATACATATTGGGAGTTTGTGGAATCGTCCAATCTGGTAATATGAGGTCATTAGAGGCATCTCTTATTAAATTTCTAATAATCATTTCAATATGAACAGATGGAATATTCATTCGTCCCTGTCTGAATAACGTATTCAGTTTAGCTATATATGCATTATAATCTTTTATTTCCTTTAGTGGCTTCTTACCTTTTTGAATAAATTTAGTTAATTCTTTAATGGGTTTAGTTAACTCCTCATTACTAATACGTAAAAACATAAATGGTTCATTGCATTTTATGTCCGTAAGAGGAATTGTTACGTCTATATCAGATAAGAAGAATTTCTTTTCAGTTAATAACATAAATAGCTGTTTACTTAGGTATAGATGGATATCGGTTTTTTCACTTACATCAAAAGTCTCTTGGGTGTTTATATTTCTAAATATTATCTTATCCATATAATAGTTATCATATTTCTCATAATTATTAGGATTTTCTGAATATATGTCATGATGGGCAATTACTAATTCATATTTCTCTTTATTGATATTCTTATTTAGATTAAATAACCAACCATTTTGATTAATTAGAAACATCTTTTCATCTATTAATTCAGTTCTGTCACTAGTTGTATCTAATGCATGTTTCGCCGATAAACCAACCTGTGTTTTTGATTCATTTGAATCTATCGCTGCAAATAGTCCAGCATGGATATTATAATTGACATTATATAATGTGCCATAACATACCTTACATATTTTATTATCAGAATTTCCACACGTGATTGGGGAACGTATTTCAATTTTACTTCCAATTAGTTTTGCATCTTTTTTAGTTATTATTCTATATTCTTTATCTCCCACCTTTCTAAATCTTCCAACTAATGATTCCAACTGTCTTTGATTTTCGATCAGAACTTCTACTAAATTGACAGTATTGCATGAATATATCGGATCTTCATTTAATACAATATCATTCGTTGTGAAAGTTGCATGGCGCAATATCTTCACATAGGTCGCTAATCTATGCAGTTCTCTTATGAACTTCTCTAAGTTTTCCTTAGACGTTGAGACTATATCATTATCCATAGAATGTAGTAATCATTCTTTAGGATTCTGCTGTTTCCATTTAAGGGATTCTCACCCACTCGCTTGAGCCGTACTCCTAATGCTCATTTCAGAGCTACTCACTAATATACTAATATTAGCTTTCGGATAGTCGTTGAACTACATTGTGTATCTATTAGAAATATTGGTCAGATATTTCTTTTCTACCTCGTTTTGTTTTAATATCTCCAACAAAACTTTCTTTGCATCCCACAATATTTGATATTTGAAGTTGTGTTATATTTGTTTTTAACAATTTACAAATTTGATGAACCACATCATCTGAGTATTTACTTCGAGTATCAGTTGGTTTCACAAAAACGTATTTCTTTGATATAAAAGAGTATGCGTTATTTGTATATATATCATAAATAGTTTGATATTCAGAAGATCCTGGAATACTATCAATTTCTAGATCATTTAAAATTGATAGGTATGACCAATTAGGCTTTGTCATCAATTCGCACGCTTTTTCAATTTTAGATATAGATAACTTAGTTTTCATTAAATTATTTCGCAATGCATGTTCTATATTTTCATATGGTGTACACCATTCAATATCGTATAGTGTATTTAACTTATTTTTACCGTCTTTATGATTAACCTCATTTTTTGGATTATTTGTTCCTAAAAATGTGCATCCAACAGCTCGATGGATTCTTACTGTTACACGATCTTTTAAACTATCAAATCTTATAAAAATTCTACTATATCCTTGATTGTCTATATCCTGTTTTATAATTTTATTTCTTTTACTATCATAGACATTTCCATTTGTTGAAATAAAGTATTGTAGAATTTTTAATATAATCCCATCTTTTTTAGCATATACTAATTTCTTCCATATTTCTTTTTTTAACCTAATTTGAATAATAATTTAACACATCCTTTCCATTATACTAAGACTTTTTATAAAAATACACAATATAGCTGCTAGATTCCGCATTTTGTTATTCTACTACTTAGAATAACCATCCCTTAGGCTTACTATCACCATAGGACATCCTCTAACTTGTTTCTGGTTATCCCTCCTACATATCGACCAAAATATATAGGCATAGAGGCTCTTAGTCGGTCCCAGCAATTAAGCAGATTATTCGATTAAGAATTTCTTCTTAAAGGCTCCCATCCTGAGAGAAATAGCCCGCCTCGGATACCTTTTGTTGTAATATCGACGCTTTGCGGCCCTTAGCCTTCATACAGGTCGTTAATCTGCACAGTTCTCTTATGAACTTCTCTAGGTTTTCCCTAGAAGTCGAGACTATATCATTATCCATAAGATATTACTATCTTTTAGGATTCTGCCATTTCCATTTAAGGGATTCTCACCCACTCACTTGAGCCGTACTCCTGATGCTCATTTCAGAGCTACTCACTACTATTATATAGTAGCTTTCGGATAGTCGTTGAACGATTACTAACTCTTTTAGAGTCAGATTTCGCTGCTAGATTCCGCATTTTGTTATATTACTGTATTAATATAACTATCCCTTAGGCTTACTATAACCATAGGACATCCTCTAACTTGTTTCTGGTTATCCCTCCTATATATTGACTAGATATATAGGCATAGAGGCTCTTAGTCGGTCCCAGCAATTAGACAGATTATTCAATTAAGAATTTCTTCTTAAAAGGGGCAGATATTTTTACCCTTAGCATCGCTGTAGATTACCTCTGGACTATCTAATCCATTTCCCATTAAACTTGTATTGGAAGTTATTGGAATAGTGGTCCCGTCTAAATCTGGCTTAAAACCGATTCCTATCATAGATTCAGACACTTGATGACGATTTACACCAGTACGAGCTCTTATAAGAGGCTTCAGAGGATTGTTCCTATCGTCTTCAGCCAATAAGATCTGAAACATTCTTTCGGTTTGCGATATTAAGAATTCTTCTACTTCTCTTACTTTAAAATTTTCTAGATCAACTTCTGTATTTAATATGGCATCGATTTCAGCATTTCTTTTTGCCATTTTTACCATATCATAAATAGAGATGGAGTTTCCAAATAATGGGCCGATTTCAACTGCTATCCTATTCATGTGTATTTGTATATGGTATAATACTTCAGAAAACTCTGACATAGTAAATTTATCTCTATGACTTTCAGAAAATCTATCAAAGTAGTCCATATATTTAGTATTGTAAAAGGTTTCTGGTTGAAAGATATCTTTTTTCGTTATTTTTATTTTAAAATGTATATAAGGCCTCCACATGACAATATTGAATAGAAATAATACAAGACTCATTCTTTCTGTATCTTCATCAGTACAATTAAACCTATATACAACTTGAGTTCGTTTTAACTCATCTTTTGATTCGGATAACTGTTTTTTAACCGTATTAATTAACTCATCAATATATTTATCATATCTCTCCATATTAATAAATGAGTTGATTACTAGTTTGTAATCAACTGAATTTGTTTTTCTACAATATACTCCAATATTTGATTTTATATAGTCATTAATATATATTGGAATTTTTAGATTCGGATCAACCACCTCTCCCAATTCTTCGCTAGATTTGTTTACTACTTTTACCATATTAACACACTCCTCCTATTAGTATATATTTTGTCTAGTCTATTATTATAATATATATTTTAATAAATATTTAATATAATAAATAACACCTATCTCACACATATGAGATAGGTGTTATTATTCTAATATCAATTACTAAGTTTAAATCGTTTAGACATCTGTGATGCTGCTGCAGCACTAGGATTGCTAACTATTCTAAATTGTTGTTTATTAATTATAGTCTCAGCAATTTTATATCTACTATCGGATCGAATCTGGTCAAGTAATCTTTTATAAGCAGCTCTAAGTCGAACAGCTTTTATATATCTAGTGTCTTTTGCTTGTTTAGCCATTCGTAATTTTAATAAGTTTACTGCTTTTTGCTTTCTTGCCATAGGAGATAGTGAGATATAAGATTTAGTCATTTGATTTTCTGTTAATATTTTATCCGCTATCAATGAGCTGTGGTTTTCTATTAAATATTGTTTAAATTCTTGTTCATTATTAAGAGCAAATGCTTCATATAAAATAGCATAATTTACCTCAGCCATAAATTCATCATCATTTACGGCAATTTCATTATCGTCTGTATCGTTTTCTAAAGTATCATCCTCATCGTCTAAGATTTCTTCTGGACTAACAGAATCTTCTTCAGTATTCACATTTTCCCACATTGGGCCAAGACTGCTCATCATATTTTTAATAGTCATATTAAATCCTCCTCTATATACTTTACGCTTATTATAAATTTGTTGATCGATATATTATTTAGTTATTGATATAACTTTCATATATAATAAATGATAAAGGAGATTTTTAGTAATGAAAAAAATGTATCAAAATTTTATTAATGTATGTGATATGTTAAATAAGATATCCCATACTGAGTTAATAGTATCTAATGGAGTATTTATGTTTATGGAAAAAGATTCTATCCATATACTTACATTTAATGAGAAGATCGAAAATGGAATACTATTATTTTTGACAAATAAATACAAATTAAACCCATCTGTATTTGTATTTATAAATAAGTACTTTACTTTAGATTCTATAAAATTTACTAAAACTGGCATATCTTTTATATATAATAAAGATTATTCAGAAGAAATGCTTAAAGATAATTCTGCTGGATATATAATATCATTGCTTATAAATAAAAATAATGGATATACTATAAACTTAGATTATTTAAAATCAGATGATATATCATATTCTAAGCTAACGTCATTATTGACTGAAGTATCACATAATTATGATTTCGATAATAAATCAGATATCTTATATTGTAATACTGATGAAATATTATCTAGTATACGACCTGTATTACTCGATCATACTATATATCAATTAAGAATATCTAAATCTGTCTTTTATTCAGTTCATAAAAATGATATATTATCTACAGTATGTATTCCAAATAAGACTAATGATAATGTATATATATTACAAGCAACAGCTAGTAAAAAGGACTATAATATTATTAATTTGTATAATATGCTAAAATTGTAAAAAGGAGATCTGATATATGGCGAACAAGAAAGTTGATAAGGGATCTACCATTCAGTCTATAAGTTCATTGTTTACTAATTTAATGAATTTGAGTAAGAATACTAATTATAATACATATAAAGTTAGTAGTGATTTATATGATATTGAAAAATCTATCAATAAATTAGATGAGCTTCAAGAGAGAAATAAAGATTCAATTAAGAATACTGTCGATGGCAATAATTATGCAAATAGTCGAGTCAATAGTTTTGGTTTGATATTTGGAAATAATACTACTGCAGATAAAAATAATAAAGATAAGGGTAATGCAAAAAATCTATTTGAACTAATTAACCAAGATAATACATTATTTTCTGAACTAAAACAACACTTATTATTGAATAATAAATTTTATGAAACAATAGCAGATTATGAATTATTAAGACGTGCAATACCTGAAATATCAAGAGTGATTAACCTCTTAATTAATAGTGTTATCATACCAGAAGTTATTAGTTCGGAAACCTATAATTTAAGTTATGATTTTAATGATAGAGTGACAACAGAACTAAATAAAAAACTTAGAGAGAAATATGAAATAGATAAAAAAATAAGAACTATTGTTGAGAATTATTTTGTTATAGGAACTGAGTATATCACAGTTGTGCCATATAAGGCTGTCGTTGAAGCTATTAAATCTGATAGTTTTAATACTTCTTCTAGAAAGAAATTATTAAAAGAATCATCATTACAAATCGATACTAAAAATTCTATGATAATAACTGAATCTGTATTCATCGATAGCCTTGATGAAAAAGAACAGGCATCATTCAATAAGCTGACTGGTAACATTAAAACATCTGAAATGAAGAATTTTAATAATTCTATGAATGAATATATAGGTTCAATTAATATATATAAATCAAATAAGAAATTAATGTATGAATCTGCTATCGTAGATGCCGTATCATCTGATTCGTCATTTATGTTTGAATCATCATTTGAAGAATTTTTTTCTGATAGTAAAAAAATGAAAATGAAAAAGAATTCCAACGACGGATTAAATATTATAGATGATAAAGATTATGATAATTTAAAAATTACTGGATGTAAAATAGAAAGATTAGATCCAGCAAGAGTTTTCCCACTAAGGATTAAAGATACTATTGTCGCATATATATATTTAGAGGAACGACGAGATGATGCATTACAGTATAATCTACAAAGCAATATTAAGAATAATTTTTCTTTTAGTAGATCTGGACTATACAATGGTAGTACAGAATATAATCTTAAATTATTAGAAAATAGAATGATAAAAGAAATTGGTGGAAGAATATTAGCAAATTTATCTCCAAAATTCCTTGAGGTAAACTTTGATAATATGGATATACTCTATGAATTTTTGAGAGATAATCATATTCATAGAGTTCAAAAAGATATCATAATGCTGCACCCAGATGATGTAATAGAATTTAAACGATCTGATGGATCACTAATGAAAAATGCAGTTTTCTTTGCAAAATTATATCTATTGATGATTATAAATAATATATTAATTAAAGTTAGAAAAGGATCTGATAGAACTTTATACTATGTAGATAATGGATTAAGTAACGATATCGAAGGAAGTGTAATGGCTGCAATTGAAGCTATACAGCAATCTCAAGTACGTTTCTCAGATGTAGGAACTATAGCTGGCATTATTGGAGCTGTCGGATCAACAGTTGATTTATTCATCCCTCAGTCATCAGATGGTAGTAAGCCAATAAATACTGAGATTGTTCCTGGGCAAACAGTTCAGATGGATGAAGATTTTCTTCAATTCTTAATTAAGTCAATTATCCTATCATTCAACATGCCTCCAAATGTTGTCGATACGACAAGTGATGTAGAATTCGCAAAAACTATCGCGGCCTCCAATCTTGAAGTTGCAACATCGACCGCACTATCTCAAGCAGAATTAAATCCCCCATTAACAGAATTGTTCAAAAAAATAATGCTTTATGAATTGGACCTAACTGAAGAAGAAGTCGAGTCAATTAAGGCGACGCTGATTCCAAGTCGTAGCATGCTTATCCAAATGACTGGCGACTTAATTAATACAACTAAAGATCTAGCAAATAATCTTGCCGATATTAATATATTGGGAGATGATGAAAATCTCAAGAAAATGTTTGTTAAAGAATTTGTTAGAAAATACTATAATTACGATTGGGATTCAATCGATGAAATCCTTAGTAAAATAAAAGAAGAATTAATTGCAGATAAGCTAAAGACCGATGCAGAAACTGCAACAACTACAGCTACAGAACCAGCTATTGGAGAACAACCGGCTGAAGAATTCTAAAAAATATGAGCTACACCAAATTAATTTGGTGTAGCTCTTTCATTATTAGTCTCGATCTTTATGTGTAAATTTAATTCCAAATTCTTCAAGTTCTCGAACAAAGAAGTCTACACCATTTGTATATAAATACATCTTTTGTCCATCCTGTTCATTTGTCGCATTGATTACTTCTCCTAGGCGAATATATTGGGTTTTATTTTTATTATTTACACAGGCATTAGCTTCTATGCATTCAATGGTATAAATTTCATCTGGAACATCATCTACGTTCAAATTTTCTTCTATCATTTCTGATATTAGCCGTGGTCGATTCTGGATTCTTTTCATTCTCAGTTTAATATATATCATTCCTTTCTAACTTATTACTACATAGTTAGAAGAATAATTAAATAAAAAAAATAGGAAGTAGTTTAAGTATGAAACTACTTTCTATATAATAATATCCTTTATTTTCTAAATTTTCTTTTTAACTCAAAATAATTACCTACACCAATAAAGTCTGAGCCTTCTTTACCACATAGGCTACAAATCCAAGGAGATTGTGCCGGATATGTTTCAAATTCTTTATTGGCATAAACTTTATTATGCGAACAGTTCACCATCCTGTCTTCTAGTCCTTTTTGGGCTTTCACAAGATCCAGGTTTGTCATATTCGTTACCTCAGTATAACTAATAGCTTCATAATAACTATCGGTTATCTTAGTTGCTTGGTCGTAGATATCAATCTCGTCTGTTGCTTCAAGTAGTATTGCCGCTCTTCCCTCAAATACTGGAAAGTCGCCAGCCAGTCGTATAGCTACAAAATATTTCATTATATAACCCACCTTTCTTTTATATGCTACATATATAATATATAATTCAATATCTTAGATATAGCGGTATATATAATAAAAAAATAGAGATATCTCAATAACAAGATATCTCTTAAACTTCAACAAAGCAAAATAATCTGGAACAATATTTCTCTAGCCCATAGCTTTTTAGAATTTTTCTCAATCTTGTAGTTCTATGTTCTAGATTATCGAGTCCCAGATCACCTAGTATTAATTTGTCATTTCGTTCTGCAACTATGATAAAATCAGGAAAGCCAATCTCTGATATAGTATTCTTTAATCTTTTAGGAATAGCATAACCAATAAATGTAGTTAATTTTAAATTATTATGCAAGTTACTAACAACTCCTTTTAATATACTACATATATAATATATAATTTGATATTGCTGATATAGCGGTATAGTTACATGTGTATGATAAAAAATAGAGATATCTCAAAATTGAGATATCTCTATTTAGTTTAATTGGATTATAGAGCTGGTGTTTTATCATTATAATAATTGATTAATGCTTTCCTGGCTGTTAACAACGACTGGGCTTTCGCGTCCACGATTGGCCCTACTCGTAATACTCCTTTGAATGCAATATCATAACCTTCCACGATTGCTATCTCCCCCGAATTCCAGTTAAAATGATCATTAGTTATAGACACTGGCATTGCACTTGTAATATAATGAGCTCTTCCTTGAATCATTGTATGTGTAGGATCTGCAGTTACGACAATAAAGCTACAAGTATGATTAGCCAATGAATAACCACCGGTCAATTCACTGGCTCTACCTCTGTAGTCTTGGATCTTTGAAATAGGATCGGATAAATTTTCAAGCCAAGTATTTATCATATTATATACTGGCAATCCTTTAAATTCCAGGCATCGGATAGTTCCTTGGTCGAAGTTAAAATCGGAATACGTTGCGTGTGGGACTTTCTTATCAGCAAATCCATGAACTTGATCTTGATAGTTCATGGTCATTTCTGGAATACCAGAAAAACTCGTACTTGCTCTCTCTAGAACAGCTTTTAGATTTGCTGAAAATACTGGATAGAATCTGTCAAAAATTACTGGAGTTTTAATTACGAAGATATGGACATTCCCAGTATATGACGGATCAAAAGATTTAAGTAGATTTTCTGATACATTTGGGACGCCAATCCACAAATTATAGTCGGCTAGTGATACGGGTTGAACAGTTGCCATTTAACATATACCTCCTTATTAATCTTATCTATTAAACAACTGTAAATGTAAATGTAGTTCCTTTATTGATAAATTTGAATCTTACAGTAATTGAAACAGCAACTCGATTTCTAGCAGTTCCGATCGATCCTTCTCTTTCTGCAGTTAATGAGAATTCTCCGATCATTCCTTCCAGTTCAATCCCAATTCGCTGCTCCAATCGTGTTTGGTACTTCTCAATATCGGAGTCCTCTAGGAAGTTCCAACGCTCAGATTTAGCTTCCAATAACCCAATTCTGATCATTTTATGAAGAAGGAATACATTATTCCTTTCAGCTAATGCAGATGCTGTTAATTTAACAGTTGTAGATTGGTGAAATGCTTGATAACCATTAAAATCTTCCATTGCAAAGTTAATTTGATTATCAATAAAGCTTTCTACAATATCTGAATTTTCATCATAGAAATATGGTTGATATGTTCCTGCCGTCATCCCATCATAAGTATATAGAGAACCGGCAAATGGTCTGGAACCGCCTTCATATGTTGTAATATGTCTCGGAATTGCATATGCCTCAAAATACGATAATGGCATTGTAATCTTTCTATTATTAAATGGATCTCTTGCAACTGCAATACCAGCCGCAATAGATATTTTCATATTATTGTATGCAAGATCTCCAGTTTTTCGTAATGCTAAAATTGCTGTTGATGTTTTTGAAGAACCAGTATCCAAGATTACTTTTGTCGATTGCCGCCTATCGGTAAATCCAACTAATGCATCTTTCGCATCTTGATCTGCGCCAAAATCAAATACAAAATCGATAAAATATTTATATTCATTTTCTAAAATCTGAGTTGTAATTTCTGAAAATGATGCAACATATCTTGCCATCATATTATCTTGTCTTGTCGCACTTGTGATAGCAAAATCACCATCGCTACCTTTAGTGAATGGAATTCCTCCGACTACTGTAAAATCAACAGAGGTTCCGATGATATTGTAATTAGGATATACAGTCCCACTCTTATTTTTACCAAAGAAGATATCTGGCATTGTAGTTTCAGTTGCTGGAATAAATGTTTTAATATCTTCAAGAAATAGACTATACGTCGATAATGTTGTAAAGAAATAATCTGGAGCATTTTCTGGATATATATCATTAGAATAAATAGATTCTCCATCTAATATTGCATTAGAGTCTAGTGAGAATCCGGTTGTTGTTGTAATCACAGAAGCAGATTCTTTTATTTCTGTAAGATATGTTTTTACAGGAACTTCTTTATCTAATGCCTTATTGGGCAAAAGTCTAAATGTGAATGTATTTCCCAATTCACCGGACCAGGATAGTCCAACAATTGCAATTGGAAATGTTTTATATCCGTCGGTATCTGCAACGGCAGAATATAAAGCTTCGGCTTCAGTAACCATCGTTTCTAGATTAACGGCAGTTGTAAGCGCTTTTATTTCAAACTTAACATCATAATTTAATGCATTTACTTTACCCTTAGCTACGATAATAGCATGTGCATATCCAGAAGTTGCTGATGTAATTCGACGAATATACACATCGCCACCACCGCGAAGAAATTGATACGCATAGTATAAAGGAGCCATTGTGGTTGAGATATTTGGAGTTCCATATTTATTAACGAGTGTTGCTTGACTAAGTCCAGATAATAATTTAACATCTGTGTCTTTCCCATATCCTCGCTGTGAGAAAATCGGAATAAATGCAGTTGGCCTGTTGCTACTTAATATCTGAGTCTGTTCTGTAGTTGTAGACTCGTCAATTATAATAACCTTATCAAACATCGAGTTTTCCTCCTTTTTATTAGATAGATATTATTAAATTGTTAATTATCTCATTCCTTTTATAGCCTTTTCAATCTTACCTATTGATTTACTAGATCTATCATCTCTATTGTCTGCCACAACCAACATAGATTTAATATCTTCGAATCCTACTCCAGCTAGTGTCGATGTAAAAGCTGCATTTTCTCGCATATTCAATGAACGTATTTTTGAATTATCGGAATCTTTGACCGTCATAACTAATCTAGCTGGTTTCGAATAGTCTTTAATATCTCTATATATTTCAGATATTTTTGTTTGTTGGATATATTGTGGCACATTTAATTTAATATTGTGTATTTGTTGAATATCATTAGTTATATCATTCATTTTTATGTATGGAGCATTAATTTTACCATCATTTAATAATGTTTCATATCTCTCTACAACTTTAGCTGATTTGATAATTTCACAGTTAGATATAAGTTCTCCGCCTTTAAAATATCTAAATATCGTAAATGTTTCTTTAATTCCATATAGATCCATCTTAACTCTCTCAACCTCATCAGGCTTGGTTATGATGAAGGTTGGAAGAAGGAATTCATAATATGGAAGTTTTGAGATATCGTCCATTTCACTATGAATAAGTCTATATTTTACAATAAAAAATAATTCATATAGTATTCCATCTTGAGAGACTAGTTTGGATTCAAAATATGATTCTGGTATATATAATTCACAAATATATGTATCAAGTATTATCTTTGATTCTTTTTCAATAAAATATTTCTTATTTAAACTATGCATTTGCTACAATCACCCTCTTTCTATTTAATAACATGTTTTATTGTATTAATTATAATACAATAAAATAGAGTAACTGGAAATTTCCAGTTACTCGTTCATTTTCTATTTTAATATAGATATTATATCAATAACTAAATCGGAAATCATACCTGCATATGGATCTTTTAATCCACTAGATAAAATATTCATAGTATATGAAAGAATATATTTATTTTGCGGATCAGTATTCAAGTTTCCTATTTTGAATGTTTTGGCTAATATATATGATAGAATAATAGCCATTTTCTTAGAATCTTTAATAACTAGTTTGCTAATATGATTTGTATGTGCAAACTCATATAAGAGTTCTTCTTTTATATTTTCCTTATCATAATTTCCAGTAAGAATGATATTACTTAGTTCATAATATTCAGAATGAGTTAATTCTTTCAATACTGGAAATTGATTAGTCATAAATATCAGTTCTAAAAATAATAGCCACGAACCAACTAGAACTTCTGTTTTTTGTGATACATTTTCTGTCATGTGTTTTGGAACTGGAAATGATATTACAATATTAGGATCATTATTTAAATTTCCAATAAAATTATATATTAGTTTTTGTATATATTTATCATCAGTAAAATCTTTAAAGATTTTACTTTTTAAATTTCTCGCTTTATCAAGTATAAGTTTAAATGATAATGCATCAGTAACTGCAGATATATGGCTTTCTGATATTCTAATCTCTTCCAGTATGAAGCTATTAGATTCATACCCACCAGTCTCTTTAAGGGCATCTATATATAATTGAAGATATTTAATATATTTATGATATTCACTTTTATATAAACCTTCTCCGATATTTAGGCTATCTTTAATATCTTTTTGTAATTTTTCAATATTATAGTCTTCTAGAAATTTCATATGGATCTTAACTTCATTTACTGTATCTAATAAATCTCTGACTTCAACTATAGCATTTTTCATATCCATTAAAAATTGTTTCACTATCTTTGATGGATTACCAGATGCTTCTTTTATGCCAGAATATATTTCATTTCCAATAAATAATTCAGCTTCTTGTGCCGTCATTGATTTTATATCAGTATGTGATACATTAATTAATTTTTCTTCCAATCGAGTTATGATTTTTCCAATTTCTTCGTCAGAGTATGTGTCTGGGATTAATTCTGATAAACTTTGTTTCGTTAAAATATTTAACTGCTTTTTAATTTCTTCTGGGTTAATATCTTGCAATGAATCTATGGAAAGAATACTATTTTCATCAGTTTTCTTCACAGAGCATTCTTCACCAGTTATCTGGTCGACTGATACCTTTTCAACAATAGGGATTTCCTGATTGACGACAGCCAATTCGCTCAATAATTCATCTTTTGACACTCCAGCTAATTCATCATCATCTGGATTAAATGCTTGTATCTTTGCAGTATCCGCCAAAACATTAGTGGGGCTGTCTAGTTGTTCTACATCCGACGAAGACAGAATTGGTTTTCTTTTAAACTCATATATATTTTTAATACTCATATTACATTAACTCCCCTTTAACTGTTAATATATTGAATGCTGCCGATAATAGGTCAACAACTGTTACAATGATATTGAAATCATAAGAATCATTTCGTATATTTCTTAATAGATCACTAACTACACTATCGCTATCACTAAATGACAATACATGACCACCGCTGACTATTTCAGATAAACTTAAAATATCCCCATTTGTTGCTGCATATTGAATAAATTTATCAAATTCAATATATGTATTTGATATCTCATCAATTATGGTTCCGATATTTGTGAGAACTAATAATTCTGACTGATCATCAATCGATTCATCGATAGATAAATATGTTGTGTTAAATTTAGATAGTTCTATATTCTGAATAATGTATTTATAATTTTCTTGTATATATGCAACTAAGAATGCTATTATGATTTCTTTAAGATCTATTACGAAAAAATGATATAAATTTTTCGCAATACTAGACAATTCATCATCGTCATATTCAATATTGATACTATATTTATTTCGTATATCATCGATTATAGTTCTATTCAATTCTTCTTGAAATAATACAATATCTGTGGATTCATATTCATCATAAGTTTCTTTAATATTTTCTATTTTTACATATAGTTCATTTAAATAATCGACAGACGAGGAATCAAGCGCGTCTCTGATTTGATCTCGTATAGATTCAGTAAAAAATGAATTATCGATAAAGTTTGCTATCTCATATAATTTGGCCTCATTGCTTATCTTTTCAGAATCCATAACACTTGTCATTATATATCACATCCTTTTTTGTATATAGTCATCTTATTACTGTGCTGTTCGCTTGAAATTTAATTTTATATTTAATCATATAGTAGAAGAAGATAGTATTATATACTATCTTCTTCTTTTTATAGTTTACCAATTCTTTCCATTATAACCATTCGATAATCCGAATATCTCATTGGTAGTTTTATTAAGCTTTTCAAAATTGATCTTATTTAAATTCTTAATAGCATTAGTTTTAAGAACTCTCCCATTTCCATACTCATGTGTTTCATATATAGAATTAGAATCCCCATAATCATCACTTTCGATATCCCATATTTCTTGTCTTGCTTCACGATCTAGATCTTCTGTTGTTACAAGGTCGGAAAATATTCCATCTAGCATAGGATTTGCAGCTAGTACTCTATTAATATGAGCTTTATTTAATAGTTTCTTAAGTTTATCTTCTTTAATCTCAGTTTCATAAATACCTTCATCGTCATTGAAATTATATGAATTAAATAGCCCAAACCTAGATAGTGCTGATCCGCCATAAAACATAATGTATAGACCATTTAAGTATGCCATTACTATATCATCATGACTATTAGTAGAGTGATCAATCCTGGTCCCGGCCTTATTATACTCTAAATGGTTTATTTGGTCGACCATTTCTCTGACTGCAATTTTCTCTTTATTCTTCGATACGAATTGGAGTAAAAGCTCCATCATCTTAGGTCTTGTTGCTGCTGTAACTTCATGGCCATATTTTAATCTAGTCTTTGCTTTCTTCTGAATAAATCCATCTTTACGTTCTTCTTCAGCTAATCGGGTAACAAAGCTATAGTATAAATATGGTTTTAATGCAGTATGTGATAAATCTTCAAGTATGGCATCTCCAATATTATTACTTTCGATAACTAATACGGAATTTGGTAAATGATCTAATATCAAAGTCATTAGAAATCGTTTTAACTCTCTGCTACGTATTTGATTATTATTAAATACTCCTACGACTTCTAAAGTTTTAGAATCAGTTATCACGGCTGATGTTGCATCTCTACCTATACCTTTAGATACGTCGACTGAAACTAGATATTTATGGTATGGATCTAACTTCTTATATATAGATATTTCATAATACTTATTAATCTTTAATTTATCGATTGGATCTCTAACTAATGTATTTAATTCATCTATATCAATCGGGTCAAATGGGGAATTTGTCGAGGCTTTATTCCATTGAAGTAATAACTCACGGCGGATCTTAATCCAGTTATGATTCATCCTCTCACACTGGTCATTGAACCATTCCATTGTTTTACCAAGAGCTAGGAATGAGAATGATATATAAATTAATTTATTACTGGAATTTTTACTCATCCAAGTATCAACTTCGCTCGAATCATAATCATATAAAGATTCGGTGAATCTTCCAGCTCTTTCTTTTAAATCGTATGCAAATGCCCCATGTGGAGTTCCTAAATCTCCAGGTGTTGTTGTAATGGAAATAGCATATGGCTTTC
>Ga0209417_1000974_pt1 | contig 57247 bp, 43 predicted proteins | sample RifGroF2_FD_184002 | JGI IMG/M metagenome (GOLD analysis project Ga0209417, IMG submission 184002) | Groundwater microbial communities from Rifle, Colorado, USA - Groundwater F2 (SPAdes) (version 2) | ecosystem: Environmental > Aquatic > Deep subsurface > Groundwater | place: Rifle, Colorado... | reverse complement strand
GCCATCAAAGCACGTTCTGATTTAATATTTTCATAAAACAGCAGGAACATTAGTTTGAGGATAACGGTTGGATCAGCAGATTCATTGCCGTTTTTTCCATAAAGGTCAGCGACTTTTGAGCGAATAAATTTGAAATCTACAAGCTGCTTTATCTTTCGCAGCGGATGCTCTTGCGGCATGCGTCTTTCAAGCGAAAGGCCGTGGTAGAACAGTTTGGATTCTAGTTGATTTGATTTACCCAACATGATAATAGCATCCTTGCAATAAACAGTGGATGTATTATAAATTATAATGGAAGTTAAGAAAGAAAAAACGAACCAGCCCCGGTATTTGGGCAACAAGCCCGTAATGGAGGGGGCAATTCAACGCCGCATTCCCCCCGTCAGAGCCGCGACAGTACTTGTCCTTCGTAGCTTTAGCGAAGTAGGAATGGAGCGGGTTATGGGGTCATTGCGAGGCCGCAGCCGAAGCAATCTCAATCCGTTTATCACACATAACGACTCATTTGGCAGGGAAGCAAAAATCTATTCGCCCCCTTTTGGGGGGAAATCTTGAACAAGAAAATTATTGTTCAAGATGGGGGGCGTTCATCAATATTAATATGCTTAATTTTAATAGATGAATTTTCAAAACTAATCTATAGACTTTCCTGTTCCGGTTTCAAACAGTACACCATTAAGTTCATAAGCATGTTGAATTGATTCCATTTTAGTAACAATCGTTGCTTCTCGCTCATTTGGATTGATAGAAGATAAGATAATTTGTGAATCCGAGATATGGCAACGTTTTATTACATCACCAACCCCTTCTATTGATACGCATGCTAACATATCATCTTTAATTTTTGTTTTTACATCGAATTTTTTTATTAAGATTATTTGTCCGTCTCGTGCAATTGGTTCTAAACTTGTTCCTTTTACTCTGACACCTAGTATATCATCAAACCAGTTATCCGAAAAACCATTTAAAGACCATTCCTCATTATTATGATTTGGTTGATCTTGCTTATATAAGATGCCAATAACTCGCCTGACATTGCATTTTCCTGAATTAACATAGATTGGTTTAAAAGGTTTAGTGGGATTTGCGCCTTCTAAGATAATTGTGCCATCCTGTTCTTGCCAAAATCTTCTTAAATATTTCTTCAAATCTGGCGTTTCAAAAGCTACCAAATCGCCATTTTTAGGCTGAATTTCAACATTTCCGAGTAATAGATATTGACCATACTGCCCAATGGGGCTTATTGCATCTGAGGATATATGCACAATAGAGTTTCCTACAAGAGAATATTCTTCGTTAATATCCCAATCAATCCCTTGACCATTATGTGCGGCAGCAGCTTTACGAATAACTTGAATATTCTTCTCGACTTCCTGTTTTTTAAAGCTTACATTGTTTAAAACTATCTTATTTCCATCATGAACTTGGCGATGGCGTATCGCGTGATTATGCAAAGTTTTTAACCATGCGATTTCGTTATTGACAGTTTTTTCTACTTCTTTAATTACTTTTAAAGCATCTCTTACATCCGGCTCATTTACAGGCTCATTATGATGTAATTTATGTATTATTCTTTCGATGCTTTTGCTTTTCAATGTAGAAACAATTAAATCTCTTCGTTGTGATGCTATTCTTATATCAGTAATTTTTGAATAGTTATCAATGCTTAATGGTAAATTATTGAATACAATAAATGGAATAGGACAGTACCCATTTAAAGTCCCCAAAGTTCTCTCAATCCATACCCGAATATCCCCCGCAATTTCCCTCCAATTGCCATTCTGAATTTCCATTGCCTTTGTCACTTTTTCCAATAAATCTCCTGCTTCTAATACTATCTGATCAGAAGGCCTTTTCTTAGGAACCAATACCAATTTACTGTTATTCTCAAATACACTTTCACTATCTTGGTAAAATCTTTCATAGTGTGTGCCAAGTACAACCTGTCCTGTTTTAACAAATGGTTCTACTAAATGATCGATAAATCTAGCTTTGTGTTCATCATCTAATGACAAAGCAGGATCATCCAATATTATCATATCCAATGAATCTTTGCTCTTTTCTATAAGTGCAAACGCAAAAGATAAAAGCAATGCACGCATTCTCCCTGCATTACTATATGGCCCCATTGGGACTTGATAGTCTCCAGCTTTAAGATAAATATTAATTTCCGTTTTTATATCGGGGTTAGCCGCATGACCAGTTGTCAATTGATTAAATTCAAACACGTCTTTATCATATAAATTCTTATAATATTCTTTAGTTTTCTCTCCGAGTTTTCCATTTACGATTGCCTTAACTTCTTCACGTATATTAATTTTTATTACTTTTATCAAATCTGCGCTATCAGCTAATGATCGCAATCCACGTATATGTAATTTTATCTCTTCTGCTTTTTCTATTCCTTTATATAGTGTCCTGGCTTCTTTTTGTATATTCAATAATGAGCTCAAAGAATCAATGTTTGTTTTTGCTCTTGCGAGAATTTCTTTGAAAGCAGTTTTTCCTTCATTTCCAATGAGTATGCTTTGAATTTTGATTTGGATATCTTTCTTGTTGGAGTTAATATTCTTACAAAGATTGATATAATTTTTTGCTTTATTGATTTCTTCAACAAATTGAACAAGGTATAAGTTAGATGAATCTTCGCAAGAGTGTGGTATTTTAAAAGGTATATAGTTTTCCTGTAATATTTCTTTGGTTAAGATATCGATACTTAAATCGTGTCTTTCTGCAATTTGTTTGAGTAATTCTTTACAATGTATTTTCTTGAAATTACTCCAATCTTCATTTATTCGGAACATTAAGGACTTGCGGCTTTCATCGCGTTGAGAAGCAGATACTATCTTGTTTAATTCACCTGTAAGATATCTCCAAAAATCATCTAATTGCTTATGAAGATATTCTTTTGCACTTTTAACTTTTAAACATATTAACTCTCGTTTTATCTCAGGAACATTATCTAATAATTGTGTACACACTGGGCAATTGATGTTATCTTCAGCAAGATAATTTGCCGCCTTAAGCATTAATCCAAGATGATTATCTTCTAATTCCTTTTTGGCCCAATCAAGTCTTTCTTTTATTTCATCTATTGCCCGCTTTTCGAAATTATCTAATTTTTTTTCAATTACATCGATTTCATCTTTCGATAGACCTTTGAAATCTATACTGCTAACAAAAATTTCATTCAAAGGTTTATTAAGTTCTACTATAAGACCGTTAAGCAAACCCGGAAGATTATTGCTTTGCTCTTGCCATTTTTTATATTCTTCGATGTTTTCTTTATCTGGTATTATTAAACCTAAATCAGAAGCTAATTGCGATTTAAAAATTTCGATGAGTTTATTGATTGCCAAGCCAAAATCTTTGACGTCATCAGTTGATCTATTGGATTTACAAATTTTTTCATAACTACTAATTTTTTTTACATTATTATCAGCTATTTTGATAATATTTGAAATGCATTCGCTTATTATATTGTTTAGAGGTGACAATTCTTTGTTTTCTTTATTAGTTGCTGCTGTCTTTGAATTCTTGGCTAAGTCTTCAGCTAAATCCGCGATTGATTCTAAGTCTCCATAGCCAGTTACTTCTGCTAACAGTCTAATGATATCTGGATTTTTACCAAACTTCATATGAGATATTTTTGCAAGCATTAGTAACCGCAATTCACAATCAAGTTCGTCAATACCTGCTTCCTTTATATTCTGAAGTTGAACCCATTCTCCAGTATCTTTTTTCATTGTTAAAATATCTGGGCAGGTTCTTCGCAGATAAATGGTCTGCTGTTTACCAATAAGCTCTATTTCGATCCAATAAGGGATTGCATAAGAACTATTTCCATTTTCATCTAATAAAGATTGAGCATCATCTCTATTATCAATTTTTTTGCTTCCATCTAAGGAATATGCTGTTATTTTTTCTGGTATACAAGGTGGTTGGTCGTCTCTAAAAAACCTACCAGTTAAACACCAGCATATTGCCCCAAGCAAAGACGATTTTCCACTACCATTGGGCCCATATATTAAATGAGAATTACATTTGAAATCATATTCCCATTCTCTTCCTGTTGGAGCTAAACCCCTGAATGAACACGTTTTGATTTTCCCTACTTTATATTTATAGCCATGATCACCACCGCTACAATTAGAAACATCCATATTTTTTTTTATGGAGTCAAAATCAAAAGTTGGATAAAGAGACGTTACAGAGTCGACAATAGATTTAGTTTGGGTTAAACTGGTTGTATGTGCAGATAACAATGCTAAAAGTTTTCTGGCCGAATCATGCGGAACTTTTAGACTTTTATTTCCCAATGTTACAACTTCACCATTGCAAAGTAAATAGACAATGCGTCGAGAGTTCACATTTAAATGATTGAACATATTTTTTCTCGCTACTTCTTAGCCTTCTCTAATATTTTGTCTAAAACAAAACGTTTTTACTGTAATCAGGCAACATCAAAAATAGAATTGGTTTTCCCTGCCAAATATAAATTTCTTCTGCAAACCTTTACCACTATCAAAAGCAGCACACTATTTTTCACTATTCGCTTATCAACTGTTTAGCCGCCGCCGATACGACAACGTTTCAGTTTTTTATTTCGATTGACTTAGTCAGTCTGTGGATAAAGCAAAGAGGCGCCCGCAGAAATTTATTTCGAGTACGGCCTTTGCTTTGAACACAAATTATTGAAAAAATAATTTTATAACAAAAAAACTTATTCGTGTTCATTCGCGGTTAAAAGTATATAAAACAACTCTTCGTAGTTCTTCTTCGCTTCGTGGTGAACATCCCGATTCTATCACCAAACTTCATTTTTACAAACTTTAATTAACCGTCAATTTACCTCTTCTAATCCTTTAAATCCAATGGTTAAAAAACTGTGCGCAATCCTTACGAAAAATCACCAGATTGCGTCAAAAGCAGACCATTAAAGACCCTGAACCTCTATAGAAAACGCTTCATTTTTATATACTTTTCTCACCATTTTTCTTAAAATTCTGTGCAAATCCGTGCAATCCGTGGTTAATTTTGCGATTTTTAGCAAATTCGTTCTAAATTCTTGTAATTCAAAATGTTAAGATCTGCAAATATGCCATAACTCCTTTATTTGCGTATAAGATGCCTATAAATCCATGCATCAAAATTTTCAACGTAAAATAAGGACTTATGGTTGCCCGTATGGTAACAGGATGCTTGCTAAAAGTTCATTTTTGGCTATATTATGCAAATGAAAATTTTCGAGATACTAAAAAAAGACCCAAAGAGCAATGCCCGAACCGCTATCCTTGAGACTTTCCACGGCAAAATCAGGACTCCGGTCTTTATGCCCGTCGGCACAAGGGCAACCGTTAAAGGTCTTCTGCCAAAGGACTTACACGAAGCCGGTTCGCAGATAATCCTCGGCAACACCTTCCATTTAATGCTCCGTCCCGGCGCCGATGTAATCCAGAAAATCGGCGGCCTTCACAAATTCATGGCTTGGGACAAGCCGATTTTAACCGACAGCGGCGGTTTTCAGGTCTTTTCCCTAAGCGAAATAAACAGCATAACTGATGATGGCACAGAGTTTTACAGCCCTTACGATGGCGCAAAAATCAAGCTCGATGCCGCCCGCGCAACCGCGATTCAAAACCAGCTTGGCGCTGATATAATCATGTGTTTCGACCAGTGCCCCGCTTATAACGCCCCGCAGAAAGAGCAGGAAAAAGCGGTTGAGCGAACTCTTTGCTGGGCAAAGGTTTGCAAAAAATCCCACGCCAATGACCGCCAGCTTCTTTTCGGAATTGTTCAGGGCCAAACTGATAACAATCTTCGCCAAAATTGTGCTGAGGAGCTTATAAAAATGGATTTCCCCGGCTATGCATTAGGCGGCCTCAGCGTCGGCGAAGGAACAGCGCAAATGCTTAGTACCGTTAGGTTTGCAGCTCCTTTGCTGCCGGAAAATAAGCCCCGTTATTTGATGGGCGTTGGAACTCCTGTAGATTTAATCCAGGCCGTTGAAGCCGGTATTGATATGTTCGATTGCGTAATGCCGACTCGAAACGGCCGAAACTCCTTAGCCTTTACTTCACAGGGGGTTATGAGGCTGCGAAATGCCGCTTACATTGACGACCCAAAACCTTTAGATTCCCAATGTCTGTGTTATTGCTGCAAAACTTTCACCCGCTCCGCAATTCGCCACTATTTTAATGTTGGCGAAATGCTCGGCCCGATACTACTTTCATTGCATAATATCGTTTTTTATCATAATTTAATGGACAAAATACGAGAAAACATAGAAAATGGCACATTCGCAAATTGGGCGGCCCAGGCTTTGCAAAGTCCGGCTTATGCCCGCAGTCAGATAACTGACGATAACGATACTAAATAAAGAAAGGAATGTTATGGAAATGTATTCAATGTTAGCACAGGCTGAAAGCAATACGCCGGAAATCATCAGGGAAGAACCTCTCGACCAGCAGCAAACAACAACCACAACTCAACAGGCTGATCCAAATGGAGTTACAACTCCAGTTAAAAAGCAGCCTCAGGCACAATGGACACAGTTTATTTTCATCGGTCTCATCTTTGTTGTTCTGTACTTCATAATGTTCAGAGGCCCGAAGAAACGTCAGCAGCAGCAGGATCAAATGGTGAAAGCATTGAAGAAAAATGACAGAGTCCAGACCATCGGCGGAATCTTCGGCACAGTTCTCGAAGTTGGCGACACCGAGATTACGTTGAAGATCGATGAGTCGAATAATACAAAAATCAAAATACTGCCTTCAGCAGTTCACAAAGTACTCTAACGAAAATTGATTAGAATTTTTTTCAGGGAACCCTCTATATGGATAGGAATGTTGTTCGTTTTGGATTATTGGCGGTAATTATTCTTGTAGTTTTCGCAGCGGTAAATCTTTATCCGCCAAGCGAGAAACTCCGTGCAGGTCTTGACCTCGCAGGCGGTACAAGTCTTATATATGACATTGATACCACAGGTTTGACAGGTGGTGAAACTGATAATCTCTCGCAGAAACTGATTCCGGTTCTTATGAAAAGAATCGACCCGGGCAATGTCCAGAACATCATCATGCGCCCGCAGGGTGATACACGTATCGAACTCCAGGTTCCGCTTGCCAGCGCCGACACCCACAAAAGGCGCCAGGCTTATGATAATGCCCTCGAAGGCATTACGCAGGGAAATATCAACCTTGCGATGATCAAACGTACACTCTCCAAAGACCCAAACGAAAGAGCAGCACAGTTCGCTCGATACGCAGGCGATAACGAGGAAAGAAAAGAAATTCTGAACAACCTTGCTGAAAAATACGATGCAAGAAAAGCAGCACAGGATAAAAGAGATGCTTTATCAAAACAGCTCGACGAAATAACAGCAAGTCTCGAAAAAGCAGGCGTTAATATCGAATCACTCAATTCGTTTTCTTCATCGTGGAATACGATGGATGCAAATCAGCAGGAAACAACTGTAAAGGATTTGATTAACGATGTGCCCGCAGATAAGGTGAAGAATATTCGCCCGCAGATTTCCCAATATTTCGAAGTTTATAATCAATGGGCTCAGGTTGTCAATGATTTAACAAGACCTCAAACAGGTTTGAACACACTTTACAGAGATGCTGAAATGCGTCTCCGCGATTTCAATCTCAATGTTGAGACTCTGACCGCTGTTCTCGAAATGCCGGAGAAATCTTCACAGCGTGCCGAAATGATTCAGGAATTAAAAACAAGATTTCCGTCAAGAGCCGAAAAAATCGATGCACTGGTAAACGCATTCAAAAATTATCGTTCGGTTCGCGGAAGAATCGACGGCCCCGACGATGTTAAAAGAATGCTCAAAGGCGCGGGTGTGCTCGAATTCCGCATCCTGCCGACATTTGACGATGGCAGAAGCAATAAAGATGAATTGGTTTCTTATGTCGATGCCTTAAAGACCAAAGGCCCAAAGATTGCTTCCGACAGCAAATTTGTATGGATTGAAATCGAAAATCCCAAAGACCCTGCATGGCAAAATCCAGACCTTATTACAGGCGTCTTCGGCGAGAAGTACTATGTCCTGGCAAGCAATCAGAAAAACGAATCCATGCTCAAGTCCAGCGGCACAAAACCATGGAAACTTACCAAAGCAAGACCTTCAATGGACCAGATGGGTAAGAGAGCAATTGAGTTTTCTTTCGATGATGTCGGCGGCTCGATATTCTACAATATCACGCGCAACAATCTTCAAAGACCACTCGCTATCATTCTCGACAACCAGGCATTATCTGCTCCAAACATCCGCAGCGAGATTCGTGGCAACGGTATAATCGAAGGCAGTTTTTCACAAACCGAACAGATGGATATGGTCGATAAACTCAACGCAGGTTCATTGCCCGCAAGGCTTATCGAACCACCGGTTTCAGAAAAAACCATAGGCCCAAGTATCGGCGAAGAAAACAGAACTAAAGGCATTAATGCCGCGATGATAGGACTTGTCGCAGTCGCAATATTTATGATCATTTACTATCTTAAGGCAGGCAGCATCGCAGATGTCGCTCTGTTTATGAACATTCTTTTTGTCCTTGCTATTATGGCACTGAGCAAAGCGACTTTCACACTGCCGGGCATTGCAGGTATCATTTTGACTATCGGTATGAGCGTTGACGCCAACGTGCTTATCTTCGAGCGTATTCGCGAAGAACAGCGTAAAGGCGCTTCCCTGCGAGTAGCTATCGATAACGGTTACCACCGTGCTTTCAGCACAATTTTTGACTCGAACATCACTACTCTTATTACTGCATTGATTTTGTATATGGTTGCTTCAGAAGAAATCAAGGGCTTTGCAATCACATTGATGTTGGGTTTGGCTTCGAGTATGTTCACCGCCCTGTTCTTCACAAGAATCGTATTCCAGTTGCTGCTTAGCAAGGGCATAATCAAAGATCATCTGACAATGATGAGCATAGTAAAAAGTCCGTCAATTAACTGGATGGGCTTAAAGCCGGTTATGTTCGCAATTTCAGCAATTCTCGTAATTGGCGGATTAGTTGCATTCTTTTCTCGTGATGAAAGCAAAAACAGCAAGTACGATATCGAATTCACAGGCGGCACAAGTGTCCAGATAGACCTTAAAGCCGAAAATGCTCTCGATAGAGACCAGGTCGAAAGTATGATTCGCAAACAGGGTGAAAAAATCAACAATCCCGCTATCGCTGCCGCAAAAGTTTACAGTATCGGCCAGTCAAAACTCCAATATGAAATTACAACAACAGAGACCAACAAAGCTTCTGTCGAAATCAGTTTCCCGGCCGGTACGCAGCAGACAGCTAAATCAGTTGCAGATACAATCGAAAAGACCCAAAAAGACATTCGCGGCCGTTTAACAAATCTCTCTGTTAATGCTGTAGCCGGTGATTCGTCAAAGTTCATTATTACAACAACGCAAACCAACAAGTCGGTAATCAATAGTATTTTAAATGCCGCTTTTGGTGACGTCCAATTTTCAGAACCACAGGTTGCTGAAACAGTAACAATTGCTGTGCTCGATGCGTTTGAAGGTAAACTCCAGTTGATGGAGAACCTCAATCCAACCATACTTTCCGCTCAGCGGATTGAAGGTTCTATGGTCGATACCATTCCTGAGTTAAGCGAATATCTTGATGGCGTAAAAATTGAATTCTCTGTCGAAAATCCTGTCACTCTTACAGAAATGAACAGAAGATTCAGAGACTTGCAGTTTAAGCCTGATATGAGAGATATCGAATGGTACAGCTATCAATTAATGGGACCAAACTATCAAATCGCCGAAACCAATGAACCTATGACAAACTTCATTTATGTAAGTATGCCGGAAGATGCGGGTTTAAGGCAGTTGACTGAAGATGAATGGGCAAATTATGTTGCGAATGAAACTCAAAAAGTAACATCTGCCGCCGAAATACATACCTCGCTTTCAAGAGTAATGCAGTTTGCTCCTTCTATCGGCAATGAAGCAAAGACAAGGGCTTTGATTGCTATCGTGCTCTCGCTTATTGCTATGATTGCATATCTGTGGGTACGGTTCGGCAATCTGCGTTACGGTCTCGGTGCGGTAATCGCGCTAGGACACGACGTCTGCATAGCTTTAGGTATAATCGCTATTTCAGCTTATATAGCTAATACAAGTTTAGGACAGGCACTCCTTATTGGCGATTTCAAGATTGATTTGTCTGTTGTAGCGGCATTGCTGACGTTAGTTGGTTACAGCGTAAACGATACTATCGTTGTGTTTGACCGTATCCGCGAGAATAGGGGAAAACTTTCATCCCTTACTCCGGAAATCATTAATAACAGTATCAATCAGACTCTTTCGAGAACAATTTTGACTTCGTTCACTACTTTCCTTGTTGTCATTATAATGTATATTTGGGGCGGCTCAGGTTTCCGCGCCTTCAACTACATTATGACCATAGGAATCGTTATAGGTACATATTCATCTATTGCTATTGCAGCTCCGATGCTTTTATTTGGCAGGAAAAAGGTGAAAAACGCTAAATAGCAGTAAATGCGAAAAGATGTTAAGACAGGTTTGTTAATCGGCACAGTTCTGTGTTTGGCCGCGACAATTTGGTTCTGCGTTCATCAGCAGGTATTAAACCAGCCGCGCATGGAGGATGTCTTGTCTGAAAAAAGGTATCTCTTTGCGCCTCAGGAAACTGATAAACAGATAAATCTGACAGACAGCATAGATGCCCCCGCTGAAAACGAACCCTCGGTAAGAATGCACGTTGTTCTGCCCGGCCAGACTCTAAGCGACATTTCAAAAATTTATTATGGTACTGTTACCGGCTGGAATAAAATCTACGAAGCGAATAAAGAGATGTTATCGCGAGGTCCTGATGCTGTCAGGGCTGGAATGAAATTAGCTGTTCCGATTAATTAAAGATATTTAGCCGCGTCGCTGTCAATTAGCCAAATGACCTTCTCAAGAATAGGCCATAACGTATGAACAGGATACTGCACCTCGTCAGGCTCATGTACAAAAACTTCCCGAACAATCTCCGCTTTCTCCTGACCCGACACCATTATTAATATTTGTTTTGATGCGCATATAACCGGATGAGTAAGTGTGATGCGGTTATGCCCCTCATTCATCTGATAAACTACCGCTGCTAAATCATCCGTATCGAACAGAGCGTATGAATTAGGCAGCAGCGAACCAATATGGCCGTCCGGTCCCATTCCAAGTATCATCAGGTCGAAGACAGGAAGTTTCCCCCTTCCTATTCCAAAAATATTCCTGATTGTTTCTTCATAATCGTCAACAGCTTTATTGTAATTTTCATTTTCACCGAAAATCCTGTGAATATTATTTTTAGGAATCGGAACACTTTTTAAAAAAGTACTTGATGCAAGTTTGAAATTACTATCTGGAGAATCGGGTTGTACGCATCTTTCATCAACCCAGAAAAGCTCAATTTTATCCCAGGGCAAACTAAGACTCCTGTTGTCGGTGCCGAGCAGATGGTAAAATTCCTCTGGTGTTTTTCCTCCGGATATAGCTAAATAAAAAACATCTTTAGTTGAAAGTACGCTGTGTACGTATTCGACAAAAAATTCAAGTGCTTTAAGTGCTATCTCCTGAGAGCTTTGGACATCGATAATTTTCAGTTTGCCGCTATTTACGGTTTTCATAAAACCCTATCTTTTTAAACTGCACACGTTGTTGGAGATATATTACACCTATACCTTTATTATTTCCATTGAAATTTCAGAGATTCATAAAGTTTAATCACCTATTCGCATTGAAGTTATTGAAAAAAAGGGACTTATGTAAAAATTACAGCTTTCCCCTATTTATTAAATAAGTGTTTTGCATCTTCGATTATCAGGTATAATGAGGGTACAAGGAAGAGCGTAATCATCGTCGCAAAGGCAACTCCGAACGCCAGACTTATTGCCATTGGAATCAAAAATCTTGCCTGAAGACTCCGTTCCATCAGCATTGGTGCCAGACCCAGAAATGTCGTTGCCGTGGTAAGCAATATAGGCCGAAATCTCCTCGTTGCGCTGTCGCGAAGCACTTCAATTAAATTTTCATTTTCCGTTCTAAGACTGTTTATCAGGTCAATGATGATAATTGCGTCATTAACAACAACCCCTGCAAGCGCGATTATTCCAAACAGAGACAATATGCTTATATTATATCCCATCATTAGATGACCGATTACCGCTCCGATGATCCCGAATGGTATCGCCGACATCACAATCAATGGCTGCGAATAACTTTTGAACTGAACCGCTAAAAGCGCATACATTGCCATCAGCGCAAGCGGAAAATAAATTTTCAGCGTGCCAAGAGATTCACTCCGTTCTTTTTGTGCGCCTCCGAATTTAAATTGCATGCCCGGATATTCACTCGCAAGCTGCGGGAGAACCGTCGCAAACAGTTCTTTATTTATCTCGTCGCTATTTGCTGCATCCTTATCTACATCAGCGCTTACAGTTACTACTCTTCTTCTCTCGATTCTATCGATAGTAGCATAGCCTCTTGAGTATCTGACATTCGCGACTGTTCTAAATGGTATTTCAGTGCCGTTCGCCAGTCTTACCCGCATATTTTCAATGTCCGCCATACTCTTCCTTTGTTCCTGCGGATAGCGAACCATAACGCGAATATCGTCTCTGCCCCTTTGAATTCGCTGAACTTCATAACCATAAAAGCCCTGTCTTACCTGCTGAGCAAGGTCATTCAAAGTAAGCCCGAGCATTCTTCCCGCATCCGTAAGGTCAAGTTTTATCTCGAATTTTCCTTCTTCGAAATTGTCCATTATATCTTTAACGCCTGAGTATTGCCGAAGTATGTTTTTCAATTTTTCCACTATCGCCAGCAGCGTATCGAAATTTTCATGAGACAACTCAACGCTTATCTCATCGCCTGCACTGAATATCTCTGATACAAAAGTCAGTGAAGAAACGCCCGGAATTTCTCCGGCAATTTCACGCCACCGATTTTTCATAGCCGTACTCGAAATCAAATGCCCTCTTTCCTCGCCGCCGAGAATCTCAACGTTTACTTCGGCAAGATGCCCCTGATTGGAAGATGAGGGATCTCCTTGGGATCTTGCGCCGGGACCTCTTGCTGCTGTTGGTTGAGCACCGATTGTTGTCGATATATGTTTTATTACAGATACATCGCCTTCCATTTTCTCATCGAATTCCTGCCGAACCTTTTCCGCTGCTTTCTCGAGCCTTTCAACCACTTCCGCAGTTTGAGTGAATGGTGTGCCCATCGGCATAACTACCGTCGCAATCATATTATCAGCTTCAGCCGGGTCGAAGAACGTGAATTTAATATACCCGCCGACTACAGTGCCAATGGTTATAAACAGCAGCAATAAACCTAAACATAAAGTGATATATCTGTTGCGTATAGATAATTCAGATGCTTTTTTGAATGGCCCGTGTATAAAACGTTGCAGGTTATCTCTCGTTATCTTGTGCAGCTTATCGAGTAATCGCGTGAAGAAATTTGGCTTATATACTTTGCCTTTAGACAAGTGCGCCGGTAGAATGAGCAGCGACTCGATAAACGAAAATGATAAAACGCATACAACAATGATAGGGATAGTTCTCAATATTTTCCCCATCGTACCTGCCGTATAAGCAAGCGGTATAAAAGCGATTATCGTTGTGAATACCGACAGAAAGACAGGTACTGCCATTTCTTTTACGCCTGCGATTGCAGCATCGCTATTCGAAAGTCCCCTCTGTTTAAGAGCAAAAATATTTTCACCCACTACTATCGCGTCATCGACAACTATGCCCAGAACAAGAATGAACGCAAAAAGCGTCATCATATTAATCGTCATATCCCACATCGGCATCAGCCAGAACGCACCAAGAAAACTTATCGGTATCCCCCACGTAATCCAGAATGCAAGACGAATATCCAGAAACATCAGCAGGCACGCGAATACTAAAATAAGACCGAAACACCCGTTACGTACCAACAAATTTATACGTGATTTCAGAATTACCGTATCATCTTCCCATAGCGCAATTGAAACGCCCTGCGGCAGCATTGGTTTTTTCTGTTCGACATATTGTTTCACTTTCCCCGCAACATCGAGCGCATTCTGCTCACCGATTCTGCCGACCTTAATCTGAACCGCCCTTTGCCCGTCAAATCGGCAGTACAAATCAGTATCTTCGAACTCATCCCGTACAGTAGCTATATCGCCGAGCCTGATTTTCGTTCCGTCCCCCCGGCTCACAAGAACGACATCCTTGAATTCCGAGCCTAAATATCTCTGCCCCTGCGTTCTTATGAGGATTTCGCCCCCCGTCGTTTTCATAGAGCCAGCCGGCACATCTATCGATGACGACCCCACAATCTTCGCCACCTGCTCGAAGCTGAGACCGTATCTCCTCATCGCTTCTTCAGATATTTCGATTGCTATTTCGTATGTCCGCACCCCCCATACACTGACCTGGCTTACATCTTCCATCGCTGTAATGTCATCGCGCATCTGTTCGGACAGTTGCTTTAATGTCTTTTCCGTTACGTCCCCGTACAGAACTATCGCGATAACCTTCCGCGTATTTTTTAGTTCCGCTATAACCGGTTTTTCCGTCTCCACAGGAAACGTGATTATACGGTCAATCGCTGCCTTTACATCATCCAGAACATCATTTAAATCGTAATATTCTTCAACTTCGACAATTGTAGTCCCCATGCCTTCCGAAGCTGTCGATAGAATTCTTTTTATCCCTTCAATGCCTGCGATTGCCTCCTCAACACGCAAAATAACTCCCTGCTCAACATCAGCCGGAGTCGCACCCCTATATGGAACAGTTATCGAAATCCTGTCTAGTGTAATTTCCGGAAATACCTCCACGTTAATATTTAAAATCGTCAGCAGTCCGCTTACCACGATAAACAGCATCAGCAGATTTGCCGCGACGTGATTTGTCGCAAACCACGCCAGTATTCCCTTTCGTTCAGCTTTATTTGTATTCGATTCGTTCATTTGTTTTCCGAACTTACCCTGATTTTCATTCCGTCAACTACTGCGTCAACGCTGCTTGTTATTACTTCAACGCCGTCACCGCTTTCAAATCTTACATAAGCATATTTATCATCCGTTCGAACAACATCCACAGCCCTGATATTTAAAAAATCGCCGTTGACAACCCACAGTTCTTCACCGTTTCGAATCCAGTCTCTTTTCACCGCGAATGCGTTCTTAAATGTTTTTCCTTTAATGCCGACCGTAACAAATTTCCCCGGCACAAGAATATCCGTAATTACTCCCTCCTTCACATCACGATTCGTAACCTCTACTACAACATAAATAAGTCTCGAAAATTCGTCAACCCGCCCCGTTGTGCGTTTAACCTCACCCTCTAAAATTTTCTCTTCACCTCCGAAATTCGATAGCACCTCTGCTTTGCTGCCCGGAATATCGAACCACGCCAGTTCACCATCCTCCAGCGGAACTTCTATTTCGACCGCGTCAATGCCGTATGCTCTGCCAACAGTCTGCCCCGCCATAATATACTGCCCCAAATCTACGTTCTTTTCAGTTATACATACATTTATCGGAAGCTTTATATTCGTACGCTCAAGGTCGAGTTTCGCTTTCGACAGAACCGCCTGTGCCGAATAAAGCTGTGCCTCTGCCTGTTTGATTTGAGGCTCGCGCAGCACCAGCGCCGAATTCGGCTCAGTGCCCGGATTTATCTGCTCCCACTCCCGTCTCGCAACCGCCGCTTCTGATTTCTCTATATCAAGCTTAACTTCCATTTCCGCGACATTCGCCTGCGCCTGCTCGACCGCAAGTTCAAAATCTTTCGGCTCTATCTGTAATAACTGTTCGCCCTCCTGAATTACTCCGCCTGTTCGAAATTGCGGATTCAGCGTTACCACTCTGCCGGACACCTGCGGAACTATCTGCACCTGCGACTTGGGTTTTACTGTCCCGTATCCTTTGATTACCATTTCAATATCTTGCGGATGTATCCTCGCTGTTTTCACAAGCGGCGCCAATTCAGGATATTCCACCTTTGCAGGCTGCTTTTTTAACGCAACCATGATTATAGTTATCAGTATCCCGACTATTAAAATAGCTGCTGAAATTGCAGCCTGTTTGTGTCGTTTACAATAATCTGCAAAAAGCTTATATGCGTTTTTCGATTTAAGCTTAATTCGATTCCATAACGTTAGCATTTTTTCTTTATTTAGTTTCAATGTTTTCATTTGCAGCATCCGTCCAGTCTCCGCCTAAAGCAAGGAATAGATTTATCCTCGCATTCCAAATCTCGCCTTTTAATGCCGCCAGCAAATCTTCCGCAGTGTTCCTGCGTCGTTCTGCTTCCAGCACTACAAGAATACTCACAACTCCCCTGCTGTATCTCTCCCGCGCAAGCTGTTCAGCCGCCAATGCCTCATCATAGCTTATTTGCGCATACTCTAATTGTTTCCTCAGCAGGTTTTCTCTCGCCACCTCATCTTCAACCTCGCGCATCGCCGTTATCACCGTCTTGGCATATTGCCATGCCTGTTCGGTGAATCTTGCCCTGTCAAGTTCCACTTGCGCTCGTAACTGCCCGCCCATAAAAATCGGCTGAGTAACACTCATCAGCGCCGAGTATAGCCACGCCTCATTGACGAATATCGCTGAAGATGTATTAGACTGCCATCCCATCGAACCGTTCAAAGTTATATTAGGATACAAGTTCGCAACGCTTTGACCAATCCTCTCATTCTGTGCCTTGAGCCTCAGTTCCGCCTCAACTACATCAGGCCTTCTTTGCAGCAAAGTCGCTGGCAGCCCGACAGGAATAACCTGCGGCAATGGCAATTCCGAAATAGGTTCATTCAAAGGTTGAGCTATCCCCGGCTGTTCAACTATCAGCACATCAAGTGCATTTTGTGATAATCTAAGGCCCAATTCAAAATCCGGAATCGTAGTTTGCGCTGAAGCATAATTTTGCCTCGCAAGCCGAACATCGACAGGCCCAACCAATCCCATTCTGTAACGTGTTTCAACTATATCCAGTGTCCTGCCTAGACTTTCAGCGTTAGACTTCGCTATCGCAAGCCTGTTTTGCAGAGCCGCGATATTTATTCTCGAATTAATCACAGTCGCTATCAGCGAATTTGCAATTGCATTTTGATTTGCCCGCGAAGCAAGAAGATTATTGTACTGCGCCCGCTTCGCGTGCCTCAATCCCCCGAAAAGGTCAAGCACATAATTTATCGAGAAAACGTTGGAAAAAGTTCTGGTTTTTCTCACTCCGCCCGTATCTTCCAAAAGCGAACCGGGAGGCCCCGTGTTCTGCCTGCGAACCCCGGCATCAGACCCGTAAGTGATAAATGGAAGCAGCTCCCCGCCCGCAATCCTGTACGCAGCCTCAGCCTGCAAAACTCTCGCAGCCGCCATTTTAACATCATAATTTCTTTCCAGCGCCTGCCCTACAAGAACATTTGTCGTTTCGTCGTCAAATCTCTCCCACCATCTGCCCGGATTATTTGCATCCCGGCTGTATTGATTATTAAAGAATGCCCACTGTGTTTTATCGGCCATAGTATCAGGCCGTTTGTACTTCGGCCCAACCATACACCCCGATACAAAAAATATCGCAATCAAAACAAGAATGTATTGTATCTTATTAACCATTGTCTTTACTGCTGATGCCTCTGATAGCCGCCGATGAAAATTCAATCACATGCTGAATTCTTCTTTCAAAACCGAATGCCGCAAACGATTCATCTTTTATTTCGGAAAATATATTATTAATATGCAGACAATGAAATAACTGCCCCGCTATTGAAGTTATAGACAGAACAGCTTTTTCCTGCGTCAATCCCGGACATACTTTCATCATATTTACAGACATCAAATCTATTATAGGTTTAATATCTTCTACCAGCTTCTGTTTCGGAAATTGAGGGTTAAGCATTTCCCAACTGAACAGCTTTAGAAAATTTCTGCCGCCCGCATCTTTAACCAGCGGCTCGATAAAAGCATTGGCAAAGACCGCCACCAAATCTTCAAGCGTCAGTTCATCGCCTTTTTCAGATATTTTTGCATTTATTCTTTCCAGCCGTATATCCCGAAGATATCGCATCTTTCTTCCGAGCACTTCAAGATAAAGCTCATTCTTGCCGCCGAAATAATAATTTATGGATGCTATATTGCACCCTGCCTTTTGCGTCAGTTGCCGGCTGCTCGTCCCGTTAAACCCGAATTCGGCAAACAGCTCTTCACCCGCGTCAAGCAGCCTCTGTTTAACAGCATTATCATTTTCTTTGTTCATATTCTTTATACGTTTAATTAAAACAATCGTTTCAAACTAAAGTATAAAACATTTGTTTAAAAAAGTCAAACTTTATCTGTAAATTTTAAGATTAATATATATAAGGACTTATAAAATGACGAGTTTTTCTACGGCAATGCCATTGCCTGTTCTGCAAAAGCCTGTGCTGCCTTTTTCGATACGTTCTTCCCCATAAACGCGGTTACAAATTTTGCCGTTAATTCCTCCCGGTATTCCTCGTATTTGCGTACTGCTCTTTTTACAATATTTTTATCTTTTGGAACATTATAAATGTATTCGCCTTTTCGTTTTGAATACATCAGATACTTTGCCATATCATAATTTTCGAACTCCGCGAGCACCATTCCGTTTTTCAAACAGATTTGAATATTATTTTCAATTTTTAATTCTGTTTCTCCATCCGGCAGCAATACAATTTGATAGCTTAATTTACCCTCCAGTTCTTTATAGTATTTTATAATTTCCTGTCCCTTCGGCGTACTGAATGTTCTTTTTTCGATCATAGATTTACTGAAAAACATTCTCTTTCGTTTTCGTCTTTCTTTCTCTGCTGTTTCTTTCGCAAATTTTTCTTCTCTTTCGATTCTCTTTATTTCCTGACGATATTTTTTTAATTCAAGTATTTCCTGTTCTTTATCTTCTTTCGAAATTGGATCAAACTGAAAATTATATGGCACTTTCGGCCGTTCGATTTTCACAATTGGCATTTTTTTCTCTTCTGGAAAGGTATGCAATTCTTTCAAAATCTTCTTCGTCAAAAAATCATCCGGAAATTTCTTTATCAGTTTCTTTGCGATAAATGAATCTCTAACTTCATTTATCAATTTAAAAATTGTCTCTTCCGCTTTCTTTTCCATAATCCACCCATTTCCGTCTAACACTGTGGGTTAACCCCGTCATCACTATGACGGGGTTATGGTCAGCCCTGCCGCATTGGCAGGGCCGTCATTATGTTTTTGTATATACTGTATTCTTTGTTGAATTTCATTTTCAGAAAAGCAGAATCTTTTATCGAATCCTTTTGACCATATTTTATCTTGGAGGATACCTTGTTTGCGCAGAGCCGCGGTTGCTGAATATTTATACCGATGAACTGCTTTTTCGATTGTTTCTGCTGATACTTCTGCGAGCAGATGAATATGATTCGAGCATACAGTAATGGCATGTATTTTTTGATTTATTCTTTTTGCTTCCTGGATGATAGCAATTTCCACGATGTTTCTTTGAAATGGGGTAAGTTCTATTATATCTTGTTTGACATTTGACAGGTTTATTGTTTTGAGTATGGGATTTGGTTCAAGGACTTGCCCGTCTTTGACATAACCTCTTTCATCACCCTGCAGCCAGCTTCCAAATGTTCTCCACGTAACCATATAAGCGATTAGTTTTTTTGAAGCATCCATACTGTGATGATAACTCTAACATGTTTATTACTCAAATCTTTTTTGTAATCATCTGGGTTTTGTTAATCCCGTCATCGTTTTAATCCCCCGTAGTGAATTATGACAAAGTCGGTTGTGGGCCAGGTAAAAAAGTAGTAAAAAAATCAGTGAAATTTGTGTAATCAGCGATAAAAAAATCCTTAAGAGTTAGCTATTCAAAAATGCGCAAGCCGCTTTTTCAAAAACCGTAAAAAACTTAAAGAAACATATCAAGTTCATATCAGAACCTGTGAAATCGGTGGCTGAAACTTGGAATTTATCCCGCAAAAACATACCGTTTTTTTGCTAACTTGCGCGAAATATTGAGAGTCTTGCGCTTTTTATCGAAAAAAAGTTTTCAGAAAACGCCATTTTCAGCTCAAAAACAAAGTTCAAAACTTGCGCGAATTTACAAACACAATCGATAAAACGATAAACAAACGAGCCTCGTTTTAATCCCGTAGGGGTAACCGTAACTGAATGCCGATTTTTACCCTTCGTCAACAATTGCTTCAACGATATTTGTGATTGCCGTTTTGGTTGGATAGTTGGCATGATTAGTTATTATTGAGAAGATATATTCTTTATCGTTGTTTGTTCCAATGCAGATGCCCGACATTGCCCGAACGCCGTTGATATATCCGGTTTTTGCAAAGACTCTGTTTTTATATTTATCTTTATAGAATTGTTTTTTAATTGTTCCATCTACTCCGCCGATTGCGAATGATTCTTTGAATGTCGCCCATAGTTCGCTTTTATATGCTTCGAGCAGAATTTTCGCCAGAGCATTTGATGATATTTTGTTTATACTGCTAAGTCCGCTTCCATCATCGATATAGAATTCGGTTTTATCGATGCCCAGTGTTTGCAAATAGCTTCCAATTGCGTCTCTGCCGCCCTGCCAGCTTCCCGCCCTGCCGCTTGTTTTGGCAGCGAGGAGTTTAATCATACATTCCGCCGCGATATTGAGGCTGTCTTTATTGCAGTTATGAAGTACTTCGATGATGGGAGTTTCAAATTCCGTAACCATCTGAAATTCAGGAGAATTAACCGTTTCTTCGGTTATAGGGTTTACTACGTTTATACCTGCTCTATTGAGGCTTTCCATCAAAAGAGTTCCGAACATCAGGTTAGGTCTTTCTATTGCGACATCGAACGATGCAGGTCTTCTGCATTTGCCGAAAACTATGATTTCGTTTTCCTGTTGAGTTCGATTAGAGCCGATTGCGCTGTCGCCTTTGGTGATTACTTTTACGTTATTGAGCATCTTCAAAAATTCAGTATCCGGCGATTTGGTCAGATTTAATTTTCCGTTGTTGACAGCAGCCGAGATTTTTATGCAGTTGCCGTTATAGTTAAGACCGTTAACTTCACAGGAGTATGACCGGTTTATTTGTGTTCTCGGCCAGTTTGGATGAACGCATTCGTTATCGAAGATTGAGCTATCGATAATGATTCCATCCAATTGGGTAATTGATTTTGCTTTCAATGCTTCGACAATTTGGCTGACGAAATTTTTACCGTCATAACCGAGCAGCGGGTCTCCGCATCCGATGACGACGAGTTTATTTCCGACAAGACCGGCCGTAGTTACAAATTTATAATTGGTGCCGAGTTGTTTAAGCGTGGTAAAGCTCGTAACGATTTTCATATTTGACGCCGGCGTCAGCGGCTTGGCCGCATTATGGCTGTAAACAACCTTGCCATCTTGCGGATCGATTATCGAAATTGTGTACTCAACTTTTTGCTGATCTTTTCTCGCAATAATCTGTTGAATTTTTTCCTGTAAATTCGCACCATTTACATTTCCCCAAACGCTGCAAATTACAACCGTTGCTATAAGAATTTTTTTGATTTTTAACATAGGTTGTTCTTCTATCAAATAATTGACTGCAAAGCAAGAATTATTATAAACCCTTTTATAAGCGGTACTTACAAACTACCAACCTAATATTTTAAAATTTTTCAATAAAAGCTGCACTTTTATGTGTGTAACTATCTGTTTTGCAAGTAGTTATATAATTTTCAGTATTTCTTTATGCTTGATTGACAACAAAGGTACGCGTAGTTATACTCCGTTTATTATGAAAATGAATTTTGCGGCTTTTTGGCCGTGGCGCGCTTCCGGAATACCAGTGGATGATTATTCCGGAAGTTTTTTTATATATTGACAATTAATTACATAATTGCTTTAAATATAGATACTTATGGAACACCATTTACCAAAAAAGGGAATATTTAACGCATCGGTTCTGCAAAATAAGAACTTGGGTGATAAATTTTACCGCATCACTCTCGAGCTGGAAAAAAACGGCAAAAGCGTGTTTTCCAGCGCAGTTCCGGGGCAATTTGTCGAAATTGACGTTTCCAGACTCGCTTTGCCTGCTGAAAATCTCATTCCGCCTCAATATTCAGACGCCGCAAAGAGAAATATTATCCTGCGGAGGCCGTTCAGTTTCGCAGATATCGTTTGCAGCGAAGACAGCGTTATTGTGGAGATTCTTTATACCGTTCTCGGCCCTGCTACTATGCGAATGAAAACCCTCAAAAGCGGAGACACTATCAGCCTAATCGGCCCGCTCGGAAACGGCTTTAGTATTTCAGAAAATAAAAAGACGGCAATACTGGTCGCCGGAGGAATGGGAGCGCCTCCTCTGGTACACCTTTCCGGCTTAATGAAATCACAATGCAAAGATATGGAAATAATCGTTTTTGTGGGTGCAAAATCGATATCTGAGTTAGCTTTTTTCGACCTCAAAATTGATAAGCTAATTAAGACAAAAGTTAAATTAGGCGAATTTGAAAAGCATAATATCAAAACACACATAAGCACCGATGACGGTTCAGCCGGCTTAAAGGGTTTTGTTACTGATATGCTTAAAAATTGGCTGATTCAAAATAAACCCGACGCAAAAGACACAGTTATCTACGCCTGCGGTCCGGAAGCCATGCTTCGCGCATCTGCTGCAGTAAGTACCGAGTTCAAGATTCGCTGCCAGGTAAGCCTTGAAAGGCGAATGGCTTGCGGCACAGGATTATGTCAAAGTTGCGCAGTTAAATGCCTAAATAAAGAAGACGGCAGCAATTTTTATAAATTATGCTGCAAGGATGGGCCTGTTTTCTGGTCTGATGAAGTTGTATGGGAATAGAACACAAAAATATCGACCTTTCTGTTAAGCTCGGCTCAACATCGCTAAAGAACCCGCTGATGACCGCATCCGGTACGTGCGGCTATGTTGACGAGCTTGACGATTTTATAGACATAAATAAACTTGGCGGCTACATCACAAAAAGCATTACAATTAAGCCCCGTCTCGGCAATGATGTGCCTCGAATTGTCGAAACAGATTCAGGTATGCTCAATGCTATAGGCCTTGCCAATATAGGCGTTGAAAAATTCATAAAAGAAAAAGTCCCTTTGATGGGGCGGTATAAAACGCCATTTTTCGTAAACATCGCCGGGCAGATAATTGATGATTATGTCGCCGTAGCCGATAAACTTGCGCAATTTAAACAAATTACAGGACTGGAGTTAAATATCAGTTGCCCCAATGTCAAACAGGGAGGCATTACTTTCGGCACCGACCCTGCTCTTGTAAAACAAATTACCTGCGAAGTAAAAAAAGTAATTCGCGATAAAATTCTCATCGTAAAATTAACCCCAAATGTAACCAATATAAGCACAATAGCTAAAGTCGCAGTCGATTGCGGCGCCGACGCTTTGAGCCTGATTAATACGTTCACAGCGATGGTTATCGATATTGAATCAAGAAAACCGGTATTAGCAAATCGTACAGGCGGCCTTTCGGGGCCAGCGATTAAACCAATTGCAGTTTATCTTGTTAATAAGGTTTATAATGAAGTTGCCAAACCAGCCGGAATCCCCTTAATTGGCGGCGGCGGCATAAGGACAGCTTCAGATGCGATTGAATTTATCATCGCAGGCGCTACAGCAGTAACAATAGGCACCGCAAGTTTCGCAAATCCAGATTGTTCAGTTAAAATTGCCGAAGGGATGAAGAATTATTGTGCAAGGCATAAATTATCGTCTATTACCGAGCTTATCGGCAGCTTGAAATAATTTATCAATTTATTATAATATTCCAAATGGAAACACTAAAAGAACTTTACGAATATTTTCCAACATCAATATATACCGGTAAAGCACTGGTCTTTATCAGTGAAGACTGGAAAGTCGAACTTACGGAACATCAAAACGCTGATTTCAGCAAAAAAAACAAAAGCTGCCCAATTATAAGGGTCAAGGCCTATAAAAAAGCATTAAATGGCGAGTTTGTACCCGGCCATTACGAGGATTTCCAAATAGACGTTATCGGCGAACTTGCATCGCAAATCGAGCGATACATCCAAGCCGCCGTTGGCAGAAATATCAGGGAATTTCCCGAAAATGTCTGACACAGGACTGATTTATGTCGTAAAAGACGGCAGGATAGTATTAAATATCAAGGTCATCCCCGGCAGCAGCAAGTCAGAACTTGCAGGAATTTACAATGGGATGATAAAAGCCAAGGTTTCCGTTGCGCCTGAAAAAGGCAAAGCTAACCAGGCCTTGGTAGAACTGCTCTCGGAAAAATTTAATATACCGAAATCGCAAATTGCAATAACATCTGGTTTGACTTCGAAGATAAAGCAGGTTTCCATTAAGCATTCTGCCAATGTCCTTGATTTAATTTTAAGTATAGGCAAATGAAAGCAAAATCGACATTTTTATTTTTACTCATTGTTTTGCCGGCAATCCTGCCTTGCAGCGGAGCCGTGCGCTCGGGATATTATCCAAATTCCATCGAAGAGGTTCTGAAACTCGACAACGATGAAATCGACCTTGCTCAAAGTGTTCTGCTCGTCAGTAAACGCTGGAACAATCAACTCAATACAAATTATTATATCAATATGATAGACAGAATAGCCCAGGATGTCCGAAAAAAAGTAGGACCTTCAGCGAGCAACCGCATAACTGTTGAAGCGATAAACGATGTGTTGTTCAAAGATCTTGGGTTCAAAGCGATTGACAGCGCCGACAATCCTGATGATTTATTTTTGAATACTGTCATCAACAATAAAAGAGGCTACTGCCTCAGCCTTTCTATTCTTTATCTTTCGATAGGCGAAAAACTAGATTTACCGCTATACGGCGTTGTCGCTCCGGGCCATTTCTTTGTACGCTGTGATGACAAAGGCAAACTGTTTAACATAGAAACAACTCAGATGGGCGTTAGTCCGCCTGACAGCCATTATATTGAAAAATTTAATATTCCAGATAACGGCTCAAAAGGCCTTTATATGCGAAATCTAACGAAAAAGGAAACCATTGGCTGTTTGTTCAATAATCTCGCTAATGTATATATGAACAACAACCAGATTGATTACGCTTTTTATTATCAGCGACTTGCTGCAACCCTTACACCTATGCTCGCTGAAGCGAGAACAAATCTTGGCAATATTTATTTAAAAAAGAATATGACAGACCTTGCGATAGAGCAGTACGAAACAGCGCTTCAGATAAATCCAACAGACGCCAAGACGCATCACAATCTTGGTAACGCGTATAGAAAGAAAGGCATTAATGACGCTGCGATTAAGCAATATAATATCGCACTTAAATATGATTCCAATTACGTGGAAATTTATAAAGGCCTTGCATGGGCGTATCATTCCCAAGGCCTTGATGAAAAAGCAATCGCAGCTCTCAAAAAAGCAGCAGGAATCGATTCACACGACCCAGATATTTATATTGCTATGGGCAGCATTTTCCGCGACCGAAAACAATGGAACGACGCAATATCCAATTACAGGCATGCGTTAATTATTAAAACTGATTCTGTAGATGCCGCTTACGGCCTGGGCTATGTCTATTTTCAAAAAGATATGTATTACGAAGCATTGGAACAGTTTCGAACCGCAATTTATCATGAACCTTTGAACGCATCGGCACATATGGGTCTTGCGCTTGTATATAATAAGCTGGGTTGGCCGGAAGATGAAATCGATGCTTACGAATACGCCATAAAAGCAGACCCTAATCTTACTCCCGCATATCATAATCTCGCCAATATTTATATGGAACGCAAGGATTATGATTTAGCCGCTCAATATTATTTGACGGCAGTAAAACTTAATCCGCAGGACGCAGATTTATACTACAATCTGGCCGTTTCATATTCTGCCCGAAAATTATATGAAGAAGCCAGGCAGTATTATTTAAAAACTATCGAACTAAAATGGAACTTCCCGGCGGCTCACAATAATCTTGCCATCACTTTGTTCACTCTCGAGAAATACCAGCAGGCTCTAAATCACGCAAAAATAGCCAAACAGCAGGGATATGCAGTTTCCGAGGATTTTTTGGTACAGTTAAATAAAATAGTGGGACAATAAACTTTTTTTGGAGGTAACGAAAAATGGCAAAGAAACGTACAGCCGTCAACATCATTATTGCGATTATAGTTATTGTTTTTCTTATGGTGGTCATTGGGTTGATTTCCATTGATGGAATTCTTCGTTCCGCGATACAATCTTCTATACAAAAACAGCTCGGCGTTGGCGGGACGGTATCTAAAGTAAGTCTGAAAATGCTTTCCGGCACAGTCGAAATCACAAATCTCAAAATTAATAATCCAAAAGGTTATCAGTTCGAAAATGTTCTCGAAGCTAAATCTATCTTCGTAAAAACCAGCATTGGAAACCTTTTAAGCAACCCTGTAGAAATTCAGCAGATTAAAATTAATGGTATTTTGATGGCAATTGAACAGAAAGGACTTTCGACCAATATCAACGAGATACTTAAAGGTATGCCGAAGACAGAAGAAGAACCTGCCGAACCGAACACGCCCGGCAAAAAAGTTCATATAACTTCTCTCGACATTAATGATATCAGCGTCATGCTTAAGCTGATTCCCATTCCCGGCAAAACAGATGCTATGACATTAACGATTGATTCTTTGCAGCTGTCGGACTTAGGAGGCGATAATACAAATCTTGCACAAGTCATCGGCAAAATATTCACAGAAATCGCAAATGCCGCTATCAGAGAGGGCCGGGATATAATTCCTTCCGATTTGATTGCTCCGATACAGGATGCAGTAAATCAGCGGCTCGGAAATATTTCTGAAGAAGGAAAGAAAGTTTTCGAAGATACAGAAAAAGGTATTCAGGAAAAAGCAACTGAAACATTAAAAGGCATTTTCAAGAAACAAGATTGATTTCTCAGGATTTAATAAAAGGCAAAAAAGTTTTTGTGGCAACCAGCGGAGGCGTTGACAGTTCGGTTACTGCTGCGCTTCTTCGCGACGCCGAAGCAGACTGCACCGGCATTTTTATGATTGTCCATGACCACGCGCAGCAGCATCGTGATGATGCTCAAACAATTGCAAAAGATTTGGGCATAAAGTTCGAAGCTCTCGATTTAAGAAATGATTTCAAATTAGTGCTCGATTATTTCAGTAATCAGTATAAAAAGGCAAGAACTCCCAATCCCTGCGTTTTCTGCAACCGCAATATCAAATTCGGCATACTGTTTGACTATGCCCGCTCAAAAGGCGCAGATTTCTTTGCCACAGGACATTATGCATCGATTCTTCGCGACGATACGGGTGCTTATCTATATGCAGGCGAAACCGAAAAAGATCAATCTTATGCCCTTGCGATGATAAATCGTTCTATCTTGCCGTATCTTATTTTCCCGCTTGGCGATTTCAATAAAACTCAGACACGCCAATTGGCAAAAAAATTAGGCATCTCTGTCAGCGACAAAGCCGATTCACAGGAAATTTGTTTTATTCCGGATAATAATTACGCCGGCAGACTCGAGCAGCTATCACCTGAAGTTGTGAAATCCGGAAACATAATCGATTCTTCCGGCAAAATTCTCGGCCAGCATTCCGGCATACATCATTTCACAATCGGCCAGCGAAGAGGCATAAGAGTCGCAATGGGTACGCCATGGTATGTAACGAAACTCGACAGCGATACGAACACGGTCACTCTGGGGCCAGGCGATGAGCTGATTCATAAAACCCTTATAGCTTCCAATCCGAACTGGCTAATAGATACTCCCAAAGAACCATTTGCGGCAAAAATAAAAATCAGATACAATCACAAAGCCGTCGGCGGTACTGTTTTCCCGCAAGGCGATTCAGTCAAAGTAGTATTCGACCAGCCGCTTCGCGCAATAACACCCGGTCAGGCGGTTGTTTTTTATCTTGATATGCCGCAGGGAAAAAAAGTCGCAGGCGGCGCCTGGATCGACAAAGCAATGGATTGACAATGGCCAAAGAAACCGACATTTTGAAAATGCTCTCAACCGCAGAAGCAAACGCCGGCAGGCTTTCGAATCGCGCATTGATTATTCAGCCCGGCGCTATCGGCGATTGCGTACTAACGCTTCCCGTCGCTGAGTTCATAGGAAAAAAGTTCAAAATCGGCACTATTACCATGCTCGGCAGAAGTCAGTATATGCTGTATCTTCCCACAAGAAGCTGCATTGACAGCATCCGTGACCTCGACTCTATCGACCTGCACAGGTTATTTATCCCAAGTAAAGATTTCGAATTGCAGGATAACGATTCTCTCATCACCGCCTTTGCGGGTTTTCAGCATATTTTTACTTTTTTAGGAAATCCCGGCAGTGATTTCGAGCACAATCTCATCTTCACAGCAAATTGCAGTAACGCCGTCGAAGTTACAACTTTATCGCCAAAGCCGCCATCAAATTATAAAAATCACATTATAAATTTTTATATCGATACAATTGTCAATTCCTGCAGCGAATATATAAAACGAAAACCTTCGGCTGCAAGTTTCGCAGCAAGAAAAAAGATTATCAAACCACTCAGATCCGATGCTGCCGCAGGCCGTACGATTCTCGATTCAATCGGAATCAAAAAGAACAGCAAACCGGCGGTAATTCATCCGGGCAGCGGCGGTATAAAAAAATGCTGGAACATAGAAAACTTTTATTTACTTGCAGAAGAGCTGCTCGATGCCGGCGAAAGCGTAGTTTTCCTTATCGGTCCCGCAGAACAGGAACGCTTCAGCAGAAAAATAATCGACAGGCTTTCACTGCTTGCCCCGGTAATTTTTGAGTTCTCACTTTCAAGGACATTTCAGCTTCTTTCGTGCTGCGGATGCTTTATAGGTAATGACAGCGGTATTGCACATATAGCTGGTGCATCGGGTGCAAGTACAGTTGTTTGCTTCGGACCCACCGACCCGGCTGTATATTCTCCTCTTGGACCGAAGGTAAAGACTTTCCACTTCGATGATGGAGACTTTTCACATCCATCAGGACAGGCGGTCGAACAGATAAGCCGAGCAGCCCTGAAATTCTTAAGTTCTTGACCCACAATATCTAAGCGTTATAATATAATTTTGATTACTTTTATTAGGATTTTGAATGCCTACAAAAACTTTAGGACAATTAGCAGAATATGTAAAAGGCAAAGTCATAGGCAATGCCGAAATTGAAATTTCTTCAGTCGCAACGCTCGATAGCGCGAATTCCTCGGATTTAAGCTTTCTTGCCAATCCGAAATACACTCGTGCCTTAAAAACCACAAAAGCAGGCGCTGTCATTGTCGGTAAAGAAGTAGTTGAAACACAAATTCCTCTTATTATCGCCCAGAACCCTCATTATGCGTTCGCGCAAATTGTTGTTCTTCTTTACGGTCACAGGCAGCACAAGCAAACCGGTATATCACAAAAGGCGTCCATTTCTTCGTCTGCGAAAATTGGAAATAACTGCCACATTCACGATTTCGTAACTGTATGCGATAACGCTGTAGTTGGCGATGGTACTATAATTTACCCCAATGTTTTCATCGGCCCCGATGTTAAGATTGGCTCAAATTGTATTTTGTATCCGAGCAGTGTGGTTTACGATGGCTGCATCCTTGGCAACAATGTTATCATTAACTCCAACACTACAATCGGAAAAGACGGCTACGGGTACGCGACCCACAAAGGCATACATCATAAAATTCCACAAATCGGAAAAGTCGTAATCGAAGACGATGTTGAAATCGGCGGTAACTGCTGCCTTCAGAGAGGCGCAATTGACGATACAGTAGTCGGCGCGGGCTGCAAACTCGGCGACCTTATCAGCATCGGCCATGGAGCAAAAATCGGTCCGCATTGCCTGCTGGTCGGACAGATTGGCGTTGCCGGCTCGACAACCATCGGTCATCACTGCGTTATTGCAGGACAGGTCGGTATCGTCGGCCACATAAAAATTGGAAATTGTGTTTCAATAGGCGCACAGGCGGGTGTAATTAACAGCATCCCCGACGGCAGCAATATCGTCGGCACACCAGCGATTGACGCTTCAAAAGCAAGGCGTGCCTATACTTTAATAGAAGATTTGCCTGAAATAAAAAAAGCGATTAGCCGGTTCGAAAAATCTTCAAATAATGAGTGATAATAAAATTATAGGTCTGATAGCAGGAGGCGGAAGACTGCCGTTCTTGATTGCAGCAGGCGCAAGACAAGCAGGCTTAAAAGTAATTTGCGCAGGATTGGGCGATAATCCAGATCCCGCACTGATGACCGCTGTTGATTATTACGCCGAAGTTCCTCTCGCACGTCCCGGCACCTGGATTCGAAAATTAAAAAAGCAAGGCGTTACAGATACGATTATGGTCGGCAAAGTTCGCAAGGAAAAGCTTTATACTCCGAAGCGGATTTTGAAATATTTGCCCGATTGGCGTGCACTTAGAATTTATTATTGGCGTTTAAGAAAAAATAATAAAATTGACCAGACAATCTTGCAGGCGATTGCGGATGAACTTGCCTGCGGAGGTATTATTTTGCAGGATTCGACTAAATATTGCAAAGAACATCTCGCCGATAAAGGCGTTATGACACGAACAAAACCAACTGCCGGTGTTCAGGAAGATATCGATTTCGGCTGGCTTATGTTGAAGAAAATTACAGAAACAGGAATCGGTCAGGCTATCGCGGTAAAAGAAAAAACCGTACTTGCAGTCGAAGCCGTTGAAGGCACAGGCCAGATGATTGAACGTGCCGGGCAGTTATGTAAAAGAGGTAACTGGACGCTTTTAAAAGCCCCACGCCCTGACCTCGACAAGCGTTTCGATGTCCCCTGTGTCGGCCCTGAAACCATTGAATCGCTTTATAAAAACGGCGGCAGAAGTCTGGTCGTCGAAGCGGAAAGAACGATAATCATTGATAAACCGCAGACAATAGAATTGGCTGATAAATATGGTATAGCTGTTATTGGCTGCTGATAATGAAATATAAAAATATTTTCATTGATGACAATTTTCCCTCTGATTTCGAATCTTCAGACATTCAGATTCCTGACGGCCGAAGAGCGGACTTTGAAAAACTCGCATCCTCGAAATTCGCACTTGTACTGAAATTCAATATTCTTTTCAAAGCGAAAGTTTACAGCGTCATTCTCAAAAAATATTTCACCCGAAACATTTCCGACTTTTTCAAATCTCTGATTTTACCTTCTCGCGCCAAAAGAGCATTCAAGGCAGGCCAAATGCTGATTGCAAATGGCTTTCTCACACCGCAGGCAGTCGCATACGGCCGAAAATTTCTTATGACTATGGAAGTGCGAGAAAGCACACCTTTTTATAAGCTGCTTGAGACACTGCCTGCTGAAAAAAAGAAAAAAATGATTGAGCAATTCGCGCAAACAATCGGTAAAATGCACGATAAAGGAATTTTTCACGGCGATTTACGACTCGGCAACATCCTGGTTAAAAAAAACAATGAAGATTTTGATTTCTATTTGCTTGATAACGAACGCACAAAGCAATTTGATAATTTACCAATGCATCTGAGAATAAAAAACCTTGTGCAGGTAAATATGAACAGAGATTCCTTCGGCAAAGATTGCCTCGATTTGTTTTTCGATTTTTATTTCGCCCAGCAAACAAATCCTCTTGATGCACCAAAAATCAAAGAGCGTGTAATCTCAAAAACCACAAAAAGACTGGCGTCAAAGGCGAAATGTAAATAAGTTATTCTTAAATTGCAATGATATAAGCCTGAACAACATATTCTGAAATATCCTGAATCCAAAAGGATTATAACCATTACTGCTTAGTACTGTGAATCCCTGATTGAAAACCGAGTCTTGTGATGATACCAAGCAGTAGAAAAACTTAATATTATAATCCTAAAATTTATTTTGGGGCGGATATGGCTGAATTTATTTATTCAAAAAAGAGTCAACATACTTTTTCCTTAACAAAAAGCAAAGATTTGTATGCAGATGCAGACATAGTAACTCTTTCAGGTGAGTTAAAAGTATTTGCGTATCGAGGAACATACCTGCACATTGCAGATAAAGAGGATTTTATAATAGTTCTCGGATATTGCCATTATCCAGGAGAATCAGTCGAGCATACAGCTTCAAGGATATTACAAACTTTCAAAGAATCATTAATTGGAGAATTAAAATCTGAACTTTGCGGACAGTTCATTATAATTATCAAAAAGGCCGGTTTAATGTACTTCTTCACAGATTTCATGCATATAGGCAGTATTTTCTATTCTGAAGATTTTTCTGTAATAACTTCCCGCTTTTCCGCGGCTGAAGAGGCAATGGATATGGGAAGAGACAATGTAAACAATTATAAAATTTTCGAATTTATCGCAATGCAGCAGATTATTTATCCCACCACGCTTGGCGCGGGGACTATACACAAAAAAATCAAACGAATAAGGCCGTACGAATACCTTGTAAAGGATGTTTTGGGTTCCAATGTACGTATCGGAGAAGTTAAATTTTCAATTAATAATAAAAAATCAAATGACATTCATAAATTGGCGGCCGATTTAATAGCTAATCTCAAATCGTCACTTGAGAATCCCGATTTAAAAGAAAAGCCTATTTGGGTCAGTCTAACCGGCGGATATGATACCAGGCTGGTCGCTACAATTGCATCGAGGTACTTCAAAAATATTACTTTCAGAGTCGGTATTCCAAAAACAGGAGCAAGCAAAGATTTTGTTTTCGCACAAAAAACTTCAAAAGTTTTAGGCAGACCATTGCGGACATACCTTTGCGATGATAATGATTATGATGATTTTTATGTTTTAACCGATGGAATGTCTCCATCTGAAAATTGCCTAATAAGCCAGATTATTAAAGATAACGGAATTTTCTCGCTTGGAATAGGCGGATGTTTCGGTACGGAGCTTTTTACTCCCCTGAATTATCGCAGTGTTGAAAGTTTTATTGAACAATCACTTTTAAAAGCCGCAAGAAATATCCGCGCAAATGAGAATATGTGGGATTCACTTCGCACGTCAATGATAAAGGAGTTTGAAAACATAAAAAGCCACTATAGTCTTGCTGAAAATAATCCAAACGATGAAATTCGTATTTTTAATCTTTTCCGCACGGGCATTTTTGCCAATATGGTATGGCAATATAATATCAGAGGCCTTGAATTTGAACCCTATATGTCTAAAAAAAACTTCGAACTTGCTCTTCAAATATCAAAGAACCATATGGGTCGCAAAGAAAGCTTAAGAGGAATAGCACAGGTTCAAAAAGAGGCGATGGCACAATTGGCATATAATGCAGCAAAGATTGGAACTACACATTATTGCCCGATGGTCCCATGTACGATTCGCAGTCTTCCATCCTATTTGTATTACTTCCTGCCGCACGTAATTGCTGAAATCAGCAAAAGGCTGAGAAAAATGACCCATCATACTGTATGCATAAACGATTTATCCTATGCATCTAATGGATGGGATGGATTGTTTTTACGCCGTCTCAAGGAAAAATATAACCTACAGGGAAGTATTTATTCGTGATTTATGTTGTGTGATCATTTGTGGCGGCAAATGATTAAAATTGCTTAAGAAAACGCAGGTCGTTTTCGAACAGCAGCCTGATATCTGTTATGCCGTACTTGCGCATTGCAAGTCTTTCGATTCCAAAACCAAATGCCCAGCCGGTGTATTTTTCGCTATCGATGCCGACAGCGTTGAAAACATTCGGGTCAACCATTCCGCAGCCGCCGACTTCAATCCATTTTTCTGTACCGTCTTTTGCGACAAAAAGCAAATCTACTTCTGCGCTTGGCTCAGTGAATGGGAAAAAGCTCGGCCGTAGTCTGTATTTCACGTCTTTGCCGAAGAACACATGAATGAACTGTGCGATAGTGCTTTTCATATCGACCATCGAAACGCCTTCATCGACGACAAGCGCTTCGAGCTGATGGAACATAAACATGTGCGTCGCATCGACAGTGTCAGGACGGTAAACTCTGCCGGGCGCGACAACACGAATCGGCGGTTTTTGTTTTTCCATTGTGCGTATTTGAATTGTCGAAGTCTGACTTCGCAATAATTTATTTACATCGATGCAGAAATTATCCGAAGGGTCTCTTGCCGGATGACCTTCCGGAATATTGAGTGCGACGAAATTATGCCATTCATCTTCAACTTCCGGCCCGTAAGCGATTGCAAATCCCATCCTGCCGAAAATTTCAAGAAGCTCGTTTACAGTTTGTGTGATTATATGCGTTTTGCCGAGCTGAAAATCAACTCCCGGCAGCGTAATATCTATCATTGGCCCTTTTTGAACCTGCGTGCCGGTGAGAGAATTTTTGACTTGTTCGAATGCGAGGGTTACTTCCTGTTTGATTTTATTTGCGAGCGCACCGGCATCTTTTTTCTGTTCTGCTGGAAATGAACCGATTTTGCTCAGCATATCGGTAACGGCGCCTTTTCTGGCCAAAAAGCGGATACGGAATTGCTCAAGCTCTTCAGGTGTAGTTACCGTTTTGAGCGATTCGAGTGCTTCCTTACCGATTTGTTTGAATGTATCAAGCACTTGTTTATGCTGTGTTATGCGGCAACTGCTCGTACCTTTTCAACGATGGCATCGAATGCGGCCGGATCCGCGATAGCTATTTCGCTTAGCATTTTCCTGTTGAGGGCTATATTTGCTTTTTTGCATCCGTTGATGAATTCGCTGTATCTGATTTTTCGCATTTTGCAGGCCGCATTAAGGCGTGTTATCCACAGGCCTCTGAATTGTCTCTTTTTCAGTTTCCTGCCGACTCTTGCGAAAACTTCAGATCGTACTGCTCGTTCCTTAGCAAGCCGATAAGTCCTGCCGGGACCACCGCGTTGTCCTTTGACTCTTTTAAGAACTCTTTTTCTGGCTTTACGGGTCGCAGACCCTTTTTTTACACGTGGCATATCAGCTCGTCCTTATTAATCTACGTTTAACATTTCTTTCATTACATTCGCATATACTTCTGGAATGATAATTGACTTGCCCAGTTTACGGCGCCTTTTTGCGGTTTTGCCGCTCATAAGATGCCCTGTAAAGCTCGTATGAGCCTTAATTTTACCGCGGGCGGTTACCTTTACACGTTTCTTCAAACCTTTATGTGTCTTTTTCTTAGGCATATTTCACAACCTTATAACTCTTGTTTATAAAATTAAAGAATGTTATACTAACACGTTTTTATATAACGTCAACATTAAAAACTAAAACTAATAACTTATGCAGTTTCAAACCTTACAACACGCACGCTGCTTCTTTTTATTTCTGTTCCTGTTTAGGAACCATCAATACCGTCATTCTCTTGCCCATCATCACTGGCGGCTGATCCACTTTCGCCACGTCTTCAAGGTCTGCGATGATTTTATTCATCATTGCCTGTCCAAGTTCGACGTGAGCCATTTCACGGCCGCGGAACATCATCGTAAACTGTACTCGATGTCCTTTCTTGAAGAAATCACGAGCATGATTGACTTTAGTCTGGCAGTCATGCGGATCAGTCTTGGGCCGAATACGAAGTTCCTTCACTGTTACAGTGTGCTGCTTTTTGACATTGAGTTTTTCTTTGCGTTTCAGTTCGTAAAGATACTTGCCGAAATCCATTATCCTGCACACTGGAGGACTGCTTTCCGGAGCGATTTCAACAAGGTCAAGATCCGCTTCCCTTGCGTGTTCAAGCGCCTGTTCGATACTTACAATTCCTATCTGACTATTATCTGCTCCAATCAGCCGAACAGGACTCCTGTTGATTTGCTCATTAAACCTGAGTTTTGCCTTTCCGATAACTTTTTCCTTTCAAACTTTTGTATAATTTATTAACAATTCTTATAAATTTAAATCCGCTGTTCTGGATGATACTTTTCCTTTTACCGCCGTTATAAACTGTTCAACCGGCATACTCTTGTTTTCATTACTGCCGCGAATCCTGACATTGACGCTTTGCGTTTCAGCTTCTTTAGGCCCAACAACTATCATATAAGGCAGTTTCTCATTGTGCCCGCGAAGAATTTTAGCACCAATTTTTTCAGGACTATTATCAATTCCACACCTGAAATTTTCAGCTTTTAAACTCTGCTGCAGCTTCATCGCATAATCGTTCGTTTTTTCGCTTATCGTCAGCACGCGCATCTGTTCAGGCGACAGCCACAGTGGAAACGCCCCGCCGTAATGCTCAATCAATCCGCCGATGAATCGCTCCATACTTCCAAGCACGGTGCGGTGAATAATCACAGGTTCATGCAAAGCATTATCTGTGCCGACATAGCGAATGTTGAATCGTTTCGCCGCTTGCAAATCGACCTGATGGGTCGGCCCCTGCCATTCGCGTCCAAGCGAATCGATCAATTTAATATCGATTTTCGGTGCGTAAAACACACCGCCGCCTTCATCGACTTCATAAGCAAGCCCTCGCCGTTCCATAGCAAGCCGCAGTTCTGTCGTCGCTTTTTCCCATTCTTCTTCAGTGCCGAGAAATTTCGCCGGCCGAGTCGCAAGATATGCCTTATAAGTATATCCGAACGTCGTCATCATATAATGCATCAGTTCGAGAATAAGATCAATTTCTTTCCCAAGCTGGTCAGGCGTGCAGAACGTATGCGCATCATCCTGAGTAAATCCCCGAACCCGAAGCATTCCATGAAGCGTCCCGCTCGGCTCGTATCTATAAACCATTCCAAGCTCGCAGAAACGCATCGGCAAATCGCGATAGCTTCGCGGACTATTATTATAAATCATATAATGCCCGGGGCAGTTCATCGGTTTGAGATAGTAATTCTGCTCATCAATTTGCATTGGCGAATACATCATATCAGCGTACTTCTCGAGATGCCCGCTCTTCTTATAAATCGTTTCAGTCGCGATATGAGGAGTATAAATAATGTCGTATCCGCGTTTAAGATGTTCCTCTTTCCAGAACGTCTCGATTATATGCCGAATCAGCGAACCTTTCTGATGCCAAAGAATCAATCCCGGGCCGATATCGTCATTTACGCTGTATATATCTAATTGTTTGCCGAGGAACCTGTGATCGCGTTTTTTCGCTTCTTCCAGTCTGAATAAATAATCATCAAGGTCTTTTTTCGTAGGCCATGTCGTGCCATAAACACGCTGAAGCATTTTCTCTTTCGCGTCTCCATGCCAATAAGCTCCAGCTACAGACATAATTTTAAAGAATCCGATTTTGCCGGTATTTGCAACGTGCGGCCCTCTGCATAAATCTTCGAAACCTTCTCCGTGCGTGTAAAAACTAATCGTTTCACCTTGGGCACGATTAACATTATCAATTTTATATCTGTTGCCCGCGACATGCTGTATAGCCTGTTCTCTGCTCATTTCACGTCGAACGATTGGCTGATTCTTCTCGGCGATTTCCGCCATTTTCTTTTCAATTTTTTCAAAATCTTCCGGCCGTATGGGGTCGTCGAGGTCAATGTCATAATAAAAACCATCTTCGACAGTCGGCCCGTAAACGAGTTGAGCCTTCGGCCAAATAGTGCAAATCGCCTCTGCCATAACGTGAGCGCAGCTATGCCGCATGATTTCAATCGCACCAGGACTTTTCGCTGTAAGGATCTGAATTTTCACATCTTGATTGATAGGAGTGTTCAAATCGACAGTTTTGCCATCGATTACCCCGGCAAGAGCCGCCTTTGCCAATCCTGCCCCGATTTTTTCCGCTACCTGAGCCAATGTCAGGCCATCTTGAACTTCCAATATTTTGCCGTCAGGCAGCGTAACTTTTACCATTGATTCTTTTTTTTACTTTCCACCTAAAAAACCATAAATCATTAAATAGTAATTAGTAAAATCTTAACTATTAACAAGAAATTGTCAATTATTTATATAAAAAGGTTTAATAAGTAAAAATAAACCCAAAAACCTATGAATATTCATGTTAATTATTATACTTATGACTTCCATGCCTTTGTATTGACAGTAACTTATATTAATTGTACAATATAACGTTCAAATCAGCCTGAGCCTTTAGCGGCAGGTCTAAGCCGCCATGTTTGGTATCCATAACTATTTGCGCTCCAAATAGTTAGAACTCGGAGTACGGATAATGACCGATAAAAAACAGCCTATTGATAGCCATATACATTTAGAGATTGAGCCTGAAATTAACAAGTTTTTCAAAGCAGCCGTTAAGGCGCAGGCCAGCGATTTACACCTGAAAGCAGGTCAGCCTCCCAAATTGAGAATGCGCGAAGGCATCAGAAACACAAATGGCGAGTCGCTGGACGCAAAAAAAATTGAACAGCTTGTTTTTGAAATTCTCAGTGAAAAACAAAAGCAATTCTTTCTTGATAATGGGTCTTTGGACTTTGCTTATGAATTCAGCACAGAGGACAGGTTCAGAGTCAACATTTTCAGGCAGCGCACAAAAATCAGCGTGGCCGCAAGAAGGATTACCTCACAAATTCCTCCATTCGAATCTCTGCATCTTCCCCCGATGGTCCAGAAAATTGCGGACGCTGCTCACGAAGGCCTCATTCTCGTAACCGGCCCTACCGGCTGCGGAAAAAGTACGACACTTGCATCGATGATCGACCATATTAATCGTACTCGCTCCTGCCATATAATTACGGTGGAAGACCCCCTTGAGTTTGTCCATAAAGATAAAAAAGCCATTGTATCGCAAAGAGAAATCGGCATTGATGTGCCCGACTATGGCGATGCACTCAGGTCTTTGATGAGACAGGACCCCGATGTTGTGCTAATCGGTGAAATGAGAGACCAGGAAACTTTCACCGCCGCCATGAGAGCTGCTGAGACAGGCCACCTCGTTTTCGGAACAATGCACTCCTCAAGTGCTTCGCAGACTATTCAAAGAATTCTCGACTTGTTCCCGCAGAACGAAAGAGATCTTGCCAGACAAACTTTTTCTATGTCTTTCAAAGCAATTATCAGTCAGGTAATTTTGCCGAGCATTAAAAAAGAATCTCCGAGAATTCCTGCCGTCGAAATTCTTGTTTCCAATCCAATTGTAAGAAAACTTATTGCAGATAAACGTGAATCCGAGCTTGACTCCATCATTAGAGCATGCCAGAATGAAGGCATGCAGGATTTTACCGAAAGTCTAAGAACGCTCGTTGAAACAGACTGGATCGACCTGAAAACAGCGCTTCAAAACGCGCCGAATGTCGAAGAACTTAAAATGGCTCTCAAAGGTATCAGGGCCAGTGCTGGTGTTATTCTTTAATAAACTCTTCCGGAGTAATAAATGCCGAACATTATTGCAGATATTCAAATGGGTTTTTATGTTTCGCCTGTCAAACTGGCAGTCTTCATCGCTGGATTCTTCCTCTGGCTGCCCTTATTGAAATGGGTTCAGCAGGATGCGATAAGAGTCAAAACAAATGTCAGGAGATGGACGACGATTACTTTCATGGCCGGTGCCATAGGTATTCTGCTTTGGCTCCTGGTGCCGCTTTTCATTATTGGATTGCCTTTATACATCATCTTTATTGGTGTTACTTCAATCTTATACATTATGCACCGAAATACCATAGTGGATGAATACCAAAAACTTTTCACGGTAGAACACATTAAAAGCCTTTTTGTGAATGAAAAGAAACAACTCGAAAAAATTGAAAAAGGTCTTGTCTTCATTACCGCAAATAAAAACAAAGTGCCTGCTCCGATGGCCAAAACTCCTGAATTCTTCGGCTACAAAACTGCACAGGAATTCTTAGACGATGCAATCTGGAAAAGAGCAGAATATGTTTTACTCACTCCCGCATCTGACCAGCAATATGCAGTTCAATATGTGATTGATGGAGTTATCGAAAAGCAGGATCCCAAGATGCGCGAGGATGTGGAATTTTTCATTCGTTACTTGAAAAATCTCGCAGACCTCGAAGTCGAAGAGCATCGAAAACCTCAAACAGGACGATTCACTGTGCAAAAAGATGGCAAAGCTTACGGGTGGGAAGTTACTACCGCAGGCACAACTGCCGGTGAACAGGTCAGACTCAAATACACCGCCGAATACAGTTTCAAGAAATTGCCCGACCTTGGCCTTATGCCCGACCAACTCGAAAAACTCAACGCTGTCGCGCAGGGACCAAGAGGCGTATTTCTAATTACCGGACCGAAGAAAAGCGGCGTTACTACTACGTTCTACGCTCTTATTAGAAATATTGACCCATTTTTGAACAACATTAATCTTCTTGAAAAACAACCTGCAAGTGAAGTTCCAAATGTAACGCAAAACGTATATGCACTCAGTGATACAGGAACCACTACTTACGCCAAAAAATTCTATACAATGATGCGAACAGGTCCGGATATTGTCGGCGTCGAACAAGGCAACGACAAGGAAATCGCGAATATCGCCTGCTCGCTTACAAAAGACAACAAAGCTGCATATATCACTTACGAAGCTACCAGCACCATCGATGCACTGACAAAATGGATCGGTCTCGTAGGCGACAAAGCTTTAGCCATCAACAGTCTGGTCGGCATAACAAATCAAAGACTAGTCAGAAAATTATGTGAGCAGTGCCGCCAACCTTATGAACCTAATAAAGAGCTGCTTCGCAAACACAACATACCCTCCGATAACATTACTGCATTTTATCGTCAGGGTGAAACAGCATTTAATAAACGCGGTAAACCGATTTTATGTACTAATTGTCAGGGCACCGGCTTCTTTAGCAGAACAGCAATATTTGAAACGATAGTCTTCGACCCGCAGATTAAGCAGCTTTTATTACAGGCAAAAACCACCAGCGATATCGCCGTCATTTTCAGACGCGCCAAAATGCTTTATCTGCAGGAACAGGCTATTAGAAAAGTCGCTCAGGGCGTTACTTCTATTAACGAAGCTATAAGAGCGCTTTCAGGCCCGCAGGAAAACGCGAATAAACCTCAGCCTCCAAAGGCTCAGCCTCAGACTCAAACGGAGAAAAAATGATTGCCGAACTAGTTGTATTTGCTGCTATCGTCGTAATTATGGGCTATATGTATTTAAAAGGCTCAATTGTTAGATCATTTATATTTTTTATCAACGCGATTATCGCTTCGACTGTAGCGATTTCATTTTTTGAAACAGCAGGCAGAATGCTCATCGGTTATGGTTATGGCGGGCAATGGATTTTTATGGCCGTTTTCGTACTCATTTTTGCGATATTTTTCATTTTACTGCTCGCAATTTCTGATAAGTTAGCGCCCGATGAATTATACTTCGGCGATTTACCTGACCGCGTAGTCCGATGCATCATCTGTATTCCTCTGGGCATGGTTCTCGCAGGCGTTCTTTTGATTGCTGTCAACTTGTCTCCCCTTCCAGGAAAATGGCCGTATGAACGTTTTGATTTGGAAAATAAAAATGCACGTCCTTCAGCCCCGGACAAATCTTTAATTCTTAATGCAGATGGCCTCGTCGCAGGTTTTGCGTCGGCTATCAGTAAAGGCTCAATGGCAGGCAGTAAAAGCCTTGACGTTTTCCATCCTCAACTGCTAAACGAGTTTTCTCTTAACCGTGTAATAAGCGAAGAGTCTAATCCCATTATGGCAGGAACCGATGCAATAACTGTTAAAAAAGCTTACGAAGCTGATAGCGTGCTTGCGTCATCTATTCAAAATCGTCCTGCCGGCTCAAAGCTTATCGTTGTTGAAACTGAAATAAGAAACTCTTCAGTAAAAGATGGCGGCGCTTTATACGCCATCGAAACCGGAACAGTTACTTTCACTATGGGTCAGGTTAGATTGATTTGCAAAGAATCCCCTGACACTCTCACCGGCACCGCCGAAGTTATCTATCCTATCGGCTGGCTTATAAATGAAACAACTCTCGATCCTAAAGCCATGACAGAAGAGATTAAACTCACCGGCGCAGATTTCCCCAGCGGCACTAAAACTCTGAAATTTGTTTTCAATATACCTTCGAACACAAAACCTGTAATGCTGCAATTTAAAATTAACGCCGTTGATGAAATTACAAAACTCCATAAGCAGCAGGAAGAGGAAATATAGTCTTTTTAATTGACTTTCATATCCGGCTTTCTTAACATATTTTTTTCTGTAATAATAATCCGATTAAGTAGAGGTAATTATGGCTAAAGATAAAATTTCATTGAAACGCCGTCCATTTATGCTGTTGATTCGCGATGGATGGGGATTTAATCCTAATCCTGCTGAAGATGCTTATAATGCGATAAAACAAGCTAATACTCCTGTTGACGATATGCTTATGAGTCAATATCCTAATTGCCTGATTCATACCAGCGGCGAAGATGTCGGTCTGCCGGTCGGCACAATGGGCAACAGTGAAGTCGGCCACCAGAATCTCGGTGCCGGAAGGATTGTTGACCAGGAATCTGTAAGAATCACAAAAGCAATGCGAGAAGGCTCTTTCCTCGAAAATCCTGAAATGATAAAATTAACGGATTACATTAAAAAAAATAATGGCAAACTGCACCTGCTCGGCTTATGCAGCGACATAGGCGTTCATTCGCTGCTTAGCCACGTTTATGGTTTGCTTGATTTCGCCAAAAAAAATAATCTTACAAAAGTTTACCTTCACGCTTTTACTGATGGCAGAGATTCTCCCCCAGACAGCGGTATTAAATATCTTGCGGACATTGAAAACAAAATGGCGGAAATAGGCGTTGGAAAAATCGCTACTATAATGGGCCGCTTTTACGCTATGGACAGAGACAGCCGGTGGGACAGAGTTCAAAAAGCTTATGAATGTCTGACCGCCGCAAAAGGCGCAAGAGCAGAATCCGTTCAGGATGCGATGCAGCAGAGTTATGACAAAAAAATCACAGATGAATTTATTGAACCTGTTTGTATCGTTGATGAAAATCAACAGCCGTTGGCAAAAATCGAAGATGGTGACGGCGTTGTCTTTTTCAATTTCCGCGGCGACAGACCTCGTGAAATTACACGAGCTTTCGTTGATGATGCGTTCACAGGTTTTACACGTACCGTAAGACCGCAGACTTATTATCTCTGTATGACAGAGTACGATGCGACAATCCCCGCACCTGTGATATTTCCAAAATTGCCGAGAATGAAAAATATTGCTGCCGCTTATTTCAGCGAGCTCGGCCTTACTCAGTTCAGATGCGCAGAAACTGAAAAGTATGCTCACGTAACTTTCTTCTTCAATGATTATACGGAAAAACCATACCCAGGCGAGGACCGTCAGATTGTCCCATCGCCGAAGGTCAGAACTTATGATTTGCAGCCCGAGATGAGCGCCAATGAAGTCTGTGATGTAGTTCTGCAAAGACTCGATAGCGGCAAATATGACGTCATAGTTATTAATTTCGCCAATCCCGATATGGTTGGCCACACAGGTATTCTCGAAGCGGCCGTTAAAGCTGCGGAAACTGTTGATCGCTGTGTCGGAAAAATTCTCGAAAAAATTAAACAGCTTGGCGGCGCAGCAATTGTTACCGCTGACCACGGCAATTTTGAACGTATGTTTGACGCTGAAAATAACGGCCCGCATACCGCTCATACAGTAGGCGATGTTCCGCTTATCATTTTTGATGAATTGAATAAAAATAGAAAATTGCGCAATGATGGACGGCTTGCCGATGTGATGCCGACGATGCTCGAAATGATGGAACTCCCCCAGCCGCAGGAAATGACTGGAAAAAGTCTGTTTGTAAAATAATTATATATTAAGCCGGTGTTGTAATGGGTCAGATAAAGGTACTTGACCAGAATACTATAAATATGATTGCAGCCGGCGAGGTTATTGAAAGACCTGCCAGCGTAGTCAAGGAACTTGTCGAAAATAGTATCGACGCCGGGGCAACTGAAATATCAATATACGTCGAAGATGGCGGCAAAGCTCTTATTCGCGTAATCGATAATGGGTGCGGAATGGACAGAGCCGACCTTTCAGTCGCTTTCGAAGCACACGCCACAAGCAAACTCAAAACAAGCGCAGACTTACTGAACATTTCCACAATGGGTTTCCGCGGCGAAGCTCTTGCAAGTATCGCTTCTGTCGCGAAAGTTACGGTTATCAGTAGAACGCCTGATTCCATCGAAGGAAATAAAATTGAAATCGATTGCGGCACCAAGAGTCTAATACAGCCGTGCAGCGCAAATCAAGGCACAACTATAGAGGTACGCAATTTATTTTACAAATTACCCGCAAGGAGAAAATTCCTCCGAACTGCGAATACAGAAATTACGCATATTGCCGAACAGTTTACAAGAATCGCCCTTGCGAATACAAAGATTGCTTTAAGCCTGCACCATAATGATAGAGAACTTTATAGATTGTCCGTTGGTTCGAGCATAACTGAAAGAATCGAAAAATTGTTTGCAGTCGATTTTGCCCAATCGCTGATTCAGATTCACAGTATTGAAAAAAAAATGGAAGTTACCGCATTTCTAAGCAGACCGGAAAATGCGAGAGCCAATAATAAATTTCAATATTTTTTCCTAAATGGCAGATTTATTCGAGACAAATTTCTTTCAGCTGCGGTTAGAGACGCCTACCGCGGAATAATTGAGCCGGATAAATATCCTGTGGTTTTTATCTTCTTCAAATTGCCTTCCGATGAATTCGATGTCAACGTTCATCCTACGAAAATAGAAGTACGCTTCGATAATGCAAATTTGATTTATTCGCAGCTTCTCAGCCTTATACGTGAAAAAATGCTTTCAATGAACCTCGATGTCAAAGCATTACTGCCTAAAAACGAAAATATGGCTATCGGCCAAAATCCGCAAACCCAGCAGATAACCGAAGCTATTTCAGGTTTTTTCAGTCATTCTCAATCCGCATCTCAGCCGCGATTCAATTTTTCTGATTTTGCAAAAAAAAGCGATATTGTCGCAGCCCAGCAACGCGAGAATTTTTACGGTGAATCTTCGGCGAATTCGTCTGCTCCGGATTATTATCAAATTCACGATAGTTATATTATCGTCCAGACCGAAGATGGTTTTTTGATTATAGACCAACACGCACTTCACGAGAGAATAATATATGAAGATTTATGTCGACGTTTGGCAGCCGATAATGCTGCAAAACTGCAATCGCAAAAACTCCTCATACCTGAGACTTTTGAAGTAAATCCGGCTAAGAGCGGTTCTCTCGAAAAAGCTGCCGATATTCTCGACAAATTAGGCATTGTTATTGAGCCGTTTGGCCCGGGTTTATTAGCTATTCAGGCTTTTCCAACTCTTCTTGCCAAGGTCCAGCCTATCGATTTTGTTACTGATTTGCTCGATTTATTCGATGAATCAGCAGAAAAACTGGATGCCGAAAGGCTTCTTCATGAAATTCTGGATATGGCAGCTTGTAAAGCAGCCGTAAAAGCGGGACAAAAACTTAATCAACTTGAGATGCATCAGCTTTTGGCCGATAAAGATGCAATCGAAAGAGCGAGCAGATGTCCACATGGAAGACCGACAGCTATAAAATTTTCGCTGCAAGAGCTTGAAAAACAGTTCAAAAGAACGTAAGCTCTTTGAAGAATTGGACTTGTGATTATATTTAAAATGTCTTGCAAACGGTATGGCAGCTGACTATATTATTGCTCTTTAAATGGTGCGGTTATGTGCGTTTTTGGAATTCGAAAAGGTGCCCGCTCATTTATGTTTTTAGAACGTATATAAATTAAAGGAAAACATGAAAAAAAGAATATACATCGACAAAAATGCAATGAAGAACGATAAAAAGAAAAACGAGCCGGTGCCGGTTTACACAAAAACCAGCGAGTATCTGTCAGCAGAAGAGGTTGAACACTTCAAGGAACTACTGTCCGAAAAAAGAAAAGAAATGATTGGCGACGTTAATCATATAGAGGACGAGGCTTTAAAGAAATCAAGGCTTGATGCCAGCGGCGACCTTTCAAGTATGCCAATTCATATGGCCGATATTGGCACAGACAACTATGAACAGGAATTTTCGCTGAACCTGCTCGACAGTGAACGAAAAATTCTTCGTGAAATTGATTTTGCCTTAGCTCGAATTGAAGACGAAAGTTTCGGCATCTGCGAAGCAACCGGAAGAGGCATTTCAAAAGCAAGGCTTGAAGCACGTCCATGGGCAAGATACTGCATAGCATATGCGAAATTAGTCGAAAAAGGGGTTGTCAAAGAAGGCGAACCAGTCCCTGAAGGTGTAGAACTCGATTAATCTCCAAAATAATTAATTCCAAAAGGCCGTCCAAAACGGCCTTTTTTCATGTTTAGACATTAAAGGCAAACTCTTTACCTTGCATCTATTGAATTTGTACTCCTCTTTTGGTATAATAAATTCCAATGAAATTTTGGAATTTTATATTTACTCTGTTTTGCTTTCCAATCTCAGCCGTTGTAGTTGCCGGCCAGACGTCCCCGCCGGCGGTAGCTCAATGCAGAATCAGATGCACTGTGTCCTCCGTTGTTGAGTGGTCAGACGCTTTTTTTCAGGAAATAGATCTCGGCGAACTGAATATTAAAAATAAAACGGCTGCCGGGGAAACTTCTCTAACCCTTTACACCAATGGAGATGTAATTATCACAGCAGATAACAGTCCAAGTGCCAAATTGTCTTATGGCTCTTACGCCCTGCAAACAGAATATCAATTAAAATGTGATGGCACCGGACTCGGACAAACAGGAGCTAAACCGACCCAGTGGTGTACTTACGATACGTTCTTAAAGGAACCTGCCGAAATAATACATAATCCCGCCGATGGTGCTGTAGTAGTCATTTTATCGGTTAAAGCTTCTGTCGCTGATATTCACAAGGATAACACCGGTGAGTATAATGCAATTCAAACTCTTACGGCCTGTTGGAAGTCGTAGGATTTTTCAGAACTTCGTCGATTTCATTACTGACTGTATAACCTCTTAACTTTTCTGCCAGTTTTTGTATTTTCAACAAAGCATCGTCTGTTTTCGAAACATTCTGCTTTAAAGGTTTGCGTTTAATCGGATAATTATAAATTGATTTAACATCCGGCGAAATATTTAGCTCAATGTCCCCAAGCGATTCAATATGTTTACACATTTCATGGATTCTTATTTGTTCAGCAGCCAGCCTGTTGTCTGCCTCCACTTTGAGCCGAACCATTTTCATTCCGAGCTCAGCCTTAATTCTGGTAATCTCGTTTTCATAGGTCTCATTCTTCCTTGCAGCCTCTGCCTGTAATGCCTCAATTGCCCCTATGTAGGCATTTTCTTTTTCATCTGCTCTGGCCTTTTCCCTGGCAAGAGTTTCCTGCATCTCGTTCTGTAATTTTAAAATTCTATCTTCAAAAGCCATTTTAATATTTAAAACAGATTCTTTTGCGTCTGTTCTGATTTTATTTACCGTATTTTCCGCCTCAGCTTTTATTAATGTTGTCTTTTCATTGGAATTAGACTTAATTTCTAATATTTTCTGTTCATTTTCCGATTTTATTTTTATAATCTCTGCATTATGTGTTTTTGACATAAATTCAATTTGGGCTTTAATCGCAGATACGGTTTGAGCTGCTTGTTCCTGCTCCTGTTTTATCTGCCTCGCAGCTTCTGTCCGAGTTTGCGAAATCAACTTTTCATATTCATTTTCTTTTTCTGAGAATTCATTTTTAATTTTTCCTATTTCTTCTGTAAATTCTGATTTCAGTCTTTCTACCTCAGATGAACTTTCAGATTTAATGTTAGAGATTGTTTGTGCTGTTTCAATCTTTATCTCCATTAATTTGTCCGACAGCTCATCTGCCCTTAGCTTTTCCATTTTATATTGTTCTTGAGCCTGAACTCTTGCTTTTGCTTCCACAGCTGCAAGTGTTTGTGTTTTTGCAGTCTGCTGAACTTGATCGGCGATTCTTTTTTCTGCTTCCGATTTTGTCAGCATAATTATTCTTTGTGATTCTGCTTTTAATTCATTTATCCTGTTTCCATATTCTTTCAGTTTAGCATCGTTCTCTGCTTTCAATGCAGTTATCGCATCATCCGCTTTAGACTGCTCTCCCACTATAGCTCGTATAGTTTCAGATTCCACTTCGGCGAATTTTCTTGTCAATTCGTCAACTTTCAACTGTTCTTTAACTAATTGTTCCTGGATATCTGATCTTGTTTTAGCTTCAACAGCCGCTAAAGCCTCTGCTTTTGCAGTAAGCTGAATTTGAGATGCAAGTCTTTCATCTGATTGTTTCTTCATGGACGAAATGGAAGTTTGCAATTCATATTTCAATTTTTCGATTTCTTCTTTATAAGTGGCCAGTGTTTGATTTCGTTCAGACTTAACTGCCGCTATTTTATGCTCCGCCTCAAATTTAACTTCCGCAATTTTTCTGTTCAATTCTTCTACATTTTGTTTTTCTTTATTAAGGTATTCCTGAATTTGCTCTTTTGCCTTTGCTTCAGATTCTGCCAAAACCTCCGCTCTGCGAGTTTTGTTTAATTGCGAAGTGAACCGTTCTTCAGCTTCTGCACGAATTTTATCAATAGATTCCTGTGATAATGCTTTAACTTTTTCGATTTCCTCCTGTGCATCCTTAAGCATTCGGCTGTATTCAGCTTTGCTTGCAGCTATTTTGCCTTCCGCCTCCGCTTTATTTCTGATTATGATTTCCTGCGATTCCATTCTGACGCGGGACAATTTCTCTTCCCCAGCGATTTTAATTTTGGCTATCATTTCTTGAGATTCTGATTTGATTTTTTCAATCTCATCTTTATAGGCATTCAACGCTTTCTCTGATTCTATTCTGATACGAGATAATTTTTCTTCGCCTTCTGTCTTTATTATAGAAATAGCTTCCTGTGATGATAATTTTATTTTCTCAATTTCATCCTTATATGTATTAATGACTGCCGCCATTTCCATTTTGACACTGGAAAGTCTTTCTTCACCTTCAGCCCTAATTTTAGAAATAGCTTCCTCTGACGATAATTTAGTCTTCTCAATTTCATCATTATATGTCTTTATAACCGCCGTCAGTTCCATTTTGACGCTCGACAGTTTTTCTTCACTCTCAGCCCTAATTTTAGAAATAGCTTCCTGTGACGATAATTTAGTCTTCTCAATTTCATCATTATATGTCTTTATAACCGCCGCCAGTTCTATCTTGACGTTGGAAAGTCGTTCTTCACCTTCAGCCTTAATTTTGGAAATAGCTTCCTGCGCTGATAATTTAATCCTCTCAATTTCTTCCTGCATACCCTTCAGCGATTTTTCGTATTCCGTTTTTTGAACTGACAACTTTTCTTCGGTTTCAGCTTTATTTTTAATTATGTTTTCTTGCGATTCTATTTTGATTTTTTCAATTTCATTCCTATAAGCCTTTATTTCTGCCTGAGATTCCATTCTGAGTTTGGATAATTTTCCTTCCCCATCTGCTTTGGCTTTGGAAATAGTTTGTTCATCTTCAAATTTTATCTTATTAATTTCAGCCGTCAGTTTTTCCTCAGCTTCAATCTTAACTTTTAAAATAGATTCCTGATTTCTCGATTTTATTTCCGCTATTGTTTTTTCAAAGTCAAATCTTAATGTCTTTATCTCATCTTCTTGATGAGCTTTTATTGACTTAATTTCAGCCCTTAAAAGTGATATTGATTGTCTGGCTTTAATTTGTTCATCAGCTAATGCTTTTGCTGCATCTTCTTTAATCTGTAAAATCTGATTCTGATAACGTTCTTCTCTTTCCGCATATTCGGATTTTTTTTGTTCGATTACGTATTGTGCCCGCTCATCAGCGTTCGCCCGTTCTTTGCATATTGTTTCTTCCGCCAATGTTTTTAAACGCGTCAATTCCGAAGAAGATTCGGACTGGATTTGACTTATTTTCTCCTGTGTTTCTAATTTAAGATTGGTTATTAGTCTTGCTAACTCTTCAGTTTTTGACTTTTCTTTATTCAATTGATCCTGCACACGTGCTCTGGTTTTAGCTTCCAGTGCCGCTATCGCTTCTAATTTTTCGTTGCGTTGAATTTGATTAGTCAATTTCTCCTCAGCTTCCGCTTTAATCTTCGCTGCAAGATTATTCGATTCAGTTTTTATCTCAGCTATTATTTCTTCATATTCATTTTTAATGTTTGTTTTTTCTTCTTCGAATATTTTAGATTTCCGGTTTATTTCTGCTTCGAAAGCCGATGCAGCTTCCTTTGCCTTAATTTGTTCTTTAAGAATCGCATCTTTGGCTTGTGCCTCAATTTTTAAAATCTTTGCTTCGTAATCCTCTTCTTTATCAGCATATTCCACTTTTAAATTTTCAATCTCCTTATTCGTTATTTCCTTTTCTTTATAAAGTATTTCGTGAAATTCCGATTTCAGCCGCGATATCTCAGATGAATATTGAGATATCTTTTCCTGCGTATCTGCCTGCATTTCAGAAATTATTCTTGTTAATTCGTCGGTTTTCAGCTTTTCCTGCTTTAGATATTCTTGCGCCTGTTCTTTTGCTTTCATTTCTGCTGAGGCCAATGTTTCTGCTTTAAATGTCAACTGCTGCTGAACTGCTATTTGCTCATCCGCCTTCAATTTAATGTTTGAAATTGATTCTTGTGTTTCAGCTTTAATTTTCGCAGCTGTCTTTTCTGAATCCTGTTTTATTCTCTTTATCTGCTGCTCATAAATTTCTGCTTTATTTTCAATCTCCGTTTTGAGAGCGGTTATTGTTTCCTGAGCTTTTACCCGCTCATCCGCCATAAATCTCATTTTCGTCTCATCTTGTGAAATCTGCCGCAGGTATTTTTTCTCTTTTTCCGCGAATTCTGCTTTAATAAGTTCCGCCGCTTCCAGTGCTTCTGCCTGAACAAGCGTCCTCTCCTTTGCTAACATTTCGCGCGATTCTGATTTTATCCTGTTAATTTCATTGGAATATTCAGATTTAAGCCTAACTATTTCTTTTTCAGATTCAGCATTGATTTGACTGAGTCTTCTCGTTAATTCATCATTTTTGAGTTTCTCTTTGTTTAGTTCTTCTTGAATTCGCGTTTTAGCTTTGAATTCAAATGCAGCCAAATCTTCTGCTTTTGCTGTTAACCTTGTCTGGCCTGCAAGTTTTTCTTCTGCTTCAGTTTTAATTTGATTGATATTTTTATTGGATTCATTTTTTATTCTTGAAATTTCTTCTTCATACCTTCGAAGAATTGTATCATTTTCAATCTTAAGCGCCGTTATCGCTTCTTCTGCCTCAGTCTCCAGTAATGATATGTGTTCTTCGTATCTCTTTTCTTTAGCCGCATAATTGGATTTAAGATTTTCTATCGTCTTTTCTGTTTCAGCACGGCTTAAATCTTTCTCTTTATTTATCGTTTGCTGCGCATCTGATTGAATCTGTAATATTTCATTGACTGATTCTGATTTAATTTTTAATATCGTCTCTTCTGCCTGCTTTAACTTTGCAGCCAGCTCGCCGGTTTTCAATTTCTCCTTATTTAATTGTTCACAAATCTCCGCTTTTTCCTTAGCTTCAGATGCAGCCATAGCGTGTGCTTTAACTATTTCCTTTGCTTCGGATGCAATTTTATTTTCCGCTTCTGCCTTGATAGCAAAAATCGCTTCTTTCGATTCGGACCTGATTTTTGTCAACTCGGCGTCACAGGTTTCAGATTTAAATTTTATTTCTTTTTTAAGAGATGATATTGTCTCTTCTGTTTTAATTTTCTCTTGTGCCAGCAGTTTCTTATAGTCAGCTTCAATTTGTGCCGTTCTCTGCTCTAAATCCTTTTCCTTTTTTGCATATTCAGCTTTGATTTTATCGATGGCGTTTTGCGATTGTGCCTGAGCATTGTCTTTTTCTTTTTTTAATGCTCGCTGTGCTTCTGATTTTATAAGGGCAATTTCTTCTGAGAACTCTTTTTGAATCTGTTCTAATTTTTCCTCATTTTCAGCTATAATCTGGGATACAATTTGGCTGTAAAGTTTCTTATTGTTATCGGCACGAGATTTGATTTGATTAATTATATTGCCCGCCTCTGCCTTGCCTTTTTCAGTTGAGCCGCCTGGTTCAGCATTTGCTTTAATTATCGCTTTTGTTACTAATTTTGAAATCTCAGATTTGAAGTTCCACAATGACATAAATTTCTTTCAGATTACCTACTATATACATCAACAATATACACATATTTTCCGTCCCATATTCATTTAATCGGTCATTTGACCGAAATAACTGCAAGTTATTACGCTTCAATGGCTAATCTTCCATTTTTTTGCCTAATTTTGGTTCTTATCTTATATTTTAAAAGATTCGATAGATGAATAGGGCTTAGAAAAGTACATAATGGATATTTTAAGATAGGTTATAGATTAAATGGCAGCAATAGCAGCTAAAACTCCTGAAATTAAAAATCAACTGCCTTTTGGTGAATGGCTTGTTTCCAAAGGCTTTCTCAACCGTGATGAGCTATCCGAAGCTCTGAAAGAGCAAAGCAGGCATGGCGGCAAATTAGGCGAAATACTTCTGCGCACCGGCAAACAGGAATCTTCCACAATCACTCGTTTCCTGGCTGACTATCTTTCACTTGAATACAAAAAACTTGATGATGTCAGCAAAATCGATATGAATACCGCCCGTCTGCTGCCGGAGGCGATTGCAAAACGTTTTTGCCTTGTAGCTGTAGGTACCGAGGAAAATAATATTGTAGTCGCAATGGCCGACCCTCTCGATGTCGTTGCGATAGATACAATTACCCAGCGTTTGCAGCGAGAAATAAAGGTTGTAGTCAGCACCAATGGCGAAATCGTTCATGCGATAGAAATGATTTATCATGGCTCCGACGTTGAAGAGCAACATCTTCGCGACCTTGTCGAAATTGAAACCGGACAGGACGATCAAAAAATTGAGACCGTCACAAATGATAACCAGCCTGAATCAGATACCGAAAACCAGCAGGCCGCAACACAGGCGCCTGTTATTCGTTTTGTCGATTTGCTTTTGAGCCAGGCCGTAAAAAGCCGGGCAAGCGATATTCACATCGAGCCTCAGGAAAACTCAATGGTCATTAGAATGCGAATCGACGGCGTACTTCGTGATATGGTTCCGCCCGCACGAAAGATGCAGGCCGCTGTTATTACGCGTATAAAAATTCTTTCCGATATGGACATCGCCGAGCATCGCCTTCCGCAGGATGGCAGATTCAAAATTAAAACCTCTGGCCGTGACATCGATGTGCGTGTATCGCTCATTCCCGTTATCTACGGTGAAAAGATAGTTATGCGTATTCTCGATGCCGGTGCAATCAATCATAGTATCGAAAATCTTGGTTTTGAACCCCGATTGATGGATGAATTTAAGACTATTCTAAATCAGCCGCATGGCATCATCATCATAACAGGTCCGACAGGCAGCGGCAAAAGCACTACATTGTATTCAGCCTTGAATTTCCTAAAAAGCCCAACGGAAAATATTACCACAGTTGAAGACCCTGTCGAATATCGTCTAAAGGGAATCAATCAGATTCAGGTCAAATCGGAAATAGGACTTGATTTCGCATCATGCCTTAGAGCGATTTTGAGACAGGACCCCGATGTAATTTTAGTCGGCGAAATTAGAGATAAAGAAACTGTTGAAATCGCGATAAAAGCCTCTCTGACAGGCCACCTTGTTTTAAGCACATTCCACACAAACGACGCCCCAAGCGCGATTAGTCGTTTGATTTATATGGGCATTGAACCGTATTTGCTGGTTTCATCTTTGAATTTGATTGTCGCCCAGCGTCTTGTAAGGAGAATTTGCGAACACTGCAAAGAGCCAGTCGAACTCAGCGAAGAATTGCTCAAACGCTTGAATATCGACCAGCAAAAAACACAAAATACATTTTATCATGGAAAAGGCTGCTCTGCATGCGGTTGGTCAGGTTATCGAGGCAGACTGCCTGTTTTTGAATTTCTTGTGATAGATAACGATATTCGTGAATGTATCATCAGCGGCGGGAATGAAATGCAAATCAGAGCCATCTCACGTCAAAAAGGTTATGGGGGATTACTCGAAAGCGGCGTCAGCAAAATTCTCGAAGGCTTAACTACTGCCGAAGAAGTACTTGGCGTCGCATACACGGAAAATATTAAAGCATAACTGTTACTAAACTTGGCGTATATCCGCGCCGATATGCCTGTAGGTTGATGTAAATAGTTGTTATTAAAAAAGGTAAAGTAGATGCAAGTTTTTAATTATACTGCCAGAACTTTTTCAGGAGAGCGCAAAGAAGGCGTTAAGCAGGCCGCTTCATTAAACGATGCAATCGGCTGGCTTCGTGAACAAGGTTTTGTTCCCATATCTGTACAGGAAATATCGAATGTTGCTCCGAAAAACTCATCTACATCCTTTCGCAAAAAAGTTAAATCAGCTGAGTTGTCTGCCGTTTACTGGCAATTGACTACAATGCTCGAAAGCGGCGTTCCTGTCGCAACCGCACTTGGCACAATTGCGGAAGACATCGAAAATCCTCAGCTTCGCCATATTATGAAAGAGGTCTTGGCGAAAGTAAATAAAGGTGAACCGTTTTCAGCGGGCATTGCGGAATATCCGAAAGTCTTCAATAAGTTAACAGTCGCTATGGTCTTGGCCGGCGAGTTGAGCGGAAATCTTCCCGGCTCTTTAAAGAGACTTGCAGAGTATTTCGACGGCAGAGATAAATTCAGCAAGAAAATAAAGGTCGCGCTTGCATACCCGATTTTCGTTATGGTCTTTATTGTCCTGCTGGTTGTTTTCATAATGAGTTTTATCATCCCCCGCTTTAAAATGATTTTTGAGCAGCTCGGCGGAGAACTCCCGGCCTTTACAAGAATGTTTATGGCCGGCTATGATGGAATCTGTCATAATCTGATATACATCCTGGGTTCACTGGTATTGATAATATTTTCCTTTACGCTAACTTATAACAAAAGCAAAAAAGGTCATATTTTTTACAGCAAACGATTTCTCGCACTCCCTTTATTCGGAAAGCTCATCAAGTTCGCTTTCTGTGCGATGTTCTGTAAAACAATGTCCGCACTGCTTTCCGCAGGCGTCTCGATGCTCGAAGTTTTCAATATTCTTTCCACAATGAGCAATAATGACATCATCAAAGACGCCGTTATAAATGCAAAAGAACGCATTATGGAAGGTTCCAGCATTTCGACAAGCATGACTGCTGCCAATTTTTTCCCGAATATGGTCAATAAAATGGTCCAGGTCGGCGAAGAAAGCGGTTCACTTCCGATAATGCTTGAGAGAACTGCCGATTTTTATGAAAGAAAAGTCGATGCGACACTTACTGCTATGCTCAGTCTGCTTGAGCCGATAATGATTGTCGTCGTGGGCGGCGTTGTGCTTTTAGTTGTCCTGGCTCTTTATCTGCCTATATTTACTATGGGCAAGGGATAAAAAAATCTTGCCGTAATTTGGCATTTTTAAAATTGTTTCTTATGTTTTTATATGTGAGTGAAAAAAATTAAAAACCGAAAATCTAAACAATATAGAATTTTAGGAGTGACAAAAATGAAGAGTAAAAAAGGTTTCACTTTGATTGAACTTATGGTTGTTATTCTCATCGTTGGTATTCTCGCTGCGGTAGCGATTCCATTGATGCGGGGCAGAGTTGATTCAGCGAAGTGGTCCGAAGGTAAATCTGTTGCAGGCACCATCGCGACTTCTTTACGTGCTTATGCCGCTGAAAGAGGCGGTCAGGGAGCATGGGCCAACCCAACACTCGCAAACCTTGGATTTACCACAGGCGATCTGCAGGGCACATATTTTGCCTCTACAAATTACAGTTGGACTTCGTCGTATGATGAAACAGCCAATCCGCCGCTTACATTTACTATCACTGTTACGAAGCCCGCTTCGATCACATCTGGTACAGACCTTACGTTGAGCCATTTGGGAATCTTCGCCGGCGGACCTCAATAACACGGGCATTAACAATTTAAATGCCATTTAACAGAGGGGCCGCAAAAGCCCCTCTGATTTTTTATGGGGTCAGGAGTTCGCGAATGTATATGGAAAGCAAAAAAGTATCGAAGGCATTCACGCTGACTGAAATGATGATAGCTATGGTTATGATATGCATAGCCGCTGTAGGGATACTCGATTATCAATACCATTCAGCAAAACATCAGCGGCTCGCACAAACACAAATCACAGCATCACGAACTGCCCAACTGCTTCTTGAAGACTGGAAAAGCACAGGCGGTTCGACCGCATATAACCCCGCGAATTTACAGCTTGGTTTTTCTTCTTCCTCCGTTCCTACCGGCTTTACAATGGGAGAATCCGTCGGCGGAATTCTGAACAATTGCGTTTACACTGTAACAATCAACAATGTGCCTATGGTGATTGTTCTCGGTTTCAATAATATCGAGGAGGATGCAGTTTCTGGAACCACTCTTCGGCAATTAACTGCAATGGTCAGATGGAAACAGGGACAAGCCATCGGAAGCGGAGGAAACACTTTATGTCCCTCGCCGGTTATTTTAACTACTTATGTCAGGCTCGATGGGTAAATGAAAATAAATGCGCCATAATCAAATAAAATATCGTAATGGAGTAACACTTATAGAATTGGCGACAACAATTGCCGTCTCGTCAATTCTTATGCTTGTTGTAGGTGTGCTCATCGTTAACGCCGCAAACGGCTGGCAGCAAACTTATGACAACGCCCACCAGAAAATAAAAGATGATGCGCAGGCCGTTACACTCGCCTTCGCGAATATTGGCAGAATGGCAAACAGCAAAGATTATGTGATTTATAATGTTACAGGCTCAACATTTACACCTGCCGTATCCCCAACCCCCGGCCAGGAAACCGTAGTTTCCGGAAACGCTGTGGAGTTTAGATACTGGGATGTTTCGCTCGATACAGGCGATACTTATAATTTAATGGATGTTACAAAAACCTCAACCGCTTACGCACTCTTTTACATCAGCGGCGGAAAACTAAAAGTCGATTATGGAAGCTGCCCTCCCGGGGCAGTACCCGCAGGCGGAGGTTCCAAAAATGTTTCGAATATTAAAACTATTATAATTGCGGAAAACGTAACTGCCGGCCCCGGCTGTGGAGCTTTTAGTCACACCTCCGTCAGTGGTGCCGGTAATGGAAGCGTAAGAATTAACATCGTTCTGACTGACCCCGACAATGGCCAGCAGATAAGAGTTATGAATTCAGTTTTGATTAGAAATAAATGGCCTCAATAATTAAGGGTATCTCTAAAAATTAGTATTTTTATGTGCATTTCAATGCACTTACGATTATTTTAGCTCTTTGGCATTCAAATATATTATTCCATCTTTCGCAAGGAAAGCAAAAATGATGATTAAAGGACTTTTTGATTGGCAAACACGTT
>Ga0209417_1000973_pt1 | contig 57303 bp, 61 predicted proteins | sample RifGroF2_FD_184002 | JGI IMG/M metagenome (GOLD analysis project Ga0209417, IMG submission 184002) | Groundwater microbial communities from Rifle, Colorado, USA - Groundwater F2 (SPAdes) (version 2) | ecosystem: Environmental > Aquatic > Deep subsurface > Groundwater | place: Rifle, Colorado... | reverse complement strand
CATTTACCGATTGTTCTGGGAAATTCAGACGATTAAATGGCAAAACATCGCTATCACAAACAAAAAAACCAGACATTGATATACCAATCTTTTTTTGACAAAAGCGCGCCCGTTTTGGAACGGTGTCGCATACAAACCACTTTCCATTCCATTTTCGAGGTCAAAAAATAACACGCCTGTGCGTGAGTCAAATATGGAGACCGACCATACCTTGAAAAGGAGAATTAGTATAGCACAGCACTATATGATTGTATATGTTTCTCGCGCGTTTATAAGTACTTTATTGGTGAATAATTCATCGAAATCCGTATCAAAGGTAAAAAATGAGTCGCAGTGAAGTTTCTTTGAAGCAACAACGTGAAAGGCATCTCTGGATCGCAGTGAGTATGTCAACATGTATTTCCCAATTGTCTGGATATCTTCTATCTCGTAATTGGGAGATTCAAATGATACAAGAGTCAGTTTGAGAAATTGATGCAACAATCGAATAGATTCTTTCCGACAATACTGGAGGTCCTTGTTTTGGACTTTGAGCACCTTGAAAAGTGAGTGTAATACCTCATCCACGCAAAGAGGTGTGATACAAATCATAATCTCTTGTCTTTTGGTTGACTGAAATAGCTTTAATACAGCGTTTCTTTCATTTTGCGTTTTCTCGCCTGCCAATAGATAACTCACCACAACATTCGCATCGAAGTATACTTTTTTCATGAATCCTTTTTCTGTTTTTTGTCTGTCTTCAACCAAGGATACAGCTCAAAAGCCTCTTCATCATCCTGCTCTCTAATAATTTGATTGATCTCTTCAATTGAGTATTCTCGATCAACCGCAACGCTTCCCGCCAACGCGCGGAGTTGCTGTAGCGAATCCTCCAAGTTTGTCTTTTTCTTAAGCACAATTTCGTTCTGACGAGTATCAAGAATGAATTCATCACCCACCTTTACGCGCGTTGACTTCGGCAAAACAACTACAACGCTCTTCCCTAACGAAAAAGCCTTTACTGTCTTTGAACTTGAGGAATATCGACTCATAGCATATATTGTATCATTCTTTGATACATATTGTTTTGCGGATGTGGTGAAAAATTCCATAGACACAAGATACGATAAAGTTCTTACAATGACGCTACAGATTGACAATGTGACTAGTTTCTCGATTCGTCACGAGGAAGTAGATCACTTTGGGGCATCTGTTATACTATCGTCCGAATGCCAAATATTCTTGAAGCTGAGCACTATGATCGAGAGCGCGAACCCAATAGTAGGTCAACTCTTTACGTCTGCAGTGGAGACGGTTTAGGTGCAACAGGAAAAACATCCATTGCAAATAGTTTAAATTTCCATCTTGGAAGACTATTACCCAACGTCACTGTCGGTCACATAAAAGAACCTCCTATTGAGGTATTTAATGATTTTTCTCCATACAATATCGTCACGCAGGGGCTGATCGCTTCTAAGGCTTTAGCCCCATATCTTATGGCGATTCGTAGAATGATGTGGGACAGATCGCGTCCATCACCATGGAGTGTCCCTAATACACCAATCCTCATTGGCGATAGAAGCCCCGCTTCTCTATTTTATCAAGGAGCATTCCCTGGAGGAGGCAATCCTTGGCAAGGAGAGTTTTGGAAAACTTTTTTTCCTGATGATGTTGTTCCATTTCCTGATATTTTACCTCTGTTATTCCCCGACGACATAAGAAGTCAAATTGATCGGTTAAGAAAAAGATTAGAAAAAGAAGGCACAACAGATCAATTTGATGATCCAACAAAACAACTCAATTATTTAGAGGGCTTTTCTCAACTTTCAGATCATTTATTACAGTTTCCCGGAGTTTATCGCCTATCTACGGGGAAAATATTGATGGGAGCTGAAAAATTGGACAACATTGATCTTGGTTTTATGCTGGCATTATTAACAGCTGCCTACGCAATTGAAAAAGGATTATCAAAAGGGATATCTCAAAAATACTATTCTCCAGCCGAAAAAGCTATTCGATCTGCAAGGATATATCGCATTGGATCACAACAAGAAATTTCTGCGTATCTGTTACCACTCGGAGGAGTTTACTTTTCTGATGCCGATTATGGCCATTATCTAGAACGCTTAATCACACATATGACGGGTCGTTTTGGTGATCTTGGCATTTTTTGGCCATTCGCCTCCGCGGGACGAATGAATCCATATGATGCAGTGATTTACGCTCTTGAACCTGGGGCAAAAGAGCTCTCAACTCAGGAAATACACGGTCATTTACTCGGTGAGTTATCACAAAGAAATATAACTGAAGTGAACGAGACCTCACAATATGGAAATAATTTATTCACATCACGATTTCAAAAAATAAAAAGAGGTTGGGGAAATATACATTGGAATGAATAGGTTTCAATAAAGCTTGATTGCTCCATGTTTTTGCGCAACATCGAAATCAGTATCAAAGGTAAAAAATGCATCACATTTGAGTTTTTTGTAGTTGAGGAGGTGGAAGGCATCGCGTGGTTGCAAGTTGTACAAAGTCATGTAGGAATGAATTGTTTGAATATCAGAAACAGAAGACGTTGCAGATTCGTATTGAAAAAACTCCATAGCAAGAAGCGCGCTCAGTTTTTCAAAAATCTCGTCGATCGCTTGTGCGTGGAGCGTATTTGTACTTCGAAAAAAACGAAACATCGAATAGAGAACTTCGTCAACACAAAGCGGGGTCACAAAAAGCAATGAAGAATCGTTCATTGCATCCTCAATAACGCGCATTACCTGAACATGACGCTCTGTTTGGATTTCGGCCAGAAAGATGGGAATAATTGCGTTTGCATCAAAATAAATACGCTTCGTATGACTATTTTTTGTTGAAAGTTTTTTCATAATCCTCATCAAATCTTTCGTTCATCCAACCATCCATTTCTTTAGCGGTCGGTGCGCTCTTGGGTACTGAGATTGCGAATCCTTGAATCGATTGAAGAACCTGTGCGTGCGATGATTGTTTTTGCTTGTTAAACACAATGGTGTCATTTTTTTCGACCACAGAATATTCAACACCAGCCTTCACCCCCAATCTCTTCGGCAACACAACCACAACGCTTGTTCCCAACGTAAAGGTTTTTACTCTGTTTTCACCATGCAGTGTGTTTTTCATGATATATATCATATCAGAATCTCCATATATATTCGATAGGAGTATTGTACGGGACAATCCTTACAAATAGATTTCATAAAGACAAAGTATCAAGCCATCTCATGTCCAGATCAATTTGAAGAATGATAATGCAGTTCTACCGAATCAAGATCACTTTTATCGCACCATATATCACCCAATTCACATAACTCATCGATTGAGCGTACAAAAAACTTTTTGCCTTCACTTTTCCATTGATCTATCGATATCTTGTGATCCAAATTTTGCACTCTCCAAAACGAGATTCGTGTATCCGTCTTTTCCCCTACTTCTGGTTGCCACACCCCCTCCTTCTGACCAAACGCATCTTCTCCGTGCGTCCATCGAAAAAAAGAAAGAGTTGGAGGTGCCACTTTCAAACGAGCAATAAATTGGTTTCTCTCGAGTAAACGAAAAACATGGTTCAGATATGAAATTCGTAATGCCGGAGTCGCAAGATTTTGTAATACCATTAAAACATCTTTCAGCGTTACCACCTCGATTGGTTCTCCTGTATATGCAGATGCATCCAAACCCTCTTTAGGAAAACGCTCGAAATGAATCTTTGGACGTGTGAGTAATAATTTCTGCTTTTCTTCTTCTGTCATCGTACACCGTAACGCGAGTTTTTCTGCCAAAAATGGCTTTCCTGGAGCCATTTTGCTCTGCACCTCTCGCATATTTTGCGTTTCTAAAAATAGAACCAGTTTTTCTGCATCTTGAAATGTCGCCATTCTCTCTTGCACAACTGGTAACTCAACGATTTGGGTATTGCTTTCCATTTCTCAATCCTATCATCTCTCCAGCACCGCAAGAAATGCTTCCTGAGGAATACTCACGCGACCGAACTCTTTCATGCGCTTCTTTCCCTTTTTTTGCTTTTTCAAAAGCTTGTCTTTGCGCGTCTGATCCCCGCCGTACAGTTTTGCGATCACATCTTTGCGATACGCGGGAATCGTTTCACGCGCAACAATACTCCCACCAACCGCAGCCTGCACCGCCACTTCAAATTGCTGTCTCGGGATTACCTCTTTTAGTCGCTTCACCAACGCACGACCGATCATCTGTGCGCGATCGCGAACCACGATTTGTGATAACGCCTCGATTGTTTCATGATGCACAAGAACATCCAGCTTCACCGCATTGACCGCTTCAAATCCGGAAAGCTCATACTCCATCGACGCAAATCCTGAGGAAACCGATTTTAATTTGTCATGAAACTTAATAATCAGCTCGGCAAGTGGCAGGTGATATACGATTCGCACACGCGAACCAATATCTTGCATGGAAACCAAAGAGGCGCGGTGTTCATCACACAACGTCATCACGGAACCCAAATAGTCTTTCGGAGTAAAAATTGTCGCGAGCGTCATCGGCTCTCGATAGGTGCGAATCGTCGCGGGATCTGGGAGCTCGGCGGGCGTGTGAATGGTGATGATTTTCCCCGTGACCAACTCAATTTCATATGGAACCGACGGCGAGGTTGCGATCAGTTCAAGATCAAACTCGCGTTCGAGTCGTTCTTGCACAATTTCCGCGTGCAACACGCCCAAAAATCCAACGCGCAGTCCATTTCCCAAAGCATTGGAATGTGTTGATTGATATTGAATCGCAGCATCGTGAAGCGCGAGTTTTCCCATCGCATCGGTTAACAAAAAGAAATCATCACCATCAACAGGGTAAAAATCCATGTACACCATCGGCTGTGGTTCTTTGTACCCCGGAAGTGGCGCGGTGGCGCGCTCGGTTTGCGTGCGAGAAATAATTGTGTCGCCCACACGCACGCGCTGGACTTCTTTGAGTCCTGTTGCGATGTACCCCACCTCCCCCGCGCGTAGTTCCTCGATTGGAGTCATGAGTGGGGTGAAAACCCCAAGCTCGGTTGGCGTAAAAGATAATGCCGATGCAAAAAGCGACAACGATTCCTTGCGGAGCACACCATCGACCACGCGAACATATGCAACGACACCTTTGTGTGTGTGATATACCGAAGTGAACACAAGTACTCGCAGAGGTTTTTTCTCGGTTTGTTGCGGAGCGGGAATGATTTTGATGAGCGTTGCAAGCAAGTTCTCCACTCCATCGCCCGTTTTTGCCGAAACAAGCACCGCATTATCTTCGTGAATGCCAAATGTTTCGATTAATTCTAATAAGCATGTTTCGGGATCCGCATTTGGGAGATCAATCTTGTTGATCACAGGAATAATGGTCAAACCGAGGGCTTTTGCTTTTTCATAGTTTGAAAGCGTTTGCGCCTGAATCCCCTGCGTCGCGTCGATCACAAGGAGTGCCCCCTCGCACGCGGCGAGTGAACGCGAAACTTCGTATCCGAAATCAACATGGCCTGGGGTGTCAATCAAATTTAATTCGTATAGCGATGGTGCAATCTCTCCAACTGGCGCAAATGTGTACTCCATCCGCACAGGCGCGAGCTTAATCGTGATTCCACGCTCTTGTTCGATTGGATTGCTGTCCATCACGCGTTCCCGCAAGTCTCGGGGACCAAAAAGACCTGTGGCGTGCAGAAGGCGGTCGGTCAGGGTTGTTTTTCCGTGATCAATATGCGCGATAATGCTAAAGTTACGAATGTTTTGCGTTGGGATCATACTAGAGGCGTATTGTAGCAGAAAGCGGTTGGTTCAGGCTAAGAGAATCCTCAAACAGACAACACTTCTTACTACACTTCCTGAATCCCCTCCCCAATCGACTCCATCGACTTTGTGACTCCTTGTTTGCGAAGAAGCGGTTTCCACAATCCCGTCTTCTCAAACACCGCCGTCACATATCGCAACTCCTCGATCTTCATGAGCCAAGTCATAAACAAATACACAATCATTCCCACCGCCGTCACACATACCGTCAACGTAATCAATCCCAACGTTTTTGTGGTGTCAATCACAACAATATCGAGCAATTTAAGTGCGCTATACAATCCGAATCCCATCAGTAATGTCGCAATAAGCATCTTTCCCGTTTCTGCAAAAAACGGAAACAATTGTGATCGAATCATCTGCGTTCGCAAGATCAACATGACAAACAGCGCGATCGTTTCTATCATGCCCGAACCAGAAATAATCAACGCGATTCCAAGTAGCCCCCATTGAAGTTGTAATGACACGTACCACCCCGCGAATACGCCGATCACCAATGTGGCGAGCGAGATATAAAACGGTCGCTTGGTGTCATGTAACGCAAAAAACGCGCGCGTAAGGACGTGCGTACAAGACTGGAACGCAATCGAAAGCGCCAAAATCAACACGATTTTTCCTCCCAACACCGTATCACCCCAAGGAAAGTTTTTTGCGCCGTACGCAAAACGAACAATGGGGATACGCAAAATCAACAACAAAGCGGATGCTGGAAGCGCGAGATATAACACTTGTCGAAGCGACTGCAGAACAAGCGTGTTAAACCGGCCGCGGTCGCGATCGTCGGATTGATCCGCAAGAAACGGAAGCGATGCTTGGCCAATCGGCACACCAAACAACCGAATTGGAATGATCATGAGTTTCTGCGCAAACTTCATCAACGTTAAGTTCGCACCTTGCATGGAAGTAATAAAAAACGTCAACACCGCTGGAAACAACAAGTCCACTCCCGTTGAAAACGCGCGGGGAATCGCCAACTGCAAAATTTTCTTCGCACCTTGATGACGAAAGTGAAGTGTACATTCATATCGATATCCGAGTCGTCGCAACAGCGGAATTTGAACGATCATATGCAAAAATGCCCCGATCACCGCTCCAATCGCAGGAGCAAAAATTCCCAACGACTGCGAAAAAAACAGCGTTCCAAAAATAATTCCACAGTTGTATAAGATTGGAGAAAATGCGGGAATCACAAATCGCTGATACGACTGCAACATTCCCGAAAAAAAGTTCGAAAACACAAAAAAGATCTGCGCGAAGATCAACACACGAAGTAAGGAACTAGAAAGCTCGATTTGATAGGATTGAAACGCCGAACCAGTGATAAAGGATAAAACTGAGGGTGCAAAGATGAACAGCGCGAGCGAAGCGAGCGCGAAGATCAACAGAACACCATTGAGAACCGTGTTCGCCACGGCGAATGCCTCGCGCGCATTTGATTTTTTTATTTGAGAAAACACGGGAATAAAGGAAGCGGACATCGCACCGGCAACAAGGAGTTGGAACATCATATCGGAAGGTTGAAATGCCACCCAATATGAATCAAGAATTGGTTGCGTGAGTGACGTTGCATCATAAAAATGAGATGTGAGAATGCGATTGCTCATCAATCCCGTAATCGACGATCCCGCAACCGAAAGCCCAATCACCCCCGCCGCCGAAAGAATCGAGCTTTGTTTTTGCATCATCCAGCCTTGCATCCACGTTTCGCTGGCTTTTCTCATATTTATCTTGACGTGTTCCACAACATTCATACTCGCATTTCAACATGCAGTATTGAAAAACACAAGTAAATGTTTCATGATGAGTACACGCAAGTAATTCGGGCGATGTTTGCATTGAAAAAATGCACAGATATTCGCTTCGCTCAGATGAACGCACACACGATGAACCTGTCCAACTTACTTAAAAAGCGCATCCCCACGATTCTCGGTCTTTTGTTCCTTGGATCGGGGCTTGCCGTTGGTGTGTTGATTATTGGCAACAGCACGGGTGGCTTTTTTCCAAAAGCCTCGCCAGAAACAACTCCCAAGAAAATTAAAGTGACAAATGTCACCGACTCATCCTTCACAATTTCGTTTATCACCGACACCGCGGTACCTGGATATGTAAAATATGGAGTGTCCGCCTCAAAATTAGATCAACGCGCGAGCGACGATCGCGACAGAATCACGGGAAGTGTGGGTTCGTATGTAACACATCATATTTCTGTACCCAATTTGTCTCCTTCAACAACATACTATTTTGAAATTGGCACGGCGAGTCGTTTGATGTACTCAAACGGCGGAACCCCCTACACCACGAAGACCGGTGCAAAACTTTCCACCACTCCCGAAGCGCTCACGATTTATGGAAATGTCATCACTTCCGCATCGACTCCAGCAAAAGACAGCATTGTGTACGCGGTGATCGAAGGTGGTGCGCCCATATCAACACTTGTAAAATCAAGCGGGAGTTGGGCAATTCCCATTTCCAGCGCACGCACAGCCGACACCTCTTCGTATTTATCGGTGAATAACTCAACCTCTATTGAGATTTTTGTACAGGGAAAAGATGAACAAAACACGTCATCTATAGAAACAGTTGTCGGAGAAGCGCAACCCGTCCCCACACTCACTCTGGGTAAAGACGCCGTTCCAACCACCGCAACACTTTCAGAAGAACTGGGAACACCAAAAGAAGAAACCAATTCGTCATCAAACGTTGTCAACGACTCCTCTTCTGATCTCGAATCGAATATGGAATCTTCTGCCGATACAACCACCTCTTCGGAATCGGAAGATGTTCAATTCTTAAATCCTTCAAGGGATGGTGAAGTGATCAACACCACACAGCCCGAACTTCGTGGAACCGCTCCCGCAGATCGCGAAGTCTCGATTATGGTTGAATCAGATCCTGTGTACACCGAGACACTCGTTACAGATGAAAACGGTGATTGGTCATACACTCCCCCCGCCGATCTCGCCCCAGGTGAACACACCCTCACGCTTTCCTATGTTGACGACAACGGTGTCACGCAAACGGCAAAACGCACGTTCTTAGTTGCGGCAACGGGAACAAGCAAGCTCCCCGCGATTGTTTCAACTCCCAGCGCAACACCAAAAACACTTGCAACGCCTTCAACCACTCCTTCAGCCACACCGAAAGCCACCGCAAGTGCAAGACCATCTGTTCGAACCGCAAATCCTTCAACTATCGCGGGCGTTCCAAAATCTGGAAGTGTGGGATACACCTACGGAATGTTGATCGCGGGATTTCTGTGCATTGCGGGCGGATTTGTTCTATTAAGGAACACTGTACAATTACGCGAGAATCATGAATAATGAATGCATAACGTGTCTGTTTTGAAAGCAATACACATGGATATACCGAATACACTACCAACACAAACAACCGATCCTTTTGCAGTACAAAATGTGGGAACTGTCCAACCTTCTCCCACGCAGTCCGCATCAGCACAACTTAATCCTGCGCAAGTGTCACCGTCTGGGATGCCGTTTTCTCCTCCCCCTATTGTTCCTGAACAACCAACCATTTCTCCACCCACACCACCTTCTTCATCGAAAAAATCAAACTGGAAAAAACTCGCGCTCGCGATCCCCGCGCTGATGCTGGTGATCGGCGGACTTTCAATTGGGATCATTTCGCTGAGGAAAAACTTTGATGATAGGCAGAAGGCAGGGGGAATTGTCGTGGGCGGATGCGTGAATCCTGTTCTACGCGATTGCACAACTTGCGACGGGAGTCCAAAAGAGAATTGTGATAGTGGAGATCGAATTGTAAATTATACAGAAGGACCAGATGGTCCATACTGTGGAAACGTATACATCGGTTGTGTTCGTCCCATCTCTGGGTGTACCTGTGAATCTTGGGATGATGCTTGTGGAGCAAATTGTTCTTTTCCCGATCGAGGAGCGCTTGAAGAAAGGGTAAATGCTGAAGCATCGGCCGCGTGTTCCGCAAAAATTGCCATGTGTGACATTAATACTGGAAATGTATCTATTGTTGATTACAATCCAAGTAATCCATGCTGGGGGAAAACTGACCAGTGCAATAATCCCGTTTCGATGGGCATTTGTGCCACTCCGACTCCTACCCCTACTCCCACTCCTACACCTACACCTACACCTACGCCCACTCCAACACCCACACTTACTCCCTCACCCACTCCTACACCTACACCTACACCTACGCCCACTCCAACCCCAACACCCACTCCTACACCCACTCCTACACCTTCGAACGACGCGGCATTCTACGTCATCAAATACAACGACTTTGACGCAGATGGAATCTTCGACTCAGTTGAATCAGGACTCGATTGGTCATTTGAATGGGATCTGAATGGTGACAATAACTGGCGCGAATATTTCACGTACGCAAATGACGGTGGAAAAGGTGGCCGCGTTGGCTCACTCAAAGATGGTGACAAAATCCGCATTCGAGAAAAATCAAAGAGTGGTTGGGTGAACACCACGCCAACAGAAGTTTCACTCACCTTGCGCCTCGGTGAAACACAAAAAGCGGAGTTTGGAAACCGAGTTCCAGGAGCAACACCTACTCCAGTTCTCATCGCGAAGGCAACCCCAGAACCCAAGGAGACTCTACCCAAGGCGGGATCCACACTCGAAACCGTTGCAACAGTCACTGTTGGCGCGATTGTCACCATCCTCGGAATCATCGGAATGATGGCGTTGTAAACCATTTCAAAAAATCTCAACACAGGTGATGTTTTTTTCTTTTACTCGCCAATGTGGGCGCGCCTGGATTCGAACCAGGAACCTTGAAGGTATAAGCTTCCTGCGCTAACCGTTGCGCCACGCGCCCAAAATCAAAACTCAGTTTTTCATTTTCATTCCCGTAGACATTTCACATTCAGTCGCAACTAGAGTAGTATATCATCATAGAGAATACACATAGGAGGATCCATGAAAGGATTTGTTGCGAATATTGAAAGCCTAACACAACACAACACGAACTTTCGTCATGTCTTGTACACAGGAAAACACAGTCAACTCGTGTTGATGACGCTTCAACCAAATGAGGAAATTGGACTTGAGGTTCATACAGAAAATGATCAATTCTTTCGCATTGAATCAGGTGTTGGACTCTGTAGTATTGATGGAAATCAGTATGAGCTTCGTGATGGTTCGGCGATTGTCGTTCCCGCAGGTGCACAACACAACATTGTAAACGCTTCAACAACCGAAATGTTAAAAATGTATACCATCTACTCCCCCGCGCATCACAAAGACGGAATTGTGCGTGCCACAAAGCTCGAAGCAACGCAAAACGAACAAGAGTTTGATGGAATAACAACGGAATAAACACATTTTCCGTTATCGGTCAAGTGAACTGTTCATTGAAAGCATGATCTTAATTAGCGCATAATTCCAAAATGCCTCAAGCGGAGATTTTCCCTCAATAAGCTTTGGAAGCAGTTCTTTTTGAAAGAACTCACCAATCTTTTTTGTGTCTTGCCCGCTATCAATCATTCCCAATAGAACAGCATTTTGAATAAGAATGATTTTTTGTGTTTGTGATGCTGGAGAAAATACCCCATCAACATCTCGCCCTGCTGCTGATAAGCCAAGAATCCAAAATCCCCGACTCACAGATTGATATGTTTTGCTCCTCTCGAGTTCTTGAATATCTAGATTGTTGATCAAAAAAAGATCCGGATCGGCTATTTTTAGTCTTTTTTTCTCATCTTCGTTTTTCGCATAAAGCACTATCATTTTATTTAACGATGCAAAAACTCGCTCAAAAAACACGATTGCGCTCACAACTGGATACGATATTGATTCAAGTGGGTCCTCCTTTTGAGAATACCTTCTAGCATGCCACTCAAGACCAAAACCTTGTATTTCATCTCCAAAAGGGAACTTTCCGCTTCCCTCATTATTATTCCGTTCGTGCATTAAATAGTGGAGAATCTCTGAAAAATATCCAGTTTTATGCTCCGCTACTGTCATCTCAGATGATACATCTCCATACTCAAGCATTGAAAGGCCCATGAACTCCAAGACCTTCGGTAACTCAGAGATAAGTGTAAACATGAGACTCGCAAGTTCGTATTGCGGTTCATTGTATTGAGCAAACATTCCCGCTAGATCATGTCTGTATAAGCGCAACCAATCGCAAAAACCAATCAATGATTGTAATGATTCGCGACAATCCTCTTGTTCTTGGAGTTTGAATTCTTGCATATTTTATCTACAGCTTCGCGCGGATTTGAATTTCTTGTTCAACAACATCGCGAGGACGTCCATATTTCAACAACGAAAGTTCTTTGATCATCTCGGCGAGTTTGATGCTTTTTATTGCTTCCTCTTTCGAAAGATCTCGTGTTAAATCCATCGAAAATGGTGGAACAGGTTCATTTGCCACGATTGTTTTAATGTACACGTGGAATCGTTCAATGTTGGTTAAATCGTTCTCGCTGAACACAGGTGCAAACTCGTGCTGCAAAAAGTTCGCATCGGGCACGCCAACACGGAAACAGATCATCGTTCCAACGTTCCCGAACACCGCATTTTTGACTTCCTCTTCGATCTGCGCCACAAATTGGTTGGCCACAGTCAGATTCAATTTATATTTTCGAGCCTCAGAAAGAATCACCGCAAAATCCTGCGTGGCAAAGTTTTGAAACTCATCAACATACAAATAGAAATCACGACGTTGTTCTTGCGGAAGTGCGGTGCGACTCATCGCGGCGGCCAAAATCTTTGGAACCAAGATCAATCCCAAAAACTTCGAGTCTTCCTCCCCCAGCGCCCCCTTCGACAAGTTCACGAGGAGAATCTTTCCCGTATCCATTACTTCACGGAAATTAAATGCCGATTTGCTTTGCCCAATGATGTTTCGCATTGTTTTATTCGTGATGAATCGACCAAACTTTGAAACGATGTAGTCCAAAACCTCGGATTTGTGAAAGTCGCTTGTTTGCGCAATCTGATCGGTCCAATAACGACGAACCACCGGATCCTTCACTTTTGGTAACAACTCCTGCACATATTTTTGATCGGTCAAACAGCGCACCAGCTCCACAAACGTGCTCCCTGGTTCAGCCATGATCGTCAACATGGCGTTGCGAATCGCGTGCTCAAAACGTGGACCAATAATTCCTGTCTTATGCGGATCGTACAGTTTGTACATAAGCGCGATAATTGAGCTCGCCACAAAGTGCATCTGCTCTTCGGTTTCAGCTTCCATCATGTTCAAACCCATCGGACGATCCACAACCGAAGGATTAAAGTAAATCACATCCTCGGCGCGGTCTGGTGGCATCAGCGCCAACACATCCTCAACGAGTTCTCCGTGCGGATCGATCACTGCCACCCCTTTTCCATTGCGAATGTCCTGCAAAATTTGATCTTTCAAAAACTCCGATTTCCCTGTTCCCGTCTTTCCAACGATGTACATGTGACGCTGTCGATCTTTTTCGCTGATGTACACCTCTCGCACGCTACCGCGATAGGTGCTTTTCCCCAAAAACAACCCACTCGTAGAAATGGAAGCGGGTGCGGGTGCGTTTTTTGCTTTCAACCAATGAATGTGATGCGTCTCAACTGTTTTGTTTGGAAAATGAATAATCGTCGCGAGTTCTTCGGCATTTAATATGATCGTGCCAATATTCAAAAACGGCATGTACCGATAAATAAAATCAATCATAAACAACTGTTTGATCCAGATGTGTTTCTTCTCAAACTCATTGAAAGGTGAGGTAAATTGGGCAAACGAGCCTGTAAGGTTAATTAAGTGCGAGTGCGCGCTCGCGTCCGAAGAGGAACACACCACGATACGCACCGAAACGCGAAATCCAGGTTTCCCCGTTTTCGTCTCGATCGCGTCGGTTTGTTTGGGATCACTCGAAAACCCTCCGCTTTTTTCTGGATCAGATTCTTTTTTCTTTTGCGCGGCGAGATACGAATGACCCGAATTCTGCCAGCCATGCCCTTCGGGTCGCATGAGCAGTTGAATCATTGCGCCCTCTCCTTCTTCCATTTTTGAAAGCGCGCTTGTGATTAACGACAAACTATCGGTTGGTAAATCCTTGTACATTTTGATCGGCATCATGTTCGGCCGATGAAGTTTCAATGTTGTAAATGCAACACGCCCACCCTCACTAAAAATGTTTGGCTCGTCGACTTCGCGAATCTCCGCCCCAGGATATGCACCATTCACTTGCTTTTCTACAAAATCGCGAAGATGTTTCGGACACGCAATATAAAACTTGATTTCTTCGTGCAACCCAACAAGCTCGATCGCGATGTGATCTTCGCGTTTCAAAAAAGAAAACCATCCGTGTTTTTTAAGTGAGTGTAGTGCGGCGAACATCTGCTCAGCCGCCTCGATTTTAATCTCGTTATCTTTTGGAAGTGCAACGAGGAGATGAACAAATTCAAGCGAGTATTTTTCGCGCCCGTGATTGATCCAAAACTGAAAAAACATATAGATCAAAACGACGAAAGACACACCGCCAACACTAAACAACACGAGAAACTCGACGATCTGCGTAAGGATAGTGACAAGGTTTGTGATTGGATCCATATGTTGCGTGTTTTTTTCGCGAAAAATCCGCTTAGGATTTTTCTTGTGTTGACTCCTGCATCGGCCGATACACCACCATTCCACCAAATTTTTTAATGATTCGCAAACACCATTCCGCAAGCCAACGCACACTGTATTGAACGTTTTGCGTTAACCCTTTTGTAAGCGTTGGTTTGGAGATCGGCAACACGATGACTGGTTGTGCCGCATAGTTGCCTGTTGGATTGGTTGCCGTTTTATCCGCAACCACAACCTCTTTGGGTGGATCTATATTTTTTCGATCAACTTTTTCCATCCACGATTCAACTTCGGGAGAAATTTCTGGATTGGGCTCGTCCTCGATCACTTGAGCGCCGGGAATTTCCGCAAGCGGTGAAAGATCGGGGGAATATCGCGGGCTTTCTTTCGAACCCACCCCACTATGCACTGATGTTTGGTGCGGCAGTTGTGTGGGCGTTTGTGATGGCGTTTGTGGGTGTTGTGTTTGAGTCAAAAAAGGCGCCTGTGGAAATGCCGAAACGAGTGGTGAGACAGATGGATCGGACTGAGCAGGATTCATGCTTTCATCATATCATGGAACGCATGTGCGATTGCGCGTTTGTATTTAGTGACTGATTATTTCTCGACCTTTTTTAAATGTCTCTAAAAATACTTGGAATTCGTTCATTGCTTCTACAGGATCGTCTTTTCTAGTAGTCAACGTGGCAAACTCTGCAACATAATTTTTCAAGAAATCTTGCTGTGATTGATCAAGAACGGCTGTGTCCGCGGTCGTTTTCCACGGATCCGTTCTTTTCAAAAGCAGTTCGAAAAAAATTTCATAGAGCAGTCGTTGATTTTCTGGATGGATCTGCTGAATACCTCGAAAAAGAGCCCATACTTGTGCTCTGTCGTCTGCAGACTCTAGTTCTTCCTCAATAAGTAATTGTCGAAAGTACATGCGCTGATTCGCAGCAAATTCAGGATTCGTTTGTAATCCAAAGTCTTTCGCATACTGAAGCGCTTGAGCAGGATTTTGTTGATGCTTTATCATCATTGCTTGTACTAAATCGAATGATCCAAGATATTGCAGATATTCAAGAATCGTCGCATCAATTTCTTGAAAGCTATACATCTTCCCCATTGCATCGCGAATTTCCAAATTTCCTGCATCGGTGATAATAAGCTGTGATCCATTTGCTAAGGCGCCAACCTCAATCTCCGGTCCCCACCCAACATTTGTCAAAACATGCCCAGATTCATGAACAAATGTGGAAAACGTGAAGAATGGCACCGAAGCATCAATAAAAGAAATCCCATCTGTAAAACAACCCGTTGCTTTTGAGTTCCGACACGCAATATCTTTTCCCTCACTGGAGAGTTGTACGTGGTGCAAAAGAAGATATTGAATCATTTCGTCCGTTAATACCGCGCTTAAGACAGGATTTGCCTCCATTTTTTCTTTCAGATCTAAAACTTCTGGTTGTTCCAGATAATCTTCCGTTGGGTGAAAATCAAACATTCTGTCACCACTTGAGTCATATTCGTAGTAATGAATCGGGTTACGATAATTCCACGTTCCATCTGCATTTAACGTTGGCTCGGTACGTGGAAAACGTAAAGAAAGGAGCGCCTGCATAAACCGATGGTTTTCGAGCCATTTGTTATAACTTAAAAATGATGGTGAAACCTCGGTGTATATTGCAACACCTAATGCGATTGATGCAATTCCAAGCACCGCAGTTGCAAAAAAAGATCGAATCTTTATACGTCCAGACTCTGTTTCTCGCGCGCTTGGTTGCTGTTGAAGTTCTGGTTGAAGCTTCAGTTGTGGCAATGTCTGCGCATCTTCTCTAGTTGAGCGTTCTTGGTATATGTGTTCTAAAAGTTTCATATTACTTAAAAGTCCAATCCTGCTACTGCGTTGTTCCCTTGATCGAACGGGTGTTTTCGTTTTTGCATTTCCGTGACAAGATCGCTCATCGATTGAATATGTTCACCGCATCCCCGACCGGTTAGTACAACATGTGTTGAGCCTCGGCGTTCCATGAGCGCAAGGATCTCTTTCTCCTCAACCAGCCCATCTTGAATCGCGTTGCACACCTCATCTAATAGTAAGACATCGACATGCGATAGTAAATCGGTGGCACACGCAAGCGCCTGATGTGCGTAGTCTTTGTGTTGTTCGGGAGAAAAAGAATCAACAACGATCGCGTCGTTCACGTGTTGCGTTTTTACACGTGATGTCGTTCGTTGTGCACGCGTATCTTTCAAATAAAATCCCTTTCCCATCTGGAAAAACTGGAGATTTTTTGCATAGGCGCGTTTTAACATTTGAGGAAGTTTTGCTTCGTTAATCTTCCAATCGGCTGATTTGTACCAGCTCACCCATCCAACACGCCACCCGTTTGCCAACGCGCGCACACAAACCCCAAGCGCAGCGGATGTTTTCCCCTTACCTTCGCCTGTAAAAACATACACCATACCTTGTGAGGAAACCTTCGTTGATGGTTTGATTTGCTGACGTTTATGCTGTCCTTCGTTTTTTTTCCGCATATTCTCCGCTTGATCTCCGCATACTAGATCATAGTATATCGGCTCGCACGTGGTTTTATGAGTATACGTGATAAATTTCACCGTTTAACTTGTGAATCCTGTCTTGGCAAACACGCTTTCTTCCAGATTCACATGGATGGGAACCCCAAGCGATTCCAACATATCACGCACAATAAAAATGGGAAAACCGACGACATTTGTCTCACTCCCTTGAACGGACTCCACAAACGACCCCGCGACTCCTTGCAAAGCATAGCCACCAGCTTTATCGTACGGCTCGCTCGTCGCAATATACTTCTCCAACGCCTCATCACTAAAATGAGAAAACGTCACATCACTCCGAACAACCTCTGTTCGAGACTCCCCCGTTTCGCCATCTGTCATACGCAGACCGCAGTACACTTGATGGGTGGTACCGCGAAGCGCGCGCAGAATTGCGCGCGCGTCATCTAAATCCTTTGGTTTACCGTAAATCGTGTCGCCAAGCACCACAATCGTGTCGGCCGAGATCACCAAATCTTTCGGATGACGATCGAGGATTGGAAGGAGTTTGCACTCTGCAATTGTCACACAATAACCCTCTGGATCATCTTCAAAATCACGCACGGGAATCGATCGTTCATCAAAATCACTCGGATCAATGATAAATGGAACGCCAAACCAGCGCATCATTTCTTTTCGTCGTTCGGAATTGGAAGCCAAAACAATCTGTTGCATAGCCGATATTGTAACAGAGATCAAAGCATTGTAGGATGGGATCACGATTGTAGTAATACAAAAAAAGCGAGGTTTTATGAACATAACGCGCCTGTTGTGTTTTTCAACAGTTTTTTTCTCAACTTTGTTCTTGGTAGCGTCCTTTTCCCCCATTTCTGCCGTGGTTACTCCAGTTCGCACTCGTGAAGAAGTCAAAACCAGCATTGAAGAAAAACGCGTCGAAACGCAGCAGAATCGGGTACAACTCGCCGAAAAGCGCGCAAATGGACTCGAAAACCACTGCACGGATGTACAGAATCGATTAACCTCTGTTCATACAAAACTCACCGAACTTCTCGAAATACGAAAAAGTGCCGGAGTAGAAACAGGCGTCGCCCAACAACACCTTGATTCGGCAAAATCTTCTCTCGCATCTGCTCAAACAGCATGTCAAGACGCCGTGACGCGCTTCAACGACGTTCCCCAAGATAAATACTCACTTCAATACGAAGCAGTCGTGCGCGCACGCGAACAGGCCGAGGTCGCGCGAAAAGCATTTTTCTCAGCACGAAAATCACTCACCGACGCGCTCGTGACCCTTCGAACAGAAAATAAAAATAAAATGCTGAATGATGAAAAAACGGAGGACGACCAATGACCCTCAAAACAAGCGCTTCTCTTCTCGTTATCTTCATAAGCGCATTCACTCTCTCCGCATGCGTTCCAAACTTCTTTGAGGTTAAAGAGGCAGAACCCGTTGAAGTACAAGATCTTCGTACGCAACAATCAGAAACATCATCTGAATCTGCCGTAGAAGATGTTATCGAAAAAGAACTCGAAGAAGCCAAAATTGAAGATGATTTTCGTTTACTTGTGGAATAGCAGATGAATCGTTAAAGCTTACACTTGCTATATCCGCAAGATGCGCACAGAGAGCATCCTTCCATGGACTGCATCACCTCCCCACACTCGGGGCATGTTTCGTCGTGTTCGTATGATATCGATTCCGCATCCACAACGGTTTTCACCAATTCAGAAAAATCCTTTCTTTGCGCGAGAGGAATAGAAACAATCTTACTTTGAATAAGTGGCGTTGTTCGTTTTTTATTCGACTCATCCTCACGCGATGTTTTTTCGTGTGAAGCTTTTTCGTGTGATGCTTGCAACACCTGCCCCGCCTTCGACGAATCTCGATACACCGTAATTCCCTTGCATCCCATTTTCCACGCGAGAAGATACGCTCCACGAACCTCATCTATCGACGCGTCCGCTGGCATGTTAATCGTCTTACTCACCGCGTTGTCGGTGTATTTTTGAAACGCGGCTTGCATTTTGACATGCCACTCCCAATCGATATCATGTGCAGTGACAAACACGCGTTTTAGCTCTTGAGGAACTCCGTCAACCGTCTGCGCACTCCCAGATTTTGCGATCTGCGAAACAAGCTCATGAAATCTTCCATTTGATCCCACACGTTCGCGTAATGCAGACTCAAAGTGTGAATTTACATAGGTCAATCCGGATTCCGACACCACATTTTTGATATAACTCAACGCGAACAGCGGTTCAATACCGCTCGAGCATTCGCCCGCCATCGAAATCGTTCCTGTTGGAGCGATTGTGGTGATCGCAACATTACGGAATTTGCGGGGGGACTTTTTGTTTTCGTATCGATGTGTTGTTGGTTCATACCCTTTTGCAAACCAACTTTCTTTCCATCGTGGAAACTCGCCCTTTTCTTTTGCCAAAACCTCGGACTCATCCCAAGAAACGCGCTGAATATGTTTCATCACCTTTTCGGCCATCTTCACGCCTTCAATCGAGTTATATGGAATTCCGAGTTGCAACAAAAGATCCGCCCACCCCATAATTCCCAACCCAATTCTCCGATTCTGTCTGACGGTATCGGCAATCTGCGGAAGTGGATACGAACACGCGCTAATCACATTGTCGAGCATGCGAACCGCGACTCGCGTCACTTCTTCCAACCGCTTCCAATCAATTTGATCTTTTCCTTCTTGAACATAGAATCGCGACAAGTTGATCGATCCCAAATTACACGCATCGAACGGATGAAGCGGTTGCTCTCCACATGGATTCGTTGCGGTGATTCTGCCTTGGGATTCACGGAGCGGGTTGTTTTCGTTAATCGTATCCCAAAAAATCATCCCAGGATCACCCGTTCTCCACGCTAACGAAACAATCTGATCCATCAACATTTTTGCGTTAATTGTTTGCACTGGGTTTTGCGTTCGAGGATTGCGCAAAACAAACTCGCGATCTTTTTCGACCGCAGACATAAACGTATCACTCGCGCCAATCGAAATATTAAAATTACTAATCTCACCTTCCTCGGTTTTGCATGAAATGAACTCAAGAATATCGGGATGATCCGCGGACAAAATTCCCATGTTCGCCCCACGCAACTTTCCGCCCTGCATCACTTGACGCGTCGCAACATCAAACACCTTCATAAATGAAACGGGGCCTGTCGCGAATCCCCCCGAGGATTTTGTAACGGAATCGCCTCGAGGACGAATTTCTGAAAACGAAAATCCTGTGCCACCACCAGTTCTTTGGACCAACGCCGTCCATTTCACCGCATCAAAAATATCTTCCATCGAATCGTGAATAGGTAAAACAAAACAACTCGCGAGCTGATTTTGCTGCGTTCCCGCGTTGTTCAGCGTTCGCCCCGCCGGCAAAAACTCCATTTTTGTCATGACTTCATAAAACTTGTCTTCCCACGCTTTCTTTTTCGATTTTTCAACTCGCGCCAAGGTACGAGCAACGCGACGAAACATCCCCGCAGGCGTTTCGATCACCTGCCCCTGCTCATCGTGCAACAAAAATCTTTTTTCGATCACTTTGAGCTGATTAATTGAAAGTTGAAGATCGTTCTCGACACCAATCTCGGTTTCCATATGACGAATCTTGGTGTGTTCCGCGCGATACAAAATGTACGCCTTCGCAGTTTTGAAATGACCGCCCGCCATCAGCACCTGCTCGACAACATCTTGAATCTGCTCGACCTGCACAAGCGCTTCCTGTTTTATCATCTGATGGACAATTTTCTCGACAATCGCCGAAAGCCGCTGCGCCTCTTCCTCTTGAAACTCACCAGTCGCCGAGCTCGCTTTTTCTAATGCCAACGCGATTTTTGCACGATCAAACGTCACCGAACGACCGTCTCGCTTTTTAACCGTGAGCGTTTTCATCTTATTCCTTTGGACTCACCTTTTCTTTTTCGAGTAGATCAAACAATTGTTGGAGCATATCGTCAACATCTTTCTGATTTGAGTTCTTTTGATTTGAGTCAACCCTCACCTCATCGCGTTTTTTTTCTTTCACTTCCACTTTCATTTCCTCCGGCTCGTACAACGGATGTCCCCCGCGCGTTTCAGCTTTGATTCGATAATACTGGCGCGTACGCTCCTCCTCAGAAATCTCGGGATTAAAAAGTGTTTCAGAATATTTCACACCCGTTTTTTGCATTTTCTGAATGAACGCATCAGAAAGATCAACGCCTAATCGATCCGCAAGATTGATCAACCACCATAACACATCACTCATTTCCTCACTTACCGCTTGAACAATCTTTGGATTACGCATCACATCTGATCCAGAAAGCCATTGGAAGTGTTCCAATAATTCAGATGCTTCCAAAACCAAAGACAGCGCCATATCTTTTGGATCTTCTTTTCCCCATCCGCGACGTGCGCGAAACTCGTTTATCTTTTTTCGTAAATCTGCAATTGTGGTGGTGTTATCGGGCATGCGTTCCTTTCGAACAGTAGGTAGGCTTTTGATACTGAGATGAATTTGGATCAATAAACGCGTATGCATCACGAATGATTTGCGCGTGATCAAATGGAATTTTTTCTGGAAGCTCCGCAAACGGAATCCATTTTGCCCCACCAGTTTCGGTGTTATCTTGCGTTGGTTGTTCCGAACTCCATCCAATAAACGCGTGCCCAACATTTTGTCGACCATCCGGATCGCGATTGAGATCGTCGTACACTCCTAAAAACTGCACGCGTGTTGGTGAAACACCTGTTTCTTCTCGCGCTTCCCGAATCGCCCCCTCCATCACCGTCTCTTCCCAATCCAAGTATCCCCCAGGGAGTGCCCAAGTATTTTTATCTGGATCGAGTAACCGGTAAATCAACAACACCGCGTGATCAGATTCGCGAAACACAACCATCTCCACCGTACACGCGCGGCCGTTGTATCGAGCGCAGTGCGGGCAAGGCTCACCTTTTGGTATTTTTCCGATCGGATATTTTTGCCAATCTTCCATTTTTTTCTTTCTTTGTTTTTTTTGTTGCGTTACAACGTACATCGACTCCATCCACAATCTGGACAACTCACACATCCACTTTCAAACTTCAATGAAGCAGATGCGCATTCGGGACAGATTTCTTTCTCATTTGATCTCGATTTATGCGCGTGCGCAACGTGTTGTGACTCATTTTGCTTCTCTGACTGCGCATCTTTTGAGACTTTACTCTCTTTTCCCGCAACATTTAAGACCTGATCCATTTTACTTCCGTCGCGATAGATCGTGATTCCTTTCAATCCCATCTTCCACCCCATCATGTACGCCTTTTTCACATCTTCGATTGTTGCGTCATGTGAAAAATTGATCGTTTTACTCACCGAGTTATCAATCCATTTTTGCCATGCAGATTGAATTTTGATATGCCATTCAGGTTTTATTTGATGCGTGGTAATGAATCGGCGCTTCTGTTCTTTTGAAAGTTCCTTCACCTGCTCCAAGTCGCCATCTTTCAAAATCTGATTCAAGATTTTTTCTTGCGTTTTTTCATCAAACGTATCTTGCAAAAATGTTGAAAACACTGGATCAACAATCGTAAACGACTTTGTTGGCGCATTTTTTCGATTATCTTCATTAAAACTCCGACGAACCTGCACAAGCGAGAACACCGGCTCAATGCCGCTACTCGTGTCCGCAAGAAGCGAGGTTGTTCCTGTCGGCGCAATCATCATGAGTGCGCAATTTCGATATCGCTCGGCAGACCCCGCATAAATCGAAACATCGAAATTCGGAAACGCACCCCGCTCTTTTCCAAGTTCGATCGACATTTCCTCTGCTTTCTTTCGCATGAACTTCGCCACACGTTCGGCAATTCGTACCGCTTCCTCGCTATCGTAGGGAACGCCCATCATATACAACATGTGAGCAAACCCCATTACACCCAATCCAATGCGACGATTTCCCTCTTTCACCATTTGACGAATCGCATCAAGCGCATACGCGTTGACCTCGATCATGTCGTCAAGAAAACGAATTCCCAATCGCACCGATTTTTCCAGATCATCCCAGTCGATTTCCCACGCGCCTTTCGTGTTCTTCTTTACGTGATTATTCAATACTACCGAAGTGAGGTTGCAGGATTCGTAAGGAAGCAAGGCGATCTCACCGCACGGATTCGTCGCCTCCAATTTTCCAATCGAAGGTGTGGGGTTGTCCTGCTCCATGCGATCCAAAAACGCGAGTCCGGGGTCGCCCGACGACCACGCGTGCTCGGCAATCAGATGAAAGAGATCCCGCGCTTTCATCGTTTTCCAAACCTCACCGTTGCGCGGATTAATCAAGTTCCAGTCACGATTCCCCTGCACCGCCTCCATAAATGCGTTTGTTACCCCAACCGACACATTAAAGTTTTTGATCGTTCCATCCTCATCTTTCATGGTAATGAACTCAATAATGTCTGGATGATCCGCATTCAAAATCGCAATATTCGCACCCTGTCGCTTTGCGCCCTGCAGAATTTGCGAAAGCGCCGCGGAAAACGCACGAATAAAATCGACGGGACCACTCGAGGCTTTGGGAACATTTCGAACCTTGTCGCCGTGGGGACGAATTTTGCTAAAATTAAAGCCCGTACCACCGTTATTTTTATGCACAACAGCCGCTTCACCCAATGTTTTGAAAATATCTTGAATAGAGTCGGTAATGGGAAGCACAAAACAACTTGAAAGCTGCCCTGTCCCCCCAACGTTCCCCGCTTCGAACATCGCTTTCCCCGCACACACGAACTTCATGTTCACCATGCGTTCGTAAAATTGACGCGCGGTATCATCAACAATACCGTTTTGTCCCCATTGAATCTCTGCTTTCGCCATGTGACGCGCAACGCGCCAAAACATCTCTCCAACCGTTTCCTCAACTTCACCACTCATGTTTAACTTCACATATCGTTTTTTTGCAACTTCAAGCGCAGTATCCGAAAGCTTTGGCTCGATGATCTGTTGTTTCGTGTGGCCTTTTCCTTGTTTTTTGGCGCCAAATAAAATGTAATATTTCGCTGTTCCAAAAAATCCCGACTCCGCGATGGTTGGTTCAACGATATCGCGAATTTGCTGCACATCAATAACACTATCTTTTGTGATCAATTTTCTAATTTTCTCTTGAACTTTCAATATAATTTTCTTTGCTTCTTTTTCTGAATATTCCTGTGTATCTTTTCCCGCAGATACAATTGAACGACGAATCTTTTTCTCATCAAAAGGTTGTAACGATCCGTCTCGTTTTCGAACGGATTGTATGTGATTTCGCATTCTCTTTTTCCTCCACCTCGTACTCATACGATGAGCGTCTGTGTTATACGCTACATTTGCTATACGCACAACTTGGACAAGTAAAACACCCCTCTTGAATGACAAGCGTTGTCGAGCATTCGGGACATCGTTCTTCACCGGGTTTAACCTTCACCAATGGCGAACCAACGAACTGTTCCTGATCGTTTTCGTAATGCACATCAAGTTTTTTACCCTCAGATTTCGTTGTCGTTTGAACTTTAGATTCTTCGCGAGATTTTTTTGTTTCGCCTGTTTCCAATACTACTTGATTGCGACTTCCCGTCACGTACACCGTCATTCCCTTTAATCCATGTTTCCATCCCGTAAAATACGCTTTCTCCACATCTTTTACGGAAGCGTTTGCGGGGAAATTGATTGTTTTACTAATCGCGTTATCTACAAATCGTTGAAGAGCCGCCTGCATTTCGAGATGCTCATCAACCGAAACATCACTGGAAACCACAAAAACATCGCGTAGTTCTTTTGGAACATCTTGAATTGATTGACAAGAACCTTTTTCACGAATCAACGCAAAAATCTCTTCCCGCTTCTTCTTCGAAACACCCGCGCGTGCCAACATCGTTCGAAACGACTCACTTTCGTAGGACAACTCACGAAAATCCTGTCCTAATTCCTCGGCACCTTCGTGCGTTCGCATCACATAACTCAACGCAAAAACAGGTTCACATCCATATCCTTCCAAACCAGTGATTGTCGCGATTGCGCCCGTGGGTTGAATGGTGTTTTGACAACTGTTTCTCACCCCATATGTGCGAATTTCTTTTGTGAGCGCTTTCCAATCAAGTTTTGGTTGGCCAAATGAGCTCGAGTATGACCGAAGCGGTTTGGGTTGCTCCCAAGCTTTTATTCCTTTACCTTTCATGCTTTCAATGTTCGCTGTTGTAAAGTCATATCGACTTCCTTTGATTCCGGGAAATGCACCACGTTCGCGCGCGAGTTGCACAGAAGTTTTTAACGTATGAAAACGAATAAACTCCATGATCTGCCCTGCGAGATCAACACCTTTTTTACTTCCGTATCGCACGCCAACTTTATACAACACATCAGCCAATCCCATAATCGAAACCCCGATGCGCCTGTTTCGCTTTGCCGCTTCTTCTAGCTGTGGCACCGCGGAGACGTATTTATTCGTGTCCACAACATCATCAAGCCATCGAACAACCCACTCCGTTGTTTCTTGCAGTTTTTCCCAATCAATTGCATAAGCAAATAATGATTTTTTTCCGTTTTTCACATGTTCGGCAATATTGATTGATGCCATACAACAATTTTCAAACGGAAGGAGGAACTGCTCGCCACATGGATTGGTCGCTTCCAGCGCACCCTGACTTGGAGTTGGATTTTCCCGATTTGCCGCATCTAAAAATAAAACGCCAGGTTCTCCATTGCGATGTGCAAACTGAATGATTTCTTCAAACAACTCGCGCGCGCGAACTTTTTCCCACACTTCTCCGTTTCTTGGATTGATCAACGGAAACAACGCATTGGACTCAACAGCTTGCATAAATGCATCGGTAAGTCCAACCGAGATATTAAAATGCTCAATCGTTCCTTCTTTTTCTTTGCACCGAATAAACTCACGGATATCGGGATGATGGACCGGCAACACCGCCATGCACGCGGAACGCCTTCCCCCACCCTGACCAATTACCCAAAATGCGGTGTCGTAGATTTTCAAAAACGAAACAACGCCCGTTGCTTTTCCCTTTCCAGCACCTATCGAATCTCCCTTGGGACGAATACGTCCAAACGAAAAACCCACACCTCCACCGGATTGCAACACCAACACCGCATTCCGGAGCGTGTTGAATATTCCGTCCTGAGATCGACCCATGTCATCATCGATTGGAAGAACAAAACAGTTTGCGAGTTGCCCCCACCCCGTCCCCGCGTTTGCCAGCGTACGACCGTTGGGCATAAATCGAAAATCTTCTAATAATGAAACGAATTTTTCTTCTACTTGTTCAGGCGTTTGCCCGTCACGATATTGGTGTTCTGCCTGAGCAACAATATGCGAGGCTCGTTTCAAAATATCTTGAACGGTTTCAACAGGTTTTCCCTGATCGTCGCGAAGGGCGTACCGTTTGATCATGACTTCTTGTGCGTTGGTTGGCAATGTTTTCATTTTTCCTCATCCTCAGTGATTGCCGACTTCACTTTTTGGAGTTCTCGATCAAACTCATCAATGCTGTGAATATCGCGATACACCGTTGCGAACAACATATATGAAACGGGGTCGAGTTTTTTGAGTCGATTCATCACAAGGTTCCCAATCTCCCAACTTTTCACTTCTTTTGTTGTTTTCAGTCGAAGTTTGCGTTCAATCTCATCAATACACAATTCGATTTCGTCTATTGTGAGCGGTCGTTTCCAGGTGGCCTTCATTAATCCTTTGCGGATTTTGTCGCGGTCAAATGGTTCACGTTCACCATCTTTTTTAATCACAATGAGATCAACGCCTTCAACACGTTCAAATGTGGTGAACCGTTTGCCACACTTCGCGCACTCACGACGACGACGAATACTCGTTTGATCGAACGAATCGCGACTTTCAAGCACCGATGATTCTGGCACTCCACAGTACGGACATTTCATGTAAAACCTCCACAGGTAGCGTGCGAGGTATTAGTGAAACACTAATTGTGGGGTCTGTCAAGAAAACCGTTTTGTTATTCAACTATCGGAGTTTCGTCGATGAATCCACGTAAACCTGCTTGCAGTGAACTTGCATAGTTGAGTAATTGGTCGGCTTGTGCTTTCTGTTGGTCGCTGAGTAACGATTTTCGAACTTGAATGGTATCAATCGCCTGATCTAAATGCGCATATAACTCAAGATATTGATCGGGACGAAACTGTGACTGCAACTTCTCGTCCATCATGATTTGTCCCGCCAACCCATAGTACATCACCCCTTTCGAAGCAACATCAATCGCAACTCTGTGTTCTCCACGTAAAAAAAGAATATCCGAGATTTCAACTCGATGCGATCCATATCGCATACACAACGCGACTTTTTCTGTCTTCGAACGAACCGTAAGAAAATGAACCCTATCAAAAAACCGATCAACAAAATACTTCGGATGTCCAGGGAGCACAATACCATCAACGACTTTTTCCAATATGTGCTGATCGCGATTCATCTGTCCTTCGAATCCATTCACATTCGCGTGCTGAAAAGAGATAAGCAAAATAATACACGCCAAGATCATCGCAGGAATCGCGAGGACTGTGTAAACGCGGTACGGAACCGCATGGCGTTGATACTGTTTGGATTTCATACACCGTATAAAAGAAACACCATTCCCCACAACATGTGAGAAAGGGTAATCGCGTACATGCTTTTTGTGCGAAGATACAAGATTGCCTGTCCAATCGCAAAGAATGATAACACAAAAAGTTGAGAGACCAACTGCTCGGCTGATCCAACAAGAACAAATCGTAGGGGCGCGTGGAAAAGAAGGAACACCAAGGTTGTGATCGCAACCACGGGAACCTCAGACATTTTTCGATCACGAAGATTCCCAATCACATATCCAAAAAAGAACAGGCTTTCCCACCAAGCAGTCATCAGTGCCAACGCGAGGAATGTCCAAAAATACGGCGCGATCGCGGTAAACGAAGGCATCACCACATCTCCGCGCAACCGGAGTGAGAGCACCGCAACAAACTGGAAGAAACCGCCAATGCACAATCCAAAGAATAAACCTTGCCAGATTCCGATCGTGGTAAAACCCATGGGATCTGAAGATTTTTTTCGCTTTGAGGTTTGATACGCGTATACCCAAGCTGGAACACCAAACACAAACGCCTTTACAAAAATCTCGTCAAACCATTCTGGAAAACGGAAAATCAACCGATATGTGAGCCAAAACAAGAATACACCCGCTAGGGTGAGAAGGAATCCAAGGTTATGCGATTGCTTTAAGGACTTCTTCAAGCGTCTCCTCGCGCGAATGCGAATAGGTATCTATAACAAGATCATAGAGATTTGGATGCCAAAAATCAATCGGATGATCCGCTGGCAACGTCCCCGCTTCGACCACCCACATATTCCATTCATTTTTGTACATTCTCGACCATTTTTGAACATTTTTTTCTGTTCGTGCGGAGATGTGAATCTTCGCATCATCAATAGAAATGTTGTCGCGGTTCACAATACGGTCAATGCGAATTTCATCACTACTACACATGACCAAAACTTTTAATACTCCTTGTACTTGTTGAGCGACAAAACCAGAAAGCCAAGACTCTAAAATCCAACCGCTTTCGTGCTCAAGCTTCGATCGCATCCCGTAGTCCACCTCTCGATCAAAGTCCTCACCGTACACCGTCGCGTCGTGATGAAATGTATTCGTTGAGGTATCAAATAACCCTTTTTCTGCAGCATACGATCGCATAAACTCGCCACCAGAGAACGCTTTCCATTCTCCTTTTTCTTTCAACGCGTCTTGAAGTAAACGCAACAATGTCGTTGATCCGTTCCCAGGCAATCCAGAAATGGTGATGTTGCGATATTCAGATGACATGCGATCCTTTCTGCTGTAAATGGTAGAATGTATCTTATACCAAAGTGCAATACTATGGATACGAGAAAACGACTCAAACATTTCAAGAAAACACTCAAGAAATCGCGTGCGATCTATTGGATGATTCATCATAAAAAAATTGTCGCGTTGATTTTTGTTGCATTGATTCTTGGCTTTTGTTTCTATCTGTTTCGCGATCTCCCCTCTCCCTCAAAACTCAAAAACGCCTCTGCATTCGCGATGAGTACAAAAATCTTTGATCGAAATGGCATCCTTTTATACGAAATCTATGGAGATGAAAATCGCACCCCCGTACCGATCGAGGAGCTCCCACAACATATCAAACAGGCCACCATTGCGATCGAGGATCAACATTTTTACTCACATTTTGGATTTGATGCATCTGGAATGATTCGCGCAGTGAGAAACATGATCTTCAAACAACAGCTCCAAGGTGGATCGACAATTACACAGCAACTTGTGAAAACGGCGCTCCTCACGCGCGAACGCACTGTGCGACGAAAAATAAAGGAGGCGGTGCTGACGCTGGGAACCGAGATGATGTACACAAAAGATGAAATCTTGGAAATGTATCTCAATCATATTCCATATGGAGGGACAGCTTGGGGCATCGAGGCTGCCTCACAAATGTACTTCGATAAACACGCGAAAGATCTCACACTTTCGGAAAGCGCGATGCTCGCGGGACTTCCTCAATCCCCCACGCGATACTCACCATTCGGAACAAATCCCGACCTCGCAAAGGCGCGCCAAAAAGACGTGCTCCGTCGTATGTACGAAGAAGAGTTTATTTCCGAAGAACAGATGAACAATGCAATTAATGAAGAGCTGAAGTTTGCTGAGCCAAAAAGTAACATCCTTGCTCCACATTTTGTGATGTATGTGAAAGAACAACTCGTGGATGCGTATGGCGAGTTGCCTGTGGAACGCGACGGGCTTCGCGTGTACACCACGCTTGATTACGAACTGCAACAAGCATCGCAAGCGTCGCTCAGCGCGGAGTTGAAAAAATTAGAAAAAATGAAGGTGGGAAATGGAAGTGCGATGATCACCGATCCCCGTTCTGGTGAAATTCTTGTAATGATTGGTTCGAAAAATTATTTTGAAGCAACACAAGGCGGACAAGTAAATGTAACACTACGCCCCCGACAACCCGGAAGTTCAATTAAACCAATTAACGTGGTTACGGGATTTCAGCTCAAAACGCTTACTCCCGCCACCATGTTGCTCGACATCCCCACCTCCTTTCTTGTCCCTGGACAAAAATCATATCGACCTAGAAACTACGATGGTGGATATCATGGGCCGGTTCAAACAAGATTCTTTTTAGGAAACTCATACAATATTCCGCAGATTCGTGCGATTACTATGCATGGTGTTGAAAGCATGATTGCAACAGGAAGCGCGATGGGAATTTCAACATGGACCGATTCCAGCAAATACGGATTATCGCTCGCGTTGGGTGGTGGTGAAGTGACCATGGCTGACATGACAGTTGCGTTTGGAACGCTTTCGAATCAAGGGATTAAAGTTCCGCTCCACTGCATTTTACGTGTGGAAAATAATGATGGATCGATTCTTCAGCAATATAATCCAGAGGAAATGAAGGAGCTTGTACAAACCATGACCGAAGACACAACAATCAAAGAACAAAAACTCACGAAAACAACGGGGCTTTCAGACCAAGCAATCACTGCAACGCGCGTCCTCGATCGAGAACCCGCCTATCTTATTTCGCATATCTTACTCGATAACTCCGCGCGACTTGGTGCTTTTGGTGAACGATCTGAGCTCGTGATCCCAAATCAGGCGGTGAGCGTGAAGACAGGAACCACAAACGATCTTCGAGACAACTGGACAATTGGATACACACCCGAGGTGTTGGTCGCCACGTGGGTGGGAAACAACGACAGCACCTCGATGAATCAATCGCTCGTTTCGGGAGTTACGGGAGCCGCACCAATATGGAACGATCTTATGCGATACGTGCTTCGTGGAAAAAAAGCGGTGTGGCCAGAAAAACCAAAAGATGTGATCGATAAAGAAATCTGCGCCGTCAGCGGCCTCCTCCCCAACCCCGAGGCACGATGTAATACTCGAATCGAGTTTTTTTGGAAAGGAACGGAACCACAGGAAAATAATCCCGCAGATATTGATCATCTTCCGCGAGAAATCTGGATTACTCCAGAAACAGGCCTCCCTCCAAAAGAAGGCGACGCGCCAAACGACCATCTTATCTCCGAAAAACACCTCTTGCTCTCCGACCCCCTCACAAAGGATTGGTGCGCAGACTGCATCCGACCGCTCAATGAAAAAGGAAGAACAATCTGGGAAGAAGCGATTGTTCGTATTACTCCCCAACAGATGCCGCAGGTTGAACAACTGCCACAGGCTGAGGAATGAAAATCACTCGCATTATTCGCACGCTCTCCATTTATTTTGTTGTGTTTGGTGTAGGAATCGGCGCCGTCGCATTTATTAATCGAACATTTTTTTCTCAACCTATGCTTTCCGCTGTCGCGCCCCCCATCGACACACTGCACGCAAAAACATCACCATCAATTCAAAAAGAAACCATGGTCTACGGATTTCTCCCCTATTGGAATCTGAAGTCCGCGATCATCCGCAAAGAGCTCACACATGTTGGGTATTTTTCGCTTACGTTAAATAGTGACGGATCACTTCGAACGCGCGACGGAAACGAGATTGAACAGGGATACAGTAAATTTCAAGGCGACCTATTCAACACCATGGTGCAACAAGCGCGCGATCAGCAACAACAAATCGAGATTGTGATTACCATGATGGACGCCGATGAGATCTCGGCGTTGCTATCGAATCAACAATCAAAACAACGTGCGATCTCCACCATAAAATCGCTCGCGCAGACACAGCCCATTTCTGGAATCAACATCGATATTGAGTACGCCGGAACGGTGACAGATAAACTGCAAGAATCATATCTTTCCTTCATCACTGAACTCACCGAAACGCTCAAAAAGCGCGATCCTGAATTCCAAGTTACCATCGATGTATTCGCCGACTCCGCTCGGAGATATCGCATTTGGGACATCGAAAAAATCGGCAAAATTGTGGATGGCATCATTGTAATGGCATATGACTTTCATCGTTCTTCTTCAACGGTATCTGGACCCGTTTCCCCCCTTTTTGGAAGCGAGTCTCAAAAATGGGACACCGATATTATGCAAAATCTCAAAGTTTTTCTTGAAAAAGTTCCTAGTGAAAAAATCATTCTCGGCATCCCGTTTTATGGATACGAATGGCAAACCACTTCGGACAACCCAACCTCTCCCACCTTCCCCGACTCTGGCGGAATCGCCACCTACAAACGCGTGCAAGCGCTCATTCGAGACGAGGGTGTGAAGGAACAATGGGAAAAAGATGCGATGACGCCGTACATCACCTACAAAGAAGATGGGAAACAAAAAATCATTTTTTATGAAAACACACAGTCGCTTGCATACAAAATGGATCTCGTTCGACAAGCGGATCTCGGAGGGATCGCGATCTGGGCGCTGGGATACGAGGGGGACGCCCCCGAACTGTGGGAAGTGATCGAAAGGAAAGTTGAATAGAAGACTGTCCTCCAGTGAATTTAATATTCCATTATTTTTTTCGCACCAGATTACCGTAGCCCATATTTCTTCAGCACCTCAGTATTGATAGTTGTCATGCCTGCTTGCTCGTACATCCACAAACTTGCGAGCCTCGATTGGAGCGAGGATTTGAGATCACGCTTAAATTCATTCAAAATAGCTGGACGATCGAGTGCGATCATAGTCTCATATGATTCTTGTGCATATTCTGGTGTTACAGAGCCAATGTACTCAAAATCCATACCAACGAGTTGTAGCCGAACTTCTGGAGTGCATACGACTCTGTATGCCCACCCGTCATGATCTAAATTCTCTAGATTGTTGTCTCGAAAAACTCGCATAGACAACTCATGCGCAAGATTAATAAGAAAGCGCGCCTTCACTCGTGAAAAATCCTTATATGTTAATGAACCCTCTTTCTTCCAACGAAATATCAGCTGCAAAAAATCCTTTATACCACTCAGCCTCGCCACATCATTGAGAAATATTTTGCCTTGCTCACTTCTCGCGTACGTTGGTAGTATGCGGTTAAGATTCTCATATTCATTTCGGAATTGTTGAAAATTCTGAAGGATTGATTGCTCTAAACTCACTTGGACATCGTACATACTTTCCAAGCCTTCCATATATTCAAACACAACAAAAGAATATCCATCGGGGAAATCCACAGAGCATATCGGCGTTTCCCAAACCAGCATTGCCCGATCTTGCTCAACCAATGCCCTTTCTCGAAGAAGCGTTGCAATCTCAAACTCCTGCCTTGAAGTATTTCCCTCCCTATGACCTCCTTTTTGCGTGTCAACGTGACGGGCAGTTTTACGTTCTTTTAAAATAAAACGCTTTTCATCAACAGTGAGTTCAAATACGCGATCTTTTTTCATTTTTCGTTTCTTCCATGCCTGAGGATTCGAAAGTTCGGGATATCGAGCAAATAAAACTGGATTTCCATGAATTACTATTCCACTTGGAAATTGCACATCAACACTCGTTTGGATCTGTTGCAGTTCATCCCTATGAGTAACTGACTCTGCCATAAACGCCAAGAGTTTTACATCACGTGCGAAACGATAACGTCGAGCAATCAGCTCGCGCTCAGCTGCAGATAATCCGGTGAGAAAGACATCACTTTTGCGTAATTTATTTAGTGCTTCAGGCAGATCTTCTGGATTTCTACCATAGACATCAAACATTCTCTGTAGCCGACGTTCTGGGCTGATAAATTTTGGGGCATACGTGATATCTGGATTGATGACTTCATCTGGGACAGCGGGAAGACCTGCAAACAATCCCAAAGATTGCTGATATCGTTGGAGTAAACGAGACGCCGACCCATAATATTGACTCACTGCTTCAAGAAATTGTTGCGGAATACGCTCTGATAGTGGAATTGAAATAAAAAATAAAAGTACTTTTCTAAGTTGGTTATTGTTTAAAAGATCCCTCCGCACTCTCTCTGTCACCAATTCCCATTGCCGATCAATTTCATTTCCCATTTCAAATTCAGAATCCTTATCGAGAATAGGTTTTCGAGAGGGAAAAGAATCAATCAGCGTCTGAGTAAGCTGTTGGTATCCTTCCATAGGGTATTAGTATAGGTGTTATCGAATGATAAATCGAGAATGCATTCTTCAAAATTTCTACCCCGCCCTTGCCCCAACCCTCCCCTCTTGATACAATCCCGACTGTGAAATCCAGAAGAAAAATACCAAAATCCAGAAAGCATTTGTTTCAAAAAAAACACCCATTTTCGTTTTGGAAACTCGTTTCGCATGTGATTTTTTTCATTCCAAAAAAAATTGGGCGCCCGTTGTACTACTTGCTTGCCTTTAGTGCGCTGTTTTTTGCAATTCTCATCTCTTTTGTTTTTGAGTTCATTCAGGACAAACTCGATCCCGTAATCCGAAGCATAAAAAAACAGTTTTTTCATCAAAAAAAGAAACGTCAGCCACGAAAAAAACGTGTTCAAAAAGAACAACGGCTCGATTACAAATCCACATTTCGCGCGGTATTTGCTCCCTTTATTTCTGGCGCATTAATCACCATGCTTTTGTTTGGATCGGGATACGGGGTGTATGCGTATGTTTTCCAAGATCTTCCCTCTCCTCGCTCGCTCCTCGACCGAGAACCCCCACTCACCACAAAAATTTATGATCGAAACGGCGTTCTTCTCTACAAAATGTACAAAGATGAAAATCGAACGCTCGTGCCACTCAATAAAGTTCCCGAACAGGTAAAACAGGCGTTCATCGCAATCGAAGATAAGTCGTTTTATTCGCATCACGGATTTTCATTACGTGGGATCGCACGCGCAACGTTATCCAACGCAAAAGGAGAACGCGTGGAAGGTGGATCAACAATCACGCAACAATTAGTCAAAAATACCTTGTTGAGTCCAGAAAAAACCATTCGCAGAAAAGTTCGAGAGCTCGTGCTTTCAGTCATGGTTGAGGCATCCATATCTAAAGATCAAATTCTTGAAATGTATTTCAACGAAGTGTCGTTTGGAGGCACACTCTACGGAGTTGAGGAAGCGAGTCGAACATATTTTGGAAAAAGCATTTCCGAAGTCTCCCTCGCCGAAGGAGCGTTTCTTGCCGGACTTCCGCAGGCTCCCAGTAGTTACTCACCGTTTGGACCAACACCCGAAAAAGGAATCAATCGACAGTATCAAGTACTGCAACGCATGGTTGAGGATGGATATATTTCGCAAGAACAAGCAGATCAGGCAAAAAATGAACAACTCACGTTTATTCCCGAACGAACCGAGATCAAGGCGCCTCATTTTGTGATGTACATTCGCGAGTTACTCGCACAGGAATACGGGGAAGACATTCTGTCGCAAGGCGGACTTGAAGTTGTCACCACCCTCGATATGAAAACGCAGGAATTGGCAGAAAAAGCCATTCGAGACGAACTGTTGAAACTGAAAAATGCGCGCGTAAGTAACGGCGCAAGCATTGTAACAAATCCACAAACTGGTGAAATTCTCGCGATGGTTGGAAGTCGGGATTATTTCGACATCGCCAACGATGGCCAAGTCAATGTCACCATTCGCGAACGTCAACCCGGAAGCTCAATCAAACCCCTCACCTACGCAGTCGCGTTCTCAAAAGGAATGACTCCCAGCACAATGATCGAAGACTCCGCAGTCACCTTCACATTCGCGGGGACACAACCGTACTCACCAAAAAACTACGACGGCGCGTACCACGGAAAGGTGAGTTTGCGCACCGCACTTGCAAACTCGTACAACATTCCCGCGGTGAAGTTGCTCGCACAAGTTGGAATCCGCGACATGATCGAACAAGGAAGAAAGATGGGAATCAGTTCATGGGGAGAGGATCAAGTGTCACGATTCGGATTATCGCTCACACTCGGCGGAGGAGAAGTAAAAATGATTGATATGGCCAAACTGTACGGAACATTTGCAAATCAAGGTGTCACGGTTGAACTGCAACCCATTCAGAAGATTTCAAATACAAAAGGTGAGGTGATTTATCAAAATCCATGCACTTCAACCAACACAGTGTCAAACGAAAAACAAAGTTGTGACAAGAAAAAAACACTCGATCCGCGCGTCGCTTGGCAAATTACAAGTATTTTATCCGACAACATCGCCCGATCCAGCGCCTTTGGTCGTAACTCGGTGCTCGAAATTCCCAAACAGCAGGTTGCGGTCAAAACTGGAACCACAAATAGTCTGCGCGATAACTGGACCGCTGGATACACCTCCGATCGCGTGGTTGTGACTTGGGTGGGAAACAACGACAACACGCCAATGAGCAGGGTGGCCTCGGGAATCACCGGCGCTTCACCAATTTGGAACACGATTATGCGAACACAACTCGACGAAGCAACCCCGCACGTGTTTGAAACTCCCGAAGGGTTCGTAAAAGTGAAAATCTGCGCTCAAACCGGAACCCTCACTTGCTCCGCATGTCCGAGAACAATTGAGGAAAGTTTTATCGCGGGAACCGAACCAAAAAGGGCGTGTACAGAAAGTATGTTCACTCCACCAAGTCCAAGCCCAAGTCCAAACCCGCAGTCACCTTAAATATGCACCGAATAAACAAGACATTTGCAAAAACCGTGGCTCAATATCCTCGCGTCTTCCAAAAAAAATAAGATAACCCAACACTCAAAATAAACACGAGCCAGATCCACAACCGCCCCCGCTTCGACCGCTCCTCCTCCACTCGAATCATTCGATCTTGTTTTCCGGTGCGTGCGCGCGCCGATTTTTTCACAGGTTTTTCATTCAGCGCTTCCAATCGTTCGTCCGATTCGTCCTTCATTTTTTTTGACAACGCCATATACCCCCAGTTTTAACGGATACCAAGCAAGAAAAACTACACGCGCAACTCTTTAACTCGAGCGCAGATCACATCAACAACTTCGTCAATCGTGAGTGGTGATGTGTCTAGCACCCAAGCGCCATCGGCAATATGCAATGGATCAACCGATCGATTCATATCACGATCATCTCGCTCTTTCAATTCAGCGTACACTTGTTCAAACGAAACATCCATTCCTCGAACGAGTAATTCCTGATGGCGTCGTTTCGCGCGAACTTCAGGTGACGCGTGAAGATAAATTTTGAGTTGCGCCGAGGGAAGAACGCGAAATGTGATGTCGCGCCCCTCCATCACCACATCGTATTTTTGCGCGATGCGTTGCTGTTGTTCGACAAGCGCTTTTCGCACATGTTGATGCACCGAAACAATCGAGGATCCCCGACTCATTTCCTCGGTACGAATCTCCCAAGAAACATCCTCAGTATCTAGCAGTACCGTAATTGACCGACCATCTTTTTCTTGTTCACTTGGTGTTCTCAACTCGATTTCGTGATGTTGTAACAGTGAAACGAGACCCGCTTCATCTGACCATTCAACCCCATTCCGCTTCCCAAGCAACGCCGTTGTGCGGTACATCGCGCCGGTATCCACATATAAAAATCCCAACCGCGATGCCACAAGACGAGCCACGGTTCCTTTTCCCGCAGCAACCGGACCATCTATCGCAATTTGAAATGGTTCCATACGCAAACTCCACCCTATCTTGATTTTATTTTCTTGATTTTGATGATCTCTTCCCACCTGAACTGCTCATCGCAGAACTATCGGCGAGATTTGACAATCCGATCAATCCGATCAACACAGGAATAACTGGCCACAGATTCACAATATCTGCGGGTAACACACCAGTCTTAACCATCAACGCCAAAACGCCAACAAAAATCAAGGTAAGTGGAAGAAATAATGGATTTGAATAAACACTTTTCATGGCAGGCCTCCTTATTGCATAAGCATATCATACGTAAACAGCGAAGTTCAATCATCTGGTTATGAAAAACGAGAAAGCAGTCCTTTTTTTGCACCAATCTGCTTCACTACCGACGCCGACTCTTGCTTACCCCATCGAATACTCACCTCTAACGGTTGATTGCGAAGCATCGCACACACAAATCCACACGCAAACGCATCACCTGCGCCCGTTTCTTGAATTGTATCTTGCACATCATCAACTTCAAATACTGTTGTGCGACCACCGGAAATCACCACGCCACCATTTTTTCCATCTGTCACCACAATGTGTTTGGGGGAACTCTGCCAAGTCCAAGATTGCGCAACCGATGTATCCAATATAACCGAACGCCCCACCAATTTTTCAAATTCCTCTTTGTTCACAAAAAGCGCATCAACAGCACTCCAGTCCACAATCAATCGCTTTTCAAGAAATGCCTCAAGTTCCCACATGCCAGGATTCCAACTCAGTCCAATCGCATGATCTCGACAATGCTTCATAAGACGTTGAATAACTTCGGTGTTCCCAATCGAAGAAAGATGAACCCATTTCGACTGAATATTTGGCCAAATGATATCCTCAACAGTCAACATACGCGAGGCCCCACGGTACACCAGCGCGGTTCTCTCTCCTCGCTCCGCAATCAACAACACCGCAAGCGCCGTTCGTTCTGATTTTTCCGTAATCAACATTGAGGTATCCACATGCTCACGCAATAAATCCTGAATGACAATATCTCCACTAAAATCCTTCCCTATTTCTGAAATGCACGCCGAACGAAAACCCGCTCGAGCAAATCCAACCGCGGTGTTCGTTGCACCACCGCCAGAACTAATTTCCGCTTCACCCACATCAATCTTTTGATTAAATTTTTGACACAGCATGTACTCGTGTTCAAGTGGAACAACCCAAAACTGATTCGACTTTAAAAAAACATCGAGCGTCGCCGATCCTACTGTGATGACATCAACGTTCATATCTCCCTTTTTGCATATCCTGCGTGAATACCCCTATGGCGATTCGAATGTTGTCGAAAAACCTGGATAGGAGGATTTCTTTTGATCATCTTCGATCTGTTGACAAATCGCGCATCGTTTATGATCCATTTGTTCCATTTCCAGATCAAACATTTGAAGTGCAAACAGTGCTTGTTCGGGTGTTTCAACAATTCGAAGCACATCGCGTTCATTTCCGCGCATCATCATGTTTTGTTCGAATACATTCACGATGTCGCGCCAAAAAGACCCAAACAAAATAAAAGGTTTGTGATGTCCGTAATACAGCCGCGCCATCACCCACGCCGTTCCCAACTCAGAAATTGTTCCCGTTCCCCCATTAAAAATAATATACGCGTCCGCATTTTCCATCAGCTTGAACATACGTTCAATATAATTGCGCGTCACAATTTCTTTCGAAGCGATGTTTCCGACATAGCGCCCCTCGAAGCCGGGGGCGTCTTTTGGATAAAAGGTAACCGCGATCGTTTCCCCACCAACCGACTGCGCGCCCTTGGTCGAAGCGTCCATCACTCCAGGACCACCTCCATCAACAATCGTGAGCCCTTGTTTTGCAAAAAGCTGTGCCGTAGCAAACGTATCTTTGTACAGTTGTGAGTCGGGTTGCGCATCGGCGTATCCGAAAAACGCGACGCGATGAATGCGGTTCATCAACATGTAATCTTTTTCTCTTGAAGTTCTCCATGTGTCGCGAGAAACCGAGGACGCAATCGGAGCGGTCGCCGTAGGAGAAAGATTCACCTGTGATTGCGGTGATTGCAGATCTTTCGGTTGAGCAGAAAATGGGTCAAAATTCATATCTTCATTATGCTGAAAATGCGCTCAAGTAGCAAGGAGAGGATAAAATTGATACGATACAAGGATGTCCACATCTAACCAAAAACGTTTTGGGGAAAACTAGGAGTACTGTTGAACATCCTATCGATACACGTCTTTTCGATGATTAATGTCAATGACATACACGCGTATTTCTAACTCGTATATTTCATACACAATGCGGTAATGCGAAACGCGCAACTTCCATAGTCCGCGAAGTTCTCCACGCAAAGGAACACCTATGTGTGGATCCTCAATGAGGGACTCAATTGCTCGCGAAATGAGACGTTTATATCGAGCGTCAATGCTCTCAAAATGTTTTCTTGCGGTTGATGAAAAAAAGATCGAGTACTTTTTCATGTGCGGTTCTCAAAATATCACAAAAAGATTTCAATTATCTAACAGTGGAATCTCTTTCTTCACTTCATCCCAAGAAATAATATCTTTGTGTTGAATTTCTTTTCTCCCTTGACGAATTGAGCTCATTGCCTCGGTGTCTGATAACAGCTCAATTGTTTCTTGCATGAGTAAAAGCTCTTCTGCTGAAATCAGCGCCACCTTCACACGTCCATTCACCGTGAGAAACACTTGCTGAGATGTTTTGGCAACTTTTTCTACCAAAGCTGGAAGTGTTTTACGCGCGTCAGTAATTGAGAGAACGGTATTCATACCTACGTATTGTACATGTTTGTGTACAGAATACAAGAATCACTACTCTACGTCCCCTCTTTCCAACTCCGTAGGTAGGCGCGCTGTTCGGCGGTAAGGTGATCAATCGCGACCCCCATCGCCTTCAGCTTCAGCTTCGCAATCTGTGAATCAAGCTTTTTGGAGATTGTGTACACCTTCACCTTCAATTTTCCCTTGTTTTTCAGGAAAAATTCAACTGCAAGTGCCTGATTCGCAAACGACATATCCATCACTTCTGCGGGGTGACCCTCGGCGGCAGCCAAGTTGATTAGCCGACCCTCGCCCAACACAAAACGATGAGAGCCGTCAGGCATAACATAGTCCTCGACAAAAGGACGAAGCACTTTTTTCGATTTTGCATATTTTTCAAGCGAGTCAAGATCGATCTCGACATTAAAATGACCGGAATTGCAGACAATCGCGCCATCTTTCATGGACTGCAGATGTTTGAGTGAGATCACATGTTTATCACCTGTTACCGTGACAAATACATCGCCAAGTTTGGAGGCGCGCGCGATCGGCATTACCTCAAACCCTTCCATCACCGCTTCGAGTGCCTTGATCGAGTCAACCTCACATACGACTACGCGCGCGCCGAGCCCGCGACCGCGCATCGCGACTCCTCGACCGCACCATCCATATCCAACAATCACAAGCGTTTTTCCCGCAAGCAACACGTTTGTCGCACGAATCACACCATCAAGCGTCGATTGCCCCGTTCCATATCGATTATCAAAAAGATGTTTTGTGTCGCTGTCATTCACCGCCAACACAGGAATTTTCAGCGCTTTATCTTTTAACATTGCGCGAAGTCGAATCACACCTGTTGTCGTTTCCTCGCTTGATCCGATAACTTCTGGAAGTTGTTTTGAACGCTCTTTATGTAACAACGATACTAAATCCGCACCATCATCCATTGTAATGCTCGGATGCGCATCCAACACCGCGTTTAAATGTTTGTAATATGATTTTTCATCTTCACCCTTGACTGCAAATGTTGAAATTCCCTCATCGCGCACCAGCGACGCCGCCACATCATCTTGCGTCGAAAGCGGATTGCTCGCACACAAAAAGACGTTTGCACCACCTGCCTTCAACGCGATCATTAAGTTCGCCGTCTCTGCGGTCACATGCAAACACGCGCCAATCGTTAACCCTTTAAACGGTTGTTCTTTTGCGTATCGATCTTTCATCAACTTCATCACTGGCATCGAGTTCCCCGCCCACGCGATTCTCTTTTTTCCTAAATCCGCTTTTGAAATATCGGCTACATCGTGAGAGATTTTTGACATGTCACTCCTTTATGTATGATTTTTTTGTGCAGTCGCTTTGTTGTCGCGTACAAGTTTCTCATTGTACTCTACTCAAGAATACAAGTGAAGAGCATTATGATTGAGCAAGTGAAGCAAGAATTTCCTTTCTTGCCCGCTCTTGCGTTTCAGTCGTAAATTTATTCGGATCAGAAACGATAAGCGCCAACTCTGGCTTTTCAGCAAGAACACGGAACAGTTTACCTGCAATATGAAATCGAGAAAGCAAATGTTCGGCAACTATTCTTTGTTTTTCGGTAAGCATACGATCATCTACTTTCATGAGCTCATGTATTTTTTCGAGCGTACAATTTTCTAGTTGATCATACATTTCACGCAACTCTGGAGAGCGAAGCCCTTGTAACTGGTGAACTCGTACTTCTAATTTTGGGATGAAATATTCATGTCGTGTATGTATCAGATCGTCAAAGACTTCTTCGGGGGTAGACAGCGCCGGCAACGTATTTGAAATCGAGATGTCCGAAACATACACACGACCCGAAGGTTGTTGTAAAAATTGTCCATCATCAAGGCTGGCACTGGTTATAAACTTGAATACTGCAATTTTTGCTAAATCTACTTGTTGTCCTTTTTTTCCTTCCATTTCTTGTTCGAGAATTTTTATCGAACTGCCAAACCCACAATCACGAACCTCATCCCCCAGATATGCGTATGCAATACAAGGAGTGCCATTCCAATCTACTGCCATGGCATGTGCTTTCGAAACATTGAGATACCGAGCGATTCGGTCCGCGCGTTCTTCGTTGTCGTTTTTTTCTGATGCAACATCGTACATAGTGTCAGGAGAAATTTCTTTCGCTACTTCTTCCTGATGTTCGGGGGCTATCGTGGACAACATGTCATCAAACGCTTCTTCCTTTGAAAGCCATGTGCCATCATCCAAGAAAAAATGAGTTGGAGGTTTTAATAAATATTTTTTCCCATCAATCAAGACAATTTTAAACTCGGGACATTTAAATTTGCCCTCTTTTCTGAAGGCGGCGGTTGTTGATTGATCAAGAGTTATTTCCAAAATTCTCCTTGTATCTTTTCTCAAATTCCTGTTGTGTATACGTGTGCGTTACCGTTCCGTATTTTTCCACGGTGTACACAGCCGCGACTGCGCCCATTTTTCCACAGACCTCTAACGACTTCCCTTGCAAATACCCCGCTAGAAATCCCCCACGATACGCGTCACCCGCGCCTGTGGGATCGATCACCGCTTCCGCTTTTGCGACCGCGATCTCAAATTTTTGATTCTCCGATTCAATCACCGAGCCTTCTCCACCTTTTGTGGTAATCACAATTTTTGCCATCTCTGTAAGATCTTGATGTGAAATCTCCAACTTTTTTTCGATAAACGAAATTTCGTAATCATTCCCAATCAAAATCTCCGCCGACTCAATCCCCGCGCGCAACTCGTCCGCAGAAAACGCGCCCACTTGAAACGCGGGGTCATATATATATCGTGAGTTCTTTTTTTTGCATATCTGAACATATTGATTCATCGCCGTCGGTTCTGTCGGAGAGAGCACCACAAACCGCGATTCATCCTCTGCAATAAATGTGTTCAGTTTGATATCTTTTGCCCGATCCGTCGCGCCTTTGTAAAATGCACCAATTTGGTTGTTTTGTTGATCGGTGATCACAAAATACGATCCCGTCGGCACATCTTTATGCACCACGATCCCCGATCGATCAACGCCCTTTTGTTGTAAAAACTGCGCATACGGCGTGAAGTCATTCCCCGCTGGCGCAACAATCAGCGGATCCAATCCCAACAACTTCAGCGTGTACGCGATATTCCCCGCCGTTCCACCAAATTGTTTTTCCATACTATCAACAAGAAGCGACATTGAGATTTGATGGATTTTATCCGCCATGATCCGATCCGCAAACTTTCCAGAAAAATTCATAATGTAATCAAATCCAAGCGAACCGGTAATGAGGGGATGAGATACGTATGAATTCATGATTGTTAGTATACACACAGATCTCGAATGCGCTACAATGAGTTATTGTTTGTATTGCATTCGCATGTAAAGGAGTCTCATGTTTCAAGGTTTAAAAAACATCCTCAAAAAAGATACCGCAAAAAAAAAGATGGTTGACGATGGAAAGCAAGAAAAAGTCGAAGAAAAGAATGAAAAACCTATTGAAAAATCCGTCGAAAAACCAGAAAAAGTTGAAAAAAAAGACGATAAACCAGCGAAACCAGAAATCGCGATCGATAAATCCGCACTCAAGTCGTTACGTTTAGTTGTGGTTGCATATTCCCATGTCGAGCGCGAATGGTTTCCTACAAAAGATTCGTACGATGCAGAAATTGAGGTTGAGGATCGAGCAGAAGAAGTGGTGGAAGAAATTGAAAAACTTGGGGTGAAGGCAAAATTACTCAAAGGGGATCAATATTTTCTCACCAACTTGTTAGTTGATCGACCTGACCTTGTTGTAAATCTCGTAGACACATTCAAAGGAAAAGACAGTTTACAAACAAGCGTCCCCGCGGCTCTCGAGCTCTCCAACATCCCGTACACCGGTGCTGGTATGGAAGGCCTCGTTATTGGAAACAACCGTAACCTCACCAAGCGCGTGTTGATGGCATACGACATCCCCACCCCCGCATTTCAATTTATTCGTCGCGTGGGTACCACAATCGACGAGGCACTTGGAGTACCTCTAATTGTAAAACTGAACGAAAGTGGTGGAAGCGTTGGGATTGATAATCATGCGGTCAAAGAAACGGTGAAACTCGCACAATCAAAAGTGGATAAAATGATCGCAACGTATAAACTGCCCGTCATTGTCGAGCAATTTATCGACGGTCCGGAAATCACGGTCTGTGTCTACGACGATGGCGTTCGAAAACACGTGTTCATGGGACAAAAAATCTTTCGAAACAAACCGGATGGGAAGCATTTTTTCACCTCACATGAATCGTACGACGATCTCCATGCCTATAAATATAAACCTGTTGAAGATCCTATCCGTACAAAAGTTTCCCGATTGGCCGTACGTGCGTTCCGCGCGCTTCAGCACAAAGATTATGCCAAGTTCGATATTCGCTACGACGAGCTCACCAACACCCCATACTTCACCGACTCAAATCCGAACACCGCGTTCGGCCCCGACACAGGACTTCCATTTACAGAAGTTGCGGCGATGCACGGCGTTCCATTTGCCGATATTGTGGCGAGTTTGTTGAGTAAATATGCAAAACAACTTCCAAACGGACAACGCTGATTTTTTCACGATCAAATCGGATACGCGCCACCTTCCGCCAATAGCGCAAATGGTTCGCGTTGCACAAGAAACACCGTATTACTGTGGCCCAGCGGTTGTACAAATGCTCGCAACTGCACACCGCATTTTTTTCGAGCAAACCGAAGTTGTGATCGCAGGAGGTGTATCACAAAAAATTAAGGAAAAAGGGATGACTATTGCTGAGATTGCACAGGCAATGTCGCGCATCCTCCCCTCTCATCTTCCCAATACGCAGTTCTGGTATAAACCGTTTTCAACAATCAGTGAACTGTCACAACTCGTCAACGTATTTGAACACCCCGTGGGTGTGGAATGGCAAGGCCTATTTGATTATCCCGACGAGGAGGACGATGATGAAGATGACGATGATGATCCAGGGCATTACAGCATAATCACCGCAATAAACACGCGGGATAACATCGTGCGTCTCGCCGATCCAGACCGTCACTATGCGGGAAACGATCGCCGTTTTTCGATTATGGAGTTCGAGCGGCGCTGGTGGGATATCAACCAGATTGTCGATCCTATCACCGCTTCTGTAAAAGAAATTGACGACTATCACATGATGTTTATCATCGCGCGCGCAGAAGAATCATTTCCAGAGGATTTTGGCATGTTACGAAGATAGTTGATGTTCGTGTTGCGCAATACTCGACGCCAACGCACGAATAGCTTGATCAAACGGTTGGGTCCAGAAAAAACTTCCCACAGTAAACGAAGTAATGCCACGTTGAAGACAAAAAAGCATCGTATCTGGTTTAATACCCCCATCAACAATGCGCTCTCGAAAAATAGCCGTTTCTTGAAACTTGGAGATCACCTCACGTTGAAACGATCGACCTTGCGCGCCTGCATGGATTCCCATCATTTGAACGCAATCCGCCTGTGCAAGAACAGTTGGATCAACCGATGAGATGGGGGTCAACACATCAAATGATAAACCAATTTTCAGATTAAGCTCCCGAGCGACTTGAAAAAGCGTTGAAAAGGTAGAAATATGTTCCACCTGAACAATCACGCGCGAAATCGCGCTCGCGTGTTTTTCGCGAATCTTTTCAACAAGGAGAAGATCGCGCAACGGATCTTTTGTCATGAGATGCACATCGCAAGGAATATCGCCAAACGCGATCTCCGATACCAAAGAAATGGGAATGGTGATATCTCCTTCATATGAATCATCAACGATGTCGAGTTGAATCGCAGGAACTCGAAGAGGGAGCGACTCGATTAATGATCTGTGTTGTGAAACGAGATCCACCTGTTTTTGGGCAAGTTCCACTGAATTGGTAAGAATAGATGGATAGATTGAAACAGCGGAGTTCATCATACTTCAGATGATTCACCAAATTGATCGAGTTGTTGAATTCGACGCTCATACTTTAAGTCTTCGCTAAATGCCGTACTCAAAAATTGATCAATGCTCATTTTTGCATGATCTTCATCCATAAAATCTCCCGAAAGCACAATCACATTCGCATTGTCATGTGAGCGTGCAAAAAACACGTATTGTTCATGAAACGCCTCGAACGCACGAACACCCCGAAAACGATTTGCCAGAATATTCATCCCCACCCCACTTCTGCACACAAGAATACCAGCGGTACCTTCGTTTTGTTGAACTTCTCGAGCAACGCGAACACCCAGAAGAGGATAATCATCTTGAGCATCGTAGATGTACGGCCCAAAATCTTCCGCGTTCATTCCTCGTTGTAACAACCAATTGTAGAGCGCGTTCTTAAGTTCAAATCCACCGTGGTCGGACGCAAGCACAATGCGAGAAAAATGAAACATAGTTGTATGGTATCATGAAATCATAGGCGAAAAATATCGCACGAACACAATAGAAAAAGGAAAAAATGACCCTATCATCCATTGATATGAAAGACTGGTGGAACATCAACGCGGGAGTGTACTTCTTCCAAGCGGTGTTTGTTTTTCTTTTTATCACAATCTTCTCTGGAAATATTCCAAGTCTTCTTTTGGTTGCGTGGAATATCTTGTTCGCGTTTGGTCTATATAAAAAAAGTGTTCTCATTTTTTGGATCGGATTTGTCTCGAGCGTTATTGTGTTGATTTCTCATGTCCTTGCAATGAACGAAACCATAAGCACCGAGGGTGCTTCGTATGCATTGCAGTCGTTTAGCATCGCGTTGGCGCTTTTTGCACCACAACTCATGCTTCTTCAGCAGATGCGATCGAAGAAACAAGTAGCGCATGTGACAAAATTAAAAACAAAAAAGAAAAAATAACGCGATAGTAATTTTAATTCACGCGTTCATTTGAAACCGAGGACATGTTTTGCATCGTCACTCATCATGTCACTAACCCATGGAGGATCGAATGTGAGTTCGATTTGTAATGTTGTCATCACACTCGGCTCAACATGAATAGCGACAGCATCGCGAATCATACCATCAAAAACACCCGCAAGTGGACATCCTGGAGTTGTGAGCGTCATTTCGATGTGATAATGCTGGGTACTATTGTCAAAACGAACATCATAAATCAGTCCAAGTGAAACGATATCGATGTGAAGTTCTGGATCGATCACCTCTCGCAATCCCTTCCAGATTTTTTCAATTGTTTGTGATGTGGAAAATGCGGAAGAAGATAAAGAAGCGGTGGTACGTTTTGCTTTCATCTGCATATTGTATCGCAAACTCCAGATACGAAAAGGGCGCGCCTTTCGGCGCGCCCGAGTTCCCCGCGCGTACGCGAGAGAAACTGCTTATTTCTTTTTCAAAACTGGCATGCCAGTTCGCTGTGTTTCGACAACCACATAGCCTGCTGGAACAGCGTCAAGTGAACCATCGCGAACATCGCGAGCAAAGAAGTAAATCTGTTGCTTGCGACCGTTTTTGAGGGTCACGTTCTTTGTGTGAAGGTTGTACGTCACACCCTTTTTGTTTTTGTACGAAAATGCCATTATTTCCTCCTTTTTTTGGATTATGGCCTTACCTTCTATCCATTCTAGGCGTACTCGAGAAACAGATCAAGAGGCAATCTGGAGTGTACTTTTTTCTCTATGAATGCAATCTTTAGATTGATCTACCGCTCTATTCTCGATTAACATTCCCAGAAAATACAACGGTCTCTTGCACACCATCGATCGTGGTTTCCTTAGAAATCGAAACGGTGAACGTGTTTTCAAGCGCGGTTGATTGTGAAAAATCGAGAACGAATCCCGCTTTTTCGAATCGCATTTTGCCAAGTTTCACCTGATTAGCACCTCCAGAAGTCTGCATCCACACTTCGTATGTTGAGTCCTGATCCTCGGTTGAAAGAATTGCGGTAAATCCTTTCCCGTCTTCGGACAAACTCACCATTGCGGAACCAACGGTTCCGTTTTGAGGTTCAAGCGAAACGTTTTGGCGATCCGTTAATCCCAAACGCTCAAGTGTTGATGATGTTTGTTCTTCCAATCGCATTCCTTCGCTAAGCGGAATTGGCGATGGTGTTAAAGAAGTCGTGCGAGAGGACCACCAACGGTACGAAAACGTCGCACCAATTAAAATAACAACGAGAATGGGCAGGAGAAAGGAAATTGTTTGTCGATTCATGCCGTTCTCCATATACTACGTATAATTTGTTGATCCTACGACGAAATCTCTCAAGATGCAAGAAGGTGTTCCACAATAGTGAAATTACTTCACCATTGTTTGCAAAATCGTCGCGTCGATTTTCTTTCCATCCAGATAAAAAGTTGGTGTTGCTTGCAAACCGAGCAGTGTCGCATCTGCAACATCGCCTATCACACGTAATGCCGCATTTCCTCCAAGCGAATCTTTTCCTTCTTGCGCTTGTTGCATGAACTCTAACAACTCCCCCTCAAACCCAATCTCTTGTGCGTATTCCGCAAACTTTTTTTTCGCTTCTTCAGAAGATGCTCCTTCCCACTCAAGTTGGCGATCATAGAGTATATCGTGCATTTGCCAAAATTTTCCTTGCGTCTGTACAATCTCGCTTGCGATTGCCGCATCTCGCGCGTTTTTGTGAATCGTGATAAGTGGAAAATGCCGATAGACCACCCGCAGATCGGGATTTGAGTTCATCACTTTTGCAATAAGTGGCTCTGTCGCACGACACGCGGGACATTGAAAATCGCTAAACACAACCAACGTTTTTGTTGCTTGCGTAAGTTCGCCACTCGAAGTCGCATTACGCGCATCCCCAAGAATCTTCGCGGGGTCAAGTGGCGCGTTCATTTTTTGTGAAAACAACACCGCTAACACGGTGATCAACACAAACGTTCCAAAAACGATAATTGTTGCTGTTTTCGTGGTTGAATCCATTTTGTTTTCCCTTTATGCGAATATGTGATATTTGATTACACGCGGGGCCACACCTGCTCGCCAGTCTCAATATTCGTGACAACAATTGCCGAGGTTGGACAGCTCTGCGCGGCCAGCAGTTTCATATCATCCAACTCATCTTCAGAAATCACAATCGCTTTCTGCTCGTCATCGAATGCAAATGTTTTTGGTGCGATGGCGATGCACGATCCCGCGCTGATACATTTATCACGAATCACGGTTACTCGATACTTTCCTTGTGGATTTTTCTGAGTTTTCGTAGGTTTTTGCGATTTTTGCACCTTTTGCGTGTCTGGCATATCGTTGTTTCCTTTATGAATAAAATGCTTCGTGATGAATATGACTTATTTCAACCTTTTTTTCAAGTAATAGCGCTTTTACATCTTTGATCATCGTTCCATTACCACACAAATAAAATCCTCCCGCGATGTCGAGTTCATGAAACGAAAGACAGTCTGTCACGCGACCTCGGCAAAGCGTCCACCCATCCTGTGCCTGCGAGAGGACAAGGTGAAGGTGAAAGTTCGGAAACTGTTTTTGGAGATTTTGAAACTTGTCGAGCCAAAACAACTCGCTTTCGTATCGCATTCCCCAATAGAGTGTGATTGGTCGTTCGTCCTGTTGAAATCGCAGTTGATCCACAATCATGCTTTTGATCGGAGCAATCCCCGAACCCGTCGCAATATACTGCATTGATTGTTCCTGCACCGTTTGTTCAGGATCGACCACAAAATGACCTGCGGGCGCAAGGAAACGAATTTTTTCACCTATTCTTAAAGACTGTAGATACTGCGTCCCTTTTCCGCTCGGTGAAAGATCAATGAGCAACTCAATCGCGTGATTCAAGTCGGGAGAAGACGAAATAGAGTACGAATTTTTCTTTTCCGATCCGGGAATCTCCAAAATAATGTACTGTCCTGCGCGAAATGTCAGCACCGATGGCTCAACCAACTCGAAATGCACATGCAAAAAACGATCGTTGAGTTGCGTTTTTTCCGAAAGTGAAGCGGTAAACCAAGTAAGCGGTTGAGAAGGAATCACAGAAGACATGCGCAGAGTATTACAGAAATTGAGAAAAAGAGCAAGCTAGAAAGCTATTGTTCTTCTACATTCCCCTGTCCACCATTTGCAATAAACGTAAAAAAAATAACAAGAAGTCCTACTGGAATTTCCACCATCGCCAGTTTTGGATTCTCGTTAACCCATGTGATTAATTGTAAAAAAAATAAATTTAGGTTTTCATGTTGGAATCTAGTCAATTGTTCTTTTTGGGCAAACTGTGCAATTGCATTTAGAACCGTAGCTCCAGCAACAACAATTCTTCCTCCACCAACGATTGCATAAATCAAAAGCAGTTCTTGTATCGATTTTGGCTGGTGACTCTCTCCATTTTCTTGGGTCACAACTCCTCAACCTTCACTTTCGAAGAATCCATGGTTTTATCTAAGAATTGAAGATATTTTTCTGTCGTGGAAAGGCGCTTGTGTCCAACAATCTGACTCACGTACAAAAGCGGCATCCCCGCAGAAAGTTGTCCGACAATGAAAGTGTGTCGAAGGTCATTCACGCGGGCATTCTCGACTCCTGCGAGCTTAAAGTACCGATCAATCGCTGAACGGATGTTTCGAACCAAAAATGGCTTACAAGTTTTTGTCACAAAAAAGATTTTTTCTTTTGTTTTCGGTCGAATTTCTTGATATTCCCTGATCGCGCGAATCGCGGACGCGTTTAATGGAATCACGCGAGACTCTCCCGTTTCAGGTTCGCGAACCGTCATTTTTTGTTGATCAAGCAATAAATCGTCGCCTCTCACCGCAGAAAGCTCACTAATGCGCATTCCCGTTTGAAGTAACAACTCGACGATTGCAGAAATGCGTCGATCACCGCGACACGCATCTCGAAGCGCGCGGTACTCCATCTTCGATAAAATCCGAGGAGCCGACTGATCTATCTTCGGTTTTTTTAGCAACGATGCGGGATTTTCTGACAACACATTTTTTGAAACAAGAAAACTCAAAAAACCTTTGATTGAGTTGAGTTTGCGCACAATGGATTTTTCGGTGTATCTTTTTTTTCGAAGATCTGCCGCAAACTGTTCAATGTGAGCTTGTTGAACCGTGATCGCCGACTCTATCTGAATCGAACGTAAAAATAAGATGAATTGATCAATATCTTTTCCATACGCGAGTTGCGTAGAATGCGATTTTCCTTTGTCCTGCAAGTTTTGAACGAACACATGTTGGTACACAGAAAGATGATCGTCCATACAAATACCTTATTGGTTATTTCTTTTTATACTTTGTATACTGGTGATGTATGACTGTACATCGGTGGGACAGAGTTTTTGCTGGTGCTGATCCTAACATTTATAGGATGATTCGTCAATGAAAAAAATGCTCGCTTCTCCCGCTTTTTTTCTCCTATGGATCGCGTTTGTGATTTGGATCGTTTTTTCCATTATTCGAGGCATTCAAAGTGGAACTGATTCTGCTCGAGCACTTGAGGAACTACATAAACGATCCCAAACACTTCAACAAAATCTTCAAGACATTCAAAAAAAACTCGAAAAAGCCGATTCTTCTCTTGAACGAGAGCGAATCATACGAGATCAGCTCGGACTGCAAAAGCCGGAAGAGGCTGTTTTGCTCATCACTCCCAACCCCTCCCCCTAACTCACGGCTTCCTCATGAGAAAAGCAAAGAAATATGATATACTTCGATCAACGCGCGGGGTAGTGTACGGTCGCACGCGAGGCTCATAATCTCGCAGACTGGGTCCGATCCCCAGCCCCGCAACATATCATTAAAGGATAAATCGAATTAGCACCGATCCCAAAATCGCATGCATCGCAAGAATTGGATAGATATTTTTATATCGAATCATCATCCATCCCCAAAGAAGCCCCAAGATAAAAGTCGAAAATGAAAACACGAAATGTCCGAATGGAACATGCGCAATACCAAAAAACACTGCCGACGCAATGATCGAAAGCGTGTCTGCTAATTTACCTTTAACAAAAAACGAAAAACACATCTGTAAACGATTAAGTAAAAATACGCGAAAAACAATTTCTTGAAGTGGCACAGAAACAAACACGTAATACGCAACAATCATGGGGACTGACATTACAGGCATGAGCGCATTTTCTCGCCGAATCTGTTCTAACTGGATTGTTTGTGGAAAAAGAATCGCGACAAAAAAGAACGCAAGAAGAATCCCAACTAAAGAAAACCAAAACACACCCCACCCTTCACGTGCACGAGAAAATCCAAGGGCTTCAACTGGAATCAATGAGGAGCGTACCCATCTTCGCATAGAAAAAAGAATGTAAAAAAACGTGAGAAACAAAAACGGTTGCCTGAAAATAATGAGGGATGGAATCGCGAGACACAGCAATCCTGAAAACAAAAAGAGCAGAAACTCAAAAAAAACCGTGCGACGTTCAGCCAAGCTTTGCATGCACCTCCAATCGTATGTCAGATAGAAAAGCGCCTGTTTTCTGCGCGGTTGTTTGCAAATCGCGGATCTCTACTTCAAGCTGTGATGTGGAGAGATGTGTTTTTTCCTCAACCCAGTCTTGGATTGCGTACCACCCCTTCACTTTCATATCTGTTTTGGCAATGGAATATCGGGTCAGTAAATCTTGAACGCGTAATGAAAAACCCTCAATACCGTTTGGCGTGACACAAAGATCGGCATATTCTGCAATGATCCCCTCTGGGGAAATCCCTTCAACGGTGTTTTGATGTTCGTCGCGCATTTCAAAAATAATGTGTTGCACTGCTCCAGAAACTCCTAACTCTGCGACAATCGCCTCGGTCGCGTTGTGCGCGTTTTTCCCATATTTCTGTATCCACGCGTCCTGTCGCTGTTCCCACAAACTTGCCCGCTGTCCCATCTCTCCCAAAAAAGGCCGACGAAACTTGACCAAGTTCCCCATGTCATGCAAAAGAAGTGCAAGTCGAAGCGATGTGCGATCTAGTTCAACGCCTTGAAGCCCCGCTTGATCGCACACCCAAAGTCCAACCGTTGCCACTTGAATTTGATGTGCCTGAAGCTGAGGAGGAATCCAATACGCGTCGTATATTTCTTGAAGGGAATAGGAATACATCGTATCGACATGATATACTACGTTCTTGAGGCAGACAAGCCACTTCTGGCTTGAATCCTCACGCAACACATGTCAGGGTAGCTCAGTTGGTCAGAGCGCCACACTCATAACGTGGAGGTCGTGGGATCGTACCCCACCCCTGACACTCGAATGCATTAGAGAAATTCCAAAAAAAGCGTTCATTTTCATCCTTACCTCACAATACACATAATTCCCAATATCGCGAGCACGGCGCCAAAAAGCTTTCTCACGATCCCACCTCGTTCATGTAAAAAAAACATTCCCGATAACACGGCAACCAAAGTAGAAAAATTTACGACGGGAATCACAAAGGAGGCTTTTTCGATCTCAAGTGCTTGAACTTGGAAATAATACCCCAAAACATTTAAGCTCGCCAATATCAAGAGTTTCCATCCCGCATCTCGAGAAACTTGAAGTAAGTCTTTCCTTGAAATAATCGGAAAAACAAGAAAAAGAAACGGAACCGTCCAAACCAACATCATATAGAATGATGGAGAAAATGATCGCGAACCAGATTGATCAAACATCCATCCAAGTCCCATCAACGCATAAATTCCCAACGCCCCCATAACTGCACGTGGCGAAATTGAAGATGCTCCATTTTTCTTTTGATACGAAACCAAGAGCAGAGCAAATAAAATCAACAGCGCTCCCGCAACTTGCTCCAAGCGCAACGATTCCCCCGCCAACACCACCGATCCAATAAAAGCGATCACCACTCCGATATTTGAAATCACCGCACCCGAAGATGCATCCACCAACTGTGATGCGCGCATTCTCCAGCGCTCAAACAAGCCATATCCTAACGCCGCGATCAAGAGATAAATGTACGCGAGAGGATTTTCTGGAATACGAAACTCTCCAAAACCTTTTGGAAGAAATAAAAGAAAAGAAAACACAATACACCACAGATTAAATATGATTGATGTTGCACGAGGATTTTTTGACTCAACCGCAATAACACGTTGAAGAACTACCAGTGTTCCATAACTAATACATGCGGAGATTGACAGTGTAAGCCACATGCGTGGATTATATCGCTTTTTGTCGCGCCGAATTCATACAAAAAGGGCCCCGATCAACGATCGAGGCCCTGACTTTCAAATTACATGTCCAGGCGTTATTTTTACATCATCCCATCCATGCCACCACCTGCTGGCATTGGTTTTTTCTCTTCTTTGATTTCTGTGATCAACACGCGTGTAGAAAGAATCATGCGAGCAACTGAACCTGCATTTTTCAGTGCGTGCATCGCGACTTTCGCGGGATCAATCACTCCCTGCTTCAACAAGTCACCGAACTCAAGTGTGAGTGCATTGAATCCGAATGTTTGGCTGTCAGACTTCATGACTTCATGAACAACGTATCCACCATCCGCGCCGCTGTTCTCCGCCAACTTGCGAAGTGGCATCACCAATGCATCTTTTACAACTTTAATTCCCGCCATCACATCGGCATTTTTATCCTTCAGACCTTCGAGTACTGCCGAGGCGCGAAGATAGGTCACTCCTCCACCAGGAATCACGCCTTCTTCAATTGCCGCTTTAGTTGCCTCTTTTGCATCCTTCACGCGCTCTTGAAGCTCTTTCTGCTCGATCTCGCTGGCTGCACCGACGCGGATCACCGCAACTCCACCCGATAACTTCGCTAAGCGCTCTTGCAACTTTTCTTTATCAAAGTCGCTCGTGGTTTTTTCCATCTCAATGCGAATTTGTTGCACTCTCTCGTCGATTGCGGACTTCGCACCCCGACCACCAACAATCGTTGTGGCGTCTTTGGTTGCACGAACGGAATCTGCGTGACCACAGTCCTCGGGAGTAACCGAGTCGAGTTTTCTTCCCGTTTCAGTAGAGATATATTGGCCACCGGTAAGCACCGCGATATCTTGCAACATCGCTTTTCGTCGATCGCCAAATCCCGGCGCTTTGATCGCAAGAACGTTGAACACACCGCGGAGTTTGTTGACCACGAGTGTCGCGAGCGCTTCCCCGTCAACATCATCTGCAATAATCACGAGATTTTTGCTGATCTTCATCAACTTTTCAAGGAAAGGAAGCAAATCTTGGATCGAGGACACTTTTTGATCGGTGATCAAAATATATGGATCCTCAAGCACCGCCTCCATGCTATCCGAGTTGGTCACAAAATATGGCGACGCATACCCCTTATCAAACGACATTCCCTGCGTATGCTCAATCTCGATTTCCATCGACTTCCCCTCTTCGACCTCAACCACGCCATCTTTTCCAACAAGTTTGATCGCTTCGGCAATTTTCTTTCCAATTTCTTCGTTTTGAGCGGAAATGGTCGCAACCTTAACCCACTCGTCCTCTTTCACGGGTTTCGCTTGCTTTTTGACTTCGGCTACAACCGCGGTAATCGCAAGATCAATTCCTTTGGTGAGCATCATTGGATTCGCGCCTGCGGCAATATTCTTCATTCCCATGATGGTGAGCTGTTGCGCAAGCAAGGTGGCGGTTGTGGTTCCGTCTCCCGCCGCATCGTTGGTTTTCGAGGCAGCCTCTTTGACCAGCTGCGCGCCCATGTTTTCATATGGATCTTCGAGTGAAACTTCTTTTGCAACCGACACGCCGTCGTGCAACACGGTGGGCGGACCCCACGATCGATCAATCGCGACATTTCCACCTCGGGGACCGAGCGTGGTCACGACCGCGGCCGCGAGCTTGTTAATTCCGCTCAACATTTTTTGTTGTGCATCATCATTAAAAACCATTTGTTTTGCTGGCATATGTTCCTTTCGTCACTGTTGAATACAATTTTAATATTTTGATTCTTTATCGATTTTTATTTTGCAATAACTGCGAGAATATCCTCAAACTTTAAGAATTGATACTCTTTTGCACCAATCTTCACGTCATTCCCACCCCATTTTTTATACACGACCATGTTTCCTTTTTTTACTGGGGACTTGAGCGTGGCTCCTTGCTCGGTAACCCAATCCGCACCAACGGCAAGCACCGTTCCATATTGAGGTTTTTCAGTTTGCGAGTCGGGAAGAAAAATGCCCGATTCCGTTTGTTTTTGCGCCTCGGCTGGTTCGACAAGCACATACCCAGGCATAGGCTGAAGCGAGTTGACAGAAACTGCAGACATGCGTCCTCCTTAAAATAAAGTGAATACCGAAGATTCTTTGCGCGAGCAGGAAATGCACAAAGCGAATTAGCAGTAATATACACACTCTGCCAATTCATTGTCAATAGGGGAATGAGATTGCTAATTTAAAAACTAATGCCCACCCAACGGACTCTGCAACACGCGCAAAATTGGTTTATGTTCATCTTTCACGCTACCAACTTCGCTCAACAACACGCCCTCGCAGATCAATCCCTTGTCTTCAAAATGAAGATTGAGTTCTTTTTTGAGTAACTCCTCGATTTTTGTGCGTTCGGTGCGAATCTGTTCGGTTGAAAAACTTGGGAGCAAAGCGGCGAAACGGGATCGCGAAATCGGACGTACGATTTTCGAAACAAAGTGCTCACCGATGCTCTCCCAAAGCTCTGGGGCATTTTGCTTGTCAATTTTAAACAATATTGATCCTTGAACCTCGATATCCGTTCCATCCGCGGTAGTCGTGCGAATCGGCTCATCCCCCAACGACTCCCTGTTTATGGAAAGATCAAATCCTTTATGGATGGTGTACTCAAGCATCTGTGCATTAAACATCTTTGCGATCTGCCAAAAAGGAATTTTTACATGAAGGCCTGGACCCCAGACTCGAGGAAGTACCCCCCGACCCCGATCATAGACACATGCAATGTGCCCAGGGGGAACGGAGATAAAAAATCCACCAACCACCTCATCAACAAGAAAAGAAACAACAAGTCGATCAAATTCCATACGCGTATTGTACCGTGTTCCAATACAGAACGCCAGCACACTGTCCTGGTCACGGACATTTGAGACTTTTAGACGTCTCCTTTCTGTAATTGTACTAAATAGCTGAATTCTACACGAATCCGAACACTTTCCCTTTCTTCATTGATTGTATCTCACGAGTAAACGCTTCGTGAGAGGTTTCATACTGAAGACACTTTCTTGGTCTGTTGTTCATCTCTTCAATGATG
>Ga0209417_1000972_pt1 | contig 57313 bp, 46 predicted proteins | sample RifGroF2_FD_184002 | JGI IMG/M metagenome (GOLD analysis project Ga0209417, IMG submission 184002) | Groundwater microbial communities from Rifle, Colorado, USA - Groundwater F2 (SPAdes) (version 2) | ecosystem: Environmental > Aquatic > Deep subsurface > Groundwater | place: Rifle, Colorado... | reverse complement strand
AAGACTTTCCTATTTTTTAAAAGCAAAACAACTCCACTTGCCACAAAAGCCTTTCTGATGTATGCTCTATACAAGCCCCTTTATCGGGTTATTTCCTAGGAGATTTTATGGTACGTTCCGAGCTTCAAGCGGTTGTTCTCGCCGCTGGTTCTTCTTCGCGGTTTAAAACAACAAAGAGCAAACTCTGTTTTCCTATTTGTGGGCAAGAGCTCGTCGCTTATCCTGTAAAAACGCTTGCCTCGATGCAAATTCCAACTATTTGTGTTATCGGCCACCAGAAAGAGGCTGTACAAGCAGCTTTATCTCATCACAAAATTCCTCAGCTCTCTTTTATTGAGCAATCAGAACCACTAGGAACGGGGCATGCACTTGCTTGTGCGCGCAATGTACTTTTTGCAGACACAATTCTTGTCATGAACGGTGATGTCCCCTTGGTTACTGAGGACATTATCGAATCGCTTATCGAAGCACATCTAGACGCTGGTGCTGCAGTGAGTTTTGTTACTTCTTATAGCAATGACCCTGCCGCCGATGGTTATGGTAGAATCGTCGAACAAGATGGAAAAATTAAAATCGTCGAAGCAAAAAATTACAACGGCAATAGAAACAAAGACCAACAAATTAATGCTGGCATCTATCTTTTTCAACGATCTTTCTTGGAAAAAGCACTCCCCTTGCTTCAACCTGACCAAAAAACAGGTGAGTTTTATATCACCAGTTTAATACAATACGCAGGCGATTGCGGAATGCCGATTGCCACATCAATCGCCCCCTTTGACAGTATTCGCGGAATCAATACGCTTAAAGAGCTCTGGATCGCAGAACACATTAAACGTTCAGAACTTATTACCCATTGGATGAACGAAGGCGTTCGTTTTATTGCTGCTCAAAATGTCTACCTTGACCTTAATGTCACCATCGGAAGCGATACCGTTATCTCTCCCGGCTGCATTCTTGTACAAGGAACAGTCATTGGATCTGGGTGTATTCTCGGCGCTTATTCTCACATCAGCAATTCAGTGCTTCATAACAATGTTACAATTCTCCCTCATTCAATTATCAACGATACCATTATTCATGCACATTCTCATGTCGGTCCTTTTGCCCAAATCCGCGCAAGTGTCATCGGAGAAAATGCAATTGTAGGCAACTTTGTTGAAATGAATCGGAGCAGCATTGGGGCATCAAGTAAGGCAAAACATCTTACCTATCTTGGTGACGCGCAGATTGGTAATCACGTCAACATAGGCGCAGGAACAATTACCTGTAATTATGATGGCATCAAAAAACATACAACCACTATTAAAGATCGCGCATTCATAGGAAGCAATAATGCCCTGGTTGCACCACTGATTATCGGTGAAGGTGCCATGACTGGCGCTGGATCTGTTATCACAGATACAGTTCCAGACGATGCGCTTGCCCTTGCTCGCACCAGACAAGTAAACAAAGAGCACTTTGTGAGTGAACTTAAGGCGCGCCTTGTAACACCACTTCCTGCTGCAGAAAAATTAACGATAAACAATCCAGATCCGAGCGCATGATTCGATTTATTCATACGGCTGATTTTCATTTTGGTGTTGAAAATTATGGAAAAATTGATCAGGAGACGGGAATACACACCCGTCTCCTTGATTTTCATAAAGCACTTTCATCCTGCGTAGACAGAGCCGTTCAGGAAGAGGTAGATTTTTTTCTTTTTTGCGGCGATGCCTATAAAACAGCGCATCCCACGCCAACCCAACAAAGACTTTTGTTTGACTGCTTTCTCAAGCTGTTTAAAGCACAGATTCCCCTGGTGATGATAGTCGGAAACCATGACAATCCAAACAGCTTTGGAAAAGCTCATGCACTTGACCTTTTTGGGCAACTTCCCCTTTCAGGATTTCATGTTATTGCAAAACCAACTCGTCTGGTACTCGAAACAAAACAAGGGCCGATACAAATTGTCGGCATTCCCTGGCCAACACGCTCGTATATCGCACTCAACAAAACACAAACCATTACACCGCAAGAGCTCTCTCTTCAGATGAGTACACGTGTTTCTGAGCTTATTCGACTCTTAGCAGCCCAATGCGATCCTTCAATTCCCACCGTTCTTGCTGGACATCTTACGGTCAGCTCTGGCCTTTTTTCAGGCTCTGAAAAACGAGCAATTTGTGGGCAAGACCCCTGTTTACTTCCCTCACAATTAGCACTTTCTCCTTTTTCTTATATTGCGCTTGGGCATCTTCATCGGTACCAACAGGTCAATACCGATCCTTCACAACCCATTATTTATCCCGGTTCAATCGAACGCATCGATTTTGGGGAACGGAAAGAAGAAAAGGGATTCTGCCTTGTTTCAATTGACGAAAATGACGAGAAAAAAAAGGCAACGTATACCTTCATCAAAGTGCCACTTCGTACCTTTATTCAGGTTGAAGTAAAACTCTCTGGCCAAGAAAATCAGACCGAAGAACTTTTAGCTGAACTAAAAAAAGAGACGCTCACTGATGTCATCATAAAAATTATCTATCATCTCCCGCCCGGCGTAAAAGACCGTGTTGATACACGCCTCATTCAACAGGCATGCGCCACCGCACATCATATTGTCGGGATTTTTCCAATACAACCACCGCCACTTCGTCAAACACGCTCAATCCTTTCTGTTGACATGACGGTCGAAACAGCACTTAAAACGTATCTTGCTGCACAAAAACAGCCAAGCGATCGTATTGATCGCCTGGCCTATCTTTTGCAACAGCTTGAACGGGAGAAACTTGAAGAACTTACGCCTCTTCTTGAGAATAAACCCGAGTGTCAGCCACTCGTATAAACCCTTCGATACATTTTGACTAAAGTCAAAACACTCAGGGCGAGCGGCTTACAACTTACGCCTTCTCCTCAGATGCCGACCCAAGAACCGCAATCTTGTCTTCAGGACGGTTGAATCGAAGCGATGCTTTTTCAAGTAACGAACGCTCATATTCTTTCAGCAACATCTCAAAACGTTGCCGCGCAATTATTTCTGAAATTTCGTCAAATCGTTCATCAAGAGAAACATAACGTCGCTCTTTTTTACTTACCATTCTGGTGATTTCAACGCCTTCATCAACATTATCACGAAAGACTACTGCCCCTTCTTGAGAATCAACAATAAAACGTTTGTCTTCAGCAAGATCGTGCTCCTGAATCTCAAACGGCTCTTCCCAAGCAAAACCAGCAAGATCTTTCTGTGAAAACTCTTTTTTTTCAAGCTGAGTGCGCTCTTCTTCTGTCTGAGCGGGCAAACAGACCTGTTGCAATACATACACAGCTTCTTCAAAAAGCGGATGCTCTTTTTCGTAAGCTTCAACATCAGACCGTTGTACAATCAAACGCTTGTTAGTACGAACCCGTACATCCAAGATCTGTTCGATCATCTGCCGATAACGAAGCTGCTCGAGACCCTCTTCATAACTGTAACCAAGCTCACGAAAAACTTCGAGCATCGCATCACGCGAAATGCCATTCATTTTTTGAAGTTCACCCAAAAAACGCTCTGCATCATCACTGGTCACGGTAATATGGAGTGAGTCAGCATCAAGAACCATAAGTCGCTGCAATACGATATCGTGTAAAGTACGAGGACGTCCTTCAAGCGAAGGGCGAATGTCAGACGAGAGAATTAATTCAGAACCCCCTTGATGATAAGCAATCACCCGAATTTCATCAACAATCGTCCGTTCTGCCGATGACGCTGCCATTACATTGCATGCGGCCACCAAACTAATAAGTATTATTTTTTTAATCACAAACCACCCCTTTACAAAAAGGGATCGGCAAAGCTTTCACTTTACCGATCCCTAAAACACTAGTTCATTAATTATGCAGCTGGAGCTACTTCTGGAGCTAATTCTTCAGCTTCACCAGCTTCGCCGGCGGCTGCTGCTGGGGCATTCTTAACAAGAGAATTAAGATACTCTTGGTTAATGGTTATTTTGTATTGATCGCGAAGTTTTTTAAGTTCTTCTTGATACTTTGCAGGGAACCGTGATGCCGCAACAACCTTCTTAACATCTTCTTTTACTGATGCGTAAGGAGCAAATTGAGCGCCTTGTTTACGCAGACCTTGTACGACATAGAAAGACTTCTTATCCATGCTTTGTACAAAATCGATTGAAGGAAGTGACTTCATGGAGAAGACCTTTTGCAAGATCGCTACATCAGTGGTCATTGATTGTCCAGAAAGAACACCCAATGGCATTACTTCTTTTTTAGCTGCTGAAGCGGCTTGCTGAAGCGTTGACTGACGTGCTTTTGCAACTAAATCTCTTGCAACAGCTTCGCTTTCAACGCGAACAGCAAAGGTTTCGATACCTTCTGGTGATGTCATAAATGGTGCGCGTTTAAATGACTGATCAGTTGTTACATTCTTGGTGTAGAAATCCTCTGCTTCTTTATCATCAACAACGATGCTGTCGAAGATATGCTTATGGAATTCACGAACCGCCATATCACGTTCAATTAATACTTGGGTACGTTGCATTTCCTTCTTGTATTCTGCACTCTTGTCCCAACCCTTTGCGCGCACTTCTTCTAACATTATCGAAGCATCGCCTAAGTTTTTTGCAATCTCTCCGTAAATTGCGAGAAGATTGTCTTTTGGCATCATAGGCCATACTTGCTCGAGCATTGGTTGTTGTTGTTTGATTGCATTAACTGCATCATCAAGTTCTTTTGCACCAACTGCTGCTTTACCATTGATGCTTACTACTGCTGTGCCAACATCTTCTGCGCCACTCTTGCCACCCTTGAACCAAGAACAACTTGGAAACAAGAACATTGCTGAAATGAGGAGAGTAAAACTAAATACTTTTGTATTCATACGTCCTTCCTTAGACCTTCTGTAAGTATAAAAACACTAAACACTGCTCGCGTATCTTAGCACATAATGCAATCATTGCAAAGACGTTCATACAACCCGCGCTGCAACAAGAGCAGAAATAGTTTTTGGCTTGGCTGCTGCAATCGTTTTTGCCACCGCACATAACGTTGCTCCGGTTGTAAAAACATCATCGATAAGAACAACATGCTTGTCTTTATACTGTTCCGCAAAACCTTTTTTAAGCACCGACATTGCCATTACATTTTCTATTCGCGCTTCAGCAGATAACGTTGCTTGAAACTCTGTTGCACGGACACGACGAACACCATCCACAACACTAATTCCACGAATTTGAGAAATACGCTCCGCTATAACCAGAGCCTGATTATACCCACGCGTTGCATATCGCCGCCAATGCAAAGGAACCGGCACCAAACAATCAAACTGTTCCCAAGGGCAATAGCACCCTCGTGCAACTAATTCACCCAGCTGCCTGCTTGCAAGACGTTGCCGCGAATGTTTTGCAAGCACCAACGACCGAACTACTTTATCGTATGATGTTAAAGCGTAAACGCGCATCGTGTAGTGACTCGTTATCGATACTTCGAGCGATACAACCGGCTCTAAAAAACGTTCGCACGAAGGACACAGTGGTGTTCGTTCTTCCAAAAAACGGTGACACGAGACGCAATAAGGCGGCGCTAAAAGATCGCATACGCCGCTATAAACAGAGCCCATCGACTCGCGTATTTTATTAAAAAAAGCATCAGACATACAATACACTTTTAAAAACTAGAACCACACATCGACCGCTCGTAAAAACCCTTCGAGACGCGTTTCACGCTCCTCAGGGCGAGCGGCTAAAATACTAACTTATAAACACAAGTTAGTATAACATACTTTACTAAACCGCTCGCCCTGAGGAAGCCGCAAGGCTGTCTCGAAGGGTCTTTACGAGCGGAACAAACTTTTAACGTAAAAGAGGCAAAATTAAAATCATCACCATATGTGCCATAGCACCTGCTGCAAGATCATCTCCCATCACCCCAAAGGCTCCTGGAAAATTTTCGAGCGCTTCAATACCAAGTGGCTTAAGCCCATCAAAAAAACGAAACAAGAGAAACGCAAGTAAGAGATTAATAGGCGTAAATGGCAAGCCATAGAGCGTCACAGAAAGCCCAACAACTTCATCTAAAACAATTTCTTGTGGATCATGTCCAACCAAAACAGTAAGCGCGTAATCAATAATAAAAAATGACACAACCGCTAAAAGAAGAAATAAAATCAGTTCGGACAATCCAAGAGCATATCCATAACGACGCATTCCTATCAACAATGGAATTGCGCAGAGCGTTCCACAGGTTCCTGGATAGGGTAAATAGCCAACTGGTCCAAGCGATGCAATCAGCGCACAAAAACGTGCACCTAAAATTTTGATGTTCATGGACGCCAATACTCCCGAATCATAATCCAGAAGACGCCAAGAACAATCACCACATCAGCAATGTTCAACAAAGGCCACTGATAGCCATAGGCACTGATACCAATAAAATCAACAACTCCCGCATACAAGAGGCGACTCAAAAGATTTGCACAAGAGCCACCAAGCACAATAACTTCTGCCCCTATAAATTCATGTCGTTTCAAACGCCCGAGTGTATAGCCTGCAAATGCTAATACAAAAATAAGAACAAGCGTCGATACACTCCAAAAAATAAGGTCGGAATGTGAATGAAACATGCTCCATGAAATACCACGATTAATCGACACAGTCGCGGGTGCATACCAAAGCGCCAATTGCTTGGTAATTAAGTCTATGCCCAAAATCGAGCAAAACAGAATAATATATCCAATCATCGTATTTCTACTCCCATAGGCTTTACCGCCGCATAAACGGTATTCTGAACTTCATCAATTTCTTCTTTTGAAAGAGTCTTTGTATCATCCTGCACCACATAGCGCAAGGCAACTGAACGGCGGTCAGGCCACTCATCTTTTTCGAACACATCAAGCAAGAATACATCTTTAATGCGCGAGTCCGAAAGCGCAATTGCTTCTTCAAGTTCAGCAACAGCAATACGTCGATGACAGAACATACTAATATCAAGCGAAACCGCCTGATAACGTCCTGGCGTCACAAATTCCTTTTGCTCAACTACTGCTAAGATCATGCCTAGATCAAATTCAAAAGCAAAGGCCTCACCTTCAGCAGCTACCGTCAAAAGATGCTGCGCAATCATACCGGCATAACCAAGACGATCTTTACCAATCCAAAGCTCCGCTACACGATACTGCTCAGCCCAAAACGGCACTCCATCAATCGGCTTTCTCCATTCAACCAGATGCCCGAGAGCCATAAAAAGTTTTTCAAGAAGCGCTTTTGCTTCATAAAAAGAGATTCCCGCTCGTTCATAAAATATTCCTGAACAGACCTGTTGCTCTTTGATTTCAGACTCAGTCGGCATCGACCAGACTCGATTGAGTTCAAAAAAGCGCAACCGTTTTTCTGCAATCGCATTCGTCGCTACCGCTTGTAAAATACCAGGGACCAGTGAAGTCACCATTTTTCCCCAATGCTCAGACACAGGATTTAACAGTGCCGGTGCACCCGTTGGTTGATAGTTAAGTTGTTTAAGCCACCGTTCATCAAATAATGGATAGGTCTGCACCTCGCGCATAGAAAGCGCTGTAGCACAAAGCTGCTTTACAAGCCGCTTGCGATGAACTACTGACATATCGTATGGCCGCATAACCCGCACAGGCATGACCTGCGGAATCGAATCATATCCAAAAAAGCGGGCTATCTCTTCAATAATATCTTCAGGAATACGAATATCTTTAGTTCCTCTAAAGGTCGGAACTGTAACGGAATAACTTAACCCCTGCGCACTATCAATAACCTGAACCCCAAAGCCTAACTTACTCAAAATCGAACAGACCTGACCTTCAGTAATCGTAGCACCAAGACGCTCAACCAAAATACGATGGGGAAGTAAAATTTCATGTTCAACAGCCAATGGACCAACAGAACAGATTGCCTCATCAACCGTACACGAAACGCCCGATGCCTCTAAAAGCCATAAATAACGTGAAATCGCAACAGTATTCTGATTTGGATCAAGACTTTTTTCAAAACGCGCAGAACTTTCGGTCCGTTTTTTAATCCGTGCAGCCGTCCGCCGAATAGCCGCAGCATCAAAGAGTGCGCCTTCAAGAATAATAGTTTTTGTGTCTTGTTGAAAAGCACTCTGAGAACCTCCCATTACCCCAGCAATAGAAAGTGCTTTACGCTCATCAGCAACAACACAATCTGCAGATGCTAACTCAACCGTATCCCCATCAAGCAGTGTGATTTTTTCACCATCGCGCGCCTGACGGATGACAAAATTTCCTTCAATTTTGTCCGCGTCAAAAACATGCATTGGATGGCCAATATCAAGCATTACATAGTTGGTAAAATCTACAAACGTATTCATTGCTTTTGCATCAACACGCGCAAGCCGATGTGCATAAAAAAGTCGTGATGGTTCGCACGTAACGTTAGTTACTTTGATGCCGGCAAAACGAGAACAAGCTGAATCTGCAGAAATATCGATATAGGGTGCTTTTTTATCGTAGTGCCGAATAGGCTTTTGCACACAGATCTGTTCTTCGGGAAGCAGTTTTAATCCTAAGAGAGCTGCAACTTCACGCGCAAAACCACGATGCCCCCATAAATCGGGACGATTGGTAAGAGATTTGTTATCGATCTCGATAATCCAGTCATCCTGTTCAAGGCCATCGCGCCACGCCCCTTCTATCTGCGCCGATGAAATGAGCACTGCAGGAACGAGGCCGTCACGTTCAGCACCAAGGTCTGCAAGTGTGGCCCACCGGACAGTTGAATCCACCGACGCAACCAAAAAAAAGTTGTGTAAAGCGGCATCAGAACGCGCTGGCAGCTTAAATTGTTTTTTACGTTCTGCGACTTTGACCTGAATCTCATGTTCATTGCATGCAATTACTTCAGCAATAAAAAACTGATTCCATGCCCATGATACTGGTTTTGCACCATCAATTTCTGCCGTCGTTGCGCTTAGACGGGCCATGAGGTCGCGCATATCGTACGCGTGCCAGTCTGCGCCTAAATGATCAAATAACCATGCTACCGAAATTTTCATACAATCTGCCTCTAGGAGAAACAAGCCCCATGCGTTTTTATTTTTAAGGATAAGAGAAAAGCGAGAATGAGGCAAATGGCAGTGGCCGAACGGGAGATTTTTACCCACATTTTTGCCCTCTCCACTTTTACCCGTTCGATATAATTGCCTGTGGCAATCACTCAGGGCGAGTGGAGTGAAACTATGCTTATTCGACGAAGATGTGCTTTGTCCGCTCATGGTGAGTGTTTGCGAAGCAAATGTATCGAATCCATACGAGCGGTAGATTAACTGCCGAATATTTTATTGGATTTAAAACTATTTAAGTAAATTTGCCGCTCTTACCCGTTCGATACATTTTCACCGTAGGTGAAAACACTCAGGGTGAGCGGAGAGGGCAGAGATGTGGGTAATGGATAGTGTGGCCGAACGGGAAATTTTCATCCGTCCGGCCACCAAAGTAGGTACTGGTTAAAAATGCTATTTTATTGCATCAAACGCTATTGCAAGGTCAGGGAAGAAATTTTTATAATTTTTTGCTGGTTTTTCTTCAATGGAGCCAGAGGCTTTTGGTGGCTGCTTAAAAAACCATGTGTAATATTCAACAGCTTTGTTCACCATCTTGTCGTATTCACCATCTTTTATCAAAAAGTGCTTCTGCATATCTTCAGTTATTGAGACAAATGAACCCTTCTCTGTTTTAAGATTACTTGACAAAACTGTTGTTACTTTATCTTTTAATGTTTTTTTTACTAACTCGATTTTTTCGTTCGTCGAAAAATCTTCTTTTTTAAGAGTTTTTTCCCATGATTCATACGCATCTTTAAGAGCTCTAAAAAATGCTTGGTATACATCTGGTTTTTGATCACTAATAGAGATCCATGTTGTTTGTTTTTTTGGATGGCGCTCAGAAAGGAACAATGTAACGATTTTTGGTTTTTGTTTTTCAGAAGTCTTTGGTTTTATACCACCTTGTATCACTAATTTTTTAACACTAAACAAATTTTTTTGATCTTTATCCGCTTGGTAGCGCTCACGAAATTTCTTTGCAAAGGCATCAAAGGCTTCGCATTCTGTTGGTTTTACCGAAATACCAAGGTTATTATGAGCCATGCTCAAAATATTTTGAAGAGCTAAAGCATTATCTTTTGCCTGGGCGTATTGATTGAGCACATCATGTGCATTTTTCTGAAGTACAGGTCCAAAATAAGGCTCTTGTAGGCCACCAATTTCAAGCAATGGTACTTTTATAACCTGCTTACCTGTGCCTTTGCCTAACTTTTTACCCTTTTTGATCTCTTCAAGGAAGTCAGTAGACGGACCCACAGGTAGCGGGACGTTAGTCTTCTCTGAGCCTTTCCCCTCCTCTGCCCCTTGCATTTCAGTCTTTTTTTGCTGTGCAGCTTCTTCTTTCAGTTTTTTATACTCTTCAAACGCTCCTGTTGGTGGAGGTGGTGGTGGAACATCCTCATCCGCTTTTTCTGCGGCAAAACAGACCTTATAAACCCCACTCAGCACCAGCAGGCCGCATAAAATTAAACTAAGTCGCTTCATTACAACATCCTTTTTCTCATCAATACTCCAAACCTTTTTCCGTCAGCCGTATCCTACCAATTTCACCCCATAAAAAGCAAGAGGCCATTTGTTCTCTTGTCTTTTAGTCTTCCCTCAAAACAGATATACTGAAATAGTGTAATCGCCCACACAAATCGCTCATACAAACCCTTCCCTTCGACAGGCTCAGGGTGAGCGGATTTGGTCAAGGCTTCTGGGACAAGCAGGTGAAAAGTCGCACACTCTTTAACTGGTGTAAAAATATGATTCAAAAGTCTTTCACGATTCAAGAAAACATTCCACTCGCTGATAAAAACTGGTTCAAAACCGGTGGCTCAGCACGCTATTTTTGCGAACCAGAAACACCAGAAGAATTTGCTTCTGCGCTTGCATTTGCTCAAAAAAACAAACTTTCTCTTCATCTGCTCGGCCTTGGCGCAAACCTCCTCGTCAGCGATGCAGGCTGCGATGGGCTGGTCATCAGACCACACAATAAAACTATTACCATTACCCAACAAAGTGCAGAAGAAGCAACCGTCACCGCCGGCGCAGGCGTCGTTATCGACGATCTCATCACCTTCTGTCTCGACCACAAACTCTGCGGGCTCGAAGAATTAAGCGGCATTCCCGGAACCGTTGGCGGTTCAGTGTTTATCAATATTCATTATTTTCAATTTTTTTTAAGTGATTTTTTGGTCGCTGCGCGCGTCATCAATACCAAAACAGGTGAACTAATCCCCGTCACTAAAGAATGGTTCAATTTTGGCTACGACTACTCAACCCTTCACAAACGAGAACATCTCCTTTTTGATGCCACCTTTAAACTCCGTCCCGTTTCTGAAATCGACGCTGCTTATGCCAAAGGCCGTAATGTCGAAATTATTCGCCATCGGCGCCAACGGTATCCTTACCAAGGCACGTGTGGCAGCTTCTTCCGCAATTTCCACGAAGACGAAGTAACGATCACCAGCAATGGGCGCAAAATGATCTTTATCGCCTACTACCTCGACAAACTTGGTATCAAAGGAGAACTTGCTGTCGGCGGAGCGATTGTCTCGCACCAACATGCAAACATGATCGTCAACCGCGGTACGGCAACTTCACAAGACATTGTCACGCTTGGCCGAACGATGCAAGAGCTCGTGCTTAAAAATTTTGGTATCTTGCCACAACCAGAGTGCCAATTACTTGGCTTTGAGACATACCCCTTTTTGCAGAAATAGATTTAACCATTTCATCGCTCGTAAAAACCCTTCGAGACGATCCTACGGATCCCTCAGGGCGAGCGATTGGAAGTCTAATTTGTGCTGTAGGCCTGTTTCTTAAACATGATTTTTATATACCGCTCGCCCTGAGGGTTTTGCTGCAAGCAAAACGTCTCGAAGCATGTCCTGAGCCTGTCGAATGGGGGTCTGTACGAGCGAAATATTTTGAAATATTCTATCTTTGATAGATCGTATCAAGCATCGCCGGCAGCTCTCTCCAAGCAAAAACACGATACTGCTGCCGCACTAAATTATCTGTCCCGCCATACACCACATATGCCGCAAGGTCCATCTGTTGAGTGATCTCACTCCAATCACTAAGGCCCTTGAAAAAGTCCTTGGTAATCGTCATGCCAGATTTGATTTCGAGCGGAATAATAGTTTCTGAAGAAAGTTCAATAATGCCATCAATCTCATGCCCCTGTACATCACGCCAAAAATAGAGATTGGGTACCTCACTGCGGTTGTAATTGTACTTAAAAAGTTCACTCATCACAAACGACTCAAACAGCGACCCTTTGAGTGGGTGCATCTGCAAATCTTCTTCCGTCCGAATACCCAAAAGCGAACAAACCAGAGCGGTATCATAAAAATAAAGTTTAGGGGCCTTGATAACCCGCTTATTAAAATTCACATAATATGGCTGTAATAATTTAATAATATAGCTGGCCTCTAAAATAGAAATCCATGCTTTTGCCGTATTTGGACTAATATCAGCATCACGCGCAAGCGAAGAATAATTCAGTAGATTTCCCGTCCGCGCAGCACATAACTTTAAAAATCGTTGAAATGCAACAATATCGGTAACATGAAGTACCTGCCGTACATCTTTTTCGATATAGGTACTAATATAGTTCGCACACCAAATAGACCCCGAAATCGCTTGCGAATACAAGCGTGGGTAGGCACCCTTAATAAGCATCGCTTCAAGCGTTGCAGGAATTATTCCCGCTTGTTTCAGTTCATTGAGTGAAAGCGGCAAAAGCGTTAAGAGAGCAATGCGACCCGCAAGTGTTTGAGTTACTTTCTCATACATCAAGAAATGCTGTGACCCAGTAATAATAAAATACCCAGGCCGATACTCTTTATCAACGACACCCTGCATATAAGAAAGCAATTCAGGCACTTCTTGAATTTCGTCAATAATCACGCCCTTATGACGTGAATAAGCATCCAAAAACCCACGTGGATCTGCCTGAGCAATTGCACGCTTATCGAGATCCTCTAATGAAACATAGACATACTCAGGAAAAGTCATTTTTGCTAATGTTGTTTTCCCTGACTGCCGCGGACCCATGATAGCGACAACCGGAAACTGTTTCGCCAGATTCTGCAACATTGGCATCAAATCACGTTTTATTATCATATAACCCCCTCTTTAAACCCTATTTTCAAGGAATTCGTATAATCCGCAATCCCATTGCATATTATACAACATATCGAGGTTTATTTGAATAGAAAGGCTTTTTTTCTCCTAACTTTCCCACCGATGTCCCCACTGCCCACCAACCCCAACGAGTCCAAGCTCATCGCGATTAACAAAAACAAGACTCTCTGGGGAAATATGGTAATCAATTTCAGCCATAGTCGCCGTCTGCACATCCACATTTTTTTCAATTGAAGCCGACCATTGATCACCATATTCTGCTGACAGTCCAACACGAGCACCCGGTGCAGAAAGGCCGTATTGTGAATCACTGATTCCATTCCCTAGACGGGGAATGACCGTAAAATCTGAATCAGTTTTGTGGTTTTGCACATTTTCAGGCAAATCTATTGGCAAAACATCAGCAAAAAAAAGTTCGTGAATCAGATTTTTTAAAGAATTGGAATACGCAAGTGCCGGCGTCCCATCAACTGAACCACCGGTAAGCAATGTTGCGCAGCACCGCTCATCAAGCACAGGATCTGAAGTCAGAGAAATGGAGGGATAATCAAGCGGACCATGCGCATTTAAAAAAACAGTGTGTCGCTTGATTTCACTTGATGCAACAAAGCAAATAGTAGGAATCGGCCGACGTGGCAAATCAAAAATAAGATCCCCACGTTTTACCAATAGAGGCCGATAAGGAAAGTGAACCGTTCCATCAACTATCGACAATGACCCCTTTATCACCGGAAACCCAAGCGTCCCCTGCAAACATAAACGCCCTTTTAAACCACCAGAAAGCAGCGGAATACGTACTTCAAGCGGTTCTTTTGTAGCAACTTGAAGATCACATTCTGCAGAAGAAAGAAAAGACCGAACGGTCGCACCAAGCGTTTTTTGTGATGGCTGCTGAAGTTGAGTATCAGCTCCATAGAATATGCGTCCAAATAATCTTTCAATAAAAAGCGCGGAAAAAACATTGCCTTCAAGACGTCCGTGATCACACAAAATAAGTCCATTAAGCCGAATTACACCATTGTGCAAAATCACTAAGGTACCTGCCCCCACAGCTCTCAGCGAAAGATCTGCTCCAGAACCAAATGGTAAAAATTTCGCCTCCCATGGAAGGCATGCAGAGAACGTGCGCTCTTGGACATCTTTTTTTTGACGCCATTCAAAAGATCCCTGCTTAACCGAACATTTTCCACGCGTTGTTGCAACCCAGGCATGAGCAATATTGACCCTTTTTTTTCTGACCTCGATAAGCGCCCGCATGCCTCCGCCATTGATAACAGCATAGGTGCCAGGAAGAGGAATTTGCCCTTTTTCAAGCTTGATACAAACCGAAATCCCCCGTATTCCAAGTCCCACGCGCCCAGCAAGCGCACCTTGCCAAAAAGAAGCGCCCGGAATATGTAAAAATTCTCCCAGTGCTGCACATGACGTCCGCCACATACCACTATCACGCGTTCCATAAAGAGTCACCGGGAGTGCTTGATAGTGTTTATGCTCTGCAACTTTTCTGTTTTCAAGAATGCCCGAAATCTTCCAGGCATTTTCTTCTCGTGCCGCCGCCTGCACACCAAACGACCAAGAACTTTCCGCAGCAATATTACGTAAATAATAGGAGTCACTCAACGCATATTCATTCTTTACCGCAATACGAGTCGTCAACTTTTGCGCTTCCTGATCATATGCTCCTCTAAAAGACGCCAGGGCTTGATCTTTAATCTTAAAAGTCCCTTCAATCAAGCTTTTCTTTTCTCCTTGAGCAACAGATCCTGAACAGAGTATTGTATTCAAAAAACCCTGCCCCCCACTACTTTTTAAAGAATAATTCCAATGCCCTGATTGATAATCAAAAGAAATTTCCAATGCTGGAACCAGAGAGACTAAAATCGGCGCCTGTGCAGTCAAAGCACAATGAAGATGCGATGGTTTTCTGTGGTTACGTGGTGCGCAAAACAGAAGCTTTCCCTTATGAGAATGTGCTATTCCCATCTCGCCTCGCCAGATGCCACCATTATACATAACAGCTTTTGTCTGCCACTCACCATCAACTTGAGAAACACCCAAACTGCAGTGCAATACGCCCAGCAACCGATTTACCGCAGCCGCTCTTGATTCAAAAAAAATCCCCCATCCCTCTAAAGAAAAATGAGCAATTTCGAGCTTAATCGGAAACGATGTTGGCTGAAGCCACTGTTTAACATGAGGAATAAAAGCAATAGAAATTCCGTTTTTAGAAAAATCTGCATCAGAATAAATTCGCACATCTTTAAAAGCAACCGAAAGCGCAAATCCATGCTGTGAAAATGTATCCGTCCAAGACCACGATGCCCCCATGGAAGGAGCAAACCAACTCCAGTTTTCGCCGTATGCAAAAACCCCTTTTAACTCAATGTGCCCTGATAACAGATCAAGTTCAATATCCCGTGCCCGCATCGTACATGAATAGTTCTTGGAAAAAAAATCGCACAGAAATTGCTTAACGGTACCGCGTAACTCTCTGTCTTCTTGCACATACAGGCAAGCAAATAAGAGCGCTCCGACACCGACCAAAAAAATGCGTAAAAAATGCTTCCCACTCTCCCTAAACTGATGACGCAACCGATAAAACCTCTTCGAGAGTCGTTAATCCAAGCCGAACCTTTGCAAGTCCATCCTCTACTAAAAGGGTCATGCCTTCTTTACGAGCCTGTTCTTGAATCTGAGATGTTTCAGAACGACTCAGCGTAAGCCTCATAATTGCAGGAGACATTTGCATGACTTCAAAAATAGCAAGCCGTCCTTTATACCCTAGATTCATACATGCTTCACAGCCAATCGCTTGATAGAACGTTGATGAACGAAGCTGCTCTGGCGTCAACCCAAGCCGACGCACAATCTCTTTTTCAGGCGTATGTGGTTTTTTGCAGATATCACACAGACGACGTACCAGTCGTTGCGCAACAACGGTTGAAACCGTGGACGCAATCAAAAAGGGTTCAATCCCCATATCCAAAAGACGTGTTACCGTCGCCGCAGCACTATTGGTGTGCAAAGTACTCAGCACTAAATGCCCCGTCAATGCAGACTGAATAGCAATTTGAGCTGTTTCTTGATCTCGCGTTTCCCCAATCATCACAATATCAGGATCTTGCCGCAAAATAGAACGAAGCGCAGCCGCAAAGGTAAGTCCAATCTGCTCCTTGACCTGTACCTGGCCAATTCCCTTCATCTGATACTCAACAGGATCTTCAACCGTAATAATATTCACATCTGGGGTGTTCAATTCACTCAAAATCGAATACAGCGTCGATGTTTTACCAGAACCCGTTGGACCCGTTAATAAAAGAATGCCATTAGGACGCGCAATACTGTCAGAAAGTACTCGATAGTCACGCTCACTTAAACCTAAATTTTTCAAATGCCCAAATGTTTTTGATTTATCAAGAAGACGCATTACAATTCGCTCGCCAAAGGTTACGGGCAAAATTGAGACACGAATATCAATCGAACGGTCAGCAATCTTGATCTGAATACGGCCATCTTGAGGCTGCCGCTTTTCTGCTATGTTCAAATTAGACATGACCTTGATACGAGAAGAGAGCGATGCCTGAATACGCTTAGGTGGCGTCAGCGCAGGATACAAAACGCCATCAATACGATACCGAACACGAATTTCTTTTTCAGATGGCTCAATATGAATATCAGAAGCACCACGCTTTACCGCCTGATAGAGAATATGATTTACTAATTTTATAATGGGAGCTTCACTCGCCATCCCTAAAATATCTTCTTCCTCTATTGCACCAAAATCCATGCCTCCGTCCAGAGCCTGTTCTTCTTCAAGCTCTTCGATCATTTCTTTGGTACCTTCAAGCGGATAGTACCTGTTCATCGCATCAATAATAACGGTACGTGGCGCAACGGCCAAAGGAGCCTGCTCTTCTAATAAAAGACGAAGCTCATCAATTGGCTGAAAATCAAACGGATTTGCTGTTACCAAAAAACAACGATCTTCCACCATGACTGGAATAATGGCATGCTTCCTCAAAAAAACAAGAGAAACTCGGGCCAATAACTCAGGGTCCGCCATTTTTTCAGAAATAGTATCAAAAAAAGGAAGGGCGAATTTTTGTGCCACCGCCGTAGCGACATCTCGCTCGCTCACTAAATTATGAGAAACAACATATGCCTCAAAAGACATCGCCGCCACACTACTCTCTTTTTCATAGAGAATTTGTTGCTCAAGCGTTATCACTTTTGCCTCAACAAGCAGCTGAGCTATTGATTTTTCGATCATCTCTCACTCCCAAAAACTATCGCCGTATCTAACATCATCAAAGCGTAGCCAAAGCAAAACCTTATAAGAAGGATTTTAAAAAAATTCAACCATTTATGCAAACACCCCTTTCGATTAAAAAAGAAGTTTACTTGCCCAAAACAATCACTGTGGTATCGTAAAAGTAATATCGTAAAAGAAGATTTGGCTGCTTTCTCACTCCACGGAATTATATATGAATCAAAAAATGCATCATTCTCTTGTCTGTTGCTTGCTTATGGCTCTACTTTCTATCAGTACTGGATGTTTTAAAAAGCCTGCAATCGAAAACAAAATCTCGCTCTCATCACCCGAAACCACGCAATTAAATGGCGAAGAAATTGCAGCGCTCAAAAAAATCAAAGAAATGAACTTTGATGAGGCACAACGCGTTCTTGTGTATCAAAAGCAACGCGGAAAAGATCTGCTCGTCGTTGCACTTCTCGAAAAACTGATCGCTCTTTCTCCCGATCATGAAACAATGGAGATATTTCTCAGAGAGTTGGCCGACCTTCGATTTAAACTTAATGCATTTGAAGAAGCAGAGATGCTTTATGAACAATATGCCATGCTTTATCCTGGCAGCAAAGATATCGATTTTATTGAATATCGGGTCATTCAGTCCCTTGCAGGGCAACTTCCCGATGCCAGACGAGACCAGACCAGACGCAAAACACTTCTTGAAAAAGCAGACGCTTACATTGAACGTTTTGGAGAAAACAACCAATTCTCAGATACACTCAAAAAACTTGTACAAAAAGAACGTCTCATTCTTTTTGAAAGTGAAGCACAACACGCAGCTTTTTACTTACAAAAATATGTCTATTCAGAACGACTTTCAACGCTTGTTGCTGCACAAAAACGACTTCTTTTTGTCCATGATAAACTATTGCCTTCACTCGTCGATACTCTCAGCAAAGAAAAATATGCTCATATCCTCAATACACTGTCCGTTATAAAAGAACCTGACTTTTCTTCAAAAACAGCAGAGCAAAAACTAGAGATTCTTCAACAAGCAACAGACCTCCTTCTTTTGGCAGCGGAAGAGCTCATGCCGGACTTAAATACATCGTCTTTTTCAAATGTATTTAAACGTATTTTTTAACATTCTGTAAAAAACTATGAATCAAAAAGCTCTTATCGGTCATTCAGGCGAAATGGAAGTAGCCCGTTATCTGCAAAAACAAGGGTATTCGGTAAAAGCTATTAATCATCGGTGTCGCGGTGGAGAAATAGACGTTATCGTAGAGAATGAATCAGTTCGTGCTTTTGTTGAAGTTAAAACGCGATCACAGCTCTATTTTGATATTACCGAGGTGGTAACACCAACAAAGCAACGGAAGATCATTATCGCTTCTTATCACTACAATGCACAAGTTGGTTGGCCAGAAGACAAATCAATCCGTTTTGATGTTGCTATTGTTCACTCAGGACCATGTGGCATGGAGGTTGTGTATCATCCTCATGCATTCACCCCAAACGCGGAATGGTTTTCATGAATCAATTTTTTATTCGATTATTATCGGGAGCTGCCCTTATATTGCTCCTTGGACTCGCTTATTTTTGTCGTTACCCCGAACTCTTTTCACTTCTTTTAATAGCTTGTCTTGGCATCATTTTAACCTTTGAGTGGCCTAAATGTGGGCCAACCGTTTTAACACCTTGGTTCCCTATCAGTCCCTTTCTGCTTCTTATCTACCTCAACCAGAGTTCAACCTATCATCACCTCGTGCTTCTCATATTCGCCTCTTCAATGCTCTTTGATGTTGGCGCCTATCTCATCGGAAGTCGTTATGGACAATGGAAACTCGCTCCGTCGATCAGCCCCAATAAAACCTGGGAAGGCTTTGCAGGAGGCATTCTATTTTCTTTTTTAATCGTACTCTTAAATCCTTTGCGGCATCTTTTTATGGCACACCCAGTCTGGACCGCCTGCTTTATTCTTTTAGTCGATATCACCGCACTTATTGGTGATCTTTTTGTGTCTCGTCTCAAACGACGCGCTCAGATTAAAGATTGCGGAACAATTTTACCGGGACATGGCGGTCTGCTTGATCGATTTGATAGCATTCTTTTTGTGACGATTATTTTCTTTCTCTTTAGACGATCGCTTTCTTTGCCATAGGCGCTTTATCAAATCACCATTTTTTGTTAAAATTAATGTATAAATTTCTATAAAACAGACAAAATTGGCGGCTCTTACATGGTTCATTTTGAAGTTCTCTATCAATCAAAAAAATCGCGTGCCCGTGTAGGTCGTATCACCACTGCGCACGGCATTATTGACACCCCGACCTTTGTTCCCGTCGCTACCAATGCCTCTATCAAAGCAGTTGACTCTATTGCTATGAATCAACTTGGAACACAACTATTGTTTTGCAATACCTATCATCTTTTACTGCATCCAGGACCTCACGTCGTTGAATCAGCCGGAGGGCTCCATTCATTTATGAATCGCACCTCACCGCTCATCACCGATTCAGGAGGTTTCCAGGTCTTTAGTCTTGCTTACGGCAGTGTACACGAAGAACTTAAAAGCAAAGGGTTGAAAAAGCAGACTGGATCTGTTCTTTCGGTCACTGAAGAAGGCGTTCAATTTAGATCGTATCGTGACGGCACAAAAATTATTCTCACGCCAGAATCATCCATTCAGATCCAAAAGTCACTTGGTGCTGATATTATTATTCCACTCGATGAACTGCCACCCTATCACATCGACCGCTCTGCTCTTAAAAAATCTTTGGACCGAACGCATCGATGGGAAAAACGTTCTCTTGATGAACATAAAAAGAACCCGCTTCATCAAGGGCTCTTTGGCGTTATTCATGGCGGCGTTGATCAAAACATGAGAGCTCATAGTTGTGCGGTACTCACTGCACTTGATTTTGAGGGATTTGCAATTGGCGGCAGCGTCGGCAAAACACGAGAAGAGATGATCGAGATGCTCGCTTTTGTTATGCCACAAATTCCAGAATCAAAACCCGTACATCTTTTGGGTATTGGTGATCAACCGTCGCTTGCTGCAGGGATTCCACTTGGAATCGATTCATTTGATAGTTCCTATCCAACAAAATGTGCTCGGCATGGGGTTTTGTTTTCTGAAAATGGGCCTATTAACATTACGCGTTCTCAGTGGAAATCCGTACATACGCCTTTTTCTCAAGCACCTTTTTGCAAAGAGTATTCAGCTGCCTACCTACACCATCTTTTTAAAGCGCATGAGCCTGTAGCCTGTATGCTTGCCTCGCTGCATAACCTTGATTTCATGAACCGTTTGATGGCACGCTATCGACAAGCTATTTTAGACGATAAAATCTAGATTGGCGTGCAGTCTGTACAACTCCACATCTTTATCGATCTAAATGGCTTTTAGTCTGGGAACTTGCTCTCGCCGCTCGCCCTGAGGGTTTTGCTGTAAGCAAAACGTCTCGAAGGGTCTGTAAGAGCGGAAATATGCCATTATTTAGTAGGCCGTTTTGCCAAAAAATTAAGCATATAAAAAATCAAACCCAATTTGTCTTGACAAAAACTACCGCTCGTACAAACCCTTCGAGACGATCCTTCGGATCCCTCAGGGCGAGCGGATCAGGCAAGTTTGCCTGCTTTTTTATCGCCAAAATACTCTGGATGAGCGGAGAGAATAAATTTGCCAAGCACAGCTTCATTTTAAAGTTTTTACTTCAATTTGTTACAATAAAGATATGGATAATGGATAGTCTGTACGAGCGACCCATACACTGATAAACTAAAAGTATTATTACAAACCAAGATACGCATGCGCGTACAAAAAATAAAAAACTCTTAAGAGACCTAAAAAACAATGAAACACCTTTCTTTGACCTCAATTATTTCCCAAGATAATCCAATTATTCGTGCAACAAGTGCCCTTTCTGATGCACATGGTCGTAAAAAGCAGGGGCTTTTTCTTGTTGAAGGCAAGCGAGCATTCGAAACATTTTTCGCAACCAAAAAATTCGAACTCGTGCATCTTTTTATTATGCATGAACATGAAGTATGGGGAAAAGCGCTCGACATCGATGATCAGTTGATTCTTGTCTCACTCCCCGTTATGAATAAAATTAGTACCGCAGCAACACCACCAGGCATTGTCGCTGTTTTCAAAATACCTCATAAAGTTACTCCTCCTCAAACAGCACTTTCTGGTATTGTGCTTGCCCAAGTAAGTGATCCAGGCAACATGGGAACTCTTATACGATCTGCTGCATCATTCAACCAAGCTATTTTTGTTGTTGAAGGCGTTGATATTTGGAGCCCAAAAACAATTCAAGCCTCTGCTGGAACGGTTGCTCTTGCACAAATTTATCAAATTAAATGGGAAGAGGTAGTTGCTTATGCAAAGCAAACAGGCGTTACACTCACCGCACTCGTCGTATCCGGCGGGGCCTCGCTTGAACAGCTTCCTCAAAAACCGCGCCTTCTCGTTGTCGGCAATGAAGCACATGGCCTATCAGAAGCATGGATAAACGATTGTGATGAAAAAGTAACACTTGCAATGCCCGGAGGCACCGAAAGTCTCAATGCTGCTGTTGCTGGATCGATTGCACTCTATCTCATCTCTAAAGAACTGTTCACCAAATAAGGAGTTTCTATGGCCTCATCAAACCGACTTTCGCTTACGGCAGCCATTTTAATCAATCTTAACATCATGCTTGGATCAGGTATTTTCATCAATGTCATCCTCCTTACTCAACAAGCTGACGCATTAAGCCCTCTTGCATATCCGTTGGTGGGGCTCATGATCTTCCCGCTTATTGCTGCATTTTCAATTTTGCTTGCACAGATTCCAGGTGGAACTTTTTATGAAATTGGATCAACCATACATCCTCTTGCAGGATTTGTAAGCAGTTGGGGTTATTTCATTGGAAAACTCGCATCAGCTGCGCTGAGCATGCACATATCGGTCACCACAGCTCAACAACTCATGCCTGCACTCCAAACGATTTCGCCATTTTTTCTTGATGCTTTACTACTCGTTGTTTTTGTACTCTTAACCATCTTTAATGTAAAAACAGGCAGACCAGTTCAATATCTATTTTTCTCACTCAAAGCGATTGCGCTTGCCATCGGCATTGGTATCGGTTTTGCCTATTTTGAACCGATGCATTTTATCTATGCAACGTATCCATGGGCTCATTTACCAAGCACAGTCCCTTTTATTCTCTTTGCATTTGCAGGATTTGAAGCAAGCTGTTCACTCAGTAAAAGTATCGAAAATCCAAAAAAAAATGGGCCGCGTGCAATTATGTTTTCGTACGCAATCGTTTTAACCGTTGTTACGCTCTACCAATTGGCACTTTATGGCGCACTTGGCTCAATGATCAAAGATCTTTCAACATTTAGAGAGCCTTTTGTTGCGATTTTGTCTCGTATGAGCGGATTCTATCCAACCCTCTCATCACTTTTGCTTGGTGGAGCTCTTGCAGGTATCGCAACATCAGCACTCGGAGCAAGTTATGGAATCTTGTACAGCAACATCTGGAACTTACAAACGCTTGCAAGCTATAAAACGATTCCTTTTTCAAAACAGCTCACAAAGCTCAACCGGTTTTATGCTCCTGTTGCCTGTATTTTTGTTGCTGCATTTTTAATGCTCTGTTATCTCGCTGGCTCACGTGGCAATATTGTCCCGCTTCAACTTATTTCAGCAAGCGCTAACACACTCTCTTACTCAATTAGCATTGTTGCATTTTTAATGCTCTGTTTTGGCACCCTCAAACAACATCGGTTTATTGCTCTTTTAAGCGTAGGAAGCTGCCTTTTGCTCATTGCAGCAACACTGGTAAATGCATTCACCTACGGGACATTGCCTTATCTTGTATACGGCATATTGATTGCAATCGGCGTACTCATACATCTTGTCTATCAACGAAAATCAATTCAAAAAAAGATAGAATGCAAACAGACATAAAATCAGCGTTACAAGAACAAAACGTGCAGTAATTTTTGTTTCTGATATGCCGGAGAGCTCAAAATGGTGATGAAGCGGAGCCATTTTAAAAACTCGTATTTTACGTAAACGGTATCCCATTTTTTGGATAACTACCGAAATTCCCTCAAGCACAAAAATACCACCCGTCAGAGGAATGAGTAATTCGCGATGGAGCATCAGAGCAACAAGCGCCAATGCTGCTCCAAATGAAAGTGCACCAACATCCCCCATAAAAACAGTTGCAGGATAGAGATTAAACCACAAAAAACCACCTAAAACCGAAGCACATATTACCGAAATTTCTGCCAGTTCATTCTGTCCCAAGAAGAGTGCAATCACCGCAAAGATTACAAAGTTTATCAGCAAGAGGCTCCCGGCAAGACCATCAAGACCATCGGTAAAATTAACTGCATTGTCCGTGCAAAGAATAACCCAGATTGCCCACAAGAAGAAGAGACTCAGTCCTAATTCAACAGACCAATTGCCCGGAAACCAGAGTGTTGTTGCCGGCTGCACCATCCACAACCAGAGTGCCACCAGAGTTGCCGCTGCTACCATCTGAGCAATAAATTTCGACCGATCAGAAATTCCCTTTTTGCAGGTGATTTTCTTCCAGTCATCCCATCCACCAATAAACCCAAAAAGCACCAGTGCTCCCATAACCAACACTGTCTGTGGCCCTTTAAAAGGCATTAAGAAAAGAAACGCTAGAATCGCTGCAAAAACCATCGGGACCCCACCCATTGTCGGAGTCTGATCTTTTGCTTTATGAAGCTCTGTCACGTACTCACGCACCGCAGAACGCGTCCAACGATTAAATCTTTTTATAAAAAAAGCACAACTCGCCCACGAAACAAAAAATGCTCCAATGGCTGCAACAATAAGACGAATAACAGACGCTGATTCCACTGCACAATACATACATCACCCTGTCAATAAAACTAAAATATTCGCATCCGCTCATGCTGAGTGTTTTTCCGAAGGAAAAATGTATCGAAGCATATAAAGCGGTAGATAAACTAAAATATTCTTCTTGATACTATCAAAAACTACCCACTCCATCCACCCTCTCACTCGAGTCAATAAAAAACTTTAGAATATGATAGACTTTTTATAGAAATATGTCATAATAAAAACTATGATTGAAATTATTTTTTTAAATATCGCAAAAAAACAATATATAAGAAATGGAAAAACATGAATATAAAGAACATTTTTTTTGTCTCTCTTTTTGCATGCCCTTTTCTGCTCACGGCAAGCAATGGCAAAAATGAGAAAATACGGTTATTTTCTGATGCGTTTGAAAACAAAACCACTGACAATAACAAAAAGAGAAAACTCGAGCAGCTACTTATAGCTAAGAATCACAACGAAAATCTCTCTGTCTACACTATACCAGGGGATTGTTGGAACAAGATTGCTCACTTTTTGACTTCTCATGAAAAACTTTCACTGCGATTAGTAAGCTCGCACTTTAATTCTCTTTTTTATCAATCAACAGAACGTCCTTCTATTTGTATACCGCTCTTAACATTGCCTCACTTTTTTTTAAATAGGCCCAACTTCATTCAGCAGAAAAAACATATTACTGAGTTTATGGAAAAGACGCGCATAAAAAAAATGGTGACAAAACAGATAGAAGATTTTGTTTTTCCACATCAAATGTGTCAGCATACAAAAAATCTTGATTTTTCTGGTACCGATCTTTCTGATATGCAGCTCAATAAGATTTTTTCCCTTTTTCCAAAACTACAAATTCTTAACCTGAGTAAATGCAAAGAATTTGATTGCGGACCGTTTCTTAACGAAATTACGATTATTTTGAATGGAGTTAATAAAAATCATCCTGACTTCAAAGAGTTAAGCTCGTTGTTATCGTTTAACACTTTTCCTTTATTAGAGCGTACTAATAAACTCAAGGAAATTAGTAAAACACATCAAAAATTTAAAAAATATTTTTCCATAAGCGAATGGTTTAAACTCAAAAACCTTGAAGTTCTGGATCTGAGCAACACCAAAATTTCAACCCAAAAACTTCAGTTTATTTTAAAAGGGTGCCCTAACATTAAAACACTCCGGTTGAATGGATGCAGCAAGCTAATCTTGGGGGATTTTGATTGGGAAGCGATAGGGAGCAATCCTAATCTGAAAACCGCACTTCTAGAAAACATCGGTATTTTTTATGGTAATTTAACAAAGATACAGCAAGACTCCTTTGTTAATCTCATTCAGACACACATACCGACACTCAAAAATACTTCTGTTGAAGAACGTACTGAATTGATGCATAAGATCCTAAGCAAAGATTCTGAATTTTTATATTATTTTCAAACCATAGATTGGAGTCATGCAAAATCCCTCATTGATCTTGAAATAAGTAAAGCATTTATTACTGCACCAGCACTAAACCAAATTTTAGATAACTGTCCAAAGCTCACAACGCTCAATCTAAAGCGGTGCCCAAACCTTTCTTTAGAAACTATTGATTGGAGTAAGGCGAAAAATCTTACAGCGCTCTGTTTAAGTCATCAAGTTATTACAGACAAAGACCTGCAAAAAATTCTAGATAACTGTCCAAATCTTAAATCTTTAAAACTACATAAATCTGAAGGATTTTCTTTAGAAGACATTGATTGGAGCAAGGTTGGAAAATTAACCACACTTGAATTATCAGGGCAATTAACAATTTCAAACAAAGCACTTCAAAAAATAGGCGTGAGCTGTCCTCTTCTTTCAATATTACTTTTGTGTGAACAAGACGCTTCGAGCATAGAGAAAAAAGAGTTCGATTGGTGTTCCGGGTTTGACTGGAAATTGTTTAAAAATCTTGAGGTACTCGACCTCGGCAATAGTGATTTTTCTTCAACTCAGCGTCTTGAAAAAATCTTGAAAGAATGCCCAAAACTTGCTTCACTTCATGGAGTGTTATGTTCCATCGAAGACGATGAAAATGAAATAATATTTGAAGACATTAATGGTCAGTTGCTTAAAAAAATTACTGATCTTGAATTGGGTTCTTCTGACAACTCAGCTCCAATTAATGCCGTAGGATTTAAACACATTTTAAACAACTGTCCACTCAAAAAATTTACATGTAATACACTCCTTCCTGAAGGCGTTTTTGATTGGAGTAGTATAGGAAACACCCTTGAGGAACTTGATCTTTCTGTCGCAGAAGCAACGGTTGATGAAATAACGCCGATACTGCGTCATTGCATTCATTTGAAAAAATTGATACTGAAAAATTGTGAAGGAGAGGGCCTTGGCGCTCTTAAATGGAGTAACCTTAAAGAACTTGAGTACCTTGACCTATCATCATCTTCTTTATATAAAGCGGACTTAGCCATCATTTTAAAAAATTGTCTATCTATTAAAACATTACTGCTTGGTGGAGACTGCTTCAATCTTCAATTTGATAAAAATTTTGATTGGACCTGTGCAAAGAATTTGAAACATCTCAAGGTGTCTGGAATAAGCAACTTATCCGCCACAGGACTTTTGGCAATTCCAAAAGGCTGTCCATCTTTACATACCTTAGACCTTGGAGAAAATGACCTTGGATTAGACGAAGTTTATGAAGGTGGAACTGAAGTTTTCAATGAACTTGAGCGTCGCTTAATAGAGATAATAGAAAAGAACTGAATAAAGTTATTATAAAAATAATTAAATATAAGAAATGGATAACATGAAAATTAAGAATATTCTTCTCATCACCCTTCTCGCAAGCCCTTTTGTAGTGGTGGCAAGTGACAAGAAAAATGAAAAAATACGGTTGTTTTCAGATGCATTTGAAATCAATAATTCTGACAAAAGCAAAAAGAGAAAACTTCAGCAGCTCCTTATAGCTAAGAATCGCAACGAAAATCTTCCTATATGCACTATGCCTGGGGATTGCTGGGCCATTGTTACCAAGTATTTACCTTTTCATGAAAAACTTTCACTGCGATTAGTGAGCTCCTATTTTCAGTCTCTTTTTTACGAATCAGACATTAATGGAAACAGAGAAGCGCCCAGCATTCGCCTAAAGATGTTAACACTCCCCTCGTTTTCTGCAGACGACACTAAAGCTCTTCAACAAAAAAAACATATCGCTGATTTTATAGAAAAAACACGTCTCAAAATTCTTAAAGTGCCGCATTCTCAAGATTTTATCTTACCCGGCAATGAAAAAATATGGCCCTCTCTGAAAAAAATCGCCTTCGGCAGTAGCTCTATTACCGATACCCAACTCAATATTATCTTTTCCCATTGTCCTAATGTGGAGTCTTTGGATTTAACCGACTGCACAGGTATTAATTTTGGATTATTTTTTGACACCTATAAAACTCTTCTGTATGGCATTAGCGAAAATCATCCCGATTTCAAAATATTGAGTGAAGTCTCAAAAATTAATGCCATGCCCGAGCCTCAACGTTCAGTAGAAATAACTACAATTTTCAAAACTATTCCCCAGGCCGCAGCCTATTTTTCTATCCTTGGGTGGGATAAGGTTAAACACCTCAAATACCTTGAGATCAGCGGAACCAATCTTCACGCACAAGGGCTTCAAAATATTTTAGACAACTGTCATGATTTGAGGACACTTAATGCAAATGAATGCGGGCTACTTCTCCTTGGCGATCTTAACGGGAATGAAATCGTAAATACTTCTAGCGCCCTCAATACACAAGAAATGCTCCCTGTGTCTTTTCGTGAACGTTTAACAAAAGAACACGTTGCTGAGCTTTCATTATTCATCACCAATCAGATTGCAATTCTTACATTCACCCCTCGCGAATTACGCTCCGAATTTATACGTAATATCCTCAGAACACAGTTAATGTTCTTTAATTACTTCGTTGATCTTAATTGGAGCATGGCCAAAGAAATACGAATACTCAACCTTAAAAGAAACTTTATTACCGGTCCGGGTTTACAAAAAATTCTCTCCAGTTGTCCAAAACTTGAAAGTTTGGATTTGCGTGACTGCAGAGGGCTTTCTTTAGAAAATCTTGATTGGAGCAATGTTAAAGAACTTACAACGCTCACCATAAAAGGGGCAATGAACGTCTCAAACAAAGACCTTGAAAACATAGGCCTCTGCTGCCCAAAGCTTACAAAGTTGGTCTTAAGTAATCCAATGCGCGAAGTCAATGATAAAGAAGCTGATTTTGATTGGACCACTGGCGTCGATTGGACGATTTTCAAAAATCTTACGACGCTTGATCTTGATAATAATCGGCTTATCTCTAATGAGGGTTTCAAAAAAATCAAAAATTGTTGTCCAAAACTCAAATCACTTCAAGGCCTTATTTGTGGTGATGTTGATTCTAAAATTGTCCTTGATACGCTTGATCTGAGTCTTTTTAAAGATCTTACTGCTCTCAAATTAATTATTGAGGGAACAGATATAGCAATGAGACCTGAAAGCTTACACTACATCTTGGATAATTGCTCATTTAAAGAACTCACTCTTTTAATAGACTTATTTCCTCATGGGGGATTTAATTGGAACAAATTAGGGGAAAGTTTAGAAACATTAAGGGTTCACGGTGCATCTTTAGAACATAATGATCTCCAACAAATAATACAGGGCTGTACCAATCTTAAATTATTAAATCTTGCATGGAGTTGTGGCGGCAACTTAACACTCAAAAATATTGACTGGAGCCCCCTTGCAGAAACACTTATTGAGCTTAATTTGTCACACAATCCTGTTACCAAAGAAGGCCTTCAGCCTATTCTGGACAACTGTATTAACCTTAAGATTTTTAAACTCAAAGGAATTGAAGATATAGACCTCACAAGTCTTAATTGGGGCAACCTAAAAAATCTTAATTATCTTGACCTAGCAGAATCAAAAATTTCTCTTAACGGGCTGTTATCTATTCTCGAAAGCTGTCCTCTCATAGAATATCTTGGGATTGGAAAATATAATAATTTTGGACTAAAAGAGTCTTATGAAGGGGGCCCTGAGGTTTTTATTGCCCTCAAAAATCTATTAATCGAACGCATCAAGAAACAAAAAATAGAAAATCCCGACAACAAAAAAAATAAGAAAGACCCCAGAGAAATAGAAGAAAAGTAAAATACCATAAATAGGTCCTCGCTTTGCACTCATCCTGTTTAGCATCTATACTTAAACTTAGATACTATTCATCCTGCTTTTCCCGTGAGGACCTTATGGCAAATAATAAAACAACCGCCCTTTGCTCATTTTACGTCACAACTCCTATTTACTACGTTAATGCAAAACCACACCTTGGATCACTCTACCCAACACTGCTTGCTGACGTTGCAGCGCGTTGGAATCGCCTCAAGGGATGTGACACTTTTATGCTCACGGGCACTGATGAACACGGGCAGAAAGTTGCCGAAGTCGCTGAAAAAATGGGTATGCAACCTCAGGCGTTTGTTGATAGCCTTGTCCCTGCTTTTAAAGAGCCTTGGAAGCAGTACAATATCGCCTATAACCACTTTATTCGCACAACTGACCCATCTCATATCAAAGCTGTTCAGGACTGGATTGTGCAGCTTCAAAAACAGGGTGATATTTACAAAGCTACCTACGAAGGCTGGTATGATCTTTCACAAGAAGCATTTTTAACTGAAAAAGATCTTGAATTTCGTGAAGCCGGTGAACCACCCGTATCGCTCATGTCAGGAAACAAAGCACGCTGGGTATCGGAAGAATGCTACTTTTTTAAGCTCTCAGCGTATCAAGATCGCCTTCTTAAGTTTTACAAAGAAAATCCTGATTTTATTACGCCACCAGAACGTCTTAACGAAGTAATCGCCTTTGTTGAAAATGGACTTAAAGACCTCTCTATCTCTCGTAAAACTATTACCTGGGGCATTCCATTCCCTGGAGACACAAGTCATGTCACCTACGTTTGGGCCGATGCGCTTAATAATTATCTCACCGCAATCGGATTCGGCGACAAAAACCGCACAGAAGAATTTAATAAATGGTGGCCGGCAGACCTTCAAGTTCTTGGAAAAGATATCGTTCGCTTTCATGCCGTTTATTGGCCAGCATTCTTGATGGCAACAGGATTACCACTCCCGCGTAAATTATTAGTGCATGGATGGATCCGGATTAATGGCGAAAAAATGTCAAAATCACTGGGCAATGTTGTTGACCCTGTTGAACTTGGAAAACAATATGGTATCGACCCGATACGCTACTATCTCATGCGCTATGTTGCCATTTCACAAGACTCTTCTTTTAATACCGAAGATCTTGAAAATCGTATCAACACAGATCTTGCAAATGACTTTGGTAACCTCGTCAATCGGATGCTCACGCTTGCGCTCAAAAACAATCTTGCAAAAGTTCCTGCACCCTGGCACCGCCACGATGCAGATGTTCAACTCCAAAACGCCCTGCACAAAATGCTTGAAGAATTTGAACGCGAAATGAGCCGCTGCTATTACCATCAAGCCTATGCCGTTCTGTGGCGCTTTGTCGCATCGGTTAATCGCTATTTTCACGATCAAGAACCATGGAAATTGGTCAAAACAGACACCGAACGTTTTGCTGAAGTAATTTCAACAACCTGCAATTCCATTAGAGCTATAGGTCTGCTTCTCTGGCCCGTAATGCCTGCAACAATTGAAAAACTTTTTAAGGCTCTCGGTGTTGAATTTACTGAAGGCACTAACTACATTACCCTTCTCCATGAGGGAAAATTCAATACCGAATTTACCCTTTCTCCTCTTGAGCCACTCTTTACTAAATACGAAGAAAAGAAATCAGATATGACGATAACTCCAGAAGCCACGACTGAAAACTATCTTGCCATCGAAGATTTTATAAAAACAGAGTTAGCTGTTGGCACCATAACGCACGTTGAAGATGTAGCAAAATCCGACAAGATTTATAAGCTCACCGTCGACTGTGGGGCCTCTGGCATCCGCACGATCTGCGCTGGAGTTAAGAAATTTTATACACCAGACGAGCTCATTGGTATCAAGACTATTTTTGTACTCAATCTCAAACCCCGTGAACTGTTTGGTATTACGTCACAGGGCATGATGCTCATGGCAACCAATAGCGATGGCAAACCCACAATTGTTCGTGCGGACGAATCTGTTCCCGCTGGTACAAAACTAAAATAGCATTGCAGGAAGTGGCTGTTTATTATTTCGCGTTTTTCTTTGCAACAGGAGCGGGCACAGGAACCGGGGGAGCCGAGATATCTCCGGCTTCAATTTTCCCTTTTTCTGACTTAATCCAAATGGGTAAGTTGAGAGAACGCGTCTGTGGATCAAACGTCAATGACAATCCTTTAAACAGATAGTTTTTGAATCCTTCAAAATAGGTCATTAAACGCTTGCCCGTGTACGGTGGTTTGATATGAGCGATAGCATCTCCTACAAGCGCTCCGGCAAGATAGCCATCCAATGAGTTACTGTCATAGGGGTAATTAAATCGATCCATCGCCTCACGATAATCTTTTACCAAAGGAGTATCGCCAAATACATCGGGTGCAACATACGAAAAAGTAAACTTGATACCACGCTCTCGCAAAACATAACGAAATGAGTCATCATCCAGAATAGAGGTAGCAAAAAGATGTCTCCCTATCGGGAAGGTAGCACCTAATTCCATCAAAAAGCTTTCTGCTAAACTACTCGATGCAAAAAAAAGCGCAACTGCTTCTGGATTTGCTTGTCGCACCTTCTGCGTCTCATCTTTGAAGATAATTTGGTCACGAGAGAACGAAACTTCTGTAGGATCCGTAATGCCATACATCTTGAGCTCTTCTCGCGCTGCTTTCATAAGAGGAAGGCCAAAGGCGTCGTTCTGATACACAATTGCAAAGCGACGTGCACCATAGGTTTTAATAAGATGTTTTACAAGACAACGTACTTCATCAACATAAGAACGACGTGCATGAATTATATTTGTAAGTGAAGGGGTTCTGAATTGAGGCCCTCCCGAAAGAGGAAAAAAGACTGACATAGCTCCCGTTTTAACGAGATCTAAATAGGCAGTTAAGGTTGGTGATCCAACAGGAGTAACAACAAAATCGGTCTTCCACTCTTCCATAATCTTCTTAATATTTTTAACCGTAATAAGTGGATCATAAAAATCGTCATAGACTACCGGCTTGAAAAAACATCCATTGCAGCCACCTTGATCATTTAACTGAGTTAACGCCGCCTGAAATCCACGGCTACAAGCACTTCCGATAGCACGAATAGGTCCAGTCACCACCATCGTTGAACACAAAGGAATCACTAAACTCGGCTTTTCAGGGTGTGTTTTATCAATTTCGTATCCAAGAGCAACCTGATATCGCTTTTGTTTAAAATCTTCTTTTAATCGTATATCACGATAAAAATGAGTAAGAACCCCCTCAGAAAGCTTGCCACTTACCGAAAGAACACCAAAAGAGTCATTAAAAAATTTCATAAATTTTTGATAGATCGGTATGGGGCTCGACAACAATGTCCACTCAGCTACACCTTCATTAAAACCATCGAGATAAAGACCCGTTGGAGATTTTTTGACGATAGAGATAAAATCTCCTGCAATCATCGCCTGAGTGCCTTTTGCTCTCAACAATTCTTGGGGCACAGGAGCATGAGCACAATAAATCCTCTCTGCTCCACCTAATGATTGTATGCAGAGAGCATCAGGGAGTGTATCAAAGAAATCATCAATCTCATTTTCAAGCGGCGTCTTTTTCGCTTTCCCTTGGCCCCAGAAAAGTTGCCAACGATTAAGTGGAACACGCATTGCAAAAAAACTCTTCCAATATGAATATGCTTCTTGGTGCCCACGCAAATAAATCACACGCTCAGGATTGCGCTCCATTAATTTGAGAACTACTTCTAGTAATTCAAAAGAATAGACGCCACGATTAATCACATCTCCTAAAAACATAAGGTAGGTTGAATCGCCACGCACTGCAAATTGCCTATCAATAAACCCTTCTGATTCAAGTTTTCTTAACGATCGAACAAAAGATTTAATTGCCGTATGAAGATCTCCAAAAAAAACAAATTTTGTCTCTTGAGATACGGTAATAGTTCGCATAAAAGGACGTTCTGTAATTTTGTGCCGAGCACTTTTTATCGCCCGCTTCAATGGCTCTCTCAGGCGCATTATGTCAAACGGCAACTCCATCAATCCAATATCAATAAACATTGATTTAAAAAAATTAGGTTCAAGTGATTTGTAAAAAGAGGTGAAATCAGGATCAACCCAATCATCGTTATCGGCTTGAGGATTCTCGGGAAGTGTTTGTACAAAACGCTCTAAATCATCTATTGTATCAAAACGGCCTGCTGCAAAAAATGGAAATGGAATCAATACGAGCATGAGTAAAAATAATTTTTTCATACCTTCTCCTTTTTTAATGTCATCAGACGACTAAGAAAAATGTTACAATAACTACCGCCTGCAATACGATAGCAAGCATCGATCTGATAAACAGAGAGATTTTTTTAGCAAAAACATTGGCACAAAAAATCACACAACAACAGACTAAAAATGTCATAAAAATATAATCTGATGCCATCAGATACCCAACCTGTGGTGACATACTTTCAATAACAAATCGGTATGCAATCATAGCCGTAATTGCCGTTACCGAAAGTGCTATAGTCTGAGACCCCATCTCACCTCGAGCATCAAATGCAAAGGTAAAAAGTGCCACAAAAAAAATTAAAAGCAGTGGCATAAAAATAGAAATAATATGACGTAAGCCCATACGCTCAAAATCAAAAGAAAATGCAACGCGCGGGTAAAAAGCAACCTGCTCCCCCGATTGAGTATAAAGGCGCTCTTCAATATATCCTGAAGAAACGCGTCGATCGGTGTTATTCCATCCGGGAAGATCAATTTCATCGTTCAAAACTAAGCTTGCTCGCGCCGAGTCAAAGTTAAGTTCGGCAGGAGAAACAAAATAGTTTGCTAACGTAAAGTTAAGGCGATGCCCATCAAACGGAAAGTCGTGATAATCAAATTCCATGGTCGATCGAAGCCGTATGTCGTATCTGACAAATACCTGTTTATCTATAATTCTTATTGATGGCTCAGAACGGCGTAAAATTTCTGAACGCTCAAAAGAGAACTGACCCACACGTTCTACAGAAATAAGTCGTGGATCAAAAATAAACCAGACGGTTGCATCAGCAATAAAAGTGCCTTGCACGGGGTTAAATTCAGGAAAATTTCGAATGTACATACCAATTTTTACTTCGGCTGGTGACCCGCCAAAAAAGGCCAGTTTTTCGGGGGTAAGCTTTTTGATATTTGAGTAATGATCTCGTATCTTAACTTCACGTGATGATTGATGAAAAATAAACAAAACAGCAAGTGTTGTAAATACCATCCCTAGCAGTAAAAAACGAGATGGCACACTGTTTTCTTTTTTAAATTCCCTGGCTTCAATCTCCATTGCTACTTCTCCTTTTTTTCTCCATTTTTAAACAACTCCAAAAGACTATCTTATTTTTTTAGAGATTGTCTATAAAGCTACTTTTATTTGTGAAGGGGTATGGAGAAAAACAGCCTTACCCCGCTCACCCTGCGACAGCCCGCCATAGCCTTGGCGACGGCCGGGAGTGATCCGTAGGGTTAAAAAACATGCCCTCACCGCTCACCCTGAGGGTTTTGCTGCAAGCAAAACGTCTCGAATGGGTAAGAGCGGTAAAGAGGGTCTTATCGCCGGCAACTGGGCATTACTTGTGAAACTTAGTAAAAACAGCTGTTGAATTTCGGTTTCAAGATCGTACTTTATCGGAGGTTACCTACCGCTTTACCCATTCGACAAGCTCACCATGAGCGGAGACAAAAGCTATTACTATCGATACAACTGTCGCACCATGAATGGAGCTATCAAATCGAATCTTCCCCAACATCCCGAGAAATTTGCTCGATAATCGACTTCATAAAGTCCGCATACAGTCGAAGTTTATGTGCAATCTCTTCTGCCACCTCTTCATCATAGGTATGTGTTGTTTTGTTACGATCTTCGATAATATCAGAAACAATTTTTAGATCGGCACTTGACAGTATATTCACCTGAGCAGCTACTCGAAAAATTTGTCGTGGACTGGTGAGTTGATCAAGAGAAACAAGTTTAACTTTTTCAAGAAACAACCGAAGTAATCGCCACGTTATTTCATAGGTAAACTCAAATCGCTGAATAACAGAATCACGCACAAGCTCATAATCACTTATTTCACTCTGTGCTTCCATTTTTACAAGGGCTTCTTCAAAACGCCTAAGCGCTTTTTGTGCTGAAACAAGTTTCTGGTTTAATCCTTCCATAGCACCCACGCTTTCTTAATCTCATCCTGCATATGTTGAGGAATCCCCCAAACATCGACAAGATCGATACTGTAAAAAATGTTACTTTCGCGCAACATAGACTTAGCTTCATCAATGCGCCCACCGGTAATACGTTCGCCCGCATCAAGGGCAAGATCTATATCAGAATAGGGCCGTGCTTCACCCTTTGCATAAGAACCGTAAAGATAAATTTTTGCTTCGGGGAAAAGTGCTTTTAAAACAGCAATCAACTTTGTTTTTGTTTTCTCATCAATTGTCTGTGTATTCATAAAAAACCTCTTTCTTCATGTCATTCGATGTCATTTTATGTCGGCCAGTTTAGCACATTTTTTTCACTCACAAAAACGCAACACCCCCGGGCCAAAAAGGCACGAGGGTGTTTTGAAGTACAACGAAGAGAGAAGAACTTAGAAGGTAACCGATGCTTGGAGATACCAGTCGGTATCGCGCGAGATGTTCTTACCTGCAAAGGTGTGTGACCACCCAAGAGTAAGATCACAAGCGCCACAACGGCTATTGAAGGCCAAGCTGCCTTTGTGTGCGGTACGGTCGGTATAACGACGTGCAACACTCGCATCAAGGTCTTTAAGACCGCGGTCGATAAACTCTTTTGCTTGAGCGACACAGAGTTTAATGCAATCGCAACGTTTGTGGTACAGTTGGTAGCCAACGTCGAACCAGCAGCAATCACTTGCAAAGAAGGAGAGTTTGGCATCACCAACAAAGTAACCCCAGCTCTTGTTTGCAGCAACACAAGGACCAATGTTCTTGACCGTTGCGCCTTTGAACGGAGCAGCCATGTTTTCTTTGTGACGCAAAACCCATGAGTAGTTTGCATCGAACATGAACTTGACCCAGTCACGAATATCGTAACCAGCAGCTAAACCAAGACGTACTTCATAGTGCTTGTTGTTTCCCAGTGGTTGTTTCAAGAGACGCTTGCAACTATCTGTATTGATCGAGCAGGTGCAGCAGCAGCCACTGTCATCTTTGCAGAGAGCTTTTGCAGTTGGGAAGCGAACGGCAAACATCAAGTCAGTCCAAGCGCGGTCATCACAACCCCAGTTGCGGCCAAGATAGAGTTCTAAGTCGAGATCGCTTAAGCCCTTGCTGCGGCCATTGCAGAAGCAAATGCCCTGTTCATCAAGGAAGTCTTGAACTGAGTTGTCAATGTTTTGAATTGCAAGCTCAATGGCAGAACGAATGTTATTTGCAGCAGGTATTATAACCCCATTTCCATCAAGTGTTGGTACTACAAAGAGTTTGCTCTGATTTGCTGTACTTGCGCCGAGAGCTGTATAATCTGTAGTATTGACAAACTCTGCACGGGCATTATTTGCAAGCCCAGATCCATTTGCTAATAAAGTTGTAGCTGATGTCACCGCTCCCCAAACAGGAGAAGTACCCGATGGCATAGAGCCATCAGTCCGTGAAAGAACATTCACAGCCCATGGAGTTAGATCAACTACTTGCTCTGCCATGGTTACGTGATTGGCATTGTTAGTATTGCGGTAATTTATAATGCCCTGAGCAGGGAATGCAACTGCATTCAAGCTGGTTAAGAAATCAAGACGACCAGCGTAAACCGTGTTGGTTACGTTGTTCAATTGTTCTGTTTCTTGACGTACTTGCCAAACATCTTTCAATGTCTCGCCAACTAAATCACTTGCTGCACAGGTGTCTGAAACTTCAATATCACGGAATGGCAAGCGAGCACGTAATCCAAGACGATAGTCTTTGTCGCACATCTTAAAGAACGAACCCAATTGCCCCGTTACTTGTGCGCCTGACTCACGGAGTTCAAACCGAGGAGAAATAGTAGCAATATTGATAAACGGATTATTTCCAAGATCTGCAGTCGTTAAAGCTGAACCATAGAAAATATTCTTCAATGCAAAACTGGCGTTTCCGCGTCCAAAGAGCAGTGTTGTCCACTCTTCTGTACAACGGCCACATTTGTAAGCACGGTCACCAGAGCGATAATACCCCATACCACTTGCTACAAATTCCCAATCCCAGCATCCATCTTCTTTTTCTATGTGCTTTTCGTGATACTTAATGGGATAGGTCGAAAGGCCATACGACTCTGGCCGTGGCGTAAGGACGTCACTCCATGCCGAAGATGCGCCGACTGACAGCAGCGCAAGCACTGTCGTCACTTGTCTAAGCGTGTTTTTCATAAATCCACCTTTTTTTCAAAAACGTTTTTCAAGAAAGGGACGCCATTTTTGGACAGCGTCCCTTTTTTTATTCTAAACTCTCTCCTTAATACGTAATCGCTGTAAACCGAGGTGCTTCATCTGTACCAAGCGCCATACCAACAATACCTGCTTCGAGCGAGCGTGTTGGATCTGTTTGTGTAGCACCAAAGCCTAAGAGACGGTTGGTGCCATAACGGACAATGACATCGCCTTTGATAAAGCCTTCTGATAAGGTACCAAGGGTATCTTGTCCTAATTCAGCGCGTTTGGTTACCTGTTCAAAGTAATCATTTGCTTTGAGCGCTGTAAATGCTTGAGCTGGGGTTGCAGGTGATGGCGGTACCGTTCTGCTTGTATCAGTAAGCACGTCTTTTGAACCCATAATGCCAACACTTAAGGTAGCATTGATGAGGCCATCAACGGTGCCGACGACAGGAGCAATTGGATTTGCACCACTGACCAATGCAATGTTACCACCGCCACGGATCTGGATGTCGTTTACGTCAAATGAACTCATATCAAATCCAGTGCTGACGGCACCAAGTGCAATCAACGAAGCAAACTTGTTCGAGCCTAGGTAAATTTCGTTATGACTCAATACCCCTTGGGTCAAGTTGATCATAATCGAACGCGTATTGTAAGTTGGCTGTACTAACCAGGTGTCTGGTGCACTCTCTTGTTTATCAACAATACCAACACCAAGCCCTAAGAAGCCTTGACTGCCAACATTTACTTTAGCCCCAATACCTTGGAGGTTAAGAGTAAAGTCAACATAGCCATTCTGTTGGGAATAGTCAGCGGTATTACCAATTTGAAGTCCACCACCAAAGTCTTCGAGCGTACCAATGTTTACCTGAGCAGAGTCTTTGAGGGTAAGAACAATATTAGTTGCATAATCAAGTGTTTCAGAACCAATTGCAGCTCCACCGTTTTCGATACCTACAAGGGCATTACGGAAGATTTCTACTGTTGCATTTTCTTTGACAACAATTTCACCAATACCGTTAATCTTAACGCGCATATCATCAGTGCTTGCAAGAGTTGTTCCTACTGGACGTGATGTTACCGCTTGTGGCATAAAGGTTACGACTGCATTATCAGTAATAGTCAATTGACCACCACCTAAGAGAATACGTGACCCTGGCTTAAAGACGATGTGTACGAGACCACCGACGACCACCTGCATATTTGGGGTGGTTAAGAGGCTTAAGTCAAGAACGCCATTTGTTTCCACCGTAATCATACGAGGGACTTCTGATGTTATGACCAATTGGTGAATCTCACCAACACCAAAGTTTACCCCTGGCACAATATGACAGACGTTATCGATAACTACATCTTCGTTAAGAATAACTTCTGCATTACCATCTGGCATCAAAGTGACACCATTAATGCCAAGAACCATGTTTCCTTGGAGCGAATCTACATTACGCTTTGCCGACCCAAGACCAACGATAGCGTCATTTTTCATAATGACAACACCCGTTGGAGCAACACCAGATTCGTTACCTTTTAAGAAGATAAGTTCATCAATTACACCTTGTCCAGCACTACCTTGGATACCACCGTCAACAAGAATATGAGCGCAATCACCAATACGCGAGTTCATAATTTGAAGCTGTCCAACATAACCAAGCACCGTAGGAACTGCAGCCATATTTGCTGCAATAGCAGGTTGCTGATTACCCATCGAAGGAGTTATTGGAAGTTCGTAAGGAATAAACGATGGATCGCGAACCGTGTATTTCCAGTTGAGTGTAAAGTCAGAAACGCTCGTGTTTTCTGGAATAATAGTGCGTTCTGATACATTGGCAAGATTGAGTTCTGAGTTGGTTACGCCAATACGATCATCCATGTAGACTTGGTGTTCTGGAAGCACAACGGTTCCGTTAAATGCGGTGCCAACCATGGCAGCCAAGCTCATACGAAGACGACCAAACAATTCAAAACGACCAAAATTGTCTACAAAAATACCACCTTGTCCTTCTTGGACACTCTTTGCAATGTCATAGAGTGCACCACCCTGTGATTCAAACGAAATGAAATCGCCTGCTACAAGGAGTGTTCCCCATGAGTTTGGTGCAAATTCTTGTGATGTTTCTGGGTCAATTGCAGTTGTGCCATTAATACCAAGTGAGATATTTGTGCCATGAGCAAGGAAGAACGAATGAAGTGCATACTGTGTCAAAATATCATAATTAAGACCCTGGACTACTTTTTCGTTGTTTGGAGCAACAGTAACACTTGCAGTAATTGTAGTTGCATTGGCTTGGTTATTTTCTTGACGAACATCAAAGTGCGCATCACGATCAACAATCGTTCCAAAATCAACAGCTGTAGCACCAATATCAGTACCAAGCACTAAATTACGTCCAGTTCCTTGATCAATAAGACGACCATTATAATAGAACTGGAATGCTGAAATATTGTCAGTTGGTGTAGCATTAATAATGCGACTTGGTGTCAAGCAATCAACACCAGCAAGTGCTAATGAAGTATGGAAAAGGAAACGTGCATCATGGAAAGCAATAGTTGGACGATACAGTGAAGCTGCAAGATGGTATGACTCACCACCAATGTAGGTTGCTTCTGATTGCTGATCAATATTCTTTTCATAGACATCATGAAGCTCGTCAGTGTGTTGGAGCGAAACACTATCAAGATTCATACGACCATTGATCAAGAAGCAGCCTTTACCATACTGAAGAAGTCCATCATCATCTGTGTAGGTACGGAGCTTAAAGTTTGTTTCTGTTCCTTCAATAAGAGCTGAACCACCGGTTACTGCTTCTTGAATCGAAAGAATATTGATTGCATTGGTTAGAGCTGAATCACCAAGAACATTCATGGTTCCTTCAACATCCAATACTATGCTTCCATATCCTGCTTCAGCAGTGAACTGATTTGCAGGAGTAACAAGGAATTCAGGGCTTTGTGAAGTTGCAATACTGTCGCAGCCAGAACGGAAGTAGAACTTGGAAGTCCCACGTAAATCAAAGGTTGGATACACAAGCTGTGCTGGTGCACGATAAGGAGCAGGCAATCCGTCAACAATCAACGCTGATGCGTTACGTTCTTTCACCAAGGTATTAACTTGTGGAAGAATGCCGTTAACAGTGAATCGATCAAGAACTGCAGTCATTAAAGCTGGATTTGGAGCTGGTGAGAAGTTTTTTATTGCAGCAACATAGTCAAAGTAGCACTGATCGTCGGTGCTGAGAAGACCATTTTGACCAACTACAAAGCCGTATTGAACTCCAACTGCAGGAGCTGGGTTCAAGAGCCAAGGATTCGAACGAAGGTTTGGGAAGGTCAAGTTGCGGTTAACAACAAAAAGGCCTGACCATCCTGGAGCCGAAATACCAGAATCAATTACGCGCATTTCTGCAGTTGTTCCAAGTAATGTTGTAAATGCAATATCAGAGAGTGAGAATGGAACGCCCGCTACATTAAGCTGGTAGCTTTGAACTGCAATAGCACCTGTATCAATAACTTCAAGCTTCAAGCGACCTGTGTTGCCCATGAGATTGTGTGCATTGAATGCAATGATACCTGCATCAGCTGGATTGGTTGCAACAAAACCCATAAATGAGTCTGCACTTACCAAGATGGTTGAATCATTATCACTGTCTGCGCGGCGCTCAAACGTTACATGAGGAACTGCTGGTGTATGGACAACTTGATCCATCAACACAACAAAGTAAGCACCGGCTGTTTGTGATGGTGTAAATCCAATGGTTCCACCATCAGCACAGCGGAATTTCAGATTACCGGCACCACTAAAGGTTACCATTAAACGATTGAGTCCACCACGGAAATAGAGGGTATCTGCCAAATCAAATGTAATGGTACGGCCTGCATCCGCAACCAAATCAAGAACAACTGGAACACCAGGATCATCGTTAGCAGTAATGTTAAAAGCGCCCGCCGTTGTAACAGCAATATCTACCGCCGCTGCATGAACGGTTACTCGTGTCACCGCAGGGCCAGGCACTATTGTTTGACCCAGCAGAACGTTCCCAGTAATATTAATATCATCGTCTAACACATCGGCCGCCACAACACCATTCCATGCTGTTACGCCATACGCAGATTTTCCGGGGAATATTCCCGCGAGTAAGAAAATCCACAAGACCCTCCGAAGAGCTTGTCGTTTCATACACTCATCCTTCTTAAAAATGTTACTGAACCCTTTTTGACTCTCTCGTTTTAACTCTTGTCCTCCGAACAACAAAATAAAAAATTTCTGTTTACATGTTCAGAAATTCAGTTCTAGTTAATTCAGAAACGAATGTCAACAGATGTTGTAACACGCTTCTTTTTAAAAAAGGAAGAGTTTTTTGAAAGAATTTTTAAGATTTGACAGCAACCCACAAATCAAAGCGTTTTCGCTCTGGAAGAAGGTCACGAATAAAAGAATAGCGCTTGAATTCTTCGGGCGAAGAGCGCATAACTGCCTTTTGACGATCCGTCACCGGCAATGCATCAATGACATCCATCCGCGCAGGGAAATTGAATGCTTCTCGATAATTATTAATAAAGGCATCTTTGGTATAAAAAAAATTAAGAAATTCATAAACCAAAGATTCTTTTTCACTGCCAACTGGAATTGCGCAATGCTCAATAGAGATAAGTGCATCTTGTGGAATTACAAAATCAAGATGCTTGAATGCCGCAAGCGCGCGCCAAATTTCAGCCGACTGCATAATTGCAGCGTCAACAGCACCCGACCCTAAAAGATAGTCGCCACGCAAGTTTGTATAATTTTCAACCCATGCCTTCTGATTTTTTAAAAGTAAAGTAACCTCCTGAATCTGCTCCGACGACAAAGATGAGACAGGCCCAAAAAGATATTGCGTTGCAAAAGAGATCGCTTCAAGTGGGTCATTCGTCATCACAATACGGTAGCCAGCATGGTGGTTAAAACGTTTAAAAACAAGATCCCATGGAGACATAATAAGTGAAGGCTCAATTTTGCGAGTGTCATATCCAATACAAAACACATCCCAGACAAACGGTATCGTATATTCATTTTTGGGGTCAAACGGAAAACCCATCAAAAGAGGATTAAGCTGATCCAAAAATAATAATTTATTTTTATCTAGTTTTTTTAAGAGCCCCTCATTTTTAAGACGCGCGATCACATAGTCAGAAGGAACAATAAGATCGTAACCTTTTTCCTTTGACGACTGTAATTTAACCAATAATTCTTCATTGGTTGAATAGGTACTTAAATAGACACGGATACCCGTCTCTTTTTCAAATTTTTTCACATATGCTCTGTCAAACGCAGCGCTCCATGCAAGTACCGTAATAGAACGCTCTGGCTTAAAAAACTGAAGTCGCGAAGCAAAGACAATCAGAGTTACGATCACCACCCAGATGAGTATCATCACGCTCCGAACAATACCTACTTTTTTTTTCATGAACTTCATCATTAAAAGACCCGAAATTTTGTTTTTAAGGAAGAATAGCCAATAATCAAAAGGCTACTAAATACAAGCAAAACGGTAGAAAGTGCATTAACAATGGGCGAAACGCCAGTGCGCAGCATGGAAAGAATATAGAGTGGCAAAGTCTGAAACGTACTTCCCGCACAAAAATAAGCAAAAATAAAATCATCAAATGAAACAATAAAAACAAGAATTGAAGCAGAAAAAAGAGTCGGCCGCAAAAGCGGCAAGGTAACCGTTGTAAAAACCTGCAAAGGCGTCGCGCCCAAATCAAGCGCTGCTTCAGTCAGACGATAATCGAGCTCTTGGTAGCGGTCATACACCAGCGGTACCACATACCCAAGCCCTAATACCGTGTGAGCAATAATAAGCGCCCACATTCCTAAAGAAATTCCAAGCGCAGAAAAGAGGCTCAAAAGACCAACCGCAAGCACAATTTCTGGGAAAACTAAATTGGCATAAAAATGTGACAACATAAATCGAATACGCCCACCCTGCATTGCAAGATAGACAAAAAACACACCCATTACGGCACTTAAAATGACGGCAACGCTCGAAACAATAAGCGAATTATAAAGCGCATGCCAAATTTCTGTTGAAGAAAAAAGCTCTTGATACCATCGTGTCGTCAATCCAACCCATGCAGAAGGAAACGGCGCATTATTAAAGGAAAAAGCACAAAAAACAACTATGGGAATAAAAAGAAATGCGTACACCAACACAATCCAGATAATATTCCACCGTTGAGCCAGTAAAGAATGTTTTCCCATCTTACACCTTCCCGTGAGTAACATGCCGCATAAAGCGTCGAGAAAGAAGATAAATAAGACACAATACAAGGCAGAGTACACACGATGTTATAATCGTGAAGGCCGCACCAAATGAACTCGTTTTTGCATGAAGGGTATAGTAAGAAACAACGCCCCCTGCAAACATTACTTTATCTCCCCCGATCAACTCCGGTATCACAAACTCGCCAAATGCAGGAACTAAAACAAGAAAAAAACCTGACCGAATTCCCGGTAAACTTAAGGGAATAACAATATGCCACAACGTCTGCCACCACGTAGCACCCAGATCAGATGAAGCCTCATGCAAACGAACATCGAATTTTTCAAGCGCCGAATAAATAGGCCAGATCATAAACGGTGTATAACAATAGACCATCACCACAAAAACTGATGCGGTAGTATGAAGTAAATGAAGCGGCTCTTGAATAAGTCCAAGCCACTGCAAAACCGTATTGATCACACCATTTCGATCCATAATAAACATCCATGCATAAATATGGAGTAAGAAGTTTGTCCAGAATGGAATAAATAAAAGAAAAAGGAGAAAATTCTTCCAACGTCCTGCGCAAAGAGCAATCCAATAAGCAACCGGATAGGCAAGAATCAGACAAATTGTTGCCGTCGAAAGACCCAAAAAAAGCGACCGCACCAAAACAAGTCCATATTCCGCGGTAAAAAAAGCACGAAAACTTTCAAATGTTCCCGATTGCACGCTCAAAACAAGAATAAAAACCAGTGGAACATAGACAAAGAGAACCTGCCATACCAATGCAGGAATTCCTAAAAAAAAAGGAATCTGCGGAAGAAAAAGTTTTTTTATGTTCATCGCTCGAGCACCACCACATTTTTATCAAGCCAATAAAGATAGACCTGATCATCATAATCAATCTCTTCTTGCCGGACATGCTCCTCGTTCTGCTCAAAAACACGAAGCGCTATTCCGTCATTGACCTGCACTTGATACATCGTAGAATGGCCGTAATAAACCTTATTAGCAACGCGTCCTGTTAACTTTGGCGCACCAACGCCCTCAAGCAATCGTCGCGAAATTGTTATTTTTTCAGGACGAATACTCACAAACGCCTGCAATCCCTCACGCGCATTTGGCACAAGAGCTCCAGCCTGATCAACAAGAAAGAAACAGACATCAGGAACATCGACACCAAAACCCGCTTCACGTACTCCAAAAGTTCCCTTAAGAATATTTGTAGTCCCTACAAAACGTGCCGCAAAAGAAGAAACAGGAAACTCGTAAATTTCGCGCGGTGTCCCCATCTGCTCAATGTCACCATCATTATTCATAATGGCAACCTGATCAGCAACCGTCAGCGCCTCAAATGGATCGTGCGTAACATACACAAACGTCGTCTGAAGCATCTCCTGCACATCACTTAATTCAACCAAAAGCCGTTCACGTAATTTAGAATCAAGTGCTGCTAAAGGTTCATCAAGCAAAAGAACATCAGGCTCATTAATAACCGCACGGGCAATAGCAACTCGTTGTTGTTGCCCACCCGAAAGCTGTCCTATTTCTTTATAAAGATGCCGGTCAATGCTAAAGGCTTCGGCAATCTTTCCTACACGCTTGCGCACCACACTTTTATCGACATTGCGAACATTCAGAGAATAGGCAATGTTATCAAAAACAGAAAGATGGGGGAAAAGAGCGTAGTTTTGAAATACCGTATTTACACTCCGCTGATTACTTGGCAAGTGAGTAATATCGCGATCACCAATAAAAATTTGGCCCTCATTGACGAGCTCAAAGCCACCAATTAAACGCAAAAGCGTTGTTTTTCCACAGCCACTGGGTCCTAAAAGCGCAAAAAACTTTCCCGAAGGAATCACGAGATTAATATTCTCAAGAATCACTTCGCCATGCAGCCGTTTAGTCACCCCACGTAATTCGACACTTTTCATACCGTACCACGAGAAAAATTGTGAAAAATTATACTATTTAACCGCTCGAGCACAAAGAAGCGGCATCACCACATCAGACACCGTGCAAGGAATGATAACTGCCAGGAAAAGGAAAAGATACAGAATCCCCATTGACTCATACCAACCCTCAAATCCATGTGCAACCATGTAGAAAGTCGACGCCATCGAACTTATTAAAATATGGAAAAAATGGAAAGTCAAAGAAAAGATACGAAGCGAATCTTTGTTGTGCAACAGGGTCATTCCACAAATATAGCCAATCAACATAAATGCTACCAAATTGAGCGCATCATACGGGTCAAAGAAACAGACATGCATTTCCATATCAGCACCCAAAAGGCGTCCCGAAAGCGTTGGCAAAAGAATATCAGATGCAACGCACGAAATAGTTGGAATAATAACCGTTAAAAGTGAACCTATTAAAAAACGCTGCGATCGTCTAAAAAAAGCAATCACCGACCCCGCAACCGCAACAACAATGTGCAAATAGTGGAATGAATGAAAAAGAATATGATAACCACTGTGCTCAGCTTCTTCTGAAACTATCCCCATCCCAATAAAATGAAACGTCGCTAAAAGGATAAAGCTTATTGAGAGGGCTATACAAGCAAATGGAATATGACAAAGAATCTCGTCTTTGAGCGTGTGAGCATCTTCATGCCCACAAAGATTGCATTGATCATGTTTATGTGACGTGTGATGCATAGGATCCCCCACCATCTTACAAAAGACGCAAAAAATAAAATTGCCACGGACGACATACGCCCCGCGGCAGGCTACTGTTTTTTTAGTATACAAAATTAAGGATTTCGTGCAAGTAAGCCCTGTTTTTTAAGGAGTATCTCAGAACCGTAGAAAAGAGAAAATAAAATAACTATACTGGGGCTCAACACCATCAAACCACTTACCAAAAAGGACTCTTTTATGAAGCTTTCTGCCGCCACAAGACGTATCATCTCCGTCTACCTACTTCCTGCTCTAACCGGCCTCTTTCTCATCTTACTTTTAGGCATTGCCCTCCATCGCTATTCCCGTGATGCAAAACTGCTCACAAATCAGCTTCTTGCAGACAACATTGAACAACTGACAACTATTTTTAAACGCATTGATGAGAAGTGCAAAATCATCGATTTCGAACACGAAAGAAATTATGTTGATTTCTTGAACGTCAAAGGCTTTACCGGTTCTGAGGTAGGCGCCATGAATCTTGCTGCAGCACAAGCGTGGGAAGGCCCGTATCTTCCTACAAATCCAACGGTTCAAGATAAGAATTTTGTTATTGTCGAAACAAAAACCGGATACTATCTCGCTCCGGGAGATGGCATTATCCTTGCCAACGGTAAAGTCATTGGCAAAGATATTATTCTCAACAGAGACACTGACTTTGAAAAACTCATACAGGATCCTACCGCGCTTCAATATAATGGGCGGCCACTCGCAGCACTTATTAAGAAGTAAAATAGTCGAGAGACATGACAGCGCGTACCTGTTGCATCGTATGAGCAGCAACGGTGCGCGCTTCTTCACATCCTCGTTTTACCATTTTCATGGCCCCAGGAATATCCGCTTCATATATCTTCCTGCGCTCCCTTATTGGCATTAAAAATGCCTCAAGCACTTCAATAAGATGCTTCTTCAACACAACATCGCCAAGGCCACCTTTTTGATACTGTTCTTTGAGCCGCGCAACTTCTTGTTTATCTGGATCAAATGCATCCAAATACGAAAAAACAGGATTTCCTTCAACTTTTCCCGGATCAGAAACACGAAGATGCTGTGCGTCCGTATACATCCCCATTACTTTTTTGACAACCAAATCAGTCTGATCAGAAAGATATATTGCGTTGCCAAGACTCTTTCCCATTTTTGTCGCACCATCAGTTCCTGGAAGGCGTGCAATTTTGGGAACAATTGCTTCAGCTTCAACCAGCACATCTGTTTTGTAAATCCGATTAAATGCGCGAACAATCTCATTTGTTTGTTCAATCATGGGCAACTGATCTTCACCCACAGGGACATAGCGTGCTTTAAAAACAGTAATATCTGCAGCCTGACTTACTGGATAGATTAAGAAACCAGCAGGGACGCTCTGTCCAAAACCTTTTTGGCTAATCTCTGTTTTAACGGTTGGATTACGTTGCAACCGACTCACCGTTACCAAATTTAAGAAAAAAACGGTTAATTCTGCTATCTCTGGAATCGAAGTTTGAATAAAAATGGTTGTTTTCTCGGGATTTATACCAACCGAAAGATAGTCGAGAACGACCTGTGTGACCTGCTCCCGAACACGTTGTGGATTTTCATAATTATCAGTAAGCGCCTGCGCATCAGCAAGCATAACAAACTGTTTATATTTTTCTTGGAGTGCTACGCGATTTGCAAGCGAACCAATATAATGGCCTAAATGTAATGGCCCTGTTGGTCGATCACCTGTTAAAACAACCTCACGATTTTGTGTAATCACTAAAAACTCCTTTGGGGAATATATGGCTCAACAACACCATTTTTTGCTCTCTTCTAAAGAACTGTAGCAGAAGATGTGCAAAAGTCTCTAAATTCGTCTACAGTAAAAACTAGAATACTTTGTAAAACAAAAGCAGTGCAAAGGAACCCTAATACCATGGAATGGTTTATGCAAATCGTAGAGTACCTCAAAACCGAGTGGCTCTTTATGTCGTGGCGCGATATCGTAGAACTTCTGTTCTTCATATCGGTCTCTTATTATATTCTCAGGTGGCTTAGCAAAGATAAACAAAAAAACCTTACTTTAGCTTTTTATGGCTATGTATTTTTAACCGCTTTTTCGGTTTATGCAAACATTGAAGGCATGGCACTTGTATTGTTAGTCAGTGCTCCTATCGTTATGATGCTCTTTATTTTTATTCACCAACAGACACTTCAAAAAAACTACATTTCACTCAAAGCAGCTCCACTTAAAAAAATTGCGTCAGATAAGTGGCTTGAAGAGCTCATACAAGCAAGCTTGCGTGGGGTAAATGCCAATAAAACAATCATTTGTGTTATTGAACGCACACAAGCCTTGAATGCGTTTTTTACGGCGCGCTGCACCTTTAGCGCTCCTATTACGCACGAACTCCTTACACTTCTCATCAATACAACACAAGTCGAAGAAGATCACATTACCATTTGGGTGACACAATCAGGAATACTGACTGCAATCAACCCTCTTTGGCACGCAGAATATGATGAAATATGGGTTTCAAAAGAAATTAAGTTACTTCATAAGTGGAAACAAGATGCGCTCTTTATCACACAAAAAAGTGATGCTCTTGTCACCGTTCTTTCTGCAGAAACAAGACTATTTGATGTCTTTGTAGATGGAAAAAGATTTGACAATATCAGCGCAAATTATGCATTCTCTCTTATAAAGCAACTCTGTATAGAAACTTCTTCTTCAAAAGGATCTTCTCATGCATCCAGCACTCGTAAGCACAATCAACAGCACCCAAACATGTAGGATTGGGGCCCTTTTTGTGGGCATAACTTTCTGGGCACTTGCCAACACTTTTCATGATGCCACCATAACGGTTGAGATTCCAATCTGCTTTTACAACACAGATACCACAACTGTTTCTGCCCCTGAAAAAATACGTATTACCCTTTCGGGCAAGCGTACCCATCTTAAGGCACTTAATTTTACACAACTTGCAGCTCATATTGACGCCTCTACCTTAAAAAAGAGTGGTCCTACCATTCTTTCTGAAAAGCATCTTCTTTTACCTCGATCAATAAAACTGGTAAACTATTATCCGACCAATCTTATACTTTCTGTGCAACACAAAGAATCAGCGGTGATTTCAGAAAATAAGCTTCCACAAAAATGAAAAGGTAACTTACGTGGTTCCCCTCTTTGGAACTGACGGCATTCGGGGATATGCCGGAAGGGATTTTTTTTCTCGCCCCTCATTAATCAATTTTGCTGAAGCTTTTGCGCTTTTTATGCACGAACGCTTTCCAGAAAATAACGGTATTATCATCATTGCCGACACGCGTATTTCTGGCGAATGGATAAAAAGCTGTCTTTCAACTGTTTTTCTTATGCGTGGTATTCCACTCTACGATGCAGGCGTTCTTCCAACACCTGCGGCGCAAACTCTTTTAGAGCAATTGCCCCAATGCAGCGCCGTACTCATTATCTCAGCTTCTCACAACCCAGCCGACGATAATGGCATAAAAATAGTGTTAAAAACGGGCAAAATGACAACAAAAGACGAAAGCGCTCTTGAGCAAAAATTTTTCTCAAAGCAATCGCTTCCCGATACTATTCGCTTTGCTCATTTAAAAAAAATGGAAGATGCGGAGCTTATCTACCAAGCAACCGTGCTTTCTGCGTTCCAAAAAACTGATTTCACGGGGGTTACCGTTGCACTTGATTGTGCACATGGCGCTACCTACCGTGTTGCGCCTGCCCTCTTTAGTGCTCTGGGCGCCAATGTCATTCTTTGTAATGCAAATCCAGATGGAACAAATATTAATAAATCATGTGGCTCGCAAGCGCCAAGCGATCTCCAAGAGACCGTTTTAAAATACCAAGCTTCGATCGGATTTGCGTTTGATGGAGATGGCGACCGCGTTATTGCTGTTACGCGCAAAGGCATTGTCAAAGATGGTGATGATCTGCTTGTTCTGCTTTCTCAACATCCCTGTTATCGATCAGAACAGACCATTGTCGGAACGCAGATGTCAAATGTGGGATGTGAACATTTTTTCACCGAACAAAAAAAGACTTTTATGCGCGCTGATGTTGGTGACAAATATGTTGCACAAGCAATGGAAAAGAATCAGGCTCTTCTGGGTGGAGAACCAGTTGGGCATATCATCCTTGCGGATCTTCTTAAAAGCGGTGATGGCATTCGCGCCGCACTTCGAGTACTCGAGCAGGTTATAGCATCAAACAACTGGGATCTTGAAACATTCACTAAATATCCTCAAGCGCAGGCTTCAATTGTTGTTGATCGCCGATTTGATCTTACCAAAGAACCATACTCAACACTTTTACAAGAAGCAGAATTACTAACCAAAGGTGGCCGTATCTTAGTCCGTTATTCTGGCACAGAGCCGCTCTTGCGCATTATGGCAGAATCTTCTGATCTTCAACAGGCACATCAGACGGTAGATTTTTTAAAAACATCTTTCACAAAACTTTTTTCATCCCATTCAGGAGTCTCTTTATCATGACCAAAAAAACTACTTTTCAACGATCGTATGAAACAATAAAATCACTTTTTGTAAGTGGGTTTCTTGCATTACTTCCGCTTGCAATCACCTTTGCTATTTTCGCCTTTCTTTATCGAACGGCAAAGACGTGGTGTAGCCCTGTTTTTTACGTTCTTCCCTCATTTTTAAATAACATCCCTGGAGTAGAACTTTTTATTGTGCTTCTTTTTATTATTGGAATGGGCGCCGTTCTCAAATTTTTTGTTATAAAGCCACTGATAGAGATGCTCGAAGGTGTATTTAAAAAACTTCCTTTAGTAGGGCAAGTCTATTTTGGAATTAAACAACTTTTGAGCGCATTTAGCCCAAAAGACAAAAATCATTTCCAACGCGTTGTACTTGTTGAATTTCCTCGACGTGGAACTTTTAGTTTAGGTTTTTTAACAAACGAGCTTCACTCAGAACTTTCTCCAAAAGATGTAAATGGTAATGTTACCACCACTTACTACAATGTCTTTGTCCCACACACGCCTAATCCAACAACCGGTTTTTTTATTATTGTACCGGAACAAGAATGTCACGAAGTGCCGCTCACACGGCAAGAGGCGATGACTATTATTATTTCCGGCGGCATTATTCAACCAGATCGGTTTAAAAAGCAAGATTAGGTAAGAATATTGCCCCGCTCCGCTCATACTGAGTGTTTTTTCGAAGAAAAAATGTATCGAAGTATAAGAGCGGTAATTAAACAGAGTAATTAGAGCGGTTCTTCAGGGACAAACTCAAGAAGATCTCCCGGCTGACATTCAAGCACTTTACAAAGCGATTCGAGTGTAGAAAATCGAATCGCTCGCGCTTTTCCGGTCTTCAGAATCGACAAATTTGCTTCTGATATATCAACTTTTTCAGAAAGCTCTTGAAGCCGCATTTTACGACGAACCATAATTGCATCAAGTCGAACAATGATAGGCATCATCCATTCCTTTAAATGGTAAGCGACTGGTCTTCTGCAATATCACTACCACGCTGGACCGCCAAAACAAAAAATCCAAGCGCTACTAATACAATAATACGCACAATATCGGCAGAGCTAATCGCAAAAACAAGTATCCGGTGTCCAACAGGATTATGCAGTGTACAGATCAATGATTCGAGTGTGCGCTGAAATGGCGCAAAAAATGTCCAAATTAAGAAAAAAACCCAGGATTTACGTATGAGAACAAGCGCCTGCTGTGAAAATATATTTCCCAATTCAACCAGATAAGAAAGTCTAAAAATATAAAAAAGACTCACTAAAAGCATAAGATTTGCAAGGCCACTCACCACTAAACCAAGCCCCATTTGAAGATGCGAAAAACAATCCCGTGCAACCCACTCATATAACCAGGCATACACAACTAATGTAGCAAAAATAATAATCCCCCACCGTAATACTATGCTGCCATGTTTAAGAGATTTAAATTTTTTTTCCATACTTCTTCCTGTCTCTTCATAAAGCATTATTGATCTCTGTAAAAAGATAGCAACTTGCACAAAACTTACTATTCAAAATTTTTATAATAAAAGAGAAGCGCTCGGGAGTAGTTGAGCGCTTCTCTTACAAAACAACAGACCTACATGCAGTGCAAACGAGTGGTCCGAGATTCCTTTAGGAGTCTAAAAGTTGAAAACTAAAATTACCGTGGAATTTATCAAAACCCTGTTTCTTAATTTCTTCAAAACCTTTTTCACATAATTGTTTACAAGCTTCTCTTCCACCTTCACCGTTCTGTTCAAAGCGCTCATGGTTTTCTTCAAACCAATTGAGCATCTCTCGAATAAATAAGGTATAAGCTTCTTGGGCATCTGGAGAATCACCCGGCGTAAGTTCAAGCCCAATAGATATCTTCTTGATCTGCGTCTCATCAAAACTGAATGCATTGTCAACAACAAAAAAACTGCCAATCAGAAGGAGTAATAAGCACAATGAAGTATACTTCATAAAACTTTTTCTTTCGTCTTGTTTGGAATAAACAAATCATTAACAAAAGAAAGCTTATACTTCTTTTTATCGTTTATCAATATATTTTTAATGTTTATCGATAATTTTGTAAAAAAGGCAATTTGCTAAAAACACACTTTTCTGTTATGATTAAAAAATAAGAAATAATAGTCTGAAATCTAACAAAAGTTTAATTATGTATAAAAAAAACCTATTCACTCTTTTTTTGTGGAGCTGCATATTTTGCTCCAGCATCGCTGGGGGAATTGTTCCTCTCCCAAACACTAATTCCATAAAGCTTAGGAGTTCCTTTGGACTCCTGCCAACTCAGACTAATAAACAACCAAAAAAGTTTTTTTCAACAATCTCTTCTTTTTCTCTTCAGTCTTTTAAAAAACATCCCTATCTCTTTTGCGGGCTTTTTTCCTGTATCGCTGTCGGCACTGTCCTCTATTTTCTCCAACCGTCTCTAAAAAAACTGCTCAACTCTTGCAACGGACAAATAAAAAACGTTACTCCTAAGGGGGAAGAAGCTGAAAAGAAAAATTTTGAAAAACAGCAGGATCCGTCTATGAATGTACAAAATATTATTTCTACCCTAGTAGTAGGAACTTCTCTTCTTCCAATCCCAATCAACAGCAATCCGACTGACAATATAGTTTTTGAAGAAGTTTCGGAGGCCCTCAGTCAAATTGTCAATCCAAAACCTACCACCTTGCCGCTCAAGCCAAGCGAAGTCATCAAAATATTGCAAGATATTAATGCTATCGAATCTTCGGATGATACTCTTCATAGTTACACCATACGCTCTGCTACCCAGGGATGGAATCAGTGCTGGATCTACGCCGGACGAAATCACATTTTTATGAATCACCTCTTTCTTGCAAAAAACAAAGAAGAGATAGAATCTCTTTATAAAACAATGATTAATCAGCGCTATGCAACTACATTTGCAGAAGGTCTCATCAAAAAGCCGGATGTAATGGGTTTCGGTTATTCTCCAACCACTGGGGAAGGAGCTAATGTTACTTTTACACGGCTACAACAATATTACCCAGAGGCATTTGATGGAACATTGTTGCCCCAAACATCTCAGAGTACCTCTCCATCAACTGAAAATTTTAAATACATGGGCTTCTCAAAAATAGAAGATCCTAATTCTTTCCTTTCTGGTGGTTATGAAACACTCAAAAACTTTATCAATGAAATAGAAAAAACAAACGTAGCTGCAAAATCACATCTTGTTCATGACGTTATGCTCTCCTATACCAGTAAAGATCTTTTAGGTAATTTTGAAAAACTGGTCAATGACGACACATTCACCATTATTACCATGAACTTTTCTAAAAAACGTCCTCATTGTCATGGCATTGCTTTGGTTATAACAAAGGAAAAAGACACTCAAAATAATAATCTCTATCACTATCTTTTTGCGGACTCTCTCCACGGGTCTTTTTCCAAAAAACAAATTAATCGTTTCAATGAATTGCTTACCAATTCAACCTACCGGCAAGAAACAAAATTAAGAAGCATAGTGCTTTTAGGAGGTAGTAATCCAAGTGATTTTAAAAACGCTCTCGCTCTTGACCCAATGCTTCAACAAATTAACGAATGTGATCTTGAAAAATTAACTGCTCATAATCTTATCAATTCAATCAATACGGTGTGCCGTCAAATTGAATTCATCGTCGCCCATTTAAATCGATATTATACCTCACTTACCACTAACAATAACATAAGCAAATTCAACGGACTTGCACTGTATAAAGAGAAATATAAACCCTATCTCAATAAAAACTTTGCAGAACAAAAAACGCGGCTTTTAAATATCTTAAAAGATAGTCTCAAACCCGCACTCAAAAAAATAGAAATTTTTATCAAAAATGCTCCAGCCAGAGAATTGTCAAAAGAAGAAATCGAAAAACAGCTAAAAGATGCAGAAGAACGCCTCAAGGCGTCTTTAAATGATTTAAAAAAAAGAGAAGAGCGTTATCAAAAGGAATTAGAGGAATGGCAAAAAGAAGAACCAGGTCCTGACCAAAGTTTAAATTATTTAAGAAGAATATGGGAAAATAAAAAACCCTACGAACCCTCTGTTCCGCCTAAAATAGCAAATTTCAAAAAAAGAATCGAACTTATTAAAGAAGATCCAAAAAAAGCGCTCTTGCCAAAGCAAGCTGATCTCGATTTATTAAAAAAACCAATTGCTGATTTAGAAAAAGACATACAGAAAGTCACGGAACTCGTAGACAAACTTCCTACATCAATACCTTAAAATTATTGTCGTGATTTTTCAAAACTACCCGTTATAAAGCGCAAAACAAAGAGATCGATTCCAGCTTCACCAGATCCATTTTTGAGCGCACAATCAACTCCATAGAGCATCGAATGCGCAACAGTAAATTCATGCGGTTTATACCGACGCCAGTCTCGCTGCATAAAAGAAAATGGTAATCTATTCCCCTTTTTGTCCGGCACCAGATCACCCTTCATAGCACGAGTAACAAAAGCATGCGCCTGCCATAACTGCTCAGACCAATATGCCACCCAGAATTCTGAAGGGTATTCTTCTCGCACGGCATGCCAAAGCGGCAAAAATGATGCCTTATCTTTTGCAAAGAAATATTGTGCCATTTTAAAAAGTGAATGATCAGCCGCAATAAGATGGTGTCGCCAAGCGTCATAGGCTTTACCTCCAACCACAGCACCCCCTGCATAGACATAAAACAACTTGAGCATCGCATACTCAAGTAAAACGCCCTTATCCGAGTGGTGCAGAGAAGGCTCAATACACGCTTCCTTTGTTCCCAAAGAATTTTCTGAAAAAACAACCTGCCACAAAACATTCATGTCCAAAGCAGAAAGAAGCTCATCACACAAAATAACTTCTTGTCCCGACTTTTGCTGTTTGCTCAGATTTTTTTCATTAATAAAAAAACCGACCTGATGCGGTCCTTCATAATCAGCAAGAAACGCCAATAACGGTTTTTGTACTGCAACAGAAAGTTTACTGAGGTCACCAAGCCAAAAAAACTCCTGTGCACCCAAAAAACTCATCCCAAGCCGCCGCTCAATCTCAGAAAGCTCAACACTCCCTGCATCAATCACGGTTGCTCTTAAAAGTCCTGCATTTTTTACAAAAATTGGAATGATTTGAGAGCAAAAGAGCCACGGATATGCTTCTCCAACAAAAATATACTCAGTATCTTTTGTCGGCCGCCCCGCGGCTCTTTCTGCTAAAAACTTCTTAATACTCACTCTGGAAAGAAGAAATAAATGAAGAAGTATTAATTGGTGGTTGTTGATGGAGCCGCTCTGGCAATTGATACTGATTCATATCAAAAAACTCAAACAACTCGCGAGCTCCCTTAAGCGCATACGCTTTAGTCAACTCAAAATCTTCCCACGAAATAGGCTCACGCTCAGAAGACCCTTGTACCTCAACAACCGTGCCTGACCGAGTCAGAACAAAGTTGAAGTCAGCATCAATAGCACTGTCTTCTGCAAAATCCATATCAAGAAACGCGCCTTGACTATTGATTCCAACAGAGACCGCTGCAAGATCATCTTTTAAGAAATTGTAAGGAATAACGCCACGCGCTTTCCATGTTGCTTCAGCAGCCTTGAGTGCTAAAAACGCACCTGTAATACAGGCTATACGCGTTCCACCGTCAGCTTGAACAACATCACAATCTATAAAAACTGTCTGTTCTCCAAACACTTGAAGATTAGAAACCGCACGTAATGCACGCCCTACTAAACGAGAAATTTCTATCGTACGTCCATTACGTTTGTTAGAAGTAACTTCACGAACCGTCCGTATTGGAGTCGAAACAGGTAACAACGAATATTCAGCCGTAAGCCATCCTCGCCGTTTTCCTCGTAAAAAGTGCGGAACACCAGTCTGCAATGTCACTGCACAGAATACCTTTGTACGTCCCAATTCAAATAAAACAGACCCAGCAGCATATTCAAATACATCGTACGTTACTTTAATTGGCCGGAGATCATCTGGAGCTCTGTTGCCAGACCGCATTCTTGGATACA
>Ga0209417_1000970_pt1 | contig 57325 bp, 44 predicted proteins | sample RifGroF2_FD_184002 | JGI IMG/M metagenome (GOLD analysis project Ga0209417, IMG submission 184002) | Groundwater microbial communities from Rifle, Colorado, USA - Groundwater F2 (SPAdes) (version 2) | ecosystem: Environmental > Aquatic > Deep subsurface > Groundwater | place: Rifle, Colorado... | reverse complement strand
CTTGTAGGTAAAGCTGTCGGCGGTGGTTTCCGAGCCGTCGTGGGCGTACGTCAATGAACCGTTGGCATTCAGGGTCAGCGTGCCGTGGGCCGGGTCGGTCACTTTGATTGAAGTGAGCGGATTGCCATCGGCATCCGTATCGTTAGTCAGAACTCCGGAGGCGACTACTGTCAGTGTTGCGCCTTCATTCACTAAATAACTGTCGGCGGTGGCTACAGGAGCGTCGTTCACCGGATTGATTGTCAATGAAACTGTAACGGTATTTCCGTCCGTTATCCCGTCATTCACCTTGTAGGTAAAGCTGTCGCTGGTGGTTTCCGAGCCGTCATGCGCGTAGCTGAACGAACCGTTGGCATTCAGGGTCAGCGTGCCGTGGGCCGGGTCGGTCACTTTGATAGAAGTGAGCGGATTGCCATCGGCATCGGTATCGTTAATCAGAACTCCGGGAACTGCTACTGTCAATGTTGCGCCTTCGTTCACCGTGTAACTGTCGGCAGTGGCGATCGGTGCATCGTTCACGGGTGTAACGGTGATGGAAACTGTAACGGTATTCCCGTCTGTTGTTCCGTCGTTCACCTTGTAAGTAAAGCTGTCGGCGATGGTCTCCGAGCCATCGTGGGCATATGTAAACGAACCGTTGGCATTCAGGGTCAGGGTTCCATGTGCCGGGTCGGTCACTTTAATGGCTGTGATTGTATTATTTTCTGCATCGGTATCATTAGTCAGAACTCCGGAAGTGGCGATTGTCAATGTTGCGCCTTCGTTTACCGTGTAACTGTCGGCTGTGGCAACAGGCGCATCGTTCACCGGGGTGATGCTGATGGAAACGGTAACGGTATTCCCGTCTGTTGTACCGTCGTTCACCTTGTAGGTAAAGCTGTCGGCGGTGGTTTCCGAGCCGTCGTGGATATAGGTAAACGAACCGTTGGCATTCAGGGTCAGCGTTCCATGTGCCGGGTCGGTCACTTTAATGGCTGAGATTGTATTATTTTCTGCATCGGTATCGTTGGTCAGAACTCCGGAAGTGGCGATTGTCAATGTTGCGCCTTCGTTCACCGAATAACTGTCGGCAGAGGCGACCGGTGCATCGTTCACGCGAGTAACGGTGATGGAAACTGTAACGGTATTCCCGTCTGTTGTTCCGTCGTTCACCTTGTAGGTAAAGCTGTCGGCGGTGGTTTCCGAGCCGTCGTGGGCGTACGTCAATGAACCGTTGGCATTCAGGGTCAGCGTGCCGTGGGCCGGGTCGGTCACTTTGATGGCTGACAGGCTATTATTTTCAGCATCTGTATCGTTAATCAAAACTCCGGAAACTGCTACTGTCAATGTTGAACCTTCGTTCACCGTGTAACTGTCGGCAGTGGCAAGCGGCGCATCGTTCACCGGGGTAACGGTGATGAAAACGGTTACGGTATTTCCGTCTGTTGTCCCGTCGTTCACCTTGTAGGTAAAGCTGTCGCTGGTGGTTTCCGATCCGTCGTGGACATAGGTAAACGATCCGTTGGCATTCAAGGTCAGCGTTCCGTGCGCCGGGTCGGTCACTTTGATTGAAGTGAGCGGATTGCCATCGGCATCCGTATCGTTAGTCAGAACTCCGGGAACTGCTACTGTCAATGTTGCGCCTTCGTTCACCGTGTAACTGTCGGCAGTGGCAACAGGCGCGGTATTGGATGAGTTCACAGTGATTGTGGCAATATTGCTGTTTGCTGCACCGCAGACCCCATTGGTTACCACCACGCGATAGTATGTCGTTTCTGTCAGGTTAGTGGCAGTATAAGTAGTTGAGGTGTTGACAACATCATGGACATTAGTAACAAAATTATCATTTGAGTATTGCCATTTGCTTACGCTCCCTGTATGACCGGAAAGGGTGAGCAAAGTACTGTTGATACCAGTGACCACAGTGGCCGACCCGAAGATGTTTCCGCCAACCGAAGCCGAATTTACGGTTACAGTGGCTTCCGCCGAATTGTCCGACGAGCAAATCCCGCTCTGAACAACTGCCCGGTATTTGGTCGTTGCCGTCAGGTTGGTGGCGGTAGTATTGGTTGTCGTATTGGCGATGGTCGTGGTGGTTCCCCAGTTGTCGGTGGTCGATTCCCAACGGACGATACTTCCGGTATGTCCTGAAAGGGTCAGGACAGTGCTGTTGGTGCCCGAACAAACTGTCGTGCCCCCGGAGATACTTCCGCCAACCGAAGCCGCATTTACGGTTACAGTGGCTTCAGCCGAAGTTGCAGAAGAACAAACCCCGCTCTGAACAACGGCCCTGTATTTGGTCGTTGCCGTCAGGTTGGTGGCTGTATAACTTGTTGTTGTATTGGCGATAGTGGTGGTGGTGCCCCAGTTGTCGGTGGTCGATTCCCAACGGACGATACTTCCGGTATGTCCTGAAAGGGTCAGGACAGTGCTGTTGGTGCCCGAACAAACTGTTGAGCCCCCGGAGATACTTCCGCCCACCGAAGCCGCATTTACGGTTACTGTGGCTTCATCCGAATTGGCCGGCGAGCAAACCCCGCTCTGAACAACGGCCCTGTATTTGGTCGTTGCCGTCAGGTTGGTGGCTGTATAACTTGTTGTTGTATTGGCTATAGTGTTGGTGGTGCCCCAGTTATCGGTGGTCAATTCCCAGCGAACGATACTTCCGGCATGCCCCGAAAGGGTCAGGACAGTGCTGTTGGTGCCCGAACAAACCGTTGTGCTCCCGGAGATATTTCCACCTACAGAGGCTGCATTTACGGTTACTGTGGCTTCTGCTGAAGTTGCAGAAGAACAAACCCCGCTCTGAACAACTGCCCGGTATTTGGTCGTTGCCGTCAGGTTAGTGGCGGTGAAACTTGTTGTTGTATTGGCTATCGTGTTGGTGGTTCCCCAGTTATCAGTGGTCGATTCCCAACGGACGATACTTCCTGTATGTCCTGAAAGGGTCAGGACAGTGCTGTTGGTGCCCGAACAAACTGTTGAGCCCCCGGAGATACTTCCGCCCACCGAAGCCGCATTTACGGTTACTGTGGCTTCATCGGAATTGGCCGACGAGCAAACCCCACTCTGAACAACTGCCCGGTATTTGGTCGTTGCCGTCAGGTTGGTGGCAGTATTACTTGTTGTTGTATTGGCTATAGTCGTGGTGGTGCCCCAGTTATCGGTGGTCGATTCCCAGCGAACAATACTTCCTGTTTGTCCTGAAAGGGTCAGGTCTGTGCTGTTGGTTCCCGAACAAACTGTCGTGCCCCCGGAGATGCTTCCGCCAACCGAAGCCGAATTTACGGTTACAGTGGCTTCCGAAGAATTGGCCGACGAGCAAACCCCACTCTGAACAACTGCCCGGTATTTGGTTGTGGTCGTCAGGTTAGTGGCGGTGAAACTTGTTGTTGTATTGGCTATGGTATTGGTGGTTCCCCAGTTATCGGTGGTCGATTCCCAACGGACGATACTTCCGGTATGCCCCGAAAGGGTCAGGACCGTGCTGTTGGTTCCCGAACAAACTGTCGTGCCCCCGGAGATGCTTCCGCCAACCGAAGCCGAATTTACGGTTACCGTGGCTTCCGCCGAATTGGCAGACGAGCAAACCCCGCTCTGAACAACTGCCCGGTATTTGGTCGTTGCCGTCAGGTTGGTGGCGGTATTACTGGTCGTTGTATTGGCTATGGTCGTGGTGGTTCCCCAGTTGTCGGTGGTCGATTCCCAACGGACGATACTTCCGGTATGCCCCGAAAGGGTCAGGACCGTGCTGTTGGTTCCCGAACAAACTGAAGTGCTTCCGGAGATATTTCCACCTACCGAGGCTGCATTTACGGTTACAGTGGCTTCCGAAGAATTGGCCGACGAGCAAACCCCACTCTGAACAACTGCCCGGTATTTGGTTGTGGTCGTCAGGTTAGTGGCGGTGAAACTTGTTGTTGTATTGGCTATGGTATTGGTGGTTCCCCAGTTATCAGTGGTCGATTCCCAACGAACGATACTTCCGGTATGCCCCGAAAGGGTCAGGACCGTGCTGTTGGTTCCCGAACAAACTGTCGTGCCCCCGGAGATGCTTCCGCCAACCGAAGCATTCACTGTCACGCTTGAAACTACCGGGCTGGCAGCAGAACATGAACCATTGCTATAATTCACACTTACCGTTTGACTTCCGGCAGTATTCCAGGTGACGGTCACACTGTGATCAGAAGATGTTCCGCCTGAAGTTATCGTCCCTCCGGCTGAAACGGTCCATGAATAGTTGCTTTTCGCCGGTTCAGTAGAATAAACATTTCCGGTAGAACCGGTGCATGTGTTTGTTACTTCAGCAATAAATGTTGGAGTTGGCGCTACGGAAACAGTGACATCTGAAACCGTTGGCGTTGCGGCGCTGCAAAACCCGTTGCTATAATTCACGCTGACGCTCCTGCTCCCGGCAGTGTTCCAGGTCACCGTTACGCTGTTATCAGCAGATGTTCCGCCTGAAGTGATTGTCCCTCCTGTTGAAACAGACCAGGAATAATTGCTTTTCCCCAGTTCAGTTGTATATATATTTCCAGTGGAACCTTCACATGCCACAGTAACTTGGGAAGTAAAGGAAGGTGTAGGAACAGCGACAACAGTTACCGAAACCGCTGTTCTCGAAGCGCTCACACAACTGTTCTGCGATGTTTCTGCGTAATAAGTTTGTGTAACCAATATTGTTCCTGAAGACAGGGCAGTACCACCCGTTGGAGCAGAAAACCAATTGATTGTACCAGGCCCCGAAAGTGTGGCAGCCAAATTAGCGACAGTTGCCCCCGAACAGAATGTTTGGCTGGCGCTGGCAGTGGGCGCCGGGAGGGTTCCTGCCTGAACCAGAACTGCAGTCCGTGTGGCGCTCACACATCCTGTTGTTGAATTTTCCGATTCGGCATAATAAGTTGTACTATTTACCAGGGCAGTTGTTGAGGCTATCGAAGAACCCCCACTCGATGCTGCATACCATTTCAGCGTGCATCCTGACGGAACGGTAACCGATAGATCGGCCAGTGTTGTTGATCCCGAGCCGCAATAAGTTTGTGGAGAACTGGCTGTTGGCGCCGATGGAAGGGCATTGACCGTAAAAGAAACGCTGCCTGATAAAGTATAATCGCAACTACCAATCGGAAATTTTGCAGCCTTCACTTTAACAACCGTAGGATTGGTTGTTAACTGATACGTTTGCAGGTTCAGGTTTGAGCCCGTGCCAATAGCTCCATAACCAAAAACAGTTGTTCCGTCGCTGGCTACGGGGGTATAAATAATTCCGGCCTCCGAATTCTGAACGGTAACCGTTCCATAAGAATTGGCGCACACCGTGGTAGTGCTGGACGTGACGGTTTTATCGGCTGGTGTCAGGCATTGCACGGTGGCGTAGGTTGAACTCAATGCACTCTCGCATCCGGTTCCGGTTAAGGTTACCTGAACCTTGCTACCAACAGCCAGATCGAAAGAGTTTAATCCTGAAACAGTCCAGTTACCGGCACCGCTGACAACAACTCCCGATCCAACCAGAGTTTCGTCAACATAAACTTTTAAAGTCACCGGATAAGTTCCTCCTGATATGGTACCACTTGCAGAAGTTTGTCCTTCGGTTGGCGTGGTAAAACCTATGGTATAGCCTGAAATATTCGTTTGGGTTGAAATGCTGACCTGATTTGAATAACCACTTACAGTCAAACAACCTCCGGCAGCAATTTTGGCCTCGATAATATCTCCGGAAACAAGGACAGGGCTAATCGACGAAACAGTCCATATCCCTCCTGCAGCAACAGTAGCCGATCCAATAGGGGTAACCAGATTGGTGGTTTTAAACAATTGGACTGTTGATCCGATTTCGGAAGAAAGCCCGCTCACAGAGGTTGGGGGCGTTACCGAACAGCCTGTAGAGCTAATGCTTGGAGCAAGGGCGGCACGGGTAACTGCAACCCCTGATACAGAATTTGTTGGGCACTTTCCCGCATCGGCAGCAGAAGCAGTGATTGTTCCACAAGAATAGGACGACAAATCCAATCCGCTAATAGTCCACGAAGTAGAACTGATAACCGTTGCACTTTTCAGGAAGACCCCGTTGGCATAAAGATTAATCAATGTTCCGGGTGATGCATTCGAGGCGCAAGTTCCTGAAACTGATGTGGAGCTTACCGTAATTGGAGTGGCTGTTGATATCACCGGAGCAGTTGAAGTCCCGGCAATGCTATACTGGCAATCAGACAAGTAGGCCGAAACACATTCCCCTGGTTTTTTAAAAGTAAAATAATATACTCCATCTGTAAAACATTGCCCTGTTTTACACTCAAATTTAACAACCTCGTTCGAAGATGTTGTCGTCACCGGATTAGGAATTGGAACGCCAGTTTGATATAAATAGTTCGCAACACTATAATCTGAATTATACCAGGTTACAATGGTACCGGCTGGCCATGCTGTTGGAGTGAGCGTATAACCTTTGTCTCCAGAGATTTTTGTAATAGTTACCCCAGTTGTTACTGTTTGTCCGGTGCAATTTGTCACCGTCTCAATGTCGCAATTATCGAACGAGGCACCTTTGCCCAATGCTGTTGCCGTGGCTTTTACCAGATAACCTCCGGCTAAAGTTACCGAAGGGCTCAATGACGAAACATCGATTGACCAGCCCGAACCGGAAGTAGCTGTTGTACCGCTTCCAACCAAAGTTGTACCGTTGCTCTGGTACACGTTTACTATAATTGTTGTTCCTGAAGCTTCGGCCGAGGTACCGGTGATGACCGAATTTCCAACCGCAACTGCATCGATTGCCGGACATGCCGAACGGTCAAGCACTTCGGCTCCAGGTACAGAGGGAGTTTGCGCGTTTACCAAATCAATAAAAGTCTGGTCGAGGTTAGTCACAGCCCCGGCACCGCCAACATCAGAAGTCGCATTGTTCCCAATGGCCGGATGCGGGTTCATCGTGGTAATGCCTACATAGCGTAAAGGTGTTGAACTGTTGAACAGTGTTGAAAGTGATGAAAACGGCAGGTAGAAATCGTAAAAATAGTCGGGATTGCCACCTGCTGTTGAAACGGCCACCGATTTCTGGCAATTGGTATCGTAACTGTAATTGGCCACCTCGGTACCCGAAGTAGTACCATCAACATTATAAGCTTTGACATTAAAGTTAGTTTCCAAAACAATTTCCACTTCAAACCCGGGATTGCCTGTTACCGCATTCGGATCGGCATTGGTTCCGGTAAAACCCATTTTTCCATCCGTATCAATTAATATGGAGTACGATTTGGAGTTTGGCGCATAACCGTCAATCCTGAATCGGTAAAAAAGATTGGTAGCATTGGCGTACGTCAAAATCGCGTTGTTGCCGGCAGCATCTACCCCAACAATCTCTGTAAATCCACCGGTTGGCCCCCTTAAAAGATCACCCTCAACATCAGGACGTACCAAAGCTACAAAGGGAATCTCACTTTGCGTCACATCATTATCCGGAGGAATGGTAAACCCCAACTGGATTCCATTTGTTTTTTGCGAAACATAACCATCAGCATCCGGGTCAAGCACCGATGCCCCTCCGCCAGTGGCGGGTTTAATGATTAGCCCGGGAGTTTGAGCTGCAAGTTCCTGAATAAACAGGAAAGTGAAAACCGGGATTGCTACGAACAAGAATAAACTATTGCGCATAGTAATTTTTTTCATGTTGAAATTTATTTACCGAATCAGATATGCCGGGGGATTTGTACTGGTTTGACTAGTCTGTGTTAATAATTCAATGGGCGAAAACAGAAAAAATAATCAATCTTCGTTTATCAAACTTCACAGAATTTCAGCCGCACAAACTTATATAATCAACAAGTCACTATCTCCTGTAAAATTTACCTGATTTTTTCCTTCGGATTTCCGCAGGTTTTTGCCTGAAACCGCCTAAAATCGGATAAAAAAGCTACTTTTGAAACATGAATAATATGAATGTTAAAACCATACGCCTTTCAGTCGTCGACGACCATCCGGTTGTTTTTTTAGGCATTCAACTTATTGTTCAGACAGTTAAGGATTTTACGATTGAATTGGTTAATCAATATCTTTCTGGTTCACAGGTCATTGATAATTTGACGAACTTGAATTCAGATGTCCTCCTTATCGATTTAGGCTTGTCCGACATGAAGGGTTATGAACTTGCCAGGTTGGTCCTCGCTAAATACCCCGACATCAAAATCGGTATTTATTCAAGTAGGCCCGAACGACATCATATCCTGAATTCTTTTAAGAGCGGGGTTTTGGGCTACCTTCCTAAAACAGCCAATTCAAAAGAATTTATTGAATTCATTTTAACCATCAGCAAAGGAGAGAGGTATATCAGGGGGAATGTGGCCGATGTTCTTTTTCAATACCTTCACCTCGATACAAAGCAAAATCAGCTTAAAATTACCAAACGCGAATCGGAAATACTTCAACATATTGTAGCCGGTTGCAGAAATAAGGAAATAGCCGCCAAATTAAATATTGCCGAACGCACTGTGGAGTTTCACAAGCAAAATATCTATGTGAAGTTTGAAGTCAATAATTCGGTAGAATTATATAAGGCTGCCCAGCGTCATAACCTCGTTTATGAAAAGCTTCGTTAGTGTAGTGGTGCAACTGTTTCTGGTTAATCCCGGTAAGCCTTTCCATGAAAAATCTGCAAAGTGGTAGCTGGTACTTGCTTCAACTATATTCTGCCCCTAAATTAAAAATCCCCCTATAGTCAATTGATCTATAGAAGGATTTTGTTTTGATTGAGGTCAGTGGCGGATTCGAACCGCCGTACACGGTTTTGCAGACCGCTGCCTAACCACTCGGCCAACCGACCAATAATGGCATATTTCCCATTTTGGGTGGGCAAAGATAACAAAAAAAAGTCCCAACAAACAAGAAAAAACTACCTCAGAAATTTATTTCTCCCGGAATTTGGTCAAACTGTCCTGCCTGTTTTGGTTTGAAATTTGTAGTTTTTTGCCAAAAATTGTTAAACACTGTAACGAATTTTATATCCAGACGTCTCATTCCGATATAAGCAGTGATTCAGAAACAAAAACCAAAGGACTAGCCAACTTGATTCACCGGTGTTTAATGGATATTTTATTTCAAAAAAACTCCAATTTTTACCGGTTAGCAGGGTAAAATCCGTCATTCATCGATAAAAATAAAACTGAACGTAGATCTTTTACGAATTTTGATTTGAAAACTAGCAGAAAACAAAGCCATGATTAAATTAAACAACATTCACAAATCCTATGAAATGGGAAACAGCAGTCTCCATGTTCTAAAAGGCATCGACCTTCAAATAGAACAGGGAGATTTTGTTTCTATCATGGGTTCCTCGGGTTCCGGGAAGTCAACGCTTCTGAACATTTTGGGGATGCTCGACAATTATGACAAAGGAACTTACCATTTGTCAGGAAACCTAATCGCCAACATGAGTGAGAAAAAATCAGCCAAACTTCGAAACGAAATGGTGGGTTTTATCTTTCAGTCCTTCAACCTGATTTCGTTTAAAAATGCCATGGAAAACGTTGCTCTTCCACTTTATTATAAAGGCGTTCCGCGAAAAAAAAGAAATCAGATTGCCTTGGAATATCTCGAAAAAATGGGTTTGAAAGATTGGGCCAACCACATGCCAAATGAAATGTCGGGAGGACAGAAACAACGCGTGGCCATTGCCCGTGCATTGATTTCTAAGCCTAAAATAATTTTGGCTGACGAACCCACTGGTGCATTGGATTCAGCAACCTCGTATGAAGTGATGGATATATTGAAAGATGTCAATGATTCCGGAATTACCGTCATTATTGTTACCCACGAACACGATATAGCTGCAATGACCAACCAGATTATCCGGCTCAAGGACGGATTGATTCACGAAATCATCCGTAACGGCGAACTAAAACAGTTCAAGAAAGATTACATCCACGGACTGGAAACTGCTCAAATTCCAAGCTATGTTTGATATCGACAAATGGCAGGAAATTCTTGCTACGATCAAAAAAAATAAGATGCGGACATTTCTCACCGGATTCTCTGTAGCCTGGGGGATTTTCATGCTGATGATTTTGCTTGGTTCGGGGAACGGTTTAAGCAACGGTGTTGCTGCCAACTTTATGAACGATGCAGTAAATGCCATGTGGATTTGGCGTGGAGAAACTACAATACCTTATCAAGGAATGAAAAGTGGTCGTCCCATCCAATTTCACAACCAGGACCAGGAAATTGTACAAAAAGTTTCTGGTGTTGGAGTATCATCGGGCCGTTACTTTATGGGTAATACCCGTTATTCATACTTAAAGGAATCGGGCGAATACACCACCATCACCTGCCAGCCTGAATTAAAGGAAGTTGAAAACCTTATTCTGAATGAAGGTCGGTTCATTAATCAGCTTGATATACTCCAAAAAAGAAAAGTTGTGGTCATTGGTGCCGATATTAAAACCGCGTTATTTAAAGATTCGGTTGCATTAGGCGAGTACCTAAATGTAAATATGGTACCTTTTAAAGTGGTAGGCATTTGCACCGAACCCGGATCGACCCGGAACCGGAATGCATACATGCCACTTTCCACCGCCCAAATGATTTTTAGCGGCTCGAATAAGCTTCATAACCTGGCGCTTACGATTAATGCCACAACTCTTGAAGAAAGTCAGGCCATTGAAGAACAAATCAGAAATGTATTGGGAAAGCAACATAAATTTGATCCAAAAGATGAAGGGGCAATAGGTTTGTACAATAAGCTTGAAAACTATATCCAGACCATGAGAATATTCCAGGCCATTAAAATTTTTATCTGGATCATTGGGATCGGAACTTTAATTGCCGGAATTGTTGGGGTCAGTAACATTATGCTGATTGTTGTTAAGGAACGCACTAAAGAAATTGGCATTCGCAAAGCAATCGGGGCAAGTCCATCTTCAGTCATTGGACTGATTTTGCTCGAATCGATCATGATAACTACCATAGCTGGGTATATTGGTCTGGTATTGGGAACAGGACTCATGGAGATGATCAACTATTTCATGATGCAAGGGGCTGATGCAGCAGCTGCAAATGGCGGAGAACGGGGTGAATCCATTTTCCTAAATCCAACCGTTGACATTAACATCGCATTTTATTCGACTTTGCTTCTGATTGTTGCCGGTGCAATCGCTGGATATATTCCAGCTAAAAGAGCTGCCAGTATTAAACCGATTGTTGCCTTGCGCGACGAATAAAGGGAAGCCCCACCCAAACCCTCCCCGAAAGGGAGGGCTTTAAGAAAAGACGGCATTGAAATAAATTTTAAAATAATCAATAATGAATAACCAATACTCAATATCCAAAACTGTTACAATTGCAACAGTTTTTATCACCTCCGCCAGCTGGCGGAAGGGGCAGGGGGGAGGCTCTTATGTTTGATTTAGACCTTTGGAGTGAAATTATCAGCGCCCTGAAAAAAAACCGGATGAGGAGCTTTATGACAGCCTTCGGGGTATTCTGGGGAATATTTATGCTGATCATCATGTCTGGTGCCGGAAAAGCTCTTGAAAATGGCGTACTTGATGGAGTCAGGGCTTTTGCAACCAACTCGGCATTTTTCTGGACTGAACGAACCAGTATTCCATACGAAGGATTTCAGCGTGGACGCCGCTGGAACTATGAAAACACAGACATTCAATACATTCGGGAGAATGTGAAAGAAGTGGAATATTTATCACCGCGATTGTTTGGGAACCAGCAAGCTGGCAACAATACCGTTCGTGGCGAACGTACCGGTGCTTTCAATATGTACGGTGATTATCCCGATTATTTTAAGATTGATCGCTGGACACCAATAAAGGGGCGATTAATCAATGAAATAGATATTCTTCATGAACGTAAAGTTTGCAACATTGGCGAACGTGTTGTAGAAGTGATGTTTGCTAAAGACGAAGACCCCATCGGACAATACCTTAAAATAAGCGGTGTATACTTTCAGGTTGTTGGTGTAATTCATGCTGAAACCCGCATCAACATTGGAGGAGGCAAAAAAGAAGAAACTATTATTATTCCATTTTCGACCATGCAAACCGCCTACAATTACGGTAACATCGTTCACTTTTTCTCGGTTACCTCAAACCCGGGAACCAAAGTAAGCGATCTGGAAGAAAAATTGAAAATGATATTAAAAGATAGGCATAAAGTTGCTCCTGAAGACCAACAGGCCATTGGGTCTTTCAACATCGAAAAGGAATTCGTTAAATTCAATGCTCTATTCATGGGAATTCAAGGTCTGACCTGGATTGTTGGAATAGGCACCTTGCTGGCCGGGGTTATCGGTGTAAGCAACATTATGCTGGTGATTATTAAAGAGCGGACCCAGGAAATCGGAATTCAGCGGGCTATTGGAGCCACCCCGGCAACCGTTATTAAACACATAGTTGCAGAGAGCGTATTCTTAACCGTAATGGCGGGATACATTGGTTTATCGCTCGGGGTTGGGGTGCTTGAAATATTGAATCAGATATTGCTTAAAGGAGGAGATGAATTGTTCTTTAGGAATCCGGAAATAAACCTCACCATGGCTCTCTCAGCATTAGCCGTGCTTGTTGTAGCAGGAATCATCGCGGGTTTAATTCCGGCAAAAAGGGCAGTAAGTATTAAACCAATTGATGCCATCCGGGACGAAACATAAGATTCAGGAAAGAGTCCCCGCCTGCGTCAGGCAGGAATAGTCATTTGTAATATTTTTCCTAATGACCAATGACTATTTTCTAATGACTAACAAAATAGAAACAGAAAAACAGAAACAAATAAAATCGACCAATCATGAAAAAAATTTTTAAAATCTTAGGAATTGTAATCCTTGTTGGGATTTTCGGGGGGACCATTTATTTCCTCTACACCAAATCAAAAAAAGTACCAGAAACTTATGAAACAAAGAATCCGTTTGTAAGTAACGTGGTTCGAAAAACGGTTGCTACCGGATCGGTAGTTCCACGTAAAGAAATCGAGATTGTACCCCAGGTTTCAGGAATTATTGACGAACTGTACATTGTAGCCGGCGATTTTGTAAAAAAAGATCAGGTCATTGCTAAAATCAAAATCATTCCTGATATGGTAAACCTGAACAATGCCGAAACCCGCCTGAACCGAGCCAAATTAAACGCCGATGATGCAAAAATTGATATTGATCGGCAGCAAAAGCTTTTTGATCAGAAGGTTATTTCTTACGAGGAGTACAAAAGATCAAAGGTAACCTTTGATGCATCTCGTGAAGAATTATCGGCTGCCGAAAATAATCTGGATTTAATTAAAAACGGTGTAACAAAAAAGGCTACAACTGCTACTAATACGTTGGTTCGTTCTACGGTGAACGGAATGGTACTTGATGTCCCTATTAAAGAAGGGAACTCAGTCATTCAATCCAATACGTTTAACAACGGAACAGCCATTTGTACGGTTGCCGATATGCAGGATATGATCTTTAAAGGCAAGGTTGACGAAACCGAAGTTGGTAAGATCAAAGAAGGCATGAATATCGAATTGGAAATCGGAGCAATTGAAAAAGATAAATTTGGCGCGGTACTTGAATACATTGCCCCAAAAGGAAAAGAAGAAAACGGTGCTATTCAGTTTGAAATAAAGGCTAACGTAGTACTAAAAGAAAATCAGTTTATCCGTGCCGGGTATAGTGCAAATGCAAACATTGTACTCGAAAAGAAAGACAGCGTTCTGGTTATTCCTGAAGGATTACTGAAGTTCGAAAAAGACTCTTCGTTTGTTGAAATTGAAACTGCAACGCCTCAGATTTTTGAAAAACGAATGGTAAAAACCGGCATTTCAGATGGAATCAATATTGAAGTTACTGAAGGATTGACCAAAACAGATAAAGTAAAGGGTGCTAAAATTGACCCTAAAAAAATAAAGGAAGAAGAAAAGAAAAAAGCTTAAAGAAGTTTTAAGTTCAAAGTTTCAGGTTTCAAGTTAAAAAACTCATCTGATCAAATGGACTGAAAACTTTAGAAAATTGTTGAATGTAGTCGTTCTTCACCCTGAAGGGGTGGTATATTAATAACCCAGGGCAAGTGAGGAACAAACGACGCCCTGGTGGAACGAAATAAAAAAGAAAAACCGTCCGCGAGATCAAGTTAATTAAAGCAATCTGGTTATTCGGACGGAAAGGAATTCGCCTCGGGAGATGAGGCTTAAAAAGAGTTAATAAAAAACACTAAAAAATATACGAATGAAACGAATGTACAGCCTAATTGCCGCAGCTATCATGCTGGTTGTTTTTACAGGTGCTCAGGGGCAGTCGCTCTGGTCGTTACAAAAATGCATTGACTATGCGCTTCAAAACAACATTCAGATCAAGCAGCAGGCATTGAATTCAGAATATTACAGCAATCAGCTCGGACAGGCCAAGTTTAACCGTTTGCCCAACCTGAATGCCGGATTTCAGAATAACATGAGTTTTGGCAGGACAATAGGTGCCGACAATACGTATCTCGATATCAATTCAAACTCCACTTCCGGAAGTCTGAACTCAAACGTTACAATTTGGAATGGTTTCACGCTAACCAATTCGATTAAAATGGCCGATATGGATTTGCGAGCCAGCCTGGAAGAAATGAAAAAGGCCAAAGATGATGTCATGCTCAATATTGCTGCATCGTATCTTGAAATCCTTTTTGCTGACGAATTGGTAGTGGTTGCTGACGATTTATTAAAAATTACTCAGCTTCAGATCGACCGTACCACTAAACTGGTTGAAGCCGGTAGTCTGGCCAAAGGAAGCCTTTTAGAAATTGAAGCGCAGTATGCGCGTGAGGAAGTAAATGTGGTAAACGCGCAGAACAGGCTTCAATTGGCTTATCTGGCACTTTATCAATTTCTTGAATTGCCTGCAACCGAAAGTTTCAAGATTGAGAAACCTACTTTGCCCGAAATTGGGGCAAACCTATCTTTACTCAATTCTATGGATGTGTTCAAAAATGCGGTTCAACTTAAACCAGCTATAAAAGGCGCCGAATTTAAACTGGAAAGCGCACGCAAACAATTGCTGATTGCAAAAGGAAATTTACTGCCAACTCTTTCGTTTGGGGGCAACTACTACAACTTTTACAATAATAAATACACCGATTTCCAAATGAATAAAATTGCGTTTCGCGATCAATTGAAAAGCAACGAACGTTTTGGTTTTGGAGTGACACTTAATGTTCCGATTTTCAATCGCTTTCAGGCCAGAACTGGTGTAAGTAATACACAAATACAGCTTGAAAATTCGGAATTGCAGTTACAGAATACAAAAAATTTGCTTCGAAAAGATATTGAACAATCTTATACCAATGCTTTGGCTGCATTCAAAAGATACGTTGCCAATCAGAAAACAGTAGTTTCTTCAAAAGAAGCTTTCCGCTACACCGAAGAGAAATTCAATGTGGGAATGATCAATTCCGTGGAATACAACCAGAGCAAAAATAACCTATCGAAAGCACAGAGCGACTTGCTTCAAGCCAAATACGAATACATTTTCAGAACTAAAATTCTTGATTTCTACAACGGCCTGACCATTGAGTTATAACAATAATAAAATTTCCCTTTCAATAAAGTAAATATTAGTTTTTACCCGTCTGTGTCAGCAGGCGGGTTTTTTTATGACTATTAACCAAAGAACATTTAATGTGCAATAAAATGGATTTTTCTGTCAGGATACAGATTTTTTTAGATTCAAAAAACTTACCTTTGACCCGAAATCATTATAAATCCAAAATGGACGATTATCATTCGACGCAGTTATTAAAGTTATTAATCCGGTAAACAGGGCCCGTCATAGTCTCTGTTTGTCGAAAAAACGGAGCAACTATGATTACTTATTGGGAAACCGGTACTTCCTTTACCCGTCTGAATGCATTCCAGCAAAACTGCTGGATAAACTCACAGGAACTTACCAACGAAGAAGTAGAAGAATTAATCAGCGCGCACAAAGTGCCGCGTGATTTCATCATGGACGTATTAGATACCGACGAACGTTCGCGTATTGAGGTTGATGACGACATGGTAATGATCATTCTGCGTGTGCCGCTCAACAACCAAAATAATGGTATTCCTTTTATTACTGTTCCTTTGGGAATTTTCATCTCCGGAAGCCAGATTATTACGATTTGTTCGCGTAAAACCGAAATAATTCCTTCACTGTTTAAAGCTGTAAACGACAATAAAATCAGTATAGCCAATCAGTTCGACTATGTTTTGCGCATATTCCTGATTTCAGCAGTTTGGTTTTTGCAGTTTCTGAAAGAAATCAACATGCAAACTGCCCTGATTGAAAAAGATCTGGAAAATGCCACTAAAAACAAGGAATTACACCGATTGCTCCATATGGAAAAATGCCTGGTATTCTTTATCACTTCCCTCAAATCGAATGAAATGGTTTTGGCAAAAATGCGAAATGGTCGAAATATGAAAGGTATCGAGCATGATGAGGACCTGATGGAAGATGTGATTATTGAAACCAAACAGGCGCTCGAAATGTCAAATGTTTACAGCGATATTCAAAGTGGAATGATGGACGCATTCGCTTCAATTATTTCGAATAACCTCAACGTGATCATGAAACAGCTTACTTCAGTAACCATTATCCTGATGATTCCCACACTGGTCGCCAGTTTATACGGGATGAACGTTCCCAATCATTTTGAAGGAACATCTTTTGCATTTGGTTACGTTATTGCTATTTCAATCACTTTGTCGCTGGTTGGGGTCCTGCTTTTCAAATGGAAAAACTGGTTTTAATATTAACCTGAGTTCGATAATAGGATTAGAAATAATAACTTGAAACAGAGTCAATTAATTTTGCCGTAGGCAATCAATATCAATAGAAAATATTATACATAAACAAAATATTGTCCGTAGGAGATCCACATTGTTCAAAAATATATATCTCCTAACGGAGAATGGGTATTCAAGATGATTGTATTCTATTGACATTAAACTCCTAATGGAGTAAAATGTAAAACATTTTTTAATATCCCATTCCGAACTCGGGTTATTAAGTATAATCGACTTGAAGTTAAGAATTACAGAAACCTGGGGAATTGCCCAACAAACTGCAAAACAATAACTCCTGCAGCCAGCAGATAGAGTAAAACTTCGCCCCATGTTTGCCTCTTCATAAATATCAGGTAATTGGAAATCAGGTAAGTCAGTGGAATTGCCATAATGATGATAATCTCTTCAGAAACAGACGGATTGGCAACAACGAGGATTACCGAGATCAGGAAAATCCAGAAAAACGTCTTGAAGTACCTGCGTGAACTAATCTTTTTACCGTCGTATTGTGTTAGAAGGAAGAGACTTGCCAAAAGCGTAAGTAAAACTAAAAATCCAATAAAAATCTGAATTGGAAGGTTTTCCCATAAAAATTCCTGATGCAAGGCAAAATTCGCTTTTATTGTTTTGATCAACTCGTCGATCCCATCGGTAACCATATAATATGCTAAAGCAGCTAACCATGGCAGGATAAAACCTAAGGTAGTTAATATGTATTCCCTCCAGTTTACATTAGGGCGTAAAATGATAAAACTAATCCACAAGAGTGGGAAGAAGAATACCAGATTGAAATAAAAAAGCGACCCGATAGCCAGAAAAATACCCGAATCAAATGCGTTGGAATGAATACTTTCCTTGTCATAGGTATTAAAAATCCGGTCAATAGAAAGGATCAGAAATAAGGCTGCCAGGTATACCGGATGCATGGCTCGTAAATCTGCCATTCCGCTGGTAATTAACAAAAACAGACTTGGCGGAAGAAACGTTCTTGACCTGATAAAGGCATACTGAACATTAAGCTTCAGGATCAGAAAGGAAAGCAAAATGATAAAAAGCAAAGCAACAATATGGCTGGCAAGCGGACTATCTTCCAAGAGATAATTAACAGGCTGATATAAAATCATCATGTTCTCGCCCGGGAAAAAGGAGAACATGGCCGGTGCCATAAAAGATCTGGTCCAAATCGCCATCGCAATGAGTGGGATCAGAAAATAATGATAGGCATGATTTGTTTTTAACGCCTTTAATAACATAGGTGCAAAATTACTTCAATAAATTATTCGTATTTTCTATAAATCGAAACCCAGGTCTTTACGGAAATACATACCTTCGAAATCAATGAAACCTGCATTTTCGTAAGACAGCTCAAGGGATTGCTTCATGTTTTCACCATATGAACTAATGGCTAAAACACGACCACCATCGGTGCAAATTTCACCATCTTTTTTTGTTGTCCCGGCATGAAAAACAATACTTGACTCGATCCTTTCCAGTCCGCTAATCACTTTTCCCTTTTCATACGGTCCCGGATAGCCACCTGAGACAAGCATAACTGCAGCAGCAGTTCTGGAATCAATTTCAATTGACTTTTCAGATAAGGTGCCCTCGGCTGCTCCAACAAGCAGATCAACAAAATCAGATTTAATCCGGAGCATCACCGCTTCGGTTTCAGGATCACCCATTCTGACGTTGTATTCGATTACCATCGGTTCTCCCCCACAACTTATCAACCCAAAAAAGATAAACCCGTTGTACGGAATCTTATCCTTTTTCAAACCACCAACGGTTGGACGGATAATCCGATCCTCAACCTTTTTCATAAATGTTTCATCGGCAAACGAAACCGGCGAAATAGAACCCATACCACCGGTATTCAAACCTGTATCACCTTCTCCAATGCGTTTATAATCTTTGGCAACCGGTAAAATCCGATAATCTTTACCGTCAGTAATCGCGAAAACTGAACACTCAATCCCACTCAGAAATTCCTCTATCACTACTTTGCTACTTGCCTTGCCAAATTGTCCGTCAAGCATTTCTTTGAGGGAGTCTTCTGCTTCCTGAAGATTGTCAATAATCAGAACACCTTTTCCGGCAGCCAAACCATCAGCTTTTAAAACGTAAGGAGCTTTCATGGTCTTCAGAAAAGCCAACCCATCAACTAGATTTTCAGAAGTTACTGCCAGATATTTAGCAGTCGGAATCTGATGACGCATCATGAATTCTTTGGCAAAATCTTTACTTCCTTCAAGCTGTGCACCTAATTGGTAAGGTCCAACAAATCGGATATCTTTTAAATGCTCATCGGAACTAAAAAAATCGTGCAATCCTTCACACAAGGGAACTTCAGGTCCAACCACGACTAAATCAATATGGTTGTCAAGAACCGCATTTTTCAACCCCTGAAAATCGGATACGCCAACCGGAAGATTCGTTCCCAAAAGTGAGGTGCCGGCATTCCCCGGCGCTATAAACAATTGATTGAGCTTGGGTGACTGTTTGATTTTCCATGCCATAGCATGTTCCCTACCTCCTGCCCCAACTATTAAAATATTCATTGTCGTCATTTCTAGGTAATTATTAAATTAGTTCGAAGTGCCTAGAGTACCTTCGGACATCCAACTTTAGGCACTTTAGCGCACTTTAGTCACTCCGAACTTTCTTATATGGTATTGCCTCAAAACGATAACCTTGTTCCTTTATCCACCGGATGGCTGGCTGTAAGGTTTCCGTCAGATTTCGTTGTGCCTTGATTGAATCATGAAATGTAATCACCGAGCCGGGACGTACAAAATCAGTAATATTTTTAAATACTCTTTCCGGTCTAATTCGTACATCATAATCGCAGGAAATTAAATCCCACATGATAATCCTGAATTTTTTCTTCAAGAAATGATATTGCGACGGTTTCAGCCAACCGTGTGGCGGTCTGAAAAGATCGGAATCGATATATTCACCGGCTTTTTCTATGTTTTGAAAATAATCCTTATTTCCCTTTTTAATTCCCTGCCAATGATTATAGGTGTGATTTCCTACCGAATGACCATCCTTCAGAATTTGCTGATACACCTCAGGATTTCTCATTACATTTTCGCCAACACAAAAAAAAGTAGCTTTTATCTTTTCCTTTTGGAGCAGATCGAGTACCCAGGGTGTAATTTCAGGAATTGGCCCGTCGTCGAAAGTCAGGTACACAATCCGTTCGGTTTCGTCCAATCGCCAAACAGCTTCCTTAAACAGTGAAGTGATATATCTGGGTAGCCTAACCCTTAAATCAATACATTTCATTATTTCAACGAACTGTACCTTTCGAAATAACTGTTAAACGCTGTTGAGACCTCTTTAAACAATTCGGGTTGATTATTCCGGGTACAAATCACACTCATTTCTCTCATGAAATATAAATGTCGCTGAATATCTTCATCAACCGAATTACGCATAGGTTTATTCAGCTTGAAGAAATAATCCAGCTGCTCCTTATAGTCTGTCATAATCGTGTTGATGATCTCCTTCCCTTTTTGAGCCTGTCCGGCTTTGAAATAGGTTTCAGCCATCATCATCGAGAAGTAGTTAAAAGGCACGATTTTGTGTGGAATCAGCTCAATACAACGGTCAAGAACCTTTATTGCCTTTTCATTCTGATCCTCCTGAACAAGCGTTTCAGCAAGCCGGTTAAACGTGTTACGAATATTCATCATCATGCGGCCGTTATTTTCGTCGATGTAAACATCCGAACGTTCCATATTGCCCCATTTAAATTTGTCCATTACATTTTCATACATCAGTTTCGAATCGACCTGCCCCATGTTGAGCCCGGTTTTATCTTCCGGCGATTTTATAGGTACAAGCTTATAAGCCAGGCCTTCCAACTGGAAATAATCCTGAAGGTTCAGATATTTATCGCGTCCGATGGTAATTGCAAAATAGATCGGACGTTCCCAATTGTTATTGGCAATCATATCGAGCACCATCAATTCGTCTTTGGTGATGTAATGCTTATTGCTGAAGTCGATCTCGAGGGTATCAACAATTTTGTCATAATCTTTTGGATCAACCACTTTGTTTTTGATTACAGCGGCTTTGTCAACCACCATGAACAGTTTTTTAGATGGAATGTATGCGGCATAATCGGCCTGTTCGAGTTTAGTCCGTTTATCTTCGTCTTTTACAAAGTCGATTGCTTTTTTAAGTTCAACCGAACCCTTCAACCTCGGATCTTCCATCAGGTAAATGATGTCGCGTTTTCCCTGAACGTATAAATCGTGAGTGAAACTGATGGGCAGTGGTTCCGATTTGTAGGCTTTACTCTTCATCTGATCGATGTACCAGTCGGTTTGAAAGTAACTCAGGTTACAAACACGAACGTCGGTGCGTACACCTTCCACCTCCTGATTGTACCATAAAGGGAACGTATCGTTATCGCCATTGGTAAAAATAATGGCATTGGGAGCACAGGTATTCAAATAATTGGCCCCAAAATCCCGGGCAGTGTAACGGTTTGAACGATCGTGATCGTCCCAGTTTTCGGCAGCCATTATGACCGGTACCAATAGTAGAGCCAACCCACTGGCCACTCCTGCACTGGGAACTTCCGGCAAATATTTTTTCAGCCCTTCGTAAAGAGCCAGAACACCAATTCCAATCCAGATGGTAAATGCATAAAACGATCCGGCATAGGCATAGTCACGTTCGCGTGGTTGCAGTGGCGATTGGTTCAAATAAACCACAATGGCCAATCCGGTCATCAGAAATAACAAGGTAACGGTCCAAAGGTCTTTCCGTCCTTCCACGCCTTTGTTGTACATGAAAATAATACCGATAATACCCAGAATTAACGGAAGCAGATAATAGGAGTTCCGGCCCTTATTGTTGTTAAATTCCTGAGGAAGATTCTTCTGATCACCTAAACGAATAGCATCAATAAAATTGATTCCGGTAATCCAGTTTCCGTTGGTGATCTCTCCCTGGCTCTGAATATCGCTCTGACGGCCAGAAAAGTTCCACATAAAATACCGTAAATACATATGCCCAACCTGATAACGGAAGAAGAATAAAAGGTTCTCTCCGAAGGTTGGCACCTGTATGGTTTTGGACTGGCCTTCTTCATCGGTAACCTGAACTTTGCGCCCTTTAATATTCGCCCATTGTTTGTACTGCTCAACATGAGATTCCTCCCGGCTGTACATACGTGGGAAAATAGTACTCAGGTTAGAGTCAAAAACAGGTTTCTGGCGCATATCAGCCACAACATATTTCCCACCTTTCTGTATGTAATAAGGCTTGTAGTCAACATACTTATCAAGCGGAGTGTTGTAATACTGGCCATAAATCAAAGGACGGTCGCCATACTGTTCACGGTTAAGGTAGCCCAGTAATGCAAAAACATTGTCGGGGCTGTTCTGATCCATAGGTGGATTGGCCGATGAGCGAATGACAATCATGGCAAAGGAAGAATAACCGATCAGGATAACTAAAAAGCTCAGCAGGACTGTATTCCAAAGAACCAGTTTCTTGCTCACCGTGTACATGATTCCGTAAACAATGGCTCCAACAAGCAACAAGGCATATATGATTACACCGGTATTGTATGGCAATCCCATTCCGTTTACAAACATGAGTTCGAACCAGGTTGCTATAGTAATAACTCCGGGAATGACCACATACATCACAACTGCTAGAATGACAAATGAAATGGCCAGACTTAGCAGAATTCCGTTACGGGTAACTTTATATTTTTTGAAATAATAAACAAATACGATAGCAGGAATTGCCAACAGGTTCAAAAGGTGAACACCTATTGAAAGTCCCATCAGATAGGCAATCAGGATAATCCAACGATTGGCATGAGGCTCATCGGCCGAATCCTCCCATTTCAAAATGGCCCAAAATACCAGTGCAGTAAACAAGGATGATGAAGCATAAACTTCACCTTCAACTGCCGAGAACCAGAACGTATCCGAAAACGTGTAGGCCAAAGCTCCAACGACACCGCTTCCTAAAATGGCAATGGTCTGACCCATAGTATATTCACCTTGAACCTTAACTAATTTTTTAGCCAGATGGGTAATCGTCCAGAATAAAAACAGAATCGTAAATGCGCTGGCCAATCCCGACATGGCATTAATCATGAAGGCTGCATTCGAAGGACTCCCTCCAAAGAAAGTGAATAGTCTGCCCATGATCATAAAGAAAGGCGCACCCGGAGGATGTCCCACTTCAAGTTTATACGAAGTAGTTATAAACTCACCACAATCCCAGAAGCTGGCAGTTGGTTCAAGGGTCATCAAATAAGTAATGGCTGCAACCAGAAAAGTAAGCCAGCCAACAATACTATTCAGTTGTTTGAAGTTTTTCATTCTAAACGGGTTTTAACGCTTGCGAAGATAGTACATTCTTTCTAATCAGAAAAAAAAAGCCCCCCGTGAAACGGGAGGCTAAGTATATAAATCGTATTGATTTAACTAGTCGGCGAGATTGTAACGGAAAAATCCGGTTACTGTTAATCCCTTATCGGTACTCTTCAGGAATTCTGCAACAGTTTGCTTGCTTTCTTTAATAAAAGCCTGATTTAATAAAGTGTTGTCTTTGAAAAATTTCTCCAAAGCACCTTGTGAAATTTTATCAAGCATTGCTTCAGGTTTACCTTCCTGACGGAATTTTTCCTTAGCAATTTCGAGTTCTTTAGCTACTATTTCCGCAGAAACATCACCTTTGTCAACAGCAACAGGGTTCATCGCAGCAACCTGCATGGCAATGTCTTTGGTTACCTGAACATCAACGCCAGATTTATTGAACCCAACGAGGGTCGACAATTTGTTTCCCGGGTGAATATAGGCGATTACAGTTTCGGCATCAAGTTTGGCATAAAAAGGCAAATCCAATTTTTCGCCAATAACACCGGTTTGTTCAATCACATGGTTTTCAACCGAGCGTCCGTCGAGCAATAATGCCTTAACAGCAGTCAGGTCGGCAGCCTTGTTGGCAATAGCTGAATCAAGAATACGCTCAGCAAAAGCAACAAAATTTTCATTTTTTGCAACGAAATCGGTTTCGCAATTCAATACGATTAAGGCTCCTGAAGTCCGGTCAGCATTAACTTTAGCTAAAACAACACCTTCGGAAGCAGTACGGTCGGCTCTTTTGCTGGCAACGAGTTTACCTTTTTCACGAATAATGTCAATTGCACGGTTAAAATCGCCTTCTGCATCAGCAAGGGCGGTTTTACAATCCATCATACCTGCGCCAGTTGCTTTACGCAACTTCATTACATCTGAGGCACTAATTTCCATAATATTTTTTGATTAAATGGGTTGTTGAACGTTTACTTACTCATCAATTTCTTCATCAAGATCTTCGTCATCCAGATCTTCATCATCGTCGATAGCTGGTGAGTCTACGCCTTCAGCAACTTTTGCTTTTCTAGTTTTTACACTTGTTTCTTTGTCATCGCCTTCTTTTTCGCGTTCAACTTTACGTTCTGAAAGTCCTTCGCGTATGGCGTCAGTCATCACTTGTACAATCAGGCTGATTGACTGTGATGCATCGTCGTTAGCAGGAATAACGAAATCAATTCCTTCAGGCTGTGAGTTGGTGTCAACCATTGCAAATACCGGAATTCCCAAACGTTGGGCTTCGCGAACTGCAATTTTTTCTTTCAGTACGTCAACGATGAAAAGCGCTGCGGGTAACCGGGTCAAATCGGCAATACTTCCCAGCATTTTTTCGAGTTTGGCGCGCTGACGGCTAATCTGAAGTTTTTCACGTTTTGAAAGTACATCCCAGGCGCTGTCTTTGGTCATCTTGTCGATGGAAATCATTTTCTTAACCGCTTTCCTAATTGTTGGGAAGTTGGTAAGCATACCACCTGGCCAACGTTCAGTAACGTAAGGCATGTTTACACCACCAACCAAATCAGCAACGATGTCTTTGGCTTGTTTTTTTGTGGCAACGAATAATACTTTGCGGCCCGATTTTGCAATTTGTTTAATTGCCAGGGCGGCTTCGTCAACTTTGACGATTGTTTTTTGAAGATCGATAATGTGAATCCCATTTTTCTCCATAAAAATATACGGAGCCATGTTTGGATTCCACTTTCTTTTTAAGTGTCCGAAATGAACACCAGCATCTAATAAATCTTGAAAATTTGTTCTTGGCATCTTTTTACTTTTTTCTTTTTAAAAAAATAGTCTCCTGAAAAGCAATTGCTGAGTAGCCCCTGTTTTTGAAACATGAGAGTCTGAGCAATTTAGATCCAAAGCAGAATATTTTTGTACTAAAAATATTAACGTTTTGAGAACTGGAACCGTTTGCGTGCTTTTGGCTGTCCTGGTTTTTTGCGTTCAACTTCACGTGGATCTCTGGTCAGGAATCCTGCAGCTTTTAAGGCAGGTCTTGAGTCAGGAACAAGTTCCAACATGGCACGTGAAATACCTAAACGTAATGCTTCTGCCTGTCCGGTGATACCACCACCGTCAAGGTTTACATTAATGTCATAATTACCAGCAACACCTAACAGATTCAACGGTTGCAAAACAACATACTGCAGGATTCCTGTTGGAAAATAATCATTCAAATCTCTGTTATTGATAGTGATTTTTCCTTTACCATCGCTTACATAAACTCTGGCAACCGCAGATTTCCTACGACCTAACGCGTTTACTACTTCCATTAGATATTATTTAATTGTATTTAAATCAATTACTCTTGGGTTCTGAGCCTCCTGTTTGTGTGTTGGTCCAACATACACTTTCAGGTTTCCATAGACTTTACTTCCCAAACGATTTTTAGGCAACATCCCTTTTACTGCTTTTTCAATCAGTCTTTCAGGATATTTGCTCAGCAACTCGGCTGGAGTCTGTTTCCTTTGTCCACCCGGATAACCCGAATAACTCAGATAAATCTTGTCATTCAACTTGTTTCCTGTCAGACGCACTTTCTCTGCATTGATAATAACCACGTTATCACCACAATCAACATGAGGAGTGAAGCTCGGTTTATTTTTCCCTCTCAGGATTTTAGCCACTTTACTGGCCAAACGTCCGAGTACCACATCGGTGGCATCAACCAAAACCCACTCTTTGGTTACCGTAGCCCTGTTAGCTGAAACGGTTTTGTAACTTAGTGTATCCACTTGCTTATTTTTAATAAATTAAATACCAACTCGCAATAATTTAAATTTCAATTGTTTAGAGCTTTGTACTTTATCAACCCGGAATTGTTGATAAGATCTGCACACTCAACATTTTCAATTGTTTACAAGAACTACAAGTACGGACAATTATCGGGACTGCAAAAGTATTTCTTTTTTTTTTATTTGCAAGAATTTATTTGCATGATATCGAAAATTAACACAAAGGTTTTCAAAGGTTACGGGAAAGACGAATGCATTTAGGATTTGTTCTCAAGCTAATCATTCATGGTATCTTGGATGTCTGTTCAAAAAATTCAACACGGTGTCACGGTGACACGGAAATGAAGAGATTTTTTAAATCCATCATTAAACGGATTTTCTCCGTGTCACAGTGTCTCCGTGTTTTAGTTTCAAGTGATCAACCTAATGCGCTTGTCCTGGATTACGTAATGTGTGTCGTTTAAAAGGGTTGGTGAATTTATCTATTGGGAAGATATCACTTGAAGTGATTGAAATTATAAACTACTTTTACCTGTCCAAAAATCAAGCTATCATGGGAATCATTTCTTTTTTGGCTAAGAGGAAATATAAAAATAACCGGCCAATCTATTACATCAGAGCGATCTTTAGAGAGCTGTTCCCTGATTTTTTGTGCCGCATACAGCTAAAATCAAGGCTAAAATCACAAACTCGATTCGATATTGAGTATATCCAAAAGCGGGTAAACTATTACAACAAACTCAACGATTTTGGACAATCGTTGCAATCTTTACCAAAACTTAGCGAATTCAAAATCCCAAAAAAAATAAGGGCCTATTATTTCGACAGCTATGAATATACCCGGTTCTTCAGTAAAAATCTGCAGGCTGCTTTTTTGCCCGGCGATATCACATACGTGCCCGATTTCCCGACTATCGTAAAAAGCCGGCCAATTGGCGACCAAAATGCCAATTCGGTATTACTCAATCTGGATAAAATCAGACATTTTATATATGTGACCGATAAAAAGCCATTCGCCGTTAAAAAGGATATGCTGGTTGGTCGTGGCGCAGTAACCCAACCACACCGGAAACGCTTTCTGGAAATGTATTTCAATCACCCCCTGTGCAATGTGGGCCAGGTAAACCACGACAATATGGGTGACAAATATCTGGTTGAGAAAATGACCATCGATGAGCAACTGGATTACAAATTCATTTTAAGCCTGGAAGGGAACGATGTGGCAACCAATCTGAAATGGATTATGTCATCCAATTCGCTGGCCGTTATGCCCCGCCCAAAATACGAAACCTGGTTTATGGAAGGGACTTTGATTCCAAATTATCATTACGTTTCCATTAAAGACGACTATTCAGATTTGGAAGATCGGTTAAATTATTACATCCAACATACCGATCAGGCAATTGAAATAGTGAAAAATGCCAATGAATATGTCCGCCAGTTTCGAAACAAAAGAAGGGAGGATGTGATTGCGCTGTTGGTTTTGGATAAATACTTCAGGAAAACCGGACAGTGCGGCAACTAGTCGCATTCATCGTGCTAATTCCATTCAAGCAATTTTATATCTTGTTTTTCAATCAGTTTGGGAGGACTGGCATTTAATTTCTCCCCGTTAAGAACTTTGCAGTATTTGTCATGATATGCTTCCGCCATCTTCTTCGAGTTAAACATTTCCACGGCGTAATTATGGCAATTCAAGCGGGAAAACTGATCAACATGCTCAATTTCGCGCACCAATTCATCAGCTTTGTTTGACAAAAACCCCACTTCCGGATGTACAATTTCAGGCAAGGAACCATAAGGTGTTCCAAAAACAGGGCACCCAAAATACAAGCTTTCGATCAGGGCTAACCCAAATGGCTCATTCCACCGAACCGGAAAAATTAACCCTTTTGATTTGTTTAAAAGCAAATGTTTTTCCTTGCCACCAATCATCCCATAAAAATGGATTCGGGGACTTCGCGTAAATCGAAATCCCATTTTTAAATTTAACCGATGGCCACCCAAAACCAGCAATTCTTCATGCTTTGTCGCTTTTATTATTTCAATTGCTCCCTTTACATTTTTCACGCTCCAGGCAGCTTTCCCGAGAAAATGGAAAAACTCCCTTTTGCATTCTAAATCCGGATTTCCATAGTCGTCCCAGTCCAACCCATTGTAAACAAATGAGTCGGAACCAAATCTGCTGGCATGGTCCTTCGAAACAAAAACAGAATTTAAATCAAACTCTCTAAAATCGTTGCAATTACCGTGTATCGTAACGAGATATGGTTTTCCGATCGGTTCAGAAGGCGCAAAATTGAAATGAACGATATCAGTTGACGAAGGAATTTGCTCCGACAATTTTCTTTCAGGATTATAATAAAGCACAGTGGCAAAATCGCAAGATGAACCTTTGGAGACAAGAAAAGTAACCTTGTGCCCCATTTTGCTAAGCTCTTTGCCTAAATACCAAATTACACGTTCGGTACCTCCATATTTTTTGGCCGGAATTACACCGGAAGCTACAATTACGATATTCATTCTATGTTTCTTTTAACCGGATGAGATTGAGATATATTTAGATGTCAAGATATTATTTTTATATGTACCATACAATTATTTCTTTGGCAGGTTCGTTTTGCTTTGTAGCTTTATGACCTGATTCAAACCTGTGAAAAAAATTCCAAACATAACTCATTCAAGGATTTATTTTTTCCTGATGCTGACCATGGCGGCAAGTTTGCCCCTGTCGAAATCATTGATGAGCATCGTTCCCGGCTTCCTGATGGTTAACTGGCTCATTGAAGGACAATTTGCGATCAAAATGCAGCGGTTGAAAGAGCGGAAATCACTCATGCTAATTCTTTCTGTTTTCTTCGTGTATTTGCTTGGCTTATTATGGACCGATAGTTTAATGAGCGGTTTGAAGGATGTGAAAATTCAGCTTCCATTGCTGGTTTTGCCACTCGTTATCGGAACTTCAATCCAGTTGAATTCCCGGCAGGTAAAACTAATTATCTATACCTTCTCGGCTGCAGTAGTTACCGCTTCGCTTTGCAGCATCTGGGTTTTGTTGGGTTTCTCCGGAAAAATCCTTCACGACCCGCGCGAAATGTCGTTGTTCATTTCACACATCCGGTTCGCACTTCTGATCAACATCAGCATTTTTTCGATGGGCTGGTATCTGGTGAATTCTCAGCGAAAACAAATAACTGAAAGATTGCTTTTGGCAGCCGCCATAATCTGGTTAAGCCTTTTTTTGGTTATCCTGAAATCGGCCACCGGCTGGGTAGTTTTTATGACTGTATTCGCTGTAATTATTCTGGTAAGTATTTGGCAAATTAAAAAGCTAGTATGGCGTATCCCCCTTTTAGTCATTTTGCTTTCTATGCTCCTTTTGCCTGCCGCTTACATTGCATTGGTGGTTCACCAATTTTATGATATTGAAACTATACCCCAAAATATCCAACAGATTAAAACCAGCCAAGGAAATCTCTACGAGCACGATTTTAACAACAAGCAACTCGAAAACGGGCATTACACCTTTTTATTTTTGAACCATGATGAGTTGAGAGAGGCTTGGAATAAAAAGAGTAAAACTAAATACGATAGCACCAATTCATCTGGATTTAACAGTTATGTTTTGCTCAGATACATGACTTCAAAAGGCCTCCGTAAAGATGCGGAAGGATTTGAAAAATTAACTGATGCTGACATACAAAACGTTGAAAACGGAATGACCAACTACCGTTTTGTGAATCCGTTGTCGTTTTACAACCGAATTTACCAGATTGTGTGGGAAACGGATGTTTACCAAAAAGGTGGAAACCCATCCGGACATTCGGTAACCCAGCGCATTGAATACTATAAAATGGCATTTCAGATTATCCACGAAAATTTTTGGTTCGGCACCGGCACCGGCGGATACGATATTGCTTACCAAGAGAAATTCGATCAGAACAAGTTTTTCAAGGATCAGAAATTCAGGCAACGCTCCCACAACATGTTTCTGAGTTATTGTATCGATTTTGGAATTATCGGCCTTATTTACATTTGTTTTGCCCTGTTTGCCCCGGTTTTTATGGAGCGAAAAACCAGTAGTTTTCTGCTGCTAGTTTTTCTGCTGATTGTTCTGCTTTCGTTTATGAACGAAGACTCGTTGAACAACCACGATGCCATTTCATTTTTTGCGTTTTTTTATCCACTGTATTTGTATAACAGCCCCTCTAAATCTCCCCAAAGGGGAGACTGAAGCCTTATCCCCAACCCTTCTCCAAAGGAGAAGGGAGTTAGGGCAATAATAATTCGAAAAGTCTGATCTTTAAAAAATGTTTCAGCATGTCAAAAGGCAAATCTTCTCATACCGGTTCTCAAAGCCCCCTCTTTCGGAGGGGATTGGGGGGAGGCTTTCAGGGGTTTGGGGAGGCTAATCGTTTACTCCTTGATTTTTTCCTTCGCGATGTTCTGGAAGTAGCTCCGGCCTTGCTTGGCAAATTGTTGGTTCGTCAGTTTGGCGATGGTCGTGTTGAACGTTACCGGATTACCGAAGTTGAAGCCTACCGGGGCGTTGAAGACCGTGCCTGCCATGCCAGTAAGGGGCGGACCCCACGCACCGAAGTCATGTTTCAGCAAGGTGGAACGGTTTACGTTTACCTCATCTACGGCCAATATTGGTTACTGAACCTGGTGACCGGAAACGAAGGCGATGCCTCGGCAGTTCTGATTCGTGGTATTGAAGGTTTCCCAGGGCCGGGACGTGTTGGACGCGAACTTCAACTCAACAAATCGTTTTATGGCGAAAGCTTGATCACCTCAACACGGATTTGGTTGGAAGATGCCGAGCCTGTTTCTGAAAACAGAACTTCGAAACGTATCGGGATTGATTATTCAGGAGAATGGGCGGACAAACTTTGGAGGTTTCACTAACAAACAATTATCTGTTCAGAATTTTGCGTTCTTGTCGATATAGACTAATCTATTCCAAAGCATACAGGGGAATGTTTGCCATCCATGATTCTTCCTTGTAATCGGACAATGATGTCCGGAAGGCTTTTAAAGGTTTATACTTTTCACAAAACAACCTGAAACTTTTGGCTTTCAGGTTTTCTCCCGATTTTACTTCGATGGGTATCACTTCCCCTTCTTCCTGAATGACAAAATCGACTTCCGACGTGCTCCGGTCATTGGTCCAATAGCCTATATAACGTTCGCTGTCCAGTCGTAGTTGCTGCATTACATATTGCTCGGTGAGCGCACCTTTAAACTCGGTAAAAATTTCGTCGCCTTCAATTATTGTTCGAACGTTAAGCCCTGCCATAGCGCCAAGCAAACCAACATCGTGCAGGAATAATTTAAATACCGAAATGTCCTGATAAGCGGCGAGCGGGATACCCGGTTTCGATACCCGGTGACTTTTAAGTAGTAAACCGCAATCGGTCAACCACTGGATGGCTAATTCAAAATCTTTGGCACGGGCGCCCTCCCTGATTACCCCATACACAAACTTTTTATTCTCTTTGGCTAATTGCGAGGGTATGCTTTGCCAAACCATCCTGATCCGGGGAACTGTTTCGTTGGGCGCGTGTTTGGAAAAATCGCCCTCGTAGGAGTTCAATATCCTGTTTTGGATGCGGCGTACAAGTTGCCAATCGCGTGTTGTAGCAAAGGCATCTACCACTTCAGGCATTCCGCCCACATAGAAATAATACCGTAGATATTCTTTAAGTTTCTCCGTGAAGATAGAAATGACGCTCCAGTTCTTTGCCCTTAATGCTTCAACCAAGGCTTTTTCATTCTGTGACAACAGGAATTCTGAAAACGAAAGTGGGCGCAAGTCCAGAAAATCAACCTTACCAACCGGGAATGAAACCTGACTATGCAATCCCATCCCAAGTAGCGACCCGGCTGCAATAACCTGGTATTGTGGCGCATTCTCACAAAAGTATTTAAGCGAAGTAATTCCACGTTCTGCCGATTGTATTTCGTCTAAAACGATCAACGTATCTTCTGCTGTTATTGTCGTTTGGGCATGGATCTGGAGTACGGTTATTATCCGTTCTATGTCAAAATCGTTGGCGAAAATAGTTTGCAATGCCTGGGTTTCTTCAAAATTCACATAAACGAATTTGGTATACGAGGTACGGCCAAACTCCTGTAGGAGCCATGTTTTTCCAACCTGTCGCGCACCCCTTACGATCAATGGTTTACGGAATTTATCTTCCTTCCACTTCATTAAACTGACAATTGATTCCCGATACATATACTTATCTTAATTTAGAATTAAGGCAAATATACATTTTTATCAAGATAAAATAGCAACATAACAACACTTTTATCGTGATAAAACTATAGTAATTTCCCAAATTTATTTTTTACCAATTGTAGCCACAAGTACTCACTTCACTGCCGGAAGCCGCCAGATCATCTTCTGCTTTCGCCTTCACAACCAGTTGAGTCTGAAATATTATGCATACCTCATATACGGCCAATACTGGTTACTGAACCTGGTAACCGGACACGAAGGCGATGCCTCGGCAGTTTTAATTCGTGGTATTGAAGGTTTTCCGGGGTCTGGCCGCATTGGTCGTCAACTTCAACTCAACAAATCGTTTTACGGCGAAAACCTGATTGATTCAACAAGAATCTGGCTGGAAGATGCCGAACCTGTTTCTGAAATCAGAACTTCAAAACGTATCGGGATTGGATATTCGGGTGAAGAATGGGCTGGAAAATTGTGGAGGTTTTATATCTAAAAACCAGACTGTAACATAATTCATGAAACTAAAAAAAGGTAACCCCAGTTTTGCGTGTTATGTAACATTTTCTGTTAAGTTTTTGCTCATCACTTAATATCAGGTATATACATGTAAAAAAAAATGGGTGGGTGTGAGGGGTAAAATATATTTTATTTTTCATAATTAGTGTTATATATTTACTCAACTGATTTTTATAACACCCCATAAAAAACTCGCCAAATGAGCATCAATAAATTCGTGAAGTAGGCCGCACCGGGTTACATTTCCCTGCCGAGAGTCGAAAATCTGCCGGGTACGACCCGCCGGTGCGGCCAAAAGTTGGAGCTATTCCATCTTTCAAAAACGGGCCAGCCTTATTTGGTAATTATGCACGATGCTACATAAAGGTAAAATTGGGTTCGTGAAGATAGTGTTTTAGCTTAATAAATATATCTATGAAAAAGATTCTATATTTAATTGCAGTCTTATTAATTTCCTTTTCCTGCCAAAAAAGAGAAGAAGTTGCTATACCTCAAGTAAAAAACTCATTCCCCATAGCTAGCAATGTAATAACAAAAGAAGGAAGATTGGTTTTCAATACCAGAAACGATTTTAACTCTGTTGTTCAATCCCTTTTCGAAAACCAAAAAAAGGTCAAGAACTTTGAAGATCAATTTGTCGGATTTACCTCAAACATGCAGGCCTACGAAAACTACTCCAAAAAATTGAATGAAGATTCTGACATTAATGAAGAAGCTATTGCCGATTTCGCTTTTATCCGTGAGGACAATGGTGAAAAATATTTGGAGAGAGCGATAGATTTGCATCTGCTAGCTTATTTGTTTAACGACAAAGGGGTACTGCAAATTGGCGATTCAATTTACAAATACACGTATGACTTTACATACAAGTTCAGTAAGAATAAGTTAACTCAGTTGAAAAGTGCAAAAATTAATGTAGCAACGGATGGTGTTATTGCGTATCCAAATGTTAGGGATAAATTCGAAATTCCTGAAAATAATCTAAAAAGTGCTACGGAATCTGTTGCTGAATTGAGAAAGTATTATTCGTCAACTAAATTTATGAAATGTGAGCTTAACCGAAATATTACTCTTTTGCTTAATACACTTACTGTTGATACCAAAAGCCGAAAAGACAACTTTTTGAATATTGGATTTGCATACTCAGTATATCAACTATACTGCTCTGCCACAGGAAATTTTAGAGTTAGAGATGCGGTTGGCGGCATCTTTTATGAAAATGAACCATTTGATGTTTTAGATATAAGGACAAGTTCGGTAACTGATGTTCAGGCAACTATTTATTCAGATGCTTTTGGAAACAGACCTGAATTTATAAGCGGTACAACAACAGGTACTCATAGGATTACTTACAGCTCGGGTGATCCAATAAAACCATTTGAATATACTTACTATTAGTCAAATCCCTGCCAGGGTTTCAACATAAAACTGATTCCCTGGCATTTTTTTCTTTGAATATATTTTATCTTGAAATTTTATATGAAAATTAGACCATTCATTTTTTTCCTATTTCTGCTGTTTCCTTCGTTTGGTTTTGCTCAGCAAGTTGAGAGTATGCATAGTATAAAAGCCGGAATACGAGGTGTTACTTATAGTTATGAACATGCAATTGGAAAGCAGATTACAATTAATTTGGAAACTGGAGCAAACTGGGGTTGGCAGTATAGTGACAATAACTTTGAGATAAATTTTAGCCCTATTTTTATACTTGAGCCACGCTTGTATTACAGTGTAAAAAGAAGATTTAAAGTCGACCGTTTTACCAATAACTCTGCAAGTTTCTTTAGTTTAGCTGCAAGTTATGAATCAGCAATATTAAAAAATTACGGCAGTGGTGGTTTTTCGGTAATTCCTAAATGGGGTTTTCGCAGGGCAATAGGTAAACATTTCATCTTCGAGGCTCAAATAGGTGGCGGGTTATGGTTCGGTCCTAACTCGCATCGATTTAATCCAGCGCTTGACATCAAATTTGGATATGTATTTTAATCTTTTTGGATGAATCACACTAGAAGCCCTAAACATACAAACTATTCCCCTGTGAAATATTTTTTTGTCCTTCTGTTTACAATGATCGTCGTGAATGGTTTTTCTCAGAAAATAACGATTAACGGCTATGTAAAAGATTCTTCTTCTGGCGAATCATTACCTTTTTCAAATATATATTTCGTGCAACTGACATCAGGGGTTGCAGCCAATCAATACGGACATTTTAGTGCCATTACCAATAAAGGGAATCTTGAATTGGTAGTTTCCTTCGTGGGTTATAAGTCCGAAATACTAAAATTAAACCTTCAACATGACACTACGCTGAATATCTATTTAAGAGCGCCTTCACTTGGAGAGGTTACTGTTTTGGGCAACCGGGCTTCGAATTTCGGAAATGATTTAAACCGCACCTCAATACCTATGTCGCGCATTAAAGAGATGCCACCATTTCTGGGTGAATACGACATTATTAAAGCCCTGGCATTAACCCCTGGCGTAAATAGTGGCACCGATGGAAGTTCAAGCCTTTTCGTCAGGGGAGGTTCTTCCGATCAAAACCTGGTTTTACTCGATGGCGCTACCATTTACAGCAATTCGCACTTATTTGGTTTTATTTCGGTTTTTAATCCTGAAGCCATTTCACATGCCGAGTTATTCAAGGGGAATTTTCCGGCACGATACGGGGGAAGGTTGTCGTCTGTACTTATCATTACCATGAAGGAAGGAAATACACAAAAAAATGAAACCAGCATGACAGTGGGCCCAATCAGCTCACAAATTACCAACCAGGGGCCTCTTATCAAAGGGAAAGCCTCCTATCTATTATCGGGAAGGGCGACCTACACTTCGTTAATTACTTTGCCACTTTACTTTATTATTGGTAAGAATGACGCCATGTTTAATTACCTGATGTACGACCTTAACGCGAAAGTTAACTATACCTTTAACGAAAGGGAAAAACTTTTTCTGAGTGCATATTCAGGTAACGATTTTTGGAACATCACCGATAAATATAACTCAAAAAAGACGAGTGTCGGGTTGAATTGGGGAAACACCACCGCAAGCCTTCGCTATACCAGACAGTATAGCAACCGGGTGTTTTCAGTTTCACAAATGACATACAATCATTTCAATTTTAACTACAAAATAAGCGATGAGTCGCTCGCAAACCCTGCCGAATACGAAACCGCATCTGCATCAACCGGTTCGAAGGTATCTGAAATAACAGCAAAACAACGCTTCGAAATTTCTACCGGCGTCAGAAATTCAATGGTTATCGGATTCGAATTGGCCAATCAGGTTTTTCATCCTGATTATTACAAGCTTAAAAATATAAATCTCGGAACAAACCTCCCTGACTTGAGGAACAATCGTTACGAGTTCATATCAGGATCGGCCTATTTCGAAGATAAGTATCAGTTAACCGGATGGCTTGGCCTGAATGGTGGCTTAAGGTACTCAAGTCAATTTTTAAAAGACATCACTTATCATTCGCTTGAACCACGCATTGAAGCCGTGGCAAAAACGGCTGACGACATCAGCTTTAGTCTGGCCTACAGCAACATGAGCCAGCCAGTTTTTCAGCTTACCAATACCGGGCAAGGCCTGCCAATCGATGTTTGGGCGCCAATAACAAAAAAAATGCGACCTTCGAAGGCAGACCAGTGGTCGGCAGGCGCAAAAAAAGATTTAAAGGTGCTTCCGGTTTCGGTTCAGGCCGAAGTCTATTATAAACGATTGTCAAGATTAATCGAATACAATCAGGGAGTTTCGTTTGTGACCAATGTTACGAAAAGTTGGGAACAAAATATTGTACAAAACGGCATTGGAAAATCCTATGGCTTTGAATTGTTGGTGAGCAAAACCACCGGAAGACTGAATGCCTGGGTTGGTTATACACTAGCCTGCAATTACCGCAAGTTCGAACAAATTAATGACGGGCAATGGTACTTGGCACGATTCGACCGCACCCACGATTTTGAAACCACAATGGCTTATAAAATCAATAAAAAGTGGAAATGCTCGATAAATTTTGTTTATAATACCGGGCAACCTGCTACATTGGCAACCACCGTTCATGAAGACCTATCTGGCCACAGGATTCCGGTTTATACCAGCCGGAACAACCTCCGGATGCCGGATTACCATCGGATGGACGTCTCCTTTTCAAAAGAATTTCTGACCAAAAGAAAGAAACATCCGGCTACGATTTCGTTCGGGGCATTTAATGTATATAGCCGGGTTAACCCGTTCTACATCACATTGGACAATTTTAAAAGCTTTGGAGGAAAGGATGATTCAGGCCAGAACATAGGATACGTTTCAAGATACAAATCGGGCACATTGTTTGGCATTGTGCCATTTGTCAATTATTCAGTAAAATTTTAGTATGGTCAGAAAATATGTCCATCTGTTTTTCGTTATTCTCACGCTCGTTTCGTGTACGAAGTATATTGATTTCTCGCCGCCCTATGAGGGGGATAAAATCGTGATTAACGGCTATATCAGTTTAACTGAACGAGCGAAAATCAAGATAACCCATTCCATCAATCCGGTTGGGAAATATTTATGGTCTGATTCCTTGCTGGTAAAAGATGCTTCTGCGGCACTTTTTGAAAATGGGATAAAACTGGTTGATCTAAAATATGTTGGGAAAGGCTATTACGGTCTCATGGCTTCACCCGCCGTCAATCTTTTAGCTGGTCATAAGTATAAGTTGGTTGTTCAAACTGAACTTTATGGCAAAGCCGAATCTGAGGAAATTACCCTTCCAGAACAACCCAAAATAAAAGATTTTAAATTCAGCGTAATTGGTGAAGTCTATGGATCTGGTGATGTAAATGGGCTGTTTTCTTTTTCAATTTCCGAACCCAATGAAAAAGAGTCCTATTTTTCACTCCAAGTTATTGCAAAAAATAATGAACGGCTATATTTTCAGCACTACCCGAGATTTGAAGGAGGAAATTATTTCGAAAGCTGCGAAGCGTATGCCGGTGGGGTGAGTATTTACAGCAACGAATGTGGTTATACTAACCAGCTACACCAATACAGCGTTGGATTAGGTTATGATGAAAACCGACAGATTTCAAATTATTATAACCCTTTGACTATAAAGATTGGTACAGTAAGCCGTGAGTTGTACGAATATGCCAAAAGCTACAGTCAGTTAGATGGCATGGAGTTCGGTTTTGCAGAACCTCCCATTCTGAAATCGAATATTAAAGGAGGATATGGTTTGTTTTATGGGTCAAACACTGTTAGCTATACTATTAAACTTCCTTAATCTTGTTTTAATTGGTTATGGTCAAAACCTCTTTATCAAAAAATCCTGGTTAATTACCAGATAATACCCAAAGGAGAATGAAAATTTGGTGGTCAGAAAGTCGTAAAGGGCTTCGCCCTGGAAGGCAAATTCGATGTCTTTCAGGATGTGCTGTTTCATCATATAATTGAAAGCAACCTGTGAGCGGTCCTGCTGCGAAAGGTCAATGTCGCGGTCGGAGATGGACATGTAAATCCGCTTTCCGTAGGGTGCAATAAACTGGTAGGCATTCCAGTAATCGAGTGAGAATTTGCCAATGTGTGTGTCGGCAGCAACCGTTACAGAATAGCCATGCCCTCTTTTGTAGCCATAAGGCGCTGGTCCGTCAGGACAATCGTAACCCACCCAATGAAGGTTCAAATTTGTGGTTTTCAAAAATCCGTCACCTACTTTAAACTGTGTTTCGAGGCCGGTTGCATAATTTAAATCGGTAATTACTCCCAGCGGACTTGAATCAATTTCGCCGCCACGGTGATAAACCAATACTTGCAAAGGAATATAAACTTTAAGCCCGGAGTTCGGGAAAATTTGTCCGCGACCACTCAGCCCGAAAGTGAAATGCTCCTGATACGGGTCGCCGCGTAAAATAAATTGTTCCCAGCCCATCCAGTTTTGAACTTCAAGGTATTTCGAGTGATACAGAAACTGAACGCCTTCACGCGGGGCATCGGTCATCATCCGTTCGGGCTCCCAAAGCTGTTTCACTAGTCCGTGATTGTTATTCTCATTCAGGTTGCCAAATACGACCTTCATTTTCGGGAACATCTGGTATTGAGCCGAAAACCAGGGACGCACTACCGTAAAATCATCACGACTGTGGTAACGTAAAAAATGGCCACCCACTTCCAGTTTCAGTTTGTCAGAAAAAGTATAGCTCATTTTGGGCCGAAGCCAGGCGCCTGTCCAGGTATAGCCATCAACAATATCGCCCATGTATTCGGTATTGTGGAAAAAACTCATGCTTTCTACCCTGAAATTCAGCGTTTTGACTTCAGAAGTGTCGAGATCCTTGTAATGATAATTCAGGTCGGTAAGTGTTTGTCCATCAAGTTGGGCAACAAACAAAATCAGGAATAGTATGTAGAAGAGTTTTTGCATGTTTCAATAATTTAAAGCCTCCTCCAAATCCCGAGGACTCGGGGCTTAAGAATGGCAAATTCAACATTAATGCTATGCCCTAGGATTTCCCCCTTTGGGGGAAGGGGGCTTCAAAATAAACTTATCGTACAAAAATAAGAGAACTACGGCACTTAATGCCACCGAACTGAAAATAATCCAGACTGACTGCGGGTGATAATTGTGCCATAAAAAATCAGTCAGTTGATCCTGATTAAAATTCATCTGGCGGGCAGCCTCGTTGAAATAGTCTGTTTTGGTAAATGAATCACCGACTTCAGGAACCGACAATCCCCGTTTGACAACTTCCTCCTTCAGGAGAAACAGTTTATCGGCCACCTTTTCATAAGGAGCGCCCGATAAAAATCCGGCAATCTGGTGACCAAGTGCATAGGGAAGAAAAGATGAACCCATGTACAAGGCTTTTTTATCTTCAGGAGCAATGCTGCCCACGTATTCGGTGAACTTGGGGGAACTGCCCATTTCACCCAATCCGAAAATCAATAACCCGAATAAAACAATCCATCCGCTTTGAAAGGCAAACATCAGGAAAAGACCAATAGCCAATACACAAATACCTCCCATCATGGCATTTAACGGACGAAAACGCATCACAAAAGCTGACACTAAAATTTGGAACGCGATGATAAAAAATGAATCCATGCTGCTCAGGGTCACTGCAGAAATGGTTCCAGTTGTGGTTCCGATAAGGTTGGCAAACGAGGGGAAAACAGAATGGATTCCCTGAAAAATTACGGATGTATTGACCCAGTCCTCAACAAAATTTGGAAACGTATAATACAACTGGTTAAAGGCGGCCCAGAAAAGCGACATGATCACCAGAAACATTGTGTATCGCCAGTTAATCAGAGTGATAAAAATATTAATAAATGGTTGGATGATGGATTGGAGTAATGAGGAGTTTGTTTTTTCCCGTTTGGGTTCCTTGAAAAAGAGCAGGGTAATCAGGAAATTAATAGCAATTGACGCTATTGAAAGCATAAACACGAAGTTCCAGCCTTTACCCAAAACAATTCCGGCAACAAAAGGACCAATAAATCCTCCGATATTTACCATCATATAAAAAATCCCGAAGCCGATGGAAGCTGTTTCTTCGTTGGTATTTTTCGAAATCATGGCCGAGATAATCGGTTTGAAAAATGCACCCCCTATGCAAATCCAGATGAACGAAAGGAAAACCATTTCGAAACTGTGGAATTGCTGGATCATGTAGAAGCCAGACATGTAGATCAGGAAAGAAAGGAATAATACCCTTTTATATCCAATTTTATCAGCAATAGCGCCTGTCAGGATGGGAAGAAAGTACAGCAACATGGATCCGGTTCCCATGATGACACCCTTTTCAACCGGTGAAAATCCCATGGCGCCGGTTTCTTTCGAACCTACCAGAAACAGCCCGAATCCCATGTAAAAACCATACCAGGCATAGCGTTCAAAGAGTTCGATGATATTGGAGATCCAAAATATGGAGGGGTATTTTTTGAATATCTGAAGTTTCGACATGAAGTACGGATTAATTATGAGACGGGAAAAATAGTTAAAAAAACTTCTATTTCCCATCCATATAATCAGCCCCAACAAACTGTTGTATCCATTCCATCGATCCGTAGTCTTTTTTCATTTCACTTAAAAAAGTTTTTGCCTCCCCATTCTGATTGGTTTCATACAATCCTTTTAGAATGAAGGCTCTCAGAAGCATTTTTTGCCAGTCACATTTTTGTGTATTTCGCGAATCCATCAGTTTTAATGCCTTACGGTAAAAGGTTAGAGCCTCCATTTTGTCACCACCAAAAGCTGCCGGACGGTACATCAGCGAGTTTCCTTTTTCAATATAGCCCATCGGTTCAGCCGGTTCAAGTTCGATGGATTTCTCAATATGTGATAAACTTTTGGGTCCCAGAAACGGAGCTTTATAAAATGCCAACGCAATTTTATATCCATAAAGCGCTCCTGATAAACTGTGCAGTTTGGCGTTATTCGGATGTACATTTAATAACCTTTCAAGGTAAATATCCGCTTTGGTAACGTACACTTTTGCCAAATCCTTGCGCTTTGCCCCAATCTGATAACCAACCAGTCCATACATGGCTTTTACCATTTCAGTCTGCCAGGCGAGATCGGTTGATTTTATCTTCTCCATTTCAGCGATCAGACCAGGCCAGGGCGCCATGTTGCCTGCGCAGTAACTTTCAAAGAATGCACACTGGTAATAAGCAAGGTCCTTTTTCTGTGCTGTTGCTGACAGAACCGGGAAAAATAAAAAAGTGATCAGCAGTATTTTGAATTGGTAAACCGAAATTGCATTGGATAAATAATTTGTCATATTTTATATTTGATTTTTGCCATTCCCTGCCTGCGGCAGGCAGGCGTCCGAAAAAAATTAAACCATCATTTAACCTTTTCGCGCGGACGGCTGACTCTACATATTGTCTTTATCTACAAATATTTCGCTCCCATGAAGCTTTTCGTACAATACGAAAAGAAGCTAATTTCGATAGCTTCAAACCTGAACACTGAGACTGACCACTTTTTTATAATTTAATTCGCCGTCCCTTCCATGAAGTCTCTTTTTTTATTCTTCTGAACATGTTGTAAAAAACAATGGCAGTAAAACTTATCATCTGAAACGGATGCAATAAAACCGACCACAGCCCATTCTGGCGGGCGGCAATTGCCACCATCAACCGGTTAGCAATAACCAATGCAACAAATAAAACTAAAAAAATCGGGCCCAAAGCAAAAAAAACAATGAATGGACCAAATGACACCATGAACCAGAATACCAACATGATCAGTCGTTGTCCGCCAAAATACTCGTGTATATTGCGCGAAAACCCAACCGTAGCCTCGTCAAACCGTCGATACATCCGGCAAAAAATATCCTTATTCCCCAGTAAAACAGCTATTTTAAATCCTTCAGATTTAATCATTCGGGCTATCCGGATATCTTCAACATGCTGATTACGAACTCTTGAATGCCATTGATTGATGCGGTAATTCTCCGTTTCGAACATCATAAACTGCCCGTTGGCCGCTGATAAGGATGGAAAATTGGTTTTCTGAACCAAAATCATGGGTAGCAAACTTTGCAATATCCAATTCATTACCGGAACTGTCAGCCACTCGGCTAACGATTCCATCCGCTGCTGCGGAAACACCGACAACAGCATCAACTGTTTTTTCTTAAAAAAATACACAGCTTTGGCAAGGACATCCGGGCTTAACTTCACATCCGCATCCAGAAAAATCAGGTAATTTCCACTTGCCCTTTGCGCCAGTTGGTGACAGGCTAAATTTTTACCTTGCCAGTCATCATGCAACTTTTCTCCCAAAAACCAGTGAAGCCGTTCATCTTCACCGGCGAACCAGTTCAGGATTTCTTCGGTATTATCTGACGAATGATCGTTGCAAATGATCACTTCAAAATCAGGATATTCCAGTTTCTTCAGACTGCTCAACAGCTTCCCGATATCCGCTTCTTCGTTTCTCGCCGGAATCAGTATGGAAACTTTAGGGTAATTCGCTGGATTTTTATCCGGAAGATGCAGTCCCGACAGGAGGTTAACCAGCGAAATGAATGTCCGGATAGCCAGAAAACCTAAAATGCAAAAGGCCAGAATTTCCATCATTCGGTTTGTTTAGTGACACAGGATTGGTAAAATAAATGGTAAACCTGTTCAATGGCTCCTGCAGTCCTTTCGCCGGAATATTTTTTCAGGTAAATGCGTATTTCAGGCCTGGCCTGACTGAAATGATCAACCAGCACAACAGCAAGGGCAATCAGAGATGGATTGTCCTGATTTCCGGCAATCCGGATAAATCCCTTCTGAAATTCAAAGTTCTGCTGATGGTGTGAGATGATTTCGCCCGAAGGATAAATGGTAACCACATTCATTGGATCTTCCAGTAATTCGCTGGCATAAGTGAGCGATTCAAGCAAATCGCGACTGTTCTTGCGCACCGAAAAAACTCCGCATCGGGTCAAAAACATACGTTTGGCCAATTCTTCTTCGAGCATCATGACATGAAACCGGCGCCTGAAAACCTTATTGCACAAATACATCGACCAATAACCATCATACAGGCTGAAATGGTTCTGAAGCAAAAGAACAGATTGCTCCTCATGAAAAATATCGTCGGTAATCACACTGATTTTGCGGAAGTGAATTTTTTGTAGCACCCTAAAATATGAACTGTAAAACCACAGCCAAAGCGGATGATATCGGTCTTTAATCATGGTTGTTGGTTTTTAAGTTGGTACAATTTCCACCAGGGAGTCTGGGGCGATTCGTGGTGCTCGAAATGATATCCGAAGAAATAGCACGAAAGCATGGCCCACCAATGCGAACCTTTTTGAGTACGGGCATTGTGAGGCAGCATTTCTTGAGTATGTGGCAGCTGGTGAGGTCGGTAAGTTCCGAAATAAAACAACTGAAAAGTAGACAAAATGGAGGGCAGAACCCAGAAAAGAACCAGATTAAGCTGATTCACCCAAATTTGCAGAATATTGAAAACCAGAGCCAGAATGACGATCTGCCACCATTTCACGTAATTTTTCAGGAACGAAAACCACCACAGCCAAAAGTTCTGCGAATAAACGCAATAATCCGGATCGCCCTCTTCACCCGGGAACTGGTGATGCAATTGGTGTTTTTTGAAAAGTCGGGAATACGAAAGGGCAGCAAATAGCCAGGTAGCCGTGCGCCCCACACCACTATTTACCAACCTGTTTCCTGAAACCAGACCATGCATGGCATCGTGAGCTGTGATAAATAGTCCGGTATATAAATACGTTTGAACGGCGATATGAACAACGATCATAGGAGAATTAACCGACACTTCTGCAAACATCAGCGCATAAACCAGATGAACCAGCCAGAGCAAAATAATTGATATACCAATCAAAAGTCCCATAGTCAAATTTACATTAACAGGTTTAATGCCAGAAAGAAAATAAACTGCATAAGCAAAACAACTCCCGCTATCCGGTTGTTGATTTCAACCTTCAGAATCCGGATCATCAGGAATAAAAAACCGGAAATCAGAAACCAGTCGATGTAATTTTTATGTGGAATGCTGTCGAAAGACCAGTACCACATGTCGGTTGCAATGGCAACAGGCTCCATCAGCCAATCGAATATCACCATGACAAAAGCTCCGATGACGGGAAAGTACCACGAATCGCGGATCGATTTTCCCAATGCTGAAATACAGTAAACCAATACCAGCCAATTGATTCCGATTACAAGTGGAGTACTCCAAATTTTAAGCCCGAGCGAACTGCCATATTTATAAAACCCAAACAGAACCTGCGTATTTACCCCTATTAATTCCACCACAAAACCAAACAAGGCAATCCCTGAAAAAATGATCCAACTCTTTAGGTTTTTAGGCTCATGGAAAAACATCAGCAAAACAGCTGCCGCTACCATCCCAAAAGGTGTCAGCTTTTGGAAAATGGGTTGCAACGACCGGTTCATGAATCCGATAATTCCAACCAGATACCAAATAACCACAAGGATTTTAACAAGCTGAACAGATGTGAACTTATTCATTTGAAAATCAAATTCTATTGATAATTCTTACTTCTGACTCACCCCGTCGCATCTCCGATGCTCTGCCCCTCTCTACTCGTAGAGAGGGGTAAAGTCCGAAGTTTCGGACTTGGGGTGAGTTTATTGTTTATGATATGAAAGTATTATCATTCTTTAAAAATTGTTCTTTAACCAAACCATCCACAATTTTCGCCGACGACAGACACAACGGGATTCCTCCACCGGGATGCACACTTCCGCCAACAAAATACAAACCTTTAATATCACTCCTGAAATTGGCATGGCGGTTAAAAGAGGCATACCGGCTGTTCGAACTGCTTCCGTAAATAGAACCGTTCACCGAGCCAGTTTGTTTGGCGATTTCAGGAGGTGAAAGTATTTCTTCACAAAGAATTTTATCCGATAATTTCCGGTTCAGCATTCGTTCCAGTTTTTCCAGAATTTGCCGACGCGAACGGCTAATCAGTTCATCCCAGTTTTGGCCTGTATCAGCAGGTGCATTAATCATCACAAACCAATTCTCATTTCCTTCAGGAGCATCATTTTTTTTGTATTTGCTGCTGATGTAAATGTAAACGGTAGGATCTGAATAAACCTCTTTCAATTGAAACAAAGATTTAAATTCTTCCTGATAATTAGCGCTAAAAAAGATATTGTGAATGTCAAGTTCAGGAGAAATCCCATTGATTCCCCAGTAAAAAATCAGCGCCGACGATGATCGCTCGTCCTTCGCGATTTTTGCCAGCCGCTTCTGATCAGGCAATATCGAGGAATAAAAATGGTGAATGTCGACATCGCTGACAACCAAATCAGCCGGGACAAAACCGATACCAATCCAAACGCCACTAACTTTTCCATTGTTGCTCTCCACTTTACAAACTGGCTGGCCGAAATGAAAATTCACATTCAATCTCAATGCCTGATCCATGAGCGAATCGGCAATCTGAATCATCCCCTTTTCGGGAATAAAAGCCCCGAGGTTGTGTTCCAGATGAGAGATTACACTTAAAGTCGCCGGAGTTTGAAAGGGATTGCTTCCATTATAGGTGGCGTACCGGTCGAACATTTGAACTAGTTTTTTTTCGCCCAGTTCGCGGGTGTTGAAATCGTGCAGGCTACTGAACGCATGAAGTTTCCTGAATTGCAATAATGTTTTCAGTGATTTCAGATTCATCAGGTTTTTCAGGCGGTGAAACGACCCGAAAATAAACAGGTCGGCAGTCAAGTCATACACTGTGGCAGCTTTTTGGAGATAAGCAATAACCTTACCTGCCGGAGTTTTAAAATTTCTTTCAACCTCAGCAGCCAGTTTATGGACATCACTGAAAGCTTCAATTTGTGTGTTGTCAGGATAAAAATATTTGGTGATTACTTCTAATTTCATAACCGGAAACCGAAGATCGTCGTCAAGCAAGTCAAAAACCAATTCAGGCAATGTAAATAGCGAAGGTCCGGCATCAAACCGGAATCCATCTTTTTTTCGTTCTGAAACCTTGCCTCCTGAACGGTCGGAACTCTCGTAAACATCAACCTGAATGCCCCGACGGGCCAGCCTGATAGCCGTTGCCAACCCCCCAATTCCTGAACCGATAATGATCGCTTGTGCCATGACACAATAAATTTATGAAAAACAAAGTGGTATCAAAAATAATTTCGTAATTTACTAAAACAATTTGAGCTAAGTTTGTTTAAGTATATAGGAAATAAATTAAACAAGTGGGGAAAAAGATATTTATCATCGGAACGGGATTGGGGGGATTGACCACGGCTCTGCGATTATCCAGCAAAGGTTATCAGGTAGAAATGGTGGAAAAACATCATCGTGCAGGAGGCAGGCTCAACTTGCTTGAAAAGGATGGTTTTAAATTCGATATGGCTCCTACCTTTTTCAGCATGAGTTACGAATTTCAGGAATTGATCAAAGACTGCCAGATTGAAATGCCCTTTGAGTTTGTTGAACTTGATCCGCTCTATTCGGTCCATTTTGAAGGCGATCAGCGAAACTACCTGATTTATAAAGATCTGAAAAAACTGGCGCTCGAATTTCAGGATGTTGAACCCGATTTTGAAAAAAAGCTGCAAAAGTTCCTGAAGGCGGCCGGCCAATTGTTTCATGATACCGAAAACATCGTAATCAAAAGTAATTTCGATTCGCTTGCAGCCTATTTACTGAAACTGACAACAGTGCCAATTAAACATGCACCCAAAATGTTCTATTCGATGTGGACCGAAATGGAGCGTAATTTTGAGTCGTTCGAAGTGAAAGTGATTTTTTCGCTGGTAGGTTTTTTCCTCGGTGCAACCCCTTTCGACACACCAGCCGTTTATACGCTTCTCAATTACACCGAATTGGTGCACGACGGTTATTTCAATGTGAAAGGCGGCATGTATAAAATTGTGGAAGGACTTCTTTTGGAGTTGGAAAAACTTGGTGTACAGATTCATTACAACACTGAAATTACAGGCTTTTCAGAAGAAAACGGGAAAATCAATTCGTTTACCGACCAATCAGGAAAAGAGTGGAAAGCCGATCAGTACGTGGTGAATGCCGATGCCGCCTGGTTTCGCGGAGCTATTTTGAAACGAGCGGCATTTTCAGAAAAGAAACTGGATGCAAAAAAATGGACACTGGCGCCGTTGACCATTTATCTCGGATTAGACTGTAAGGTTCCAGAGATGTACCATCACAACTATTTCCTGAGAAGAAATTTCAGGGAATATGCCGGTAAAATTTTTAAAAACAAAATAAAGCTCGACAAACCCTATTATTACGTCAACATACAATCAATGCATAATCCAGAGTATGCACCAAAGGGAAAAGAATGTATCTTTATACTTTGCCCGGTGCCCGATCTGAGATTTAAACCTGACTGGAGCGACGATCAGGAAATTGCGAACAGCATTATTCAGGATCTGAGCGACCGGACCGGATTCGATTTTCATCAGCATACCGAGGTGAAAGTGGTTTTAAATCCGGAACACTGGCAAAATATGTTTGGTTTGTATAAGGGCAGTGGTTTGGGTTTAGCACATGACCTGAACCAGGTTGGAGGCTTCAGGCCTAAAAATAAGGATGAGAAATTTAGCAATTTATACTATGTCGGAGCTTCAACAGTTCCCGGAACAGGACTTCCAATGACAGTGATCAGTTCGAGATTGGTAACGGAAAGAATACAGAAAGACAATGGAAATCTATCGTAAAAATAACCTGGACTGTAGTAAAATTACAACCCGTAACTACAGCACTTCATTTTCGCTTGGAGTGCGTTTGTTAAGCCCAAGATACCGTGATGGTATTTACAGCATATATGGTTTTGTACGTTATGCCGACGAAATTGTAGATACGTTTACCGATCAGGATCAGCATGTTATTTTCAATGAATTCAGAAAGGAAACCTTTACTGCCATTGAACGCAGGTTCAGTATAAATCCGATTATCGACAGCTTCCAGATGGCAGTCCATAAATTCAGCATCGACCATGAATTGATTGAAGCATTTCTTTTAAGTATGGAAATGGACCTGACTCATGATGTTTATTCTCCCGAATTACTGAAAACTTATATTTACGGCTCGGCCGAAGTTGTTGGCCTGATGTGCCTTCGGGTATTCTATTTTGACGATCCTGAAAAATACAATCAATTGGTTGTTCCGGCGCGCAAACTGGGCGAAGCTTTCCAGAAAGTGAATTTTTTACGTGATGCTCACGACGATTTCGATGACAAGGGCCGCATATATTTCAAGGACATCGATTTTACCAATTTTACCGAAGAAACAAAAAAGCAACTGGAAGCAGAAATTGAAAAGGACTTTTGCGAATCGATGGAGGGAATCAGGCAACTGAAAAAACAAGTACGGCTTGGGGTTTATCTGGCTTACAGTTACTATATCCACCTCCTGAAAGAAATTAAAAAAGCCCGTCCTGATGAAATCCTGAAAAAAAGATACCGCATTACGAATACAAAAAAAAGCTACCTGTTGGTAAACGCCTATCTGAAAAACGCGCTGAACCTACTGTAGAATTCTATTCCCCCTATATTCCATGTTTTTCTTTAATTAGAAACTGGAATTGTAAATTTTTCGGTTACATTTGAATATTTTGCATATTTGTAAAAATATTATGCCATGACAGAAAATATTGTAAAAATTGCAAAATTTAACTTTTGGAACCAAAATTTCCCTGATCTTGGATACTTGCGCAAGGAGTACCTAAAAAAAATACATCAATTTACAGGGAACAAACTTGTTAAAGTTTTGGTTGGGCAAAGGCGTACAGGGAAAAGTTATCTTTTACGTCAGATTATTGGACAATTAATTCAATCCGGCGTACCTCCTCAAAATACATTTTATATCAATAAGGAATTTGTTGAGTTCGATTTTTTGACGGATTATAATGCAGTGGCCAATTTGGTTATTGCATATAAAAAAGAACTAAATCCCGTTGGAAAGGTTTATTTATTTATTGACGAAATCCAAAATATTGATGGCTGGGAACGCCTCATTGATTCTTATTCGCAGGATTTTGTTGATTCTTATGAGATATTTATTACCGGATCAAATTCTCAAATGTTATCAGGAGAATTGGCTACCCTGCTGTCAGGCCGCTATGTTTCGTTTCATGCCTATCCATTTAGCTTTTCTGAATTTTGTCAGTATAAAAAAACGGAGCAATCAAAACTTTCGTACCTTGATTATTTGCAAACGGGGGGATTACCAGAATTATTTCATTTACCCGAACATGAAACTAAAAGGCATTATATTTCGGCAGTAAAAGACACCGTGCTGCTAAGAGATGTGATTCAGAGATATAACATAAAGGATGCTAAATTACTGGATGACATATTTGTGTTTTTGGTAAACAATGCCTCAAATCTGGTTTCGGTGAGTAACATTGTGAATTATTTCAAGTCGAAAAACCGCAAGGTGAATTATGAAACAGCGGCCAACTATATTCAGTATATCGAAAATACTTTTATAATCCATCGGGTTGAGCGATACAACATTAAAGGAAAGGAAACCATTTCAGGAAATTGCAAATTTTATCTAAACGACCTTTCATTTAAGAACTATCTTTATTCTGGTTTTGGTTATGGCATTGGTTATTTGCTTGAAAATGCTGTATATCTTCAACTTCGGCAAGGTGGTTATGAAGTTTTTGTGGGCGCAATGCGTAAGGGAGAAATCGATTTTGTAGCGAAGAAAGAAGATCGGGTTGTCTATTTTCAGGTTACCTACTTGCTCGCTGACGAATTAACCTACCAACGGGAATTTGGCGCTTTCAATTCAATAAATGATAATTACGAGAAATTTGTAGTATCACTTGATGATGTGTTGTTTTCCTCAAAAGACGGAATAAAGCATATTCAGGCATGGAAACTGAGCGAAATCTTATAGTTTCCCGGAATTTCACCTAAAACATATACGATTCACTCTGCTAGTCAAAATTTGATACTTTTGTATCGAATTTCATTCTGAATGCAAATCATGTTCAAATTCCTTTTATATCCACTTTCTGCTATTTACGGATTAATTATTTCGATACGGAATTTTCTGTACGATTATAAACTATTTCAATCCATCGAGTTTGAAATACCTGTGATTTCAATTGGGAATATAACTGTAGGCGGAACGGGAAAAACACCTCATACCGAATACCTGGTTGACCTTTTGCGCAAACAATTTACGGTAACAACCATCAGTCGGGGGTACAAACGAAAAACAAAAGGTTACCAGGAAGTACAAGTTGATTCATTGGCATCTGCCATTGGTGACGAGCCTTTGCAAATCAAAACCAAGTTCAGCGATATCCAGGTTATTGTTGACGAAAAACGGGTTCATGCTATCAAAAAAATTCAGGTGCAGGAAGCATCCACGCTACCTGATGTTATTTTACTTGACGATGCCTTTCAACACCGCAGCGTGAGTGCCGGTATAAACATTTTACTGATCGATTTTAATCGTCCGATTGACAAAGACCAACTGATGCCGGTGGGCCGTTTGCGCGAATCAAAATGGCAGATGCGTCGTGCCAATGTCATTATTTACACCAAATGCCCTCAGGAGATTTCACCCATCACACGACGCATCCTCATGAAAGATGTGAACCTTCGCCCTTATCAGAACCTGTTTTTTACCACCATGGTTTATCAGCCACTCACTCCTGTGTTTCCTGACATAGCCATCGGAACACCAAAACTGGCAACCGACAAAGTGAGCGTTTTACTGGTAACCGGAATCGCCAATCCGGAACACCTTCGCAAATACCTGAGTAACTTCACTGAAAACATTACTGATTTAAAATACCCCGATCACCACAACTTTAACAACTCAAACATTCAGCAAATTGAACAAAAGTTTGCCGGAATTGAAGCCACAAATAAAATTATCATCACCACCGAGAAGGATTCGATGAGATTGAAGGACATGGATTTATCCGAATCGATGAAAGCAAATTTGTTTTATATTCCACTTAAAATAAAATTTCTTGATAGCGAAGGAAAAAACTTCGATGAAAAAATTGTGACCTATGTTAGAGAAAATAAAAGCAACCGCGACCTTCATAAACGAAAAAATAAAAAGGTCAATTGATGCCGGAATAATCCTGGGCTCGGGACTTGGCGGACTGGTTAGGGAAATTGAGATTGAACTGGAAATTCCGTACAGCGAAATTCCTGACTTCCCGGTTTCAACCGTTGAAGGACATTCCGGAAAACTGATTATCGGAAAACTGGCAGGAAAAACTGTGCTTGCCATGCAGGGGCGCTTTCACTATTACGAAGGCTATTCTATGAAAGAAGTGACTTTCCCGGTGAGGGTCATGAAACTGATGGGAATCAATACTCTTTTTGTTTCCAATGCTTCCGGAGGATTAAATCCAACTTACAGTGTAGGCGATGTGGTAATTATTTCCGATCACATCAATTTCTTTCCTGAACATCCGCTTCGGGGGACAAATATCAATGAACTCGGTACGCGTTTCCCCGACATGAGCAAATCATACGACCCATACCTGCGTAACAAAGCCAAAGCTATTGCCCTGAAGAATGGCATCGCCGTGAAAGAGGGTGTTTACGTTGGTGTGTCTGGTCCGACTTTTGAAACACCTGCCGAATATCTGATGTTCAGGAATTTGGGCGCCGATGTGGTGGGAATGTCAACTGTTCCTGAGGTGATTGTCGCCCGGCACATGGATATGACTGTTTTCGGAATTTCTATTGTGACAGACAGTGGCGTTCCCGGTCAGATCGTTGAAACCTCGCACGAAGAAGTTCAGGAAGTTGCCATGAAAGCCGAACCACACATGACCCTGATTCTGAAGGAATTAATTGCAGGACTGTAAGTGGCACCGGTTGCGGGTTGCGGGGTTTGCCCTGCCTTATAGATATTGGATATTCGTTATTGATTATTGGATATTTGTAAATGTGTTATGCCAGAATAATTTCCGGATCAATATTTAGTTTCTGATGTAAAAGTCGGGCAACCTTGAAGGTTGGTTCACTTTTTCCATTCAGAAATTCACTTACCCTGCTTGGGCTTACTTCCAGCAATTCTGCCAATCCTTTCTGGGAAATCCCCATCTCAGCCATGCGAAGTCGAATCACAGCCTGCAATGATGGTTTGTGGACGGGATAATACCGTTCTTCGTATTCTGCAACCAAATCGGATAAAAGTTCAAGTTCCACAAAACCCTGATCTTCAACTGAAGTCTCATTCCCAACAACCAGAAGCAGTTCTTCCACCCTGCTTACTGCTTTCTTATATTGAGTTTCATTCTTAATTTCTGCCATAATAAATTCCTTTAAATTGAACTACAATCAATTTTGTCATATTCGCTATGAGTACCTATGAACCTGATATAAACCTTTTTATAAGCAAAAATCACAATTGCAACCAGACGGAAATTATTCCCCTTGATATTGAATCCAAACCGACTATTTCCAACGAAATCTGCCGAACTAAACGTCTCTCTGATATCAATTAAATTGTTCCATTCTGCCCGGCAAGTCTTATGATACCAATCCTCTAAGGCAGACTTGACCTGTGGATGCTGATACGAAAACTCCTGAATCCTCTTGAAAGTTACAATTCTCATTTTTACAACAAAGTTCCAAAATAACGAATTTTGTTACAAATAACAAAATTAAATCTTAACTTATTTTATTGTTAACTCTTCCTATTGGATGCTTAATTTTTGCTAATCCATTTTTTGTTTGTTATTTAACGTCAAAATCAAATATCTTCGACATGACCACATTACCCACCTTCACAGACATCCAAAAAGCGCACGATCGCATTCGTCCGTATATTCACCACACTCCTGTTTTGAGTTCAAAAAGCATTAATCAAATTATTGGCGCTGAATTGTTTTTCAAGTGCGAGAACCTGCAGAAAGTGGGGGCTTTTAAATTTCGGGGCGCCTGCAATTCGGTATTTTCCCTTTCTGATGATGAGGCTAAAAACGGAGTTTGTACTCATTCCTCCGGAAATCATGCTGCCGCTTTGGCTTTGGCTGCGCGAATGCGGGGTATTCCTGCCTATATCGTAATGCCAGTAAATGCTCCTGAAATCAAAAAGATAGCCGTAGCCGGATATGGCGCACAAATTACTTTTTGCGAACCTACCTTGGCTGCCCGTGAATCGACCCTGAAGCAAGTTGCAGAACAAACCGGAGCAACCGAAATTCATCCGTATAACTACTTTAATGTGATTTGCGGACAGGGAACCGCCGCAAAAGAACTGATCGAAGAAATTAGCGCTTTGGATATAGTAATGGCTCCTGTTGGCGGTGGTGGTCTGTTAAGTGGAACTGCTATATCAACCAAGGCATTGTTACCAAACGCCTTGGTTATTGCTGCCGAACCTGCCGGAGCCGATGATGCTTTCCGCTCGTTTTACTCGAAAACACTTCAGCCTTCAGTAGCTCCCAAAACCATTGCCGACGGACTTTTAACTTCGTTGGGCAGCCTGACTTTCCCGATTGTAATAAATAACGTTGATCAGATTGTGACCGTATCGGAAGAAAACATTATTGTCGCCATGCGCATGATTTGGGAACGAATGAAAATCATTATTGAACCTTCGTCGGCTGTCCCACTGGCAGCCATCCTCGAAAACAAAGTGGATGTAAAAGGCAAAAAAGTAGGTATTATTTTGAGCGGTGGAAATGTGGATTTGGGGAAGCTGCCGTTTTAAAACCAACTTTCAAACTCATCTGATCAATCTGCCATCCAAAACATTACTCCTTTGAGCACTTTAACAGATTCCCCGCTTGACAATCCAGGTTTCCAATACGAAATAACTTATCTTTTCGAGTAATTGTGTCAGCTCCATTTTAAATGGATTTATCAGGTTGATTTCCAATAAAATTTTTGTCATTTATGTAATAAGGATTTTAGTTTGATTTGAGCACATTTCACTTCCTCAACTTATTGTTTCAGGTATTTGCGTTCGGACGCATAACCAACAACCCTGATTCAGGCAGACGAAACGAAGCACTATTGTGCATTTATACAAAACTTAATTGCATATTTGTAAGTAAATAGACCTTTCTGATTCTGAAATGAATAAAAAGAAACACAATATTTTTGGATGGGGCTTTTTAAAGGATTTTTTTCATTTCAAACCAAACACCTGGATTGTTGGTGCTTCCATTGTTTTGCTCTCTGGAATTTTCCTTTACTTTTTTACTATTCCCGCTATACATTTTTTCCCATCCGATAAGGACTTTCAGGTTATTTTTTTCAACGACAATGGAAATGGTGGAAATTCGGAAATCGTTAAACAAAGCGTTTCAGATCGTATTATCGATTTTGAATTTGAATTGAAGGAGGGATTCTTAAGCCCTTATGTCGGGTTAAGCATAGCTCCGCTTAAGCAAAGTGTAATCAACTTATCGCGCTATAACCAAATCCGGTTAAAAATTGCAGGTCAGAAAATAGCCGGTATAGGGGTTTCCATATATACTAAAAATCCAAATACGGCTGCTCAAAGCAACGAACTGTGCTTTATTACCAACCTTGGAATTTCGCCTAAATATAAGCAATATGATATCTCTCTGGATCAGTTAAAAATTTCTGATTGGTGGAGAGATCTTAATCGTATTTCGTCGAAAGAAAGTACTCACCCGGACTTAAAAAATGTTCTCCGTTTGAATATCAATACAGCCTATACACCTGTTTTAGGAACCAGAAGTTCATTAACCATTGAGGAAATCTCGGTTGAAAGGAACAATACTAACTTGATTCTGCTATTAATATCAGCCGAATTCATTGTATTCCTGCTTCTGATTATTATCCATTATTTGCGGGCTAAGTTGAGAAAAGCCAATGAGCCCATTACGATCACCTACAAACCTGTTGAGACAGAAAATCAAAACCTTCAGTTTACGGGTTTTCTCGATTACCTAAATAGCCACTTCCACGAAAATGACCTGACCCTTGAGCAGGTATCCAGTCACACGGGCATTAACGAACGCCGGATAGCTACCACCATTCAGGAAAACTTCGGATGTAATTTTAAAAGCTATATCAACCAACTCCGGATCAATGAATCGAAACGATTACTTAAGGAAACTGATTTTAATATGGGAGAAATAGCTTTTAAGGTTGGTTTTAACAATCAAAGTCACTTTAACCGGGTTTTTAAAAGCCTTGTGCGCATTAGTCCTTCTGAATTTAAGGCGCAATAAAGTGTGATTTGTACTTTTTGTAAAAGCTTTTCAATTTTTTGTCAAAAGAAAAAGAGTAGTTACTTCTAACATTGCAGTGAGTTTTTCTTTACTTTCTTATTGTAAATTCATTGTACACAAAAAATGAAAAGACACACAAACAAAATTTTATTAATAAGCTGTTTATGCTTTTCTTATGTTTCGCTTTTCGCGCAAAACACGAATTGTTTTTTAGATGATTTTGCACCTAAAACAGCCAAAATTCCAATTTCTGTAGTTGCAAACAAAACTGCGAATGCTCCAACAGTAACGGTCACTTTATCTGCCGACACACTTGGCCAAATATCAAAATACGTTTTTGGGAATGCAACGGCTGTTTGGATTGGAAATGTAACAGGCGAAGCCAAATTTGTGGAAAACACCAAATTGTTGAATCCTTCCTTAATCCGTTTCCCGGGAGGGAGCTGGTCCAATATATTTTTCTGGGATGGGGCTCCTTCCGATGTACCTGACTCTGCTTACGATTCATCGGGGAAAAGGGTAAAATTTTACGCTATTTCAGGAAAAAATGACTGGCCCACTACAACGGATAACTATTACAAATTACGCCAGCAAACTGGCTCACAAGGACTCATAACAGTCAATTATGGCTATGCCCGTTACGGGTTGAGCGATGACCCTGTTGCGCAGGCTGCTCATCATGCTGCCCAATGGGTACGTTATGATAAAGGACGGACAAAATTCTGGGAAATTGGAAACGAAAATGCCGGTCCATGGGAAGTTGGGTGGAAGATTAATACAAAAACCAATAAAGACGGGCAGCCTGAAATCATTACCGGTCAACTTTATGGCGAGCATTTTAGAGTCTTTGCCGATTCGATGAGAGCAGCAGCAACTGAAGTGGGCGCCAAAATATATATCGGCGCACAGGTATTGCATTATGATGGTACAACAAGCTGGAATTCGGTGGATAGGACCTGGAATGCAGGAGTGTTTAGCGAAGTTGGCGATGCGGCTGATTTCTACGTGATGCACAACTATTTTGGAACGGATGCAAATGCACAAAACTTATTGACGGTTGCATCAACTGAACCAAAGAAAAACATCAGCTTTATTCAGCAGGATATCACCAAAAAGAAAGGTTTTCAAAAGCCTGTAGCCATAACAGAATATAATATAAACTATAATTCTGCAAATGAAACCATGGGAAGGTCATATGTCAATGGCATGCAGGCGACGATACTGTTTAATGAATTAATTAAGAATAATTTTGGATTGGGTGCAAGATGGCTACTTGCCACCGGCGAGGATGCAATGTTTTATCTGGGAGATAACAACAGTTTAAGGTGGCAACCACGACCGGATTTTTATTATGCTTATTATCAGCAAAAGTTTACCGGAGACCATGCAATTGCTGCAAATTCTTCCAACTCCAATATTTTGGCCTATGCTTCCAGATTTGCATCAGGCGAAACAGGGGTTGTGATTGTAAACAAAGGAAAAACAGCACAGGTAGTAAAGATCGATCCAAAGAATATCGGTGTTGGAAATCAATACTATACCTATTCGCTGACTGGCGGTACCGATAATGGGGATTTCTCCTTTTATGTATCTGTTAATGGTGTGAAAGCAACGGGAACACAGTGGGGCCCCCGCGAAAACCTGGAAACGATTCAGGCAAATGCGTTTTCTGTTGATCAAGCTATTAAATTGGATGTGCCTGCCATGTCGGTTCAGTTTATTATGGTTGACTCCGGTAACAAACAACTTTATCCAACCTCAGTTACCAACAAGCTGGAAAATGAACAGAGTTTGATAAATTATCCCAACCCATTTTCTGACTTGACTACCATACAATTCCAAACCTCTTCAAATGCTCTAGTTGTACTGGATGTATATGACCAAACAGGAAGGAAAGTCTCCACCCTGATCAACAGCAAGTTGCCTTCAGGGACACATCAGGTTAAATTCAATGGAAGTACATTGCCTGAAGGATTGTACTTCTATAAA